>WNGA01002849.1_pt1 | contig 41475 bp, 39 predicted proteins | sample 5400061 | NCBI WGS metagenome assembly WNGA01 (sample SAMN13153366, study PRJNA577476) | soil metagenome | isolation source: 100 cm soil or saprolite under grassland replicate 2 | place: USA:California | collected 2016-06-15 | reverse complement strand
GGCTTGAACGCCGTCGCGACCATCCAGTAGACGGGGAACACCATCACGACCAGTACCAGCAGCCCGAGCGCGTTCCAGCCCGCCTTGCGCAACCGCTTGCGAGCTCTCGGCCTCGTCACGACCGGGGCGACGGGCGTCGGCGCGATCTGCGTGACGGAGCTCAACGCACCTCTCCCGTTCGCAGCATCTGCCGCAGGTAGACGAGCGTCGCGGCGAACATGAACATGACCATCACGACCGCGATCGCTGCGCCAAGGCCGTATTCGCTGATCTGGAAGGACTCGTGGAAGGCATAGATCGCCATCGTGTAGTAGTCGCTGTTCGGTCTCCCGTCGAGCATCACCCAGATCTGCTGGAAGACCTGGAAGTCCCAGATGATCGACAGGCTCGTGAGAATGACGAAGATCGGCTTGAGCAACGGCAGCGTCACTTCGCGAAACGCGGCCCATGGACGCGCACCGTCGATCGCCGCCGCCTCCAGCAGCTCATGCGGCACCTGCGCTAGCCCGGCGTACACCGTGATCGATACGAACGGGATCGCACCCCAGACGATCAGCGCGGTGAAGACGCCGAACCCGGTCCAGGGATTTGCGAACCAGTCATGCCGGATGAAGTCACCGAGCTGCAGCTTCGTCAGCGTCCAGTTTGCGACGCCGAACTCGAAGTCGACCATCCAGCGCCACAGGTCGACTGCGACGATCGTCGGGATCGCCCACACGAGTACGAGCCCCGTCGTCAACGCGACCCGCATCACGCGCCCGACCTGCAACAGCAGCAGTGCGATTGCTGTGCCGAGCACCATTGTCAGCGATACGCACACGGCCGTGAAGGCGATGGTGCGCAACACGACTCGCCAGAACTCCGCGTCGTGGAAGATGCTCGAGTAGTTGGCCGTCCCGATCCAGCGGCCCTTGTGACGGATCAACTCGAATAGGCCGTACTTCTCGAACGACATCTTGCCCAGCAGGTACAGCGGATAGGCCAAGACGACGGCAACGACAGCTGCCGCAGGTGCAAGCAACACGTACGGAGCCGCTATCCGCCCGAGACGGCGCCGGCTGAAGCGCCGTCGCCGAGAGGCGAGTGTGAACTCGCTCTCGGCGACGGACGCCACAACAGCTCCTTCGGGCGCGAGGCGACTCACGCGCCGGTGTTCAGGATCCTCGTGATCTGACTATTGGCGCTGTTTGCCGCTGCTTTCACCGACGCACGGCCGGTTGCGATCTTGACCAGCATGTTCTGCAGCACGTTCGCATTCTCCACGTTGACCCAGTTCGGGCTCGTCGGGACGAACCAGCTGAACTTCGCCGCCCGTGCGAACGGCGCCAGCTTCGGGTTCGACGCGTTGAACGAGAGCAGCTTCGTCGTGTTGGCGATGTTGCCCGCCTTGGCGATCTCGCTCTGCGCTGCGGTGCCGGTAAAGGCCTTGATCCAGTCGGCCGCGAGGCTCTGGTTCTTGGTCGTCACCGGGATCGCGAGGTCTGACCCGCCGAGGAACGTCGGCATGAACCGTCCCTTGATGTGACTCGGCATCGGGTAGGCATTGATCGACGACGCGAGCGCGGGATTGCCGAGCTTCTCATCGAGTGCGTACGGCCATTCCCAGCCGTTCCCGATGAACGAGCCGACCTTGCCCTTCGCAAAGACGAGCGACTGCTGAGGGTTCGCCTCGTCCCCGGTCTTGCTGGCGCGTGAGAGCTGCGTGAACACGGCTTTCACCTGGTTCAGCGCGGTTAGCGCCTGCGGGGTGTTGAGCGTCGCCTTCCACTTGCCGCCCTTTCGGACCGCAATCTGTCCGCCGTAGTCGTAGACGAACGACATGGCGAAGTACCAATACTTCCCGGGGAAGTACACGGCCGAATAGCCGCTGTCCTTGCCGTACTTCTTCATCAGCTTGCGGCCGTCGGCCATGAACTGCGCCAGACTCTTGGGCGTGCTCTTGATGCCGGCTGCCTTGTACTGATCCTTCCTGTAGATGACGGCACGAGCGCCCGCGTAGTACGGGACGCCGTACAGCTTGCCGTTGTACTGGCACGAGGTCTTGAGACCTTTGAGCCAGGTCTTGTTGTTGGGGAACGCCGACTGGCTCAGCGTCTTGAACGCACCGGCCGCCATGTACTTCGACATCTCGCTGTTGCCGAGTTCGATGACATCCGGAGCGTCGCCGCCGGCGAGGCCGGCGTCGAGCTTCGTCAGATGCGCGCCCCACGTCTGATACTGGACGTCGACGTCGACGTCCGGATGCTGCGCCTTGAAGTTCCTGTTGGCCAGAGCAACCGCCTCGGGCCAACCGCTCTGCGCATCGTTCATGAGCCAGACCACGATCTTCGTGGCATGACTCCGCGACGTGCCGCCGCTCGCGGTCGATGCCGCCACGGCGAGCATGGCGACGAGCAACGCCGCCGCCAGATAACGAACCTTCATGTCGCCTCCCGGAGCTCCCGGAAGCCACCCCGGCTCCCGGATTGGTTAAGACCACTACCCACGAAGCGAGAGATTGGCATAGACCACTCTTTGTGTCAAGAGGGTGAAAAGAACGCTGAATGCGGTGGAGTGGTCTTGACCATGAGCCGGACGCTGTGCTTCCATACGGTCGGGATGCGCAAACAGGTACTGACCAGGCAGCGGGTGCTCGAGCTGATCGACCAGCTCCAGGTCGGTGAGGCGATCCCGTCCGAGCGGCGTCTCAGTAGCGACCTGGGCATCTCCCGCCTGACCGTCCGCGCGGCGCTCGACGACCTCGTCCGCGACGGCTATCTGGAGCGGCGCCACGGCGCCGGCACGTTCGTCAGCGAGCCGAAGATCGCGCAGCAGCTGACCCTGACGTCGTTCAGCGAGGACATGCGCCGGCGCGGGATGGTCGCCGGCAGCCGGACGATCGAGCTGCGCGAGACGCACGCCGGCGCGGCGGTCGGCCGGTCGCTGAACGTCTCTCCGGATGCGCGCGTCGTCCTGATCCGCCGGCTGCGGCTCGCCGACGGCGAGCCGATGGCCCTGGAGACGCTGCACGTCCCGGCCGCACTCGTCCCGGGGCTCTCGCGCGAGCAGCTGGAGGACTCCTCCTTCTACGAACTGCTCGAGCGCGACTACGGTGTCGTGATCTCGAGCGGCATGCAGTCGATCGAGCCCACGGTGACGAACGAGGAGGAGTCGGAGCTGCTCGGAGTTCCCCTGCACTCCCCCGCGTTCCTCTTCGAACGGACGAGCCGGACGGAGGACGGCGAGACGGTCGAGTTCGTGCGCTCGCTCTACCGGGGCGACCGCTACCGGCTCGTCGCGGAGCTGTCGCAGCGGCGCGACCGGCCAGCCTCTGCTCAACCTGCGCTCGTCGCGGCGGAATGACCCGCGCGGGCGTCTCGTACTTCGGCGTCCGCATCCTCCGTCACGTCCGTCGCGATCTCCAAGACATCGCCGCGCGCGGCTACACGAGCGTGCTGCACACCTTCTCGGAGAACGACCTGGCCTACTACCGCGGGACGATGGGCGAGATCGTGGCGGCGTCGCACGAGCTCGGGCTCGAGGTGCAGATGTGCCCGTGGGGGCTCGGGCGCACGTTTGGCGGCGAGGCGGAGAGCCGCTGGGTGACGATGCATCCGGAGGCTTGCCAGGTGCTCGACGACGGCCGGCGGGTGGCCACCGGCTGCCTCAACCAGCCCGCGTACCGCGCGTTCTGCAAGGAGTGGGCCGACGCGGCGCTCGAGGCGGGAACGGACTACGTCTTCTGGGACGAGCCGCACTGGACCGTCCCGGCCCACGTCGGGATCGACGACCCGGAGCGCTGGGCGTGCTGCTGCGACGCCTGCCGTAAGCTCGCCGGCGGCAAGCCGACCCAGGCGTTCCGCGAGTCGTCGCTCGTCAACTTCCTGCGCGAGGTGACGGCGCACGTCGCGGCCCGCGGTGGGAAGAACACGATCTGCCTGCTGCCGCTGACCGAGGGCTCACACGGGATCCGGGACTGGGACGCCGTCGCGGCGCTGCCGGGTCTCGACGTCTTCGCGACGGATCCCTACTGGAAGAACTTCGACGAGGCCGCCGGCTCGTTCGTCGGACGCTTCGCGACGCTGCTGGCGGAGACCGCGGCGCGACACGGCGTCCGGCCGCAGCTCTGGGTGCCGAGCTTCGAGCTGACGCGCGAGGACATCCCCGACCTCGAGAGCGCACTCGCCGCGGCCCGCGCCGCTGGGATCGACGACCTCTGGACGTGGGGCTACGAAGCGTGCGGCCATATGACGCACTTGGCGACACGCGATTCCGCAGTCGTCTGGGAGGCGGTGACGAGGGCGCTGACCGGTCGTCCGGAGATCGACCTCCGGCCGACCGCGGAGCTCGTCCGGCTGATCAACGTCGAGGACGGCACGGTCGCCGATGCCGTCGCCCGCGCGACGGTCGACGTGGCGGCCGCGATCGACGCGATCATCGAGCGGCTCGAAGCGGGCGGCCGGCTGGTGTACGTGGGAGCGGGCACGTCCGGTCGGATCGCCGCGGCCGACGCGGCCGAGTGCGGGCCGACCTTCTCGACCGATCTGATTTCGGCGGTGACGACCGACGTCGACTCCGAGGAGGACGACGCCGAGCTTGCACAGCTCGACGTTGGCGCACGAGACGTCGTGCTCGGGATCAGCGCGAGCGGCACGACGCGCTACACGCTCGGCGCACTCGAGCGGGCGACGCAGGCAGGCGCTCTCACCATCGGGCTCGCGTGCGTGCGCGGCTCGGAGCTCGCGCGCGCGGCCGACCTGGCGATCGAGGTCGACGTCGGGCCAGAGGTGATCTCGGGCTCGACGCGGATGAAGGCGGGCACGGCGCAGAAGCTCGTCCTCAACACGATCTCCACGGTCGCGATGGTCAAGCTCGGGAAGACGTTCGGGAACCTGATGGTCGACGTGCAGGCATCGAACGAGAAGCTCCGCGCGCGGGCCCGCCGCGCGGTGGCGATCGCGACGGCCGCACCCGAGGAAGAGGTGAGCGCGGCGATCGCGGCCGCGGACGGCGACGCCAAGGTGGCGATCGTGTCGCTGCTGGCAGGTGTCGACGCACAGACGGCACGCACGCGGCTGAGCGCGGCGCGCGGTGTGATCCGGGAGGCGGTCGCCGATGTCGTGGGTTGAGACGGAGCTCCGCGAGCAGCCCGTCGCGCTCGAGCGCTTCCTCGCCGCGGAGACGGCGAACGCGACGGAGATCGCGCGGGGACTCGTGCGCGACGACGTCCGGTACCTGCTGATCGTCTCGCGCGGCAGCTCCTCGAACGTCGCGCGCTACCTGCAGTACCTGTTCGGAACGGTGAACCGGCTGACGGTCGCGTTCGCGACGCCGTCGCTCTACACCGTGTACAACGCTCCGCCCGAGCTCGGTCCGGCCGCGGTGATCGGGATCTCGCAGTCCGGAGCGTCCCCCGACGTCGTCGCAGTGCTCAGCGAGGCGCGCCGGCAGGGCCGCCCGACGCTCGCGATCACGAACGAGTCGCGCTCGCCACTCGCGGAGGCCGCCGACTGGATCCTGCCGCTGCACGCCGGCGAAGAGCGCGCGGTCGCGGCGACGAAGACGTACCTGAACTCGATCGCTGCGGTCGCACTGCTCTCGAGCGTCGCGGCCGGCGATCCCGAGCGGCTGCGCGCGCTCCGGGAGATACCGCGCGCGGTCGCGGAGCAGATCGACCGCACGCTCGCCGTGGTCGACAGGCTCGACCGCTACAGCGCCGTCGAGAGCGGCATCGTCGTCACCCGCGGCGTCAACTACGGGACGGCGTTCGAGATCGCGCTGAAGATCCGTGAGCTTTCGGGCGCGCCGTTCGAGGCGTTCTCGTCGGCGGACATCCTGCACGGGCCGATCGCATCGCAGAAGGCCGGCCGCCCGGCGATCGTGATCGCGCCGACCGGCCCGACGCTGACGAGCATGCAGCCGGCGATCGACAAGATCCGCGAGCGCGGCTCGGAGATGATCGCGATCAGCGACGACGCCGACTTCCTCGCGGGCGTCGAGACGGCGTTCCCGCTCGTTCCCGACGTCCCCGAGTGGCTGAGCCCGCTGCTGACGGTGGTGCCGGGTCAGCTGGCGGCGGTGCGGATCGCGAGGCTGCGCGGCGCCGACATCGACAGCCCGGTCGGGCTGACGAAGATCACGCGTACCCGATAGCCGAAGGCTGGGGTCAGACCCCTTCGGGGTCAGACCCCATGAGGGCCGGAGCGCAAGCCTGGCGAAGCCGGCTTACGCGGAGGCGAACTTATGCGGAAGAAGACAACCGCCGACCACCCAAAAGCGCGCGGGCTTTGCCCGCGCGCGTTTCCCGCGAAGCGGCGTGCAAGTCAAGTGCGGACCCCGGAGGGGTTAGCACTTAGTTACGCGAAGCCCAGGATCGACGTAGACGTCGTCGATCTTCCAGGCGCTTCCGCGCCCAGCAGCTCGGACGCATCGTCCGCTCGTGTCACGAAGACTGGGACGAGACCGGCTATCCGGACGGCCTCGCCGGAGTCGAGATCCCGCTCGTCGCCCGCATCGTGCGCTGCTGCAACGCGTTCAGCGCGATGACGACGGACCGGTCGTACCGCAAGGCGCTCCCGTCGCCGACGCTGTGGCGGAACTACACCGGTGCTCGGGCACCGACTTCGACCCCGAAGTCGTCGACGCACTCGTGGCGACGATCGAAGACCAAACGGCTGTGGTCTGACTTGGAGGGGTCAGACCCCAGAAGTCAGGTGCCGCTCGAGCCAGTCGGCTGCGAGCCGGTAGGCCTTCAGCTCGTTCGGGCGTTTCGTGAAGCCGTGGCCCTCGTCGTCGAACACGACGTACTCGACGTCGCGGCCGAGCTCGCGCAGCTTCGCGACCATCTGATCCGACTCGCCCTTCACGACCCGCGGGTCGGTCGCGCCCTGGATGACGAGCAGCGGTGTGCGCACGTTCTCGACGTAGGTGATCGGCGACCGCTCCATCAGGAACTCCGTCTCGGTCTCGGGATCGCCGACGAACCGCGCGATGAAGCGCTTCCACGTCGGCGGCACCGCCTTCGCAAACGTGACCAGGTTGGACGGCCCGAAGATGTCGACGGCCGCCGCCCAGTAGTCCGGCAAGCGCGTCACGCAGGTCAGCACCGCGAAGCCGCCATACGAGCCGCCGAACACGCCGATGCGCTCTGGGTCGACCCAGTCCTGCTGCTGCAGCCATTTGACCGCGCGCTCCCAGTCCTGGATGTCCCCGCCGCCCCAGTCGCGCTGGACGAGCCGCTGGTACGACTTGCCGTAGCCGGTCGAGCCGCGGATATTCGTCGCCAGCACGCCGATCCCACGCGACAGCAAGTACTGGTAGAGCGGCTGGTAGACCGGACGCTCCTGCGCCTCCGGCCCGCCGTGGATCGAGAGCACAACCGGCGCCTTCCCGTCGACGTGCGGCCGGTAGAGCCAAGCCGGGACGTCGCGCCCGTCGAACGTCGGGAAGCTGACGAGCTCGATGTCGACGAGGTCATCCTCGCGCAGGCCGCCGATACGGCTTTCCGTCACCGCGCGAATGCGGCCACTGTCCGTCTCGACCACCCACACCTCCGGTGGACGCCGAGGGCTGGAGACGATCAGCGCCGCGTGCGACCCGTCCGGCGAAAGGGCCAGCGGCGGCTCCGCGCCCGTCAGGTGCGGTCGCGCCCCGTCGGGCAGGTCGGCCGTCTGTTCGCGTCCGCTGTGGAGGTCCCGAATTCGCAGGCGGTCGTAGCCGTCCTCGTTGACGAGCCACGCGAGCACGCGCCCATCCTCGGAGAGCTTCAGGTCGTCGACGTCGCGCTCCGGCTCCTCGACCCACTCGTAGCGGTCCGCCGCCAGGTCGTAGAACGCAAGCCCGCGGAACTCCCTGCCCGCGTCGGTCAGCAGATAGAAGCCCGAGCCGTCCGCCGCCCAGGAACCGGGCACGAACAGCGCGTCCTCGTCATGCGGCGTGAGCTCGCGCGTCTCTCCCGACTCGACGTCGATCAGGTGGATCGACGAATCGCTGTTGTTACGAGAATCGAGCGCGAGCAGCTTCGTGCTGTCCGGCGACCACGCGAACGGGAACGAGAACATGTCCTTCCCGAACACCGAACGTATTTCGCCCGATTCAGTGTCACGGATCCAGCACTCCATGTCGGTCGGGGTGCGCGCGTTCGCGGCATACGCGAACTTCGTCCCGTCCGGCGACCACGCGTCGCTGCCGACGAAGTGCTGGACCTCCGGCCGGTCCGTCAGCTGCTGAGGCCACCCATTGCCGCCGTCGATCCGGTACAGCTGGTGGAACTCGTCGCCGTCGTGATCCGCCGAGAACAGGATCGTCCCGTCCTGCGGCGACACGCCGACACCGCGCACCGTGTGTTCGGTGAAACCCGTCAGCTGGTCTGGCCAACCCCCCTCGATGGGCACGCGCCAGAGGTTGAACTGGCCCGACATGTTGCTTGCGAACAACACGTGGCCGCCGTCATCCGTGAACGTGAGCACCGACGAGAAGCGCCGCACCGCAAAGAACTGCTCGAAGAGCGGCAACCGCTTCGCTTTCGTGACGGCCACCGGCAGGACACTACAGTTCGCAACCATGGAGACGACGCTGCCTTGGGCCTGGTACGCCGACCCCGACGTCCTGCGACGCGAAGGGGAGCGCATCTTCTCGCGCGCGTGGCAGTACGTCGGCCACACGGGACAGGTCGAGGAGAGCGGCTCGTACTTCGCCGCCGCCGCCGGGCAAATTCCCGTTGTAGTTACACGCGCGCGCGACGACCAGCTGCGGGCGTTCGTGAACGTTTGCCGCCACCGCGGCCACGTCGTCGCGAGCGGGAGGGGACGGCGCGAGACGCTGCAGTGCCCCTATCACGCGTGGACGTACGGCCTGGACGGGACGTTGCGCACCGCGCCGCGCTCCGACCGCGAGCCGGGCTTCGAGCTCGACGACCTGGGCCTCCGGCCGGTGCAGGTGGACACGTGGGGCCCGTTCGTCTTCGTCAACCCGGACGCGGACGCCGCTCCGCTCGCCGAGGCGCTCGGCGACGTGCCGGCGCGGCTCGCGGAGATCATCGACGTCGACGCGCTGGACTTCCGCTTCCGCACCGAGTACGAGCTCGAGGCCAACTGGAAGATCGCCTGCGAGAACTTCCTCGAGTGCTACCACTGCGCCGTCGCCCATCCAGGGTTCACGGCGGCCGTCGACGTCTCGCCCGACGCGTACCGCCTCGAGGCGCTCGGGCTCGTCTCGAGCCAGGTCGGCCCGCTCCGTCAGAACGGCGACTCCTTCCTCGCAGGCGGTGACGTCCCGCGCAGCCAGTTTCACTTCCTCTGGCCGAACTTCGGCATCAACGTGTTCCCGGGCCGACCGAACCTCTCCTGCGGCCCAATCCTCCCGCTCGGCCCCGAGCGCACCACCCGCTTCCTGGACTACTTCTTCGCACCGGACGCCGAGCAGGCCTGGATCGACGAGCTGATGGCCTTCGACAACCAGATCGGGAAGGAAGACACCGCTCTCGTGGAGGGCGTCCAGCGCGGCGTTCGCACCGGCGTCCTGCCCGAAGGGCACCTGCTCTCGGAGAGCGAGCAGCTGGTCGCGCACTTCCAGCGGCTTTGCGCGCAGGCGCTCGCGGAGTAGCATCTTCCCGCGCATGGCGAGCGTCACCTTCGACCACGTCATCAAGGCCTACGCCGACGACGTCATCGCCGTCAACGACCTCGACCTCCTGATCAAGGACGGCGAGTTCCTCGTCCTGGTCGGCCCGTCCGGCTGTGGGAAGACCACAGCGCTCCGCTGTCTCGCCGGACTCGAGGTGATCACGGCCGGCCAGATCAAGATCGACGACCGCGTCGTCAACCGCATTCCGTCGAAGGACCGGAACATCGCGATGGTGTTCCAGTCCTACGCGCTCTACCCGCACATGACGGTGTTCAACAACCTCGCGTTTGGGCTGAAGCTGCTGAAGACGCCGAAGCAGGAGATCAAACGCCGCGTCGAGGAGGCCGCCAAGATCCTCAACCTCGAACGCTTCCTCGACCGCAAGCCGAAGGCGCTCTCGGGCGGACAGCGGCAGCGTGTCGCGCTCGGGCGTGCGATCGTTCGCGAGCCGGCCGCGTTCCTGATGGACGAGCCGCTTTCGAACCTCGACGCGAAGCTGCGTGTGCAGACGCGCGCCGAGATCCTGCGCATCCAGCAGCGCCTCGGGACGACAACGGTCTACGTCACACACGACCAGGTCGAAGCGATGACGATGGGCGACCGCATCGCGGTGATGAGCGATGGAGTGCTGCAGCAGGTCGGCCCGCCCCCCGAGCTCTACCTTCACCCGGTCAACAAGTTCGTGGCTGCATTCATCGGCTCGCCGGCGATGAACTTCGCAACGGTGCATGCGGACGACGGCAAGCTGAAGATGGGCAACCATCTCCTCCACTTGACGGGGTCGCGCGCAAAAGTGGCGTCGGACCGGAAAGGACGTCAACTCGAGATCGGGTTCCGTCCTGAGGATCTGGAGATCGCGAACGGCAGCGGCGACGGCGCCGTGCGTTTCCCGGCGACGATCGAAGTCGTCGAGTATCTCGGCAACCAGGAGCTGCTGCACGCGGATGCCGAGGGAAACGAAGTCGTGGCGCTTGTCTCGAGCGACAAAAAGGTCAAAGTGGGCGACAACGTGGAGTTCACGATCCCGACCGACAAGCTCCACCTGTTCGATCCGGAGACCGAGGAAAGCCTCGTTCCTACGAATTGAAAGGGATAGGATCGGCTCGGACGAGGGTCGAGTCGAAGCGGGGAGTCGACCAAATATGGCGGCCATGAAAAGCCAGCCGCCTGGACGAGGAGGAATCGAGTTGAAGCGACGTTCTTGGCTCGTTCTGCTGGCCGTCGTAGTTGGCGCGATCGCGGCGACGTTCGCCGCGACGGCCAGCTCGAAGCCGGCAGCACGTTCAGCCGGTTCAATTGAAGTGCTCTCGCTGTGGGGCGGCAGCGAGAAAGCCGCGTTCCTGAAAGTGACGGACGCGTTCACGCAGAAGACGGGCACCAAAGTCGAGTACACGACGGCACGTGACTTCGTGCCCGTGATTCGTACTCGCCTGGCTGCCGGCAATCCGCCGGAAGTGGCGATCATCCCACGGCCGGGCGTGCTGTCAGACCTGGCCAAGCAGGGCGCGGTCAAGGATCTCGGCAGCCTTGGGATCTCGTCGTCCTACATGAAGGCTCGTTACGGCCCGGCGTGGATCAAGCTGGGCACGGTCAACGGGAAGCTCTACGGCGTCGCCGCGAAGGCGAACTCGAAGAGCGTCGTCTGGTATCGACCGGACCAGTTCAAGAAGTACAAGCTGACGCCGGCGAAGACGTGGGCACAGCTGATCGCGATCACGAAGAAGCTCAAGGCCAAGGGACAGACGCCATGGGCTTCGGGCGCGAAGGACTCGTGGACGCTGACCGACTGGTTCGAGAACGTGTACGCCCGCACGGCAGGGCCGGCGAAGTACACGGCGCTGTTCAGCGGGAAGCTGAAGTTCACTGATCCGTCCGTGAAGAAGGCGATCCAGCAGATGCTGCAGATCCTGAACAACAAGTATCTGTTCGGCGGCGTGCAGGGTGCGCTCGGCACCGCGTTCGTCGACGGGATCGGACTCGTCTTCAAGCCCAACGCGAAGGCGCAGCTGTACATGGAGGGCGGCTTCGTCGGTGGGATCGCACTCGATCAGGTGAACACGAATCTGAAGGCCGGGAAGACGATCAACTCCTTCCCGTTCCCGACGATCAATCCGAAGTACGACAGCCCGATGGTGGGCGGCGGTGACCTAGCGGCCGCCTTCAAGGACAACGCCGACGTCCGCGCGTTCCTCAAGTACATCTCCTCCGCGGAAGCAGGCAGGATCTGGGTGTCGACCGGCGCGATCGTCTCGCCGAACAAGCAAGTCAAGAAGAGCGCCTACCCGAACCTGCTTGTGCAGCATGAGGCAGCACAGGTCGCGGGTGCGAAGGTGTTCCTCTTCGACGGCTCCGACCTCCTGCCGGGCTCGCTCGCCGACGACTGGGGAGCAGTCCTGCAGAACGCGTTGCAGAAGCCGGGCAGCATCAGCAGCCTGCTGTCCGACTTCCAGAAGAAGGCGGCGAAGGAGTTCTAGGCCGCATCGTTCGACAGCGCCCGCCGCAAGGCGGGCGCTGTCTTTTCTGAAGGCGTGAGCGCACAAGCCCCACCCCTGCAAGTCCCGCAGCCGAAGCGGCGCTTCGGACGCTCGGGCGAGGGAACGTTTCGTGAGCGACTGAACGGCATCGCCTTTGCGCTACCGGCGCTGGTTGTCCTGGGCCTATTCGTGATCTACCCGGCTTACTACACGGTCCGGCTCGCGTTCTACAAGAGCGACTATCTCTTCAGCTTTACGGACTACATCGGGCTGCAGAACTTCAAGGATCTCTTCCAGGACAAGGACTTCTTCGATGCCTCGCACTTCCCGCCCGACGGCGCGTTCTTCAACAACCTGCGATGGGTCGTTGTCTACATCAGCCTCACCCTGATCCTCGGCCTAACCATCGCGGTGTTGACGGTTCGTGTCAGGTACGAGTCGATCGTGAAGTCGCTGATCTTCGTGCCGATGGCGATCTCGGCCACTGCTGTCGGCGTGATCTGGCTCCTCGTCTACAGCCCGAACCCCGACATCGGGACGGTGAACGCGGTCATCAACGCGTTCGGCGGCAATCCCGTCTCCTGGCTCGGCAAGCCGAGCACGGTCAACTACGCGATCATCATCGCGTACGTCTGGGCGTCCACGGGTTTTGCGATGGTCGTGCTCTCCGCAGCGCTGAAAGGGATCCCAACTGAGATCATCGAGGCCGCGCGTGTCGACGGCGCGGGTGAATGGAACATCTTTCGCCGCATCATGCTGCCGATGTTGAGCCTGCCCATCTCGGTCGTCACTGTCTGGCTCTTCATCAACGTGATCAAGGTCTTCGACATCATCTACGTGATGACCGGGACGACAGGTGGGCCCGGCACGTCGAGCCGGGTGATCGCCTTTTCCATGTACATCGAGACGTTTAGCGGACACCCGGGACGCGGCGCCGCGGCCGCGGTCGTGATGCTGCTCCTGATGATCCCCGTGATGATCTTGAACATCAGACGGTTCAAGAGCGAGCGGGTGATCACGTAATGGCCACTCGCGCAGAGACCGCCGTCCTCGCGCAGCCGCGCACACTGAGCGAGCGCCTCGTCCGGCTAATCACACGCTCGCCTGTTCACATCGCGCTGATCGCCATCGCAGCAGTCTGGCTCGTGCCGACGGTTGCGCTGCTCGTCACGTCGATCCGGCCTCGCTCAGACGTCCTGTCGAGCGGTTGGTGGCATGTGTTCTCCAGTCACCTGACGCTCGGCGCGTACGGCGAGGTGATCCACACCGGCGGGATGGGGCACGCATTCCTGAACAGCGTCTACATCACGCTGCCTTCGACGGTCCTGCCGCTGACGCTCGGCGCGCTCGCCGCCTATGCGTTCGCGTGGACGCGCTTTCCGTTCCGCGACACGACGTTCCTGTTCATCGTCGCGTTGATGGTCGTGCCGGTGCAAACCGCGTTCGTCCCGCTGCTGAAGCAGTTCCGCCACTTCGACTTGATTCCCGGCCACACAACCTTTCCAGGCTGGGCCATGAACACCGAGTTCTATGGGATCTGGCTTGCTCACACGGCGTTCGGGCTGCCGCTGGCCATCTTCCTCTTCCGCAACTTCTTCATCACGCTGCCGAAGGATCTGATCGAAGCCGCTCGCATGGACGGTGCGTCCGAGTTCGCGATTTTCCGGCGCGTCGTATTGCCGCTGTCGGTCCCGGCGCTCGCCTCGTTCGGGATCTTCCAGTTCCTCTGGGTCTGGAACGACCTGCTGATGGCGCTGATCTTCGTCAGCAATCCATCGAAGCAACCGATGACGGTGAAGATCACGCAACTGCTGTCGACGTACGCGCAGGAGTTCCACCTGCTCGCTGCGGGCGGCTTCCTCTTGATGATCGTCCCGTTGGCGGTGTTCTTCGCGTTACAGCGGTACTTCGTGCAAGGGCTGCTGGCCGGCTCCGTCAAGTCCTGATCTTCCTCGTCCCGCATACCCACTGGGACCGGGAGTGGTACCGCCCGTTCCAGTCCTTCCGGATCTCGCTGGTCGACGTTGTCGACGACGTGCTCGACCAACTCGAGCAGGACGAGCGGCTGCGCTTCACGCTCGACGGACAGCTCGCGACGGTCGACGACTATCTCGAGATCCGGCCCGAGGCGGAGGAGCGGATTCGCGCGCTGGTGCAGTCGGGCCGACTCGCGATCGGGCCTTGGCAGACGCTCGTGGACGAGTTCCTTGTCGACGGCGAGACGATCCTGCGGAACCTCGAGACGGGGCTGGCCCGCGCCGAGGAGCTGGGCGGGACGATGCGCGTCGGCTACCTGCCGGACATGTTCGGCCACGTCGCTCAGATGCCGCAGATCCTCCGCGCGGCCGGGCTCGAGACAGCCGTCGTCTGGCGCGGTGTCCCGTCGGCGGTCGGGTTCCACCGGTTCGTATGGGAGGCGCCGGACGGCTCGTCCGTCGTCGCCGAGTACCTGCCCGCCGGCTACGGCAACGCGGCGTACCTCTTCGAGACGGACGGCGAGCCGCCCTTTGACGCTTTCGAAGAGCGCTTCCGTCCCTGGTTCGGGGGCGACGACGTGCTGGGCATGGTCGGCACCGACCACATGCCGCTCGTGCACGATCTGACCGCCCGGATACCGTCGCGTGTGACAGTCGGCACGCTCGCGGAGTACCTGGCCGACGTCTCCGCGGACGGGCTGACCACGTGGCACGGAGAGATGCGCTCCGCCGCGCGCGCGAACCTCCTGCCCGGGGTCGTCTCCGCGCGGATCGACCTCAAGGCGGCGTGCGCGCTCGCCGAGCGCTGGCTCGAGCGCTACGCAGAGCCGCTGCAGACGCTCTACGGCGACGGGCGGTCGGAGCCGTTTCTGCAACAGGCGTGGACGCGGATGTTCCAGAACGCGGCGCACGACTCGATCTGCGGCTGCTCGGCCGACGAAGTGTCGGCTCAGGTGCTCGTGCGGTATGCGGAGGCGGAGCAGATCGGGCGCGAGCTGACGAAGCGCGCGCTCGAGCGCATCTCCGCGGAGGTTCCACGCGGCGCGTTCGCCGTCGTGAACGTGTCGCCGCACGAACGCACCGACCTGGTCGAGCTGGAGCTCGTCGTGCCGGACGAGTGGGAGGCCGTTGCGCTCGAGCTGCCGGACGGCACGCAGGTGTCCACGCAGGAGCTGAGCCGGGAGGACCCGACGCTGTGGGAGACGACGCTCGTCGGCGCCGACGTCCCCGTCGCGATCGCCCGCCGCTTGCACGGCCCCCGCGCCGCCGCTCGGCTGGACGAGTGTTCGCGCAGTGCCCGCCTCCGGGCCGAGCTCGGATACGGGTCCCGAGCCGTCGCCGCTGCCGCGCATCGTGCGCGGCAAGGACATCGGCGACTCCTACAACTACGCCCCGCCCGAGCACGACGGGCTCGTCGACACACCGGTCGAAGAGCAGCGCGAGACGGTCGAGGACGCGCCGCAACGACGCGTCGACGTCGTCCACCGCACGTATGTGTGGGACGGCAAGGCCGTGGCGACGCAGACACGGCTCGAGCAGCGCGCGCACGAGCCGTTCCTGCGGATCCGCATCGACTTCGACAACCCGTGCGACGACCAGCGCGTGCGTGTGCACGTCCCGCTGCACGAACGGGCCGAGCGTTCCCTTGCCGAAGGACAGTTCGGGTTCGTCGACCGCGGCAACGACCCCGAAGGCGGCTACGGCGAGGTCGCGCTCGCGACGTATCCGGCAAGCGCGTTGGTCGCAGCCGGCGGTGTCACGCTGCTGCTCGATCACGTGACGGAATACGAAGTCCTCGGCGACGAGCTCGCCCTGACCGCGTTGCGCTCGACGGGGCTGATCAGCCGTAACGACAACCGCTACCGCGAGGATCCTGCCGGGCCGTCACTCCCCATCCCCGCGGCACAGCTGCGGGGCCCGTGGTCGTTCACCTTCGCCTACCTGCCGAGCATCGAGGACGTCCTGGAGAATGCGGAGCGCTACCGCCTCCCGTTCCTGACCGCGGCGGGAACGAGTCCCACGGCCGACCTGGGATCCACGCGCGGGCCGGAGCTGACCGGCCACGGAGTCGTCCTCACCGCCCTGCAGCCGACATTCGCACGACTCGTGAACGAGAGCCCGTTCGACGTCGCGGCGACCTTCGAGGGCGAGCGCATCGAGCTGCGGCCGTGGGAGATTCACACTTTGAAGCGATAGGCGCTTAACACAACGGACGCAAACTGCGGGGAAAAACCCACGTCAGAAGAACCAATGCGGCTTGTTTTGCTCTGTCTGATCGCGTGGCTCGTCCTCGCGCTGGCGGCTCTCGCCTCCGGCGGCGGGGGCGGCGGCCACGGATCGCGCGGCACCGGCGACGTCGTCTTGCGCTAGCGACGGCGGCGGAAGAACCCGCGCTCGACCGTCTCGAGCGGTTCTTCTCCGAGCGCCCTCGCGGCCGCCAGCACGTCGGCGCCGCGCAGCGTCATCAGCTCGGAGCGTTCGAGCTCGGACAGCTCCGCACCCTCGACACGCGCCAGCCGCAAAGCCTGCGCGTTCAGCGCCTGCTCGAACAGCGTTCGGGCGAAGCGCGCGTTGCCGAAGCCCTCGCCGCGGGCAGCTCGGGCCAGGATGCGGCGCAGCTCCTCACGCGCGTCGTCGTCGAGCGTGTATTCGTACTCTCCCGCGAGCTTCTCGGTGATCGCGACCAGCTCGTCCGTCGAGTAGTCCGGGAAGCTGATCTCGCGCGAGAAACGGGAGCGCAGTCCCGGGTTCGACTGCAGGAACCGATGCATCAGGCGCGGATAGCCGGCGACGATGACCACGAGCCGGTGGCGGTAGTCCTCCATCCGCTTCAGCAGCGTCTCGATCGCCTCGGGACCGAAGTCCTGCCGCTCGTCGCCGACAGAGAGCGCATAGGCCTCGTCGATGAAGAGCACACCGTCGAGCGCGCGACGGATCACGCGGTCGGTCTTGATCGCCGTCATGCCGACGTACTGGCCGACGAGCCCGGCCCGGTCGACCTCGACGAGGTGGCCGCGCCGCAGCAATCCCATGGCTTGGTACATCTCGGCGAGCAGCCGCGCGACCGTCGTCTTGCCCGTGCCGGGATTGCCGAGGAAGACGAGGTGCTGCGAGGTCGCGACCTCCGGTAGACCATGGCGCTGCCGCTCGGCCTGCACCTGGAGGAAGGCGACGAGCGCGTGCACCTGCTCCTTGACCGTCTCCAGCCCGATCAGGGAGTCGAGCTCGGCCTGCAGCTCGGGCAGGGTTCGCACAGGCTCGGGCCGCCGCAGCTGCTCCGCGATCCAGTCGCCAGGATCTCCACCCTGCGTCAGCCGCTCACCCAGAACGCGCAGGCCGCGCGCCACGTCCTCCAAGGGATTCCGCGCCATCGCCCGCATTGTGCCCTCAGTCGAGGGGCTAGCCTCAAGCCGACGTCGGGTCCGGCCGATTCGTTAACCTGGTTAACGAAATGGTTGCCGCCGAAGTCCTCGACACCACCGCCCTCGCGAACCGGCTCCGCCCGGTGCTCCTCAAGCTGAACCGGGAGCTCCGCCGCGAGATCCACTCGCTGGGCGTCACGGGCGGACAGGTCGCGCTCCTCATCCAGATCAAGTACCACCCGGGCATCGGGATGCGGGAGCTGGCCTCGCTCGAGCGCGTCTCCGTCCCCGGGATGTCCAAGTTCGTGGCCCGCCTCGAGGAGGCCGGTCTCGTTCAGCGCGCCCCGGTCGAGGGAGACCAGCGCCGCGTCGGGCTCTCGCTGACCGCCGCAGGCCAGAAGGTGCTCCGCTCGGTCAAGTCGAAGCGCACGGCCTGGCTGTCGGCGCGGCTTCGCCAGCTCGATCCTGATCAGCTCGAGGCCGTCGACGCGGCGATCGAGCCGCTCGAGCAGCTCCTCGCGGAGACCGCGTGACCGCGGCGATCCTCCGCGCCGGCGCACGCACGTTCCTGAGCGTGCGCAAGCACCGCAACTACCGCCTCTTCTTCACCGGCCAGGTCATCTCCAACATCGGGACGTGGATGCAGCGCGTCGCGCAGGCGTGGCTCGTCCTCTCCCTCACGCACTCGCCGGTCGCGGTCGGGATCCTGGCCCTTTGCCAGTTCATGCCGTTCACGCTCTTCAGCCTCGTCGCTGGCGTCGTCGTCGACCGCCTCGACGCGTGGCGGACGGTGATCGCGACGCAGTGCACGCAGATGCTGCTCGCATCGACGATCGCCGTCGTCGCGCTCGCAGGCGTCGCGCAAGCGTGGCATGTCTACGTGATCGCCGCGCTGATGGGTCTCGTCCAGGTGCTGGATGCCCCGTCGCGCCAGTCGCTCACGTTCCGGATGGTCGGCCCGCTCGAGCTGCCAAACGCGATCAGCCTCAACTCCGGCGTTTTCAACGGCGCGCGCATCTTCGGCCCCGCACTCGGGGGCGTGCTGATCGCCGCCGCGGGCGCCGGCGTGTGCTTCGCAGTCAACGCGGCGAGCTACATCGCCGTGCTCACCGGGCTGCTCATGATGCGTCCGCAGGAGTTCCACGCCGTCGAGCGCCGAGAGCGCCCACGCACGCTCTACACCGGGCTGAAGGAAGGGATCTCCTACGCGCGCCACGACGAGCAGATCTGGCTGATGCTCATCCTCGTCGCCGTCATGAGCACGTTCTGCCTCAACTTCAACGTGCTCCTCCCCGTGCTGGCCAAGCAGACCCTGCATTCGGGCCCCGAGGTCTTCGGCGTGCTCTCGGCGGTGTTCGGCGTCGGTGCGCTGATCGGCGCGCTCGTCTCGGCGCACGTCAGCCGCGCGACGATGGGGACGACGGCCATCGGGACTGCGGGCTTCGCGCTCTGCGAGCTGCTGATCGCGCCGCTCCGGACGACGGCCGCGATCGCCGTGCTGCTCTTCATCGGCGGGATCTGCTTCACGACCTGGTCGTCGAACTCGAACTCACTGATCCAGCTCGCAGCGCCCGACTACCTGCGCGGCCGGTTGATCGGCCTCTACTTCTTCGCCTTTGCCGGAACGGGGACCGCGGGCGGCATCCTCTCGGGCTGGCTGACCGCCGCCGGGGGCACGGAACTGGCCTTCGCGGTCGCGGGGCTTGCAGGACTCTCGATTTCCGCCTACGTCTGGCTTCGTTCCCGCACGGTGCCGCTCGTGGAAGAACAGCCCGCCTAGTCGGCTCTCTGCGGCGCCGCCAAGTCGGCGCCTAACAGAATCTTTCCGCGCTCTCAATCCGCGGTTCATAGCCGGCGGCAATAACACGACCGACAGGTTCGCGGAGGGGGGATCCATGAAGGGCAGGCTCGGGCTCCTAGTCGTGGCGGCGCTGACTGTGGCCGCAGCCGGTGCAATCGGCATCCACAGATCCGGCGGCTCCGCCCAAGCCGCCGCAGCGCCGCTGCGTCCCAACATCGTCGTGATCGAGACCGACGACCAGACGCTCGCGGAGCTGGAGGTGCTCCCGAACGTCCGCCGTCTCGTCGGCGACGAGGGCGTCACCTTCGACAACAACTTCGACTCCTTCTCGCTGTGCTGCCCCTCGCGCGCGTCGTTCCTGACTGGACAGTACTCGCACAACAACGGCGTACGCGGGAACGCGCTCCCGCAGGGCGGCTTCGAGAAGCTCGACGGAACGAACACGCTGGCCGTCTGGCTTCAGCGCTCGGGCTACTACACGGCGCATCTCGGCAAGTACCTGAACGGCTACGGACGCCGAAACCCGCTCGAGATCCCGCCGGGCTGGACCGAATGGCGCGGCTCGGTCGACCCCTCCACCTACCGCTACTACGACTACACGCTGAACGAGAACGGCGTGCTGACGACGTACTGTGCCGTGCCGCAGCCGTCCTGCTACCAGACGGACGTCTACCGTGACAAGGCGGACGAGATCATCCGCCGCCGCGCCCCGGAGGGCCCGTTCTTCCTCTGGGTCGCCTTCCTCGCCAACCACTCGGGCGGCCCGCGGGATCCCGACGATCCCGTCGGGCTCGCCACGCCTGTCCCGGCCCCACGCTACAACGACCGCTTCGCGGGGACGCCGTTGCCGCAGCCGCCGAACTACAACGAGGCCGACGTCTCCGACAAGCCGGCCGGCATCCGGCGGCGGCCGCTGATCAACGCCCGCGTGCAGGCGGCGATCCAGGAGAACTGGCAGCAGCGGCGGGAGACCCTGCTGGCCGTCGACGACGCTGTCGCGTCGATCCTCGACACGCTGCAGTCGACCGGCGAGCTGGACAACACACTCGTGATCTTCACGAGCGACAACGGCTTCTTCCACGGCGAGCATCGCGTCCGCAGCGGGAAGGTCCTCCTGTACGAGGAGTCGATCCACCTCCCGCTATTGATGCGCTGGACCGGGAACAAGTCGCTGCCTCGCGGCGTTCATCGAAAGCAACTGGTGATGAACGTCGACGACGCGGAGACGATCCTGGACGCGGCCGGGGAAACGGCACGCCCCGACCGCATCGAGGACGGCATTTCCCTGCTGCGCTACTGGCGCGACGGCGGGCTCGAGCTCGGCCGCGACCTGCTGATCGACAACACGCCGGGCGTGGGCCACTTCGACGCGATCCGCTCGCGCAACTTCCTTTACGCGGAGTACCAGAACGGGGAGCGCGAGCTCTACGACCTGCAGAAGGATCCGTACGAGCTGCAGAGCGAGCATGCGAATCCGGCGTACGAGCAGATCAAGGCGGCGCTGGCAGCGCGGCTGCACAACCTCGTCACGTGCGCCGGCGCGAGCTGCCGTGCACGACCTGCGGTCAGGCTCACCGCCGCCCGGCGCGGGCGTTGCGGAACGATGGTCGCAACGGTCAGCGGGTCCAACGTCGCGAGTGTGCGATTCACAGTCAACGGTCGTCCGGGCCCGACCGACGCACGCGCACCGTTCCGCGTCATGGTCCGTGACAAGCGCCGGCTGATCGTGCGCGCGCACATCGCGACCGCGTTCGACCAGCTGGTGACCGCGGATCGCACCGTGCCCGCCTGTAAGTAAAAGCACATGCTGGGGTCTGACCCTGCAGGGGTCAGACCCCAGCCGTTCGGGGTACGTTCCCGCCGTGGAGCCCGCGCCGCAGCGCCAGCACTACAACGTCACGCTCGCGATCCTGACCCTGGCCGGCACCGCGTTCGCGCTCCAGCAGACGATGGTGATCCCGGCGCTGCCGGCACTCCAGCGCGAGCTGCACACCACCACGACGTGGGTCACCTGGGTGCTGACGGTCTTCCTGCTCGTTGCATCCGTCGCAACGCCCGTCCTCGGCAAGCTCGGGGACCAGTACGGGAAGGAACGTCTGCTCGTGGTCAGCCTCGCCCTCTTCCTGCTCGGCTCGGTCGTCGCGGCGCTCGCCTGGAACATCTGGGTGCTGATCGGCGCACGTGCGATCCAGGGCGCCGGAGGCGCGGTGTTCCCGCTCAGCTTCGGGATCATCAGGGACGAGTTCCCGCGCGAGAAGATCGGCGTCGCGATCGGGCTCGTGTCCGCGGTCTTCGGCGTCGGCGGCGGTTTCGGGATCGTCCTTTCCGGCCTGATCGTCGACAACGCGTCATGGCGCTGGCTCTTCATCGTCGGCGCGGTCGCAATCGCTGCCGCGGTCGTGCTCGTGCACCGCTATGTGCCGGAGTCGCCGATCCGGACGCCGTCGCGCGTCGACTTCTTCGGTGCGACGCTGCTGTCGGGCGGGCTGATCTCGATGCTCCTCGCACTCACGGAAGGCGAGGACTGGGGCTGGACGTCCGGACGCATCCTCGGCCTCGCAGCGGCCGCTGCGTTCCTGCTCGTCGCGTGGGGCCTCGCAGAGCTCCGCGTGCCCGAGCCGATGGTCGACATGCGGATGCTCGCAATCCGTCAGGTGCTGTTGACGAACCTGACCGCGCTCGTCGCCGGCTTCGCGATGTTCGGCTCGTTCGTGCTCGTGCCGAACTTCGTCGAGATCCCGCACGGCCTCTCGCACTCCGTGCAGCGGCTCGTCAACTTCGGCTTCGACGCCAGCGCGACGAAGGCGGGCCTCTACCTGCTGCCGAGCTCCTTCACGCTGCTGTTCGCGGGGCCGCTCGCCGGCCTGATCGGCCGCCGCAGCGGCTCGAAGTGGCCGCTCGCAGCAGGCCTGCTGCTCGTCGCCGCCGCGGCCGGATGGCTGGCGATCTGGCACGACGAGTCCTGGCAGATCCTGGCCGCGATGGCCGTGCTCGGCGCGGGTGTCGGCTTCGCCTACGCGGCAATGGCGACGCTGATCACCGAGGCAGTGCGCCCGACCGAGACCGGCGTCGCGACCGGGATGAACACTGTCATGCGGACGGTCGGCGGCGTCGTGGGAGGACAGGTCGGTGCGGCCTTGCTCTCGGCGCACACGATCAAGGGAACGGGCGGCGTGCCGTCGGTCGTCGGCTTCGAGATCGCCTTCGGCGCCAGCGCCGTGGCCGCGCTCGTGGGTGCCGGCGTCGCCGTGTTCGTCACGCCGCCGCGTCTACGCCGCCGCGAGCGCCTCGTCGTCGCGACGACCGAGGTCGTCGAGTGAACGTGCACGAGCCACTCGAGGAGGCCCTCGCTCGGCTCGCGGGCGTGCTCGAGGACGCGCGCTGCGAGCGCCGGGAGGGCTACACGTTCCTCGCGTTTCCCACCTTTCCAGTGCGCGACCTCAACGGCATGTGGGTGGACAGCGACGCGGCGGCGTCGCACATCGAGGCGGCGCGCGCAGAGGCGCAGGAGCTCGGCACGCCGTTCAGCATCATGGTCCGCGAGGGACGCAGCCCGGCCGTCGAGCAGGCGGCGCACGCGCTCGGCTTCGACCCGACCGTACGAATCCCGGGCATGGCGGTGTCACGCGCCGACTTGCGGGAGCCCGAGACGCCCGAACTGCAGGTGCTGCGCGTCGAGACCGCGGACGGCCTCGCGCAGGCGCTCGCCGTCGGCGCGGCCGGCTTCGGCATCTCACCCGACCTCGCGGCCTCGATCTATTCGCTCGAGGTCGCCGCCCTCGAAGGGATGAGCTACTACCTCGCGCGGGTCGACGGGATCGACGTCGCAACCGCCGCAGGTTTCAGGATCGGCGACGCAGTCGCGATCTTCAGCGTCGCGACGGCACCCGACCATCGCGGCAAGGGGTACGGCAGCGCCATCACGGCGCACGCGGTGCGCGACGCGTTCGACGGCGGCGCCGAATTCGCCGCGCTGCAATCGAGCACGATGGGCGAGTCGGTCTACAAGCGGCTCGGCTTCCGCGAAGTCGAGACGTACGTGCTGTACACAGTCTCAAGAAAGTCTTAGGCACGTCTTGGCCCGTTCTTAGCCGGCGGCGCTTCCATAGGTCGGGACAACGAGCGAAAGGAGGCCCAAGTGTTCCGACCGAACGCGCGCACCAGAGCAGCGCCGGCCACGTAGTCGGGCTCGTCGCGCAACTGCGAACACAATTCAGCTCCAACGAGCGACCCACGACCGCCGGCGCGCGCCAGCCGCCGGCGGTCGCCGTTCCGCGGAGCTACGAAGGGAAGATGCTGACGGGCATCTCGTAGAACTCGACGCTCGTGCGGCTGCCGTCGCCGCCCGGGGTCATCGCGTTCAACGCCTCGTCGCCGCGCTTCAGCGCTTCCTCGGTCTCGAACATGACGATGCCCATCGACTTCCCGCTTGTGCGGTCGACCAGCATGATCATGCCCTTCGCGTCCTCGAGGCCGGGCGGGCGGCGGTCCTGCTCGACATCGCCCTTGACCTGCTCGATCGCCTCGTCGATCCCCTCCGACTGCTGGAACGTCGCGACTCGCACGTACATGACGGCTCCTTCCGCTCGCTGGCGGTCGGACCTTAGCCCAGCCGGACCGTCGTCAGCACGAAGACGGCGTGCTGCGAGATGCTGACGTTCACGACGCCGTTCGCGTCGGCCGTGACCACCTGCTTCGGCGCAACGAAGCCGTCCGCGTTCGCGTTCCAGATCAGGAGGTTGACGGGCTTCGACGGCGCGAACCCCGCGATCGAGTACGGCGTCGCCGTCGGGACGCCGGTGTTGAGCTGCGCGCCCGCGGTGTCGAGCCCGATCACGGTCAGCTGCTTCTTCTTGCCGAGGTAGGCGGACAGGATGCGCGACGTGTCCGGCACGGAGTCGACGGCGACGACCTCCCACCCGCGTTTCACCGTCGTCGTGAAGAGCTGCAGCAGGTTGTACATCGGGTAGAGCGGCCAGCCGTTCTGCGGCGCGCCGATGGCGTAGTAGGCCTGCGTCCCGTTGTCGTACTTGCCGTAGTAGGAGTCCCACTTGCTCGTGCCCAGGTAGCCGAGATCGGCCGCGAGCACGTCGAACCAGGCGTGCTGGAACGCGCTGATGTTCGTCTGCGTGATCGGCGTGCCGTCCTCCCAGACGCCCGGGTCGACCTGCGGCGCGCCGTTGAAAGTGCGCAGGCCGCGGACGCCGTACTCCGTGACGTAGATGGGCTTGCGTGCGTTCTCGGGCAGTGCGTCGACGATGGCGCGCACCTCGGTGAGGCGGTCGACGAGCTTCTGTGTGTCCCAGTAGTCCCAGAAGACGTGGATCGAGTATGCGTCGAGGATGTCCGACATGTGCGCGGCGAGGTACTGGAACCAGACGTCCTGGTTGGGCGCGCCGGTGTCGGGGCCGCGGACGAGGTCACCGCCCATGTACTTCACCTGGCCGCGGATCGTCTGAATCAGCGGATCGAGGTCGCGGTACTGCTTCTCGTACGCCTCCATCGTCATGCGCGTGCGGTTGGGCTCGTTCTGGAGCGTCAGCCAGCGCAGGTGCGTGATGCCGCGGCTGCGCACCAGGTCGAGCAGGACGTCGGCGAACTTCTGCGGCTGCAGCGTTCCGCCTTGCCACGTGATGTCGATGTCGGTGCCCGTGCTCTGTGCGAATTGCACCGTGCGGATGAAGGACTGCATCTTGTCCGAGTCGGTGAAGGCCTGCGGCGTGAAGAAGATGCGTGAGAACTCCGGGTGGAGCGCCCGCATCTTCTGCTCCATGTCGACGATGTTGTCGTCCGTGACGCCGGCGGCGCGGCTGAGCGCCGCGTAGACATGATGGTTGAACTGGCCGCCGTAGCCGGCGAACTCGGGTACGACGACCGCGGCGGGGCGAACCTTGAACTCGGCGACGTCGACGGTGACGCGACGTGGCTTCGTTCCGGTGACCGCGACGGTCAGGGGGTTGCGGCCCAGCGTCGTGAGGGTGACCGGGAGCTTGACGATCGTGCGGCGGCGCGGCCGCACGGTCGCGCTACGGGTCGCCAGGACCTGGTTGGTCGCGTCCGCCACGATGATCGTGGTCTTCCGAGGCCTCGAGGCACGGTCGAGGAGGGTGATCTGGACGTAGAAGGGGTGGCCCGGGAGGACCGCACGGTTGGCCTTGACCGAGGCGACGGCCACACCTGAGGGCGGCGCAGCGCCGGCGGCGCCCGTCCACGCGACGGCAGCCAGCGCGATCCCGACGAAGACCCCTCTCCTCACGGCGGGCCCAGGGTAGCGACACCCGGTTAAGAAGTTATGGTCGCATCGTGCTCGAGCGGCTCCCGCTCCTCGGCGGCCTGGCCCTCATCGCGATCGCATTCGTGATCGGGTCGATCTTCATCGGCCACGGCATCCGGGACAAGAACCGGAACGACGTGATCAGCGTCACCGGGTCGGCCAAGAAGCGGATCACGTCCGATTACGTCGTCTGGAACGCGTTCGTGACGAGCGAGCAGAGCTCTGCCCAGAACGCGGCGCGGGAGCTGACCGGGTGGACGACGAAGATCCGTTCCTTCCTGACGCAGGCCGGAGTCGAGCCGAGCGAGCTGAGCATCGATCCCATCTCCACTGAGACGGTCTCCCGCAAGGGGAAGGTGGTCTCGTTCCGGCTGACGCGCGGGTTCGAGATCCGCTCGCCGCGGGTGCGCAACGTGACGGACATCGCGGACCGCAGTTCGGAGCTGCTCGCCGCGGGAATCCCACTGCAGGCGGACCCGCTGCAGTACGTGTACACGAAGCTGACGAGTCTGCGCCCTCAGCTGTTGGCGCAGGCGACGAAGGACGCACGCAGCCGCGCGGACGTGATCGTCGGCGCGACCGGGTCGCACCTCGGCAAGTTGCGCCGCGTCAGCGTCGGCGTGTTCCAGATCACCTCTCCCAACTCGACCGAGGTGCAGGACTACGGCGTCTACGACACGTCCACGCTGGAGAAGGACGTCACCGCCGTGGTCAACGTCACGTTCGCGCTGAAGTGAGTCGAGCGAAAGCTGCGCTTTCGCTCGATCTGGGCTACGCCGCTTCGCGGGGAACGCGCGCGGGCTGAGCCCGCGCGCTCCTGGGCGGCGAGCGATTGTCTTCAAGCGTCCGTGTCGCGGTGCCCTTCGGGCATCGCGGCACGGATCAGTTCGCCTGCGGTTAAGCCGCCTTCGGCTGGCTTAACCTCCGGCTTCGGTGTCTACGGTAGTTGTGCGTTTCGCCACGTCGGCTTGCGGTGGAGAATGCTGGCGATGGGGATCCAGCTCCACCGGCCGGCGCGGACTGGCACTCACGCGCACTGGTTCCAGCCGCCGCGGCTGCTGACGCTCGCGGACGAGGGCGAGCGCCACGCCAGCTGGCTCGAGCTCTTCTTCGACCTCGTGTTCGTCGTCGCGATCACCGAGCTCTCGCACTCTCTGGTCGTGGATCACTCGGCGGGCGGCTTCCTGCGCTTCGCGGCGCTGTTCGTGCCGGTCTGGGTCGCCTGGCAGGGCTACATGGCCTATGCGACGCGCTTCGACACGGACGACCTCGGCTTCCGGCTCGCCTACTTCGGGGCGATGCTCGCGATCGCCGCCATGGCGGTGCTGATCGGCGACGTCGCGCACGGAGACCACAGCGCCGCCTTCGCGGTCGCTTACGTGGTGCTTCGGACGATCATGCTGGTCCTGTACTGGCGCGCGTGGCTCGCCGTCCCGGAGGCGCGCCCACTGATTCGGTTCTACGGCCTCGGCTATGCCGTCGGTGCGGGCTTCTGGCTGGTGTCGCTCCTGTTCCCGACGCCGTGGCGCTACGTCGTCTGGATCGTGGCCCAGGTGCTGGAGCTGAGCCTGCCGCCGCTCTCGACGCAGCTGCATCGACGGATCCCAACGAGTGCGAGGCACCTGCCGGAACGGTGGGCGCTGTTCACGCTGATCGTGCTCGGGGAGTCCGTGGTCGCAGTCGCCGTCGCGACGGCCGGCGCGGACTGGCACTTCACGTCAGCCGCGGCGGCGGTGCTCGGCTTCTCCTCGGTCGCGGCCATCTGGTGGCTCTACTTCGACCGGCAGGCAGCGGTCGTCCTGCGCGGCTCCACCATGTCGGTCGTGATCTACTCGTACGCGCATCTGCCGCTGTTGATCGGCCTCGCGGCGATGAGCGCCGGGTTGCGCCTGTTGATCGAGCGGGCCGGCGAGGATCACCTCGGCCTCGGCGCGGGCGCAGCGTTCCTCGGCGGGGCCGTGCTCTTCCTCGTGTCGCTCATTGCGACGCGGGTCGTCACAGTGCGCGGGCAGCGCCGGATGGGCGTTGCGCTGAAGCTCATGGCCGCGGCGCTCATCCTCTGCCTGCTCGCCGCGGAATCACTGCTACCGCCGTTGGCGGTCGCCGCCGTGCTGGCGGCGATCCTGACCGGGTTCGTCTTCGTCGAGATGACAGTCTGGCGCACGGCGTGATGAGGCTCTTCACCGATCTCGCTCGTGAGTTCCACCACGTGATCCGTGGCACGACCGGCGAGCACGAGAAGTTCCGCCGGCGACTGCTTACGACACTGCTGGTCACCCTCGTCGTGGATGCGATCGGAAGCATCCTGATGTACGTGCTCGAGCACGGGGAGCAGGGATCGCAGATCAGCTCCGCCTTCAAGAGCTTCTTCTGGGTCACGACACAGTTGTTGACCGTGTCGTCGCAGATGCCGAACCCCGTCACGACCGGCGGGCGGATCGTCGACATCTTCCTCGAGGCGTGGGCGATCACGGTCGTCGCAGCGGTCGCCGGGTCGTTCGCCGCTTTTCTGCAGAAGAAGTAGTTTGAGCGTGTGCGCGCGAACGCCTTCCTGAGCCGCGCGGAGAACGCCACGCGGAGCTCGAAGCGCGTGGCGCTGAGAGAGACGGTCGACTACGTCGAGCTGGTCAGGGACATCGCGGCCATGGCCAATTCAGGTGGCGGCGTGATCGTGCTGGACGGCATCGCCGGCGTCGACGAGGAGCTGATCCACGAGCGGCTGGAGCAGTATGCGGAACCGGAGTTCGAAGGCTTCACGGTCGAGCCGCTGACGCGCAACGGCCGTCCGTCGACCGCCGTCGTCGTCGACGAGGTACGCAACACGCCGCTCGTCTTCGTCCGGCAGGGCCGTTATCGGGACCCGGACGGCGTCGAGCGCGTGGCGTTCGCGCTCGGCGGGCTCTATTTCCGCCACGGCGCGAAGAGCGACCCTGCCACTGGCCAGGACGTCCGGGACTTCATCCGGCGCCAGCTCGAGGCGACGCGGGCGCAGTGGCTGGCGAACATCCGCCAGGTGATGCATGCGCCCGACGGCGCAGAAGTCGCGGTGATCGAGACGGCCGAGCGCGACGAGGAGGGCCGCCCGACGCTGATCCGGCTGACGACCGACCCGCACGCGCCGCTCTACGGACAGGTCGACCCCGACCAGTCGCATCCGTACCGCCAGAAGGAAGTCATTCGCGAGGTGAACGCGCGGCTAGGCGAAGGAACGGTCAACGCGTTCGACGTACTGAGCGTGCGACGAGTGCACGCGATCTCCGAGGAGACGCGGCCGGAGTTCGTCCACATCCCGAAGTTCGGCTCGCCGCAGTACAGCGACGCCTTCGTGGACTGGCTCGTCGCCGAGCACCAGCGCGAGCGGGCGTTCTTCGCGAACGCGAAGACGCGGTACCTGGCGACGAGACCGCGACGCAGGGTGGCGTCCAGTCCGTAATCTCCGAGGCTCTACCCGACTCTCGAAAGGAGCAGCCTTGGCTGGCAACCCCGTACACATCGAGATTCCGGCGCAGGACACGAGCCGCGCCCAAGACTTCTACAAAGGCCTATTCGGCTGGGACTTCCAATCGATGGAGGGTCCGCAGGAGTACCACATGGCGAGGGTCTCCGAGAACTCCGGAAGCGCCGTCTTCCCGGGAGACACGGGAGCGATCCGCGTGTACTTCGACGTCGACGACATCAACGCCGGCGCGTCGAGAGTCAAGGAGCTCGGCGGCAAGGCCGACGACCCGCAGCCGGTGCCAGGCATGGGCTGGTTCGCCACCGGTGCCGACACCGAGGGGAATCCGATCGGCCTCTGGCAGACCGACCCGTCGGCTTCGATGCCGGAGTAGCGCAGGCTCAGATCGTCCAGGTGTCGCCGGCGCCGAGCAGGGCCGCGAGGTCGCCCTCGCGCTTCTGCTTGGCGACGTCGAGCTGCTCGGCCATCAGCTCGTCGTAGACCGGGCGCTCGACATCCCGGAGCACGCCGATCGGCGTCACTCCGGCTGTGCCCTGCGTGAGCCGGCTCAACGCGAAGGCTGCGCTCGGCTCGGGATGGTGCGCGTCGTGCAGGAGCAGCTCCGACTCGTCCGAGACGTCGACGATCTCGACGCTCCCGTCGGCCCGCTGCCGCACCCCCTTCTCCCCCTCCTCGCCGAAGCGGATCGGCTTGCCGTGCTCGAGGTAGATGCGGTTCGTCTTGTCCTCGCGGACGAAGTCGAACGCGCCGTCGTTGTAGATGTTGCAGTTCTGGAAGATCTCGACGAACGCGCTGCCGCGATGCGCGGCCGCGGCGCGCAGCACCTCCGTGAGATGGGCGCGATCCGTGTCGATCGCGCGCGCGACGAACGTCGCCTCCGCGCCGATCGCAATCGAGAGCGGATTGAACGGCCAGTCCAGCGAGCCCATCGGGGTCGACTTGGTGACCTTGCCCAGCTCGCTCGTCGGCGAGTACTGACCCTTCGTCAACCCGTAGATCTGGTTGTTGAAGAGCAGGATCTTGATGTTCACGTTGCGCCGCAGCGCATGGATCAGGTGGTTCCCCCCGATCGAGAGGGCGTCGCCGTCCCCGGTCACGACCCAGACGCTCAGGTCGGGCCGAGAGGTCGAGAGGCCCGTCGCGATCGCCGGCGCGCGCCCGTGGATCGAGTGGATCCCGTACGTCTCCATGTAGTACGGGAACCGCGCCGCGCAGCCGATCCCGGAGACGAAGACGATCTTCTCCTTGGGCACGTCCAGCTCGGGCATGAAGGACTGGAGCGCGGCCAGGATGGCGTAGTCCCCGCAGCCCGGGCACCAGCGGACTTCCTGGTCGGTCTTGTAGTCCTTGGCGGTCAGCTTGCCGTTCGTCGCCACGGCCTCGATGATAGACACAGCGCCAATGAGGCACCTGGCCCTGCCCGTCCGCGATCAGGAGCGGTCTCGCCGCTTCTACGAAACCTACTTCGGCTTCGGCGCCCGGCCCGCGCGGCGGTACGACGACGGCGTCCTGATGCTGTACAACGCCGACGGCTTCTCGCTCGCGCTCGGGCCGACGGACGAGGAGCTCGCGCTGCCGCGGTTCCTCCATTTCGGCGTGCAGATCGAGAGCCCGGAGGCGGTGCGGGCCTTTCGCGACCGGCTGCGGGCCGACGGGGTACCGATCGTCGAGGAGTGGGAAGAACCGGAGTACGTGAGCGTCAAGTGCCGCGACCCGGATGGTTACGTCGTCGAGGCGGCGTGGGAACCACCCCGGCGATGACGACTGTGCGCGGCAGCTGCCACTGCGGCGGCGTGAAGTTCGAGATCACCGGGCTTGCGGACGCCGTCCGCTATTGCCACTGCACGACCTGCAAGAAGCTCTCGGGCGGCGGCGGGGCGGTCAACCTGCGCGCGCCTTCCAGTGGAATCCGAATCCTCGAGGGGGAGGAGGATCTCCTCCAGACCTACCGGCCGGCCGAGGGGACTGCGAAGACGTTCTGTCTCGCGTGCGGCTCGAACCTGTTCGGCGGCGGCTGGCCGGACTCGGAGCACTGCAGCGTGCGCGTCACGACCCTGGACGATCCGGTCGACGCGCGGCCCGGCTCGCATCTCTACGTCCGCTCGCTGGCGCCGTGGGAGCAGCTCCCGGACGACGGCGCCAAGCGGTTCGAGACGACCTAGAGCGTTTCCTTTCAAGGTCGAAGGTGTCGACCGGTCAGTTCAGACGATCGCCGGGCTAAGCCCGGCGAGCTGGTGACGGCGCCGACGAGTCGGCGCCTCTGGCTAGCTCTCGCGGCCGAGCGCCTTCAGGGTCGTCTCAACCGCCTCCCGCGCGAAACCGATCGCTTCCGGATTCGTCGGATCCTGCTCGCGCACTTCGAGCGCACGCTCGAACTCGGCGAGCGCCGCCTCGTAGTCGCCCGCCTCGTAGCGGTGCCAGCCGAGGTTGTTGAGCAGCGGGCCCGCCCAGTACGCCGCATCGGGCTGGGCCTCCGCGAGCGCGAGCCCGCGCTGCGTCCACTCGATCATCTTCTCCGGGACGGCGATCGCAACCATGTGCGCCGCGTCGCCCGCGAGGTAGTAGAGCTCGTTCTCGTTCGCCCGTGCGAACGCCGCCTCGAAGAGCGCGACCGACCCGGCGCCGTCACCGCTCGACCGGAGCTTGCGCCCTCGCTCCAGATCGATCCGGACACGAGCGATCGCACTCTCCCCCGCGAGCGCCTCCGCCTCACGGATCAACGCCTCGCAGGCGTCGAAATCGCCCCGCAGTCCCTGGACGCGCGCAAGCTGTGTCAGCACCTCGGCGCGACCTTCATCGCTCGACTCCTGCTCGAGCTGCTCCCGAAACCGCCGCTCGGTCCCGTCGAGCTCGTCGAAGTCCCAAAGACGGCGGAGGCGGTCAGGCACCTATGGGAACGTGTCCCGGCTCCGCGGTGACGCGGTCGAGCCACGCGCGGACCGCCTGGTACGGCTCCAGCGTGAAACCCCCCTCTTCGGCGACGTGTGTGTACCCGTAGAGGGAGATGTCCGCGAGCGAGAACGATTCGCCCACGAGCCAGCGCCGCCCGTCGAGATGCCGATCGAGCGTCTTGAGGGCACGATCCCCGGCCTTCATCTTCGCGGGTCGCTCCGGCTCGAAGACCTCGGGCCGCCCGGAGTAGGCGACCCAGAAACGCACGACGGCGATCGACGGTTCGAGGTCGTACTGCTCGAAGAACATCCACTGCAGGATCTGCGCGCGCTCGTACGGATCGTCCGGGACGAACCGCGTTCCCTCGGCGAAGTACCACAGGATCGCTCCGGACTCCGCGAGCGGCCTGCCGTCGTCGAGCACGAGGGTCGGCACCCGCAGAGCTGGGTTCAGGTCACCGAGGAGCTCGCGCCGATTCGAGCGGTCGACGACGTCGACGAATCTCCGCTCGTACGGGATCCCGAGGTGCGCGAGGAGCAGCCGCACCTTGTAGCAATTGCCCGAGGGCGGGCTGTCGTATAGGAGCATCAGAGTCCCACCCGCGGCAGCCAACGCGGAACCCGCGCGCAGTATTCCTCGTACTCCGCCGCGAACCGGCGGCGCAGCCCCGGCTGCTCGACGAGCGGGAAGTGGAGCGCGTTCACGGCCACGAAGACGCGGCGAGGGCGTTGCGGGTGCGTTTAGGGCTTGACTGGACGGTCAATCACATTCTCGCAAGGGGAGAAGAGCGGGCCCAAGCGGGTCCTCTGACGGGGTCCGATCCTGAATTCCCTGCGCGAAGGTGGGAGCCAGGAGGGAACCTGCGGCGTTCCCAACCACCCGGCCATTGGGGGACTGACGCGGTGGTACTGGCTCCCGCTTTCGCTGCGTCAGGCGTCCACCATCGCGTCGATCGCCTCGGCGACCTCGCCCGCGCGGAACGGAATCCCGCGCACGAGGTTGAAGCCGGTGGCGTCGACGAGGAACTCCGCACGGATCAGCTTCTGCAGCTGGCCGAGGTTGATCTCGGGGACGAGCACCTTGTCGTAGCGACGGACGACCTCGCCCGTGTTGCGTGGAAACGGATTCAGGTAGCGCAGATGCGCGTGCGCGACCTTCTTCCCCGCGGCGCGGACACGGCGGACGGCGGCGGCGACCGAGCCGTAGGTCCCGCCCCAGCTGAGCACGAGGGTCTCGGCGCCGTCGGGGTCGTCGACGTCGAGCTCGGGGATGTCCTGCGCGATCCCGGCGACCTTCTGTGCGCGCAGGCGCACCATCAGGTCGTGGTTCTCGGGGTCGTAGCTGACGTTGCCGGTCACGTCCTGCTTCTCGAGCCCGCCGATCCGGTGCTCGAGCCCGGGCGTTCCGGGGATCGCCCACGGGCGCGCGAGCGTCTCCTCGTCGCGGCGGTAGGGCTGGAAATCGCCGCCGTTCGACTCGGCGAAGCCCGGATCGATCGGCTGGATCGCATCGAGGTCGGGCAGCAGCCACGGCTCGGAGCCGTTCGCGAGGTACGCGTCGGAGAGCAGGAACACGGGCGTGCGGTACTTGACCGCGATGCGGGCGGCCTCGAGCGCAGCGTCGAAGCAGTCGGACGGCGTCGCGGCGGCGATCACCGGCACCGGCGACTCCGAGTTGCGGCCGAACATGACGCCGAGCAGGTCGGCCTGCTCCGGCTTGGTCGGCATTCCCGTCGAGGGGCCGGCGCGCTGGATGTCGACGATGATCAGCGGCAGCTCGAGCGTGATGCCGAGGCCGATCGTCTCCTGCTTGAGGACGATCCCCGGCCCGCTCGAGGTGGAGACGCCGAGCGATCCGCCGAAGCTCGCGCCGAGCGCCGCGCCGACGGCGGCGATCTCGTCCTCCGCCTGGAACGTGCGCACGCCGAAGTTCTTGTGCCGCGCCAGCTCCTCCAGGACCGACGACGCCGGCGTGATCGGATAGGCGCCGAGGAAGAGCTGCAGGCCGGACTTCACCGACGCGGCGATCAGCCCGTAGGCGAGCGCCTGGTTCCCGGTGATGTTGCGGTAGAGGCCCGGCCTCAGTGCGGCCGGCTTGACCTCGTACTGCACCGCGAACGACTCGGTCGTCTCGCCGAACGCGTAGCCGGTCTGGAACGCCTTCACGTTCGCCTCGGCGATCTCCGGCCGCTTGGCGAACTTGCGGCGCAGGAATTCGATCGTCCCCTCAGTCGGGCGTCCGTACAGCCACGACATCAGGCCGAGGGCGAACATGTTCTTCGAGCGCTCCGCCTCGCGCTTGGTGATGCCGTCGATCTGCTTGAGCGCCTCGATCGTCATCGAGGTGAGCGGGATCGGGTGGACGTCGTAGGCGTCGAGCGAGCCGTCCTCGAGCGGGTTGCCGTCGTAGCCGGCCTTCTGCAGGTTCCGGTCGGTGAAGGCGTCTTTGTCGACGACCAGGATCCCGCTGGGCGGCAGGTCCTTGAGATTGGTCTTGAGCGCGGCCGGGTTCATGGCGACGAGGACGTTGGGCGCGTCGCCCGGCGTAAGGATGTCGTGGTCGGCGAAGTGGAGCTGGAAGCCCGAGACGCCCGGCAGCGAGCCCGCCGGCGCCCGGATTTCCGCCGGAAAGTCCGGGAAGGTGGCGAGGTCGTTGCCCAAAAGAGCCGTCTCCGAGGTGAAGCGGCCGCCGGTCAGCTGCATGCCGTCGCCCGAGTCCCCGGCGAACCGGATGACCACCGAGTTGAGCTGCTCGACGGGCTTCGAAGCCACGACTGAGTTGTAGCGCATAAAGAAACCGCCCCCCGAGGAGATCATCAAAGGGATGCCCGATGAGCTGGTGGCCAGGATCGAGCGGATCTATCGCGCGGAGTACAGGAGGTTCCTTCGCGTCGCCGTCGCCGTGCTACGCGACGAACACCGGGCCGCCGACGCCGTCCAAGAGGCGTTCGCGACGGCGGTGCAGAAGCACCGATCGTTCCGCGGCGAGGGGCCGCTCGAGGCCTGGATTTGGCGGATGGTGGTGAACGCCGCGCTGAAGGAGCGCGCGAAGCCAAGGCCGCTCGCAGTGCTCGACCGCGACGCCGCGCAGCCGGCGGATGAGCCCAGCGCGGTCGCGCACGTTGTCACACGCTTGCCCGAGCGGCAGCGCCTGGCTCTCTTTCTTCGCTACTACGCCGACCTCGACTACGAGGCGATCGCAGCGGTGCTCGACATCTCGAGCGGAACGGTCGGCGCCACCCTCAACGCCGCGCACGCCTCCGTGCGCCGGCTCCTGCAGGAGGTGCGGCCGTGAACGAGTTCGACACGCGGGTCTTCGACCTGCTCGATGCCCTCACGCCCGAGCCGCGCCGCTGGCCCGACTGGCAGGACGTCCTGCGCCGCACGCACGCACGGCACACACGGCGACTGGTCGTCGCCGTTGCTGCGGCCCTCGTCGTGCTCGCCACGGCCGCCGGCGTGACCGCGGCGCTCGGCGGCTTTCACGAATGGCTCAGCGGCTCTCCCGGGAAGCCGGCGCCGAGCGCGGAGCAGAAGAAACTGGCCTCCTTCGGCTTCCCGAGCGACACGAAGCTCCGCGAGCTCATCCGCACGAGCGCCGCGGGAAAGGTCTACGTGTTGTACGGGTTTCGCAGCAGCGAGTCTCTTTGCCTGCGGCTCAGAGCCGTATCGCTCGGACACAGCGTCGGCCCGGTGTGCGCCCCGGCCTCACGCCTGCGCCACGCACCGGCGCCGATTCTCGCCGTCATCGGCAACTACAGCTTCACCGACAAGCACAACCATCCGAGCGCGGCCACGTCGTTCGGGATCGCCGCGGACGGGCTGTCGCGCGTGGTCGCCCGTACAGTGGACGGCGACCATCCGGCGACTCTCGGCGGCAACGCCTACCTGTGGGTGCAGGACGAGCCGAACAGCGGCCAGCGTGCATTCAACGTGACGGCGGTCTCGTCGGGCGGCTCGCGCGTGACGGTGCCGCTGGACAAGGCCCCGCCGATCCGCCGCCCGCGCGGGCCTACCCGCATCGAGGCTCGAATCGCCCATCCGAGGGTCGGTTGGTACGACCGCATCAACCCGTTCGGCCCAACGCGCTTCGTCAAGCCCGACCCGAACAGCAACGTGCGGGTAGGACTCGCGGGCCGGGGCTGCCTCCTCGTGGCGTACGGCGCAGCCGGCCCGTCGACCGGCTGCTCGGACACCTTCTGGTCGCAGGGTCCCCTCGACTGGATGATGACGGGCGAGTACGGCTCCGACTTCATGCGCATCAGCGGCGTCGTCGCGGACGGCGTGAAACGTGTCGTCGTGTTCCTGGCCGACGGCCAGCATCAGCGCGCCTTCCTGCGCGACAACCTCTTTACGACGCTCGCCGCGACGGCGGAGTTTCCGGCGCGGATCGTCGCGTACGACGGCGCCGGACGCATCGTCGGCATCGTGACGCCCCACGTCCCGTTTCGTGAGACGACACCGCCGGCCGCGCGTCGGCTCCACACGGCTCTGCGCGTACGCGGGCCGAGAGGCGCGGTCGCCGTCCTGCGCATTGGCCGCCGCGTGCACGGCTACCAGTGCTGGCGCGTCGATCTGAGCACAGGGCAATCTCCCGGCGAGTGCACGGGGCCGGAGTTCACGGCTTCCTCGATCTGGCCCGACCTCGTCCAGCCGGCCGGCCGAGACCTCTTCGTGATCGGCCACACGTTTGGGCCGATCGGGCGCGTGCAACTCGAGTTTCCGAACGGTGATGTGAGCAATTCGCGACCCGTCGCCGGGCGCTTCGTCATTGCCGTGCCGCGCTCACACTTGACGCGCGAGCGGCAAACGGCCTTCGTCGTCGGCTATACGAGCGAAGGCTCGGTGGTCCAGCGCAAGGGCGTCGTCTTCAAGGTGCGTTAGAGCTCGGCGTCGAGCTCCCGCCCCACGACCGCGAAGTTGTAGAGCAGGAAGTACGCGAACCCGAGCGCGAGCGTGAACAGCACGGTGACGCCGATCGCCTCGCCGTACCTGAACGGATCACGCGCAGCGGCGTGCGCGATGCGCGGCAGGACACTGGGATGCTCGAGCGCGTCCCAGCTGTTCAACCGCAGGAAGCGCCCGAGGTAGATGCCGAGCGAGCCAAGCGCGAGCGCAACACCCGCGAAGATCCAGCCCGCCGCGACTCCGCGCCACTGCCGCACCACCGTCTGCATCAGGAAGAGCGACGCGAAGCCGAGCAACACGCCCGTCCAGGCGAACGCAGACACCGTGAGAGCGTCGTACCAGTACGGCGCGTCCCCGGTGCGCTCCAGATGGACGAAGTCCGTGACGATGTACGGCGCGTTCGGGAAGAACAGCAGCCAGAGCGCGCCGAGGACGACGAGGGCTCCGGCGGCGCGTCTTCGACGCCACCCGTCGTAGACGACGACGGCCAGCACGAACGGGATCCAGGCGAGGAAGAGATTCCAGATCAGGCCGCTGAAGGTCGAGTCCCCGGTCTCGATCACGCGCAGGCCGACCAGGCCGACGCAGAAGAGCGAGGCGAGCAACATCCCCAGCACGGTCACGAGACGCCTTCGACTCGCACGCATGCCGATCCAGTGTAGATGCGAGGGAGCGGCGACCCCCGCCGAGCTGCCTCTAAGCGGCGGGAAGGTACGCGTAGGGGTGCCGGAACGCGTCGAGAGCTACGCTCGGCGCAACTTCGAGCTCGAATGCTTCGCCGTTCTTCTCGTCCTGGACGGTGACGGTCAGCGCATCTCCGTGGGGCTCCCAGAAGAGCGTCACCATGATCCCGTCATTCCAGCGCGACGCAAGCTCGACGACCGTGCGACCACCGAGATAGAGCGCGTCCATATCCACACGATGCACCGGCCACCTCGAAATGCGCAGGCCTTTCGACCAGGTCCACCTACCCGTCGGAAGCGATCTCCGCCCAGCGCTCGGCGATCTGCTCAGGCTCGGCGGGATCGGCGCCGAAGTCGATCCCGGCGCCTCGCATCTTGCCCATGCAGTAGGCGGCAAGTCCCGGGCGCGTGTCCTCGGCGGACATCGCAATCCCGGACGTCGTGAAGACGAAGCGTCCGTACTCCAGGCTCTTCATCACGGGGAAGGCTGCGCGCGAGACATGGAAGGACGCATCGATGTGCACGCGGCGCAGCACGTCCCAGCTCCGATCGGCGTCTTCGATCTCTTCGTAGACGACCAGGCCCGCGTTGTTGCCGACGACGTCGAGCCGGCCGAGCTCGCCCACGGCGCGTCCGACGAGCGCCGCACATGCCTCGTCGGACTCCAGGTTCTCATGCGAGGCGACTGCTGTACCGCCCTCGGCCCGAGTCTCCTCGACGACTGCGTCGGCCACGCCGGGATCTTCACCCTCACCATGGCGTCAGACGCCCGCGTCGTGCACGACGACCGCCGCACCGCGCGAGGCGAACGCCTTCGCGTACGCACGTCCGAGGCCGCGCGCCGCGGCCGTGACTAGGACGGCGCGCCCGTCGAAGCGGATCACTCCGCCTCGGCGAGCAGGGACTGCAAGTCGAGCGGGTGCGAGAACATCGCGACACCGTCCTCCGCGAGCGGCCACTCCTCCCGCGGACGGTCGCGGTAGAGCTCGATCCCGTTCTGGTCGGGATCGCGCAGGTAGATCGCCTCGCTGACGCCGTGGTCGCTCGCGCCGGAAAGGGGGATGCCGGCATCGACCACGGCCCGCACCGCCTGCGCCAGCGTCTTGCGGTCGGGATAGCGAATCGCAACGTGGAAGAGGCCGGTCGTCCCGCGCGGCGGCGGCGGCGCGCCCTTCGACTCCCAGGTGTTTAGCCCGATGTGGTGGTGGTAGCCGCCGGCGGAGAGGAAGGCGGCCTCGTCGCCCATGCGCTGCGTCAGCTCGAAGCCGAGGACGTCACGGTAGAACGCGATCGCGCGATCGAGGTCGCTCACCTTCAGGTGCACGTGCCCGATGTCCACTCGCGGGTCGATCGCCATCGCCCGTCAACGCTACCGGCGCCACCGCGATCCCGGCCAGCGACCAGAGGCAGTAGCCCATCCACGGGTCGCCGATCACGTCGGTCTGGACGGCGAGAACGAGCGCCGCGCCGAACGCGGCCGCGATCCCCGCCGCCGCCCACCACCGCGTGCGACGCGCTGCCACCATCAGCGCCCCAAGCAGCAACAACCCCCAGGCGATCCACAACAGCGAGCCGAGCAGACCGGTCTCCGCGCCGAGCTCGGTGTAGTTGGACTCACCTGCCTTGATCGGCGTCCCCGTCCGTGACGCCGTCTGTCCGGCGTTGCCGAGCCCGTAGCCCTGCGGATGGTGGACCACGGTCCGCACTCCCTCCCGCAGGCTGACCCAGTGGCTGTGGAGCGACGGCTCGTCGAGGCTGCCGGCGTTCCCGCTCGCGCCGGGATTCTGGCGCGCGTGGTTCCGCTGCTGCACGAGATCCTGTTGCGTCCACTTCCCTTCCGGCGCGATGTGCGGAAAGACGTGCACCCACGCGACACTGACGGCGAGCGTCGCCACCGCCGCGGCGACTAGCCACCAGCGGCGCGCGACGAAGGCGAGCACGACGAATCCCGCCGCCAGCGCGAGCAGCGCCGAGCGGGAGAACGTGAACAGCAGCGCAACCGCGACGAGCACAGATAGCGCGGCGAGCAGGCGTGCGCGGTGGCGCAATGCCGCCGCGAGCAACAGAGCGACGACGAACGAGTACGCACTCGCGAGCGGCCCGAGGAAGACGGACACGAGCCGGCGCAGGAAGTGATCCTCGGAGCCGGTGTTGTAGACGAAGTTCTCGGGCAGCCCGCCCGTGCCGTTGTAGTCGTAGCCGAGCTGCTTGTGGAAGTAGTCGACGACGGCCGAGTTGCGCCACCACGAGATGGAGACGAAGAAATCGTCGATCAGCCCGAGCAGCGCGACGGCGCCGGCGACGCCGACGAACGTCCACGCGAGCGGAAGGAGTTGCTCACGACGCAACAGCAGCGAACGCCCGAGGAAGTACGCGCCGACGGGAATCAGGTCGTGCTTCAGCGCGAGCCCGATCGCCGAGCGGTCGGCGGAGCCCTCCAGCCACGACTGCGGGAGCAGCGCGTACACGCAGACGAGCAGGGCGAACGCGAGCGCGAGCACGTCGACGACGTGGATGCGAAACGCGAGCCGCCGCGCGCGCAACGCGTCGAAGGCGACACGCGCGAGCGCGACGCCGAGCAGGATCTCCTTCCAGGCCTGGAGGGCGGTCAGAGCGCCCCCACGAACTCCGGCCCCGTACAAAGCAGCCATGACGGCGTTGTGCGCGGCCAGGCCGACCAGCCACGCGTACAGTGCGACCACGGGCCTCCGCCAGACGAGGACCGCGACGGGCACGAGCAGGAACCCGTAGACCGCGAGCGCGAGCCCCGAAGCCATCAGATGGAAGTAAATCGGGCGGGGACGCGTAGGCGTCCCCGCCAAGTTTTCCGCACCCTAGCTACCCCACGGCAACATAAAGGCCCCTCCCTTCCCCAAGCTTCCGCAGAATGAGGGCTCATGTTGCCACGAGGAAGCGCCGATTGACTATTTGACATATGTCCGAGGCAGTTTCATGATCCCGTCCGACGTGTCGGATGTGAGCTCGACGGAGTCGATCGGCGCGCGACTCAAGCGCCTTCGGCTCCAAAGGGGCCTCTCTCAGCGCGACCTCTCGTCGCCGGGAGTTTCGTACGCATACATCTCGCGTATCGAAGCCGGCGCGCGAACGCCGTCGGTGAAGGCGCTGCGCAAGCTCGCGCAAAAACTGAAGGTGTCGGTGGAGTACCTCGAGACCGGCCGAGACATACGCGACGTCGACGATCGTGAGTTGCGACTCGCGGACGCTGAGCTCGACCTGCGCCTCAACGGCGATTCGCCCGGCGCGGACGACAAGCTCGACCAGATTCGTGCCGAGGCGAGCGCTGCGGGAGACCTAACGTCGGCGCTCCGAGCTCAGATGGCGCTCGGGCTCCTGTCTGCCGAGCGCGGAAATCACCTCGAGGCTGTCGAACGGCTCGAAGCCGTGGTGAGCGACGACTCGGCTCCGCCGCCTCATTTGCGTCCGGATCTCTACACGACTCTCGGTCAGTCGTACGCGGCGCTCGGAGCGCCCGATCGTGCAGTCCGTGTCTTCGACGAGTGCCTGACCCGCGTCCGGGACGACGTTCCCGACGACACAGCCGTGCAAATCCGATATGCGACATTTCTGAGCTACGCCCTGACCGATGCGCGCGAGTACGAACGCGCTGCAGAGGTAGTGCGCGACGCCCTCGCGCGGGCGGATGACCAGACAGATCCGTACACGCGCGTGCGTCTCTACTGGTCGCTCGCACGTCTCAATGCGGTCGAGGGCCGTCAGAGTGACGCCCTCGAGTACATCCGAGCGGCAATCGCCTTGTTGAAGGCGACCGACGACACGCTCACACTCGGGCGCGCGTATCTGCTCGCGGCGGGCGTTGAGCTTCGGCGTGAGGCGGCGAGCGAGGCCCAACGCTTTCTGGAGCTCGCGGAACGCATGCTGGGATCACATCCCGAGCAGGTCGATGTGGGCATGCTGCGCATCGGCCAGTCGCGACTCGCGGCGCTCGAACGCCGGGCCGAGACGGCGGTCGAGCGGGCCCGCGAGGCGCTCGCCTTGCTCGGCGACTTTCACGGCGGCGAGCAAGG
>WNGA01004176.1_pt1 | contig 41499 bp, 35 predicted proteins | sample 5400061 | NCBI WGS metagenome assembly WNGA01 (sample SAMN13153366, study PRJNA577476) | soil metagenome | isolation source: 100 cm soil or saprolite under grassland replicate 2 | place: USA:California | collected 2016-06-15 | reverse complement strand
ACGGGCGACCTTCGAGCGGGCGGCCGCCTACGCCAACGACGTCGGCCTGCTGGCCGAGGAGGTCGACGTCGGCGGCGCCGAGATGATCGGCAACTACCCACAGGCGTTCAGCCACATCGGCCTGGTCAACGCCGCCTGGGCGATCACCGAAGCCGAGCGGCGCCAGGCCGCCGCCCGCGTGCCGCCCCAGTAACCGCAGACGCCCGGGGCGGTCCTGGCTATCCCGGCCCGAAGCGGCGCCGGAACTCGGCCGCCACCGTCTCGCCGGCGGCCTCCACGAGCTTGCCGACGATCGGGTGCACCACCAGGCCGACCACGCTGCCGGCCAGCCCTGGCAGGTGCTTGCCGAACCACCGTCTGACGTACTCCATGGTGCTGAGGTCCGGCTCGGCGGCGGTGACCGCCTCCTCCAGCTCGCCGACCCGCTCGAGGGCGGCGTCGCGCTGCTCCGGCGGCGCCTCGGCGGCCACCCGCGCCTCCAGGGCCGCGAACGCGGCTCGCAGCTCCTCCCGCTCGGCGTCGGTGAGCGCCTGGGCGCCGGCACCCACGACGCTCGTCTGCCGGATGTGCTTGCCGGCCGCGACCTGGCCGCCCTCGACCGAGCCGCCGATGCTGACCGAGTAGCGCTCGCCACCCTCGCCCATGCCGTGCCTCCGTTCCCGTCGACCTCGTCAACCGATTGGTGCTGGCCTTCGGTAGGTGATCGTGGTGTCGGCGTCCATGCGGACGGTGCAGCTCCGGTCGCCCGCCGCGGCGGACCGGTTGGTGCAGGGCCCGTCCCAGGTGGGGACGGGGTCGGTGTCGGCGACCGAGAGCGTGACCAGCGTCCCCGGCGCGAAGCTCGCCGAGCAGGTCGCCTGGCAGTCGATGCCGGCGGGCTGGCTGCGCACCCTCCCGGCGCCGTCGACGCCCTCGACGGTGAGGACGAACCCGCCGCCGGTGCCGCTGAGGGTCACGGTCGAGGCGGGGCGGGGGAGGTTCTGGTGGACGACCAGGGTCGCCGTGCGGGGGCCCACCACCCGCGGCGTGAAGGTCACCTCGATGCCGCAGCGCCCGCCAGGGTCGATCGAGGCGCAGCCGTCGCCCGGTCTGGCCTGGTAGTCCGCGGCGGCCGCGCCGCGCAGCTCGACGCCGGTGACCCGCAGGGGCGCCGTGCCGGTGCTGCGGACCGTGGCGACGGAGGACTGCGCCTGGCCGACCGGCACTACGCCGAAGTCCAGGCGCCGAGGGACCGCGATGCCTGGCCCGACAGGCGTCGTGGTGGTCACCGGAGGCGACCCTGCCCCTCCCCCCAGCACCAGCACGGAGCCGACGGAGAGGGCGGCGAGGAGGGCGAGGACGGCGACGACGGCGACGAGCCCCAACCGGGACCGGGGCCGCCTCCGCGCCTGCTGCGGGATCCAACGATCGCCCGCGGCCGCCGCGACCGGTGCCACCACGAAGGCCAGGTTGTGGCGCGTCGCGGCGGCGCCGGCCGCGTCGCCGAGCAGCTCGCGCAGCTCCAGCGCCCGGGTGAGCAGATCGTGGGCCTCGGCACGCTCGTCCAGGCACAGCGCCCTGGTACCGAGCTGGTGCAGCGCCCACGCCTCGGCACCGCGGTCGCCGAGGTTCCCGGCGGCCAGGCGCACCGCCAGCAGCGCCTCCTCCCAGGCGCCCCAGCGGCGTGTCAGCGCCAGCGCGCCGTCGATCGCCCGGCCGAGGCGGACCACCGACCCCCAGCGCTCCTGCTCCACCGCCCAGCGGAGCAGCCCGAGGCAGACGTCCAGGTCGCCGGCGAGCCGGTCGGGACGGTGCCGGTTGGCCTCGGCGTGGGCGACGAAGTGCTCGAGGGCGGCTTCGCGCAGCGCGGCGGCGTCCACGGTCTCGGTGCCCGGGCGTGGGCGGAGCCCGGTCGCCAGCGAGTAGCTGGGCGAGTGGGTGGTCACGAGCTGGCGGCTCGCCAGCGGCTCCATGGCCGCCTCGACGTCGGCGATGCCGGTGAGCGCGCCCAGGTGCGGCGCCGCGAGCGGCCCGCCGACCGCGGCCAGCAGCGCGACGGCCCGCTGCTGCTCGGCCGTGAGCGAGGCGGCGACCTCCGCGGCCAGCGCCTCGGCCGGCGTCGCCGAGCGCAGCCGCTCGGCGAGCGCCTCGAAGGTCGAGGCGCCCTGGGCGACCTGGGCGGCGGCCAGGGCGAGCCACCCGGGAGCGCCGTCGACCGCGTGCCACAGCTCGGCGGCCGCGGGCGGCTCCGCCCCGGTCAGCGGCCGGCCCAGCACCCGCTCGACGACGGCCATCGCCGCCGCGGCGGGCAGGCCACCCAGGGCGATCGCCGCGCCGTCGGCGGAGAAGCGCCGCCGCAGACAGGTGAGCACCACCACGCAGCGGGGCAGCGCGTTGAGCAGCCTGGTGATGGCCCGCTCGTCGAAGGTGGCGTCGTCCAGCAGCAGCAGCGCGCGTGTCTGCTGGAACGCCCGCCGGATGCGCAGCTCGGTCGGCTTGTAGGCGCCGTCGGTCTCGTGGAACGCCTCGAACAGCGACTGCAGCACGTCGGCCGGCGGCACCCCGTCGACCTCCAGGTACACCACCCCGTCGGGGACCGACGGCGGCAGCTCGCGGTTGGCGAGGTAGCGCAGCAGGACGGTCTTGCCGGTCTTGGCCGCACCCTGGACCTCGACCGGGGCGCCCGCCGCGATGGCGGCCAGCGCCACGTCGAGCTCGCGCTCCCGGCCGACCAGCGACGGGAAGTCCCTTGGGCGCAGCACGACCGGCAGCGGGAGGGCGCGCGGGTCGACCCGGGGCCCGAGGTTGACGATCCCGCCCTCCTCGACCCGGACCTGGTACTGCAGGTTGTTGTCACCCGAGATGACCCTGGCCGTAGACGCTACCGCCGATCCTGGTGACGTTGCCGGGGCCGGGCTGGACGGTGTCGCTCATGGTGGGTGCAGGATGGACCGCGCCGACCGATCCGAGGAGGAACACGTGCGTGGACTCGATGGCAAGAACGTGCTCGTCACCGGCGGCAGCTCCGGCATCGGCCAGGCGATCGCGGTGCGGTTCGCCTCCTACGGCGCCAACGTCGCCATCAACTACCTGCGCGACCCGCAGGAGGCCGCCGGCACCGAGGAGCAGGTCCACGCCTGCGTCCGCAAGGTCCGGGAGCACGGCGTCCGCGACGTGCTCGTCCGGGGGGACGTCTCCAAGGAGGACGACGCCGTCCGCATGGTGGGGGAGGCGGCGGCCGAGCTCGGCGGGCTGGACGTGCTGGTCAACAACGCCGGCATCCAGATCTCCCGGCCGTCGCACGAGCTGTCCAGCGCCGACTTCGACAAGGTCCTGGCCGTCAACCTGCGGGGCGCGTTCCTGTGCGCCCGCGAGGCGATCCGGCGGTTCCTGCAGGCGGGCACGGCCGGCGTGGTCGTCAACGTCTCCAGCGTCCACCAGCGCATCCCCAAGCCGAGCTACCTCGGCTACGCGGTCAGCAAGGGCGGGATGCAGAACCTCACCACCACGCTGGCGCTGGAGTACGCCGCCAGCGGCATCCGCGTCAACGCCATCGGCCCCGGCGCCACCATCACGCCGATCAACCGCGCCTGGATCGACGACCCCGTCAAGAAGGCGCAGGTCGAGGCCCACATCCCGATCCCGCGGGCCGGAACCGCCGACGAGATGGCCGGCGTCGCCTGCTTCCTCGCCAGCGACGACGCGGCCTACATCACCGGGCAGACCCTGTACGTCGACGGCGGCCTCACCCTCTACCCGAGCTTCCGCGAGCCCTGGTCGAGCGAGTGACGCGGGGACGGGCTCAGCCGGCGCGGAACCGCAGGAACAGGAAGCCGTCCTCCTCGCACGCCGAGGCGAGCCGAAGCGTCCGCGGGTCCGGCAGGAGCGGGCCGTTGAGGAGGCGCTTGGCGTCGCCGCCGACCAGGAGCGGCGACAGCGTCAGGCACAGCTCGTCGAGCAGGCCGGCGGCGGCGAGCTGCGCGTTCAAGGTGGGGCCGCCTTCGGAGAGCACCGCCTGGAAGCCGCGCGACCCGAGGGCGTCGACCGCGCTGGCGAGGTCGACGTCGTGCTCGCCGGCGACGACCACGTCGGCGACCTCGGCGGCCCTGGCGCGCGCCTCCGCCGGCGCCGTCGCCACCGTGACCACGATCGGCCGGGCGTCCTGGGCGGTGAAGAACCGCGAGTCCCAGTCCAGCCGGCAGGACCTGGTCACCACCGCGATCGGCACCGGCGACGGGCCGTAGCCCTCCGCACGGACCGTGCCGGCGGCGACCAGCACCACGTCGGCGAGCGACCGCAGCATGTGGAACAGCGTCTGGTCGGCCTTGCCGCCGAGGCCGCCGGCGACGCCGGCCAGCGCCGTCGCGCCGTCGACGCTGGCGATCATGTTGAGCCGCACACCCGGCCGGCCGGCGGCCACCGGCAGGTCGGCGTAGACGGCCATCGGGTCGACCGGGTCCACGAACGTCGGCAGGAGCTGGCGCATGGGTCAGGCCTCCAGGAGCAGGGCTCTGCCGCGGCGGAGGAACCGCAGGGCCAATGCCCGCTGGTCCTCCGCGTCGACGAGGTGGCCGAACGGCAGGATGGCGCCGCGGAAGCTGGTGGAGTTCCAGAACGCGTTCGGGGGGGCCTCGTCGAACCGCCACGGCAGGACATACAGGTACGGCTGGGGGACGGCGGCGTCGCCGGGCGACGCCCCGAAGGTGCAGCGGCGCTCCTCCGGCAGGCAGTCGAAGGCGGCGTCGAAGTGCTCCGGCCAGAGCTGCGTTCGGCTCGGGCCCGTCGAGGCCGGCTCGGCGCGCAGCTCCTCCAGCACCGACCAGGCGAAGCCGAACCAGTCGCCGAGGAAGGCGGCGGCGCCGGGGTCGACGGCGAGCCGTTCGTCGAGGCCGCCGGCGGCGGGCACGTCGAACTTCTCGGCCCAGGCGAGGTCGGGCGGGCCGTCGAGCACCAGCTCCGCCGCCGCGTTCAGGGTGGTGATCTCCGCCGCCTCCGCCGCCGGGCCGCGCTGGCGGACCAGCCCGGCGCCCGCGACCCGCACCTGCTCGTCGTCGCCGAAGAACGGCGTGCCGAGCCCGCCGAACGTCCACCGCAGCGCCATCTTGCCGTTGACCCGCTGGCGCGCCGGCGAGGCGACGTACACCACCAGGCGGTGCAGCGCCAGGCGGGTGTCGGCGTAGGCCGGGGGCAGGGGCGGCAGCCGCCGCCAGGCCCCGAGCCAGCGCGCCGCCGCCCACGGCGCCCGCTCCGGCCGCTCGCCGAGCCACTGGTCCCAGGTGAGGTCCGCGGAGGAGACCGGGGCCAGCACCGGCCGGCCGGCCGGCCCGGCGAGGGCGACCGGGTCGTCGGCGAACAGGTCGCCGTCGACCACCGCCGGCGGCGACGGCTCCAGCACGCGCGCGTCGAAGGCGTCGCCGACCAGCTCCTGCGCCTCGCGCCGGGGGTTGCGGGCGACCGGCGCCGCCGGGTCGTCGATGGCAGTCATGGGTACCCAGGATAGTACGGGTCAAGCAGGGCACCTTCGCTGCCGATAGCAATGCCAGCGGCGCGACGCGGAGGTGCACCCATTCCAAGGCCGAGGCAGGGCAGCCGCGCCCGTGTGCTGGTGGTCGAGGACAACGTGCTGAACCAGGTCGTGGCCGTCGGCATCCTGACCAGGCTCGGCTACGACGCCGACGTCGTCGACAACGGCCGGGACGCGGTGGAGGCGGTGACACGCGGCGCCTACGGGGCGGTGCTGATGGACTGCCGCCTGCCCGGTCTGGACGGCTACCAGGCAACGGCCGAGATCCGCCGGCGCGAGGGCGCCACCCACCACCTCCCGATCATCGCCATGACCGCCTCGGCGTCCCAGGAGGACCGCGAGCGGTGCCTGGCCGCCGGCATGGACGACTACCTCGCCAAGCCGGTGCTGGTGGGCGACCTCGAGGCGGTGCTGACCCGCTGGGTGCGGGACGAGGCCCCGGCGGCGGCGGCTGCCGCGGAGCCGGCCGCGGACGTGATCGACCAGCACCGCCTCGCCGCGCTCAGGGAGCTCGACGAGGACGGCCAGGGGTCTCGCCTGCTCACCAGGCTCGCCGCGGCGTTCCTCAGCGGGGCGCCCGCCGACCTCGCCGGCCTCCGCGCGGCCGTCGAGCGCGGCGACGCGGCCGCGGTGGGCGACGTCGCGCACCACCTCAAGGGCGCGGCGGCCACCCTTGGGAGCGGCGGCGTCGTCGACCTCTGCGAGGGCCTCGAGCTGCTCGCCGGCGCCGACGCGCTCGGCTCCGCCGGCGACCTCCTCGGACGCCTGGAGGAGGAGCTCGACCGCGTCCGAGACGCCCTTGCCGCCATCGTGCCGGGGCGGTGAGATGAGGATCCTGCTGGTGGACGACGAGCCGCTCGCGCGGCTCGCCCTGGAGGCCGCCGTGGAGCGGTTGGGGCACGAGTGGACCGCGGCGGAGGACGGCGAGGCGGGCTGGCGCCGGTTCGCCGAGGACGAGCCCGACGTGCTCATCACCGACCTGCTGATGCCGCGGATGGACGGCCTGGAGCTGTGCCGCCGGGTGCGAGCCCACACCGCCACCCACGGCGGCTACACCTACGTGATCCTGACCACGGTGCTCGGCGACCGCGAGGACGTCGCGCGGGGCATGGAGGCGGGGGCCGACGACTACCTCGTCAAGCCGGTGGAGCCGTTCGACCTCCAGATGCGGCTGGTCGCCGCCCGGCGGGTGACCGACCTGCACCGCGAGCTGGCGCGCTTCCGCGCGGAGCTGTCGACGCTCGCGCACACCGACCCCCTCACCCGGCTCGGCAACCGGTTGTCGCTGGAAGAGGACCTCAGGTCGCTCGACGCCCGCGGCCGGCGCTACGGCCGCGGCTACTGCCTGGCCATGTGCGACATCGACCGCTTCAAGGCCTACAACGACAGCCTCGGGCACCACGCCGGGGACGAGGCGCTGCGGGCGGTGGCCGACACGATCAAGCGGGAGCTGCGAGCCGGCGACGGCATCTACCGCTACGGGGGAGAGGAGTTCCTGATCGTGCTGCCGGAGCAGACCCCGGAGACCGCGCAGATCGCCGCGGAGCGCGTACGGTCGGCGGTCGAGCGGCTCGCCATCCCGCACGCCGCGGTACCGGCTGGCGTGGTGACGTTGAGCGCCGGGATCGCCGCCTACCACCCCGGCGACGCCGCCACCGTCGAGGAGCTGCTCGAGCAGGCCGATGCCGCGCTGTACCGCGCCAAGTCGGCAGGCCGCAACCGTGTCGCCCTCTACGAGGGCGACGCCGCCGCGGCGGCCGGCTGACGTTCGGCCGCGATCGCGACCTCGCGCAGGCGCCGGGCCTCCGGGTGGTGGACGTAGTTCGGCCGCAGGTCGGCCTCGTCGTAGTACCGGTGGAACACGGCGGTGGCGGCGCCGGAGATGGGCGGCACGATCCACGACCAGTCCGCCGGCGTGATCCGCCCGGCGCGTTCCTCCTTGGCCAGGTGGGCCAGGAACCGGTGCGACTCGGTGTGGTGGTCGGCGACGGTGACCGCCGCGGCGTCGAAGGAGTGCAGCACGGCGACGTTGAGCTCGACCAGCGCCCGGTCGCGCCACAGCGACCGCTCGTCGCCGGTGTCGAGCCCGAGCAGGCCGGCGACCACCGGCAGCAGGTCGTAGCGGTCGGCGTCGGCCAGGTTGCGGGCGCCGATCTCGGTGCCCATGTACCAGCCGTTGAACGGCGCGGCCGGGTAGCAGACCCCGCCGATCTCCAGGCACATGTTCGAGATCGCGGGAACGGCGTGCCAGCGCAGCTCCAGGTCGGCGAACCACTCGTAGCGGGGATGGCTGAGCGGCACCTCGAGCACGGCGTCGGCGGGCAGCTCGAAGAGCCGCGGCGGCTCGCCGAGCCCCTGCACGACCAGCGGCAGCACGTCGAACGGCGTGCCCTGCCCGCCCGGCCAGCCGAGCGCGAACGCCGCGTCGGTGAAGTCGGCGTAGCGGGGGTCGCCGACCACCGTCCCGTCCGGCAGCCGGTAGCCGGCGTAGCGGATGAGCTGCTCGTTCCAGATCATCGGACCGTCCTGCTCGGGCGTGCTGGCGGCGAAGACGGTGATGGTCGGGCGCACCCGCCCGCCGTTGGTGGCCTGGCGCAGGTGCGCGACCGCCTCGGCGGCCACCTGCTCGGCGGCGGCGACGTGGCGCCGGTCGCGGACCTGGAGGCTCCGCCAGTAGAGCCGGCCGATGCACCGGTTGCTGTTGCGCCACGCGACCCGCGCCCCGAAGGCCAGCTCACCGGCCGTATGCGCGTAGGTGCCGTGGCGGTCGATCTGCGCGCGGACCAGGTCGAGCCGTGGCTGGACCGGCCCGGCCTCCGGGCACTCGGCGTGGTAGAGGCGCAGGAACTCCTCGGCGGCGGCCGGGTCCACCGAGCGCCGCGAGGACGTGCGGTTCGCGTGGCCAGCGTGCGTTTTCACGGCGTCCCCCTCGCCAAACAGCACGTTACCGCCAGGCCCCTTACACTGCCATATCAGATCAATCCCGACCAGGCTTGACTTGTCGGGACGAACCGCTCCAGTGGCCGCGCGTCAGCGGTGCGTGGTCAGGCCAGGTTGCGGGCCGCGGCCCAGCGGCTCAGCTCGCGCCGGCTGGAGAGCTGCAGCTTGCGCAGGACGGCGGAGACGTGGGTCTCCACCGTGCGGGCGGAGATGTGCAGGCGGGCCGCGGTCTCCTTGTAGGTGTAGCCGCTGGCGATCAGGCGCAGCACCTCCCGCTCCCGGAGGGTGAGCTGGTCCAGCTCCGGGTCGAGCGAATAGCCGAGCGGGTCGCCCCTGAAGGCGTCCAGGACGAACCCGGCAAGGCGCGGGGAGAAGTAGGCGTCGCCGGCGTGGACCCGCTGGATCGCCTCGCACAGCTCCGGCCCCGAGATCGCCTTGACGACGTACCCGCGGGCGCCGCCCCGGATGACCCCGATCACGTCCTCGGCGGCGTCGGAGACCGAAAGGGCCAGGAACCGCATCCCCGGGTGCGTGGCCAGCACGGCGTCCAGCACGGCGCGGCCGCCGCCGCCGGGCAGGTGGACGTCCAGCAGGACCACGTCGGGCTCTCGTGCGCGGATGCACGAGATGGCGGCGGCGACGTCGCCGGCCTCGCCGACCACCTCGACGGCCGGCTCGATCTCGACGCGTACCCCGGAGCGGAACAGCGAGTGGTCGTCGACCACCAGGACCCTGATCCGCCCGTGCGGCTGGCCCGTCATGCTCGGGCCACCGGCATGCGCAGCTCCACCTCGGTGCCGGCCCCGGGGACGGAGCGGATCGCGGCCTCCCCGCCCTGGCGCCGCATCCGCCCCACGATCGAGTCGGGGATGCCGCGGCCGCCGCCGGATCCGCCCATGGCGGCCTGGTCGAACCCGCGGCCCCGGTCCCGGACCACCACGACCACCTGCCCGTCGGCCACCTCGGCGAACAGCGAGACCCGCGTCACCCCGGCGTGCTTGGCGGCGTTGGTGAGCGCCTCGCTGGCGGCGGCGGCGACCGCGCGGGTGCGCTCGTCCAGCCGGCAGGTCCCGACCGTGACCAGCTCCACCGCTGCGCCGAAGCGGTCCTCGACCTCGGCCGCGGCGGCATGCAGCGCCGCCACCAGGTCGTCCTCGCCGGCGGCGGCGCGCGAGGCCCCGTAGAGCCAGCCGCGCAGCTCGCGTTCGGCGTGGCGGGCCAGCCGCGCCATCTCACCCGGGTCGCCGCGGCGCTTCTGGATCAGCGTCAGCGTCTGCAGGACCGAGTCGTGCAGGTGGGTCGCCACCTCGGCCCGCTCCTCGGCGCGCACCCGGGCGGCGCGCTCGCGGGTCACCGTCCGCGTGAGCAGGAACAGCCACGGGAACACCGCCAGCCCAACCAGCGCCAGCAGGCCGGCGACGAGGATGGCGATCATCGCCACCGACGTCGCGTTCTCCGAGGCCTTCTCGCTGGCGGCGCCAGCCATGGCGACGGCGACCATCACCCCCGTCCCGGCGAGCGTCGCCCCGACCAGGAGGACACGTCGCAGGATGCGCCATGCCGCGGCCTCGCCCCGCAGCCGCATCGCGGCCAGGTACGCCCATGGGCCGACGAGCAGCCCGACGATCCCCACGAGCATGGCGACCTGCACCGGCAGCGGTGGCGACGACGTGTGCTCGACCAGCTGCAGGAACGCCTCGAAGATCACGATGTCGGCGCAGGCGAGCAGCACGACCCATCCGGGCCGCAGCCGGAGACGCGCCCGGCCGGGCGGCGGCGCCGGCAGGTCCCGGGCGCTGCTGGCGGAGGATGCCTGGCGGTTCACGGACCGATCATAGGACGGGCTCATCGGACGGGCGCGGGGCCTATTCGGTCGCGATGGCGCGCAGCATGTCGATTCGGGTGGCGCGGCGTGCGGCCGCCCTCGCGGCAAGGACGCAGGCCAGGACCGCGACCAGCGCGCTGCCGACCAGCCCGCCGGTCGGCACCACCAGCCCGGCGCTCGGGAAGCCCGACAACGCCCGCACCGCCAGCCAGGCGGTGGCCAGCCCGGCGGGCAGGCCGAGCGCGGCGCCGAGCAGCCCGACCACCACGGTCTCCGCCCGGATCATCCGGGCGACCTGCCGGGGCCGCATGCCGATGGCGCGCAGCAGGCCGATCTCCCTGGTGCGCTCCACGACCGACAGCGCCTGGGTGTTGGCGACGCCGAGCAGGGCGATCAGGGTCACGAACCACAGCAGCCCCTGCAGCAGGGTGCCGCGGAAGGCGGCTTCCTCCCGCAGGTTGGCGGTGTACTCGCCCAAGGTGCGGGTGCCGAGGTTCTGGTAGCGGCCCAGCACGCTCGCCACGGGGGAGGCCCCCTTGGGGCCAGGCGGCTCGAGGGCCAGGTCCGGGGCGAGCAGGTAGGCGGCCAGGGTCCGCTGCCTGGCGTAGCCGGCGGCGTAGGTGTCCAGGTTCAGCAGGTAGCCGTGGAGCAGAGGGGTGTCGTCGTAGACGCCGGCGACGCGGTGGCGGCGGGGGCCGGTGCGGGGCAGCTCGATGGTGACGGTGTCGCCGGCTCCCAGGCCGCGCCGTCGCGCCTGCCCCGCCGCGACCAGCACCGTGCCGTCGCGCAGGCCGGCGAGGCCGCCGGCGCGCAGCCGCAGCCGCAGCACCCGCCCGATGGCGTCGGGGTCGACCGCGTCGACGGTGGTCTCGGCGCCGTCGACCCGCGCGCGCCCGGTGCGGACCTCCACCACCTGCCGGACGCCGCGCACCTCGCGAAGGGCCGCGGCGACCGCCGGGCTGAAGGTGGACTCCTGCCCGACCGCGGAGGCGTGGAAGACGATGAGGTCGGCGTGGACGCTGCCGCGCAGCGCCGCTGCCGTGGCGGCCTGCCAGGAGGTCGTGTAGGTGGCGACGGCCACGATCGTGGCCAGCCCGACGACCAGCGCCGCCATGGTGGCGGCGGTGCGCCGGTGGTTGCGGGTGGCGTTCTCGGCGCCCAACCGGACGGCGATCCCCAGGGGGCGGCCGACCGCGCGCAGCGGTCCGGCCAGCCCACGCACCAGCACCGGAAGCCCCAGCGCCGCGCAGACCAGGCACAGTCCGGCCCCGGCGGCGGCCAGGACGGGATCGGCCATCCAGGTCCCGCGGAGCAGCAGCGCGCCGCCGCAGGCGGCGGCCACCACGGCCACCACGGCCGGCGGCCGGGACGGCGCCACCGCCCCGTCGCGCAGGGTGCCCAGCGGCGTCGTCCGGCCGGCGCGGAGCGCGGCCGGCAGCGACGCGGCGACCGCCACCACGGTTCCCGCCGCCGCCGCGGTCGCCAGCGTCCCCGGATGCAGCGCCAGCCCGGCCGGGAGCACGTCCTTGCTGGCGAGCCAGGCCAGCAGGCCGGCGGCGGCGCCGACCCCCACGGCGACGCCGAGCAGGGACGCGCCGGCGCCGACGATGGCGGCTTCGGAGACCACCAGCAGCCCGAGCTGCCGCGGCGTGGCGCCCACCACCCGCAGCAGCCCGAACTCGCGCGCCCGCAAGGCGGCCAGCATCGACAGCGTGTTGAAGATCAGGAAGGAGCCGACCGCCAGGGCGAGCGCACCGAAGCCGCGCAGGATCCCGGCGACGGTCTGCACGAAGCCGCTCACCCCCGCGCTGTCGTCCCGCACCGCGCGGCGGGCGTCCACCGCCTCGACCCGGCCGGCGCCGAGGGCGGCGAGCCGCGCGGGCGCGAGCGAGCCCGGCGCCGCGAGCACGTCGACCGCGCTGTAGCCGGGGACGCCGAGCAGCTCCCTGGCGGTCGCCAGGTCGAGCACCACCAGCGACGCCGGCCCGGCGCCGTCGCCGCCGTTGACCCGCACGATCCCGCTGACCTGCAGCTCGGCCGTGCCCTGGCCGGTGGCGACCTCGACGGCGTCGCCCACACCCACGTGGTCGCTGCGCGCGAAGCCGGCGCTCACGGCGGCCTCGCCGCTACCATGGGGTGGCCGCCCGGTCACCAGCTCCAGGGGCGACAGCGCGGCGTCCTCCGGCCACGACAGGCCCAGCGACGGGCCCCTGACGCTGCCGGTCACGGGCCTGAGCTGCACCCCACCGAGGACCTTGCCGGCCGCGGCCCCGACCCCTCCCAGGCGCCGCAGCCGCGCCGGCAGGTCGGCCGGCAGCGCCGGGCGGGCCTCCTCCTCCAGGGTGGTGGCGGCGCGCACGGTGGCGGTCGCCCGCCGGGGCGCGAGGTTGGCGACGCCGGCCGTCAAGCTGTCGGTGAGCAGCAGCGTCCCGCTGATGAACGCCACCCCCAGCACCACTGCGAGGACCGACAGCGTCAGGCGGGCCTTGTGGGCGCGCAGCCCCCTGCCGGCCAGGGCCAACACGGCGCCGGTGCCGTTCACGGCCCCAGCTCCCTGAGCCGGTCGAGGACGGCGTCGGGGGTCGGGTCGGCCAGCTCGCCCGTCACCCGCCCGTCGGCGAGGAACACGATCCGCTGCGCCCAGGAGGCCGCCCTGGGGTCGTGGGTGACCATGACGATCGTCTGGCCGGTGTCGCGGCAGGTGGCTTGCAGCAGGGCGAGCAGGTCCGCGCCGGTGGCGGAGTCGAGCGCGCCGGTGGGCTCGTCGGCCAGCAGCAGCGCCGGCCTGGTGAGCAGCGCGCGGGCGACCGCCACGCGCTGCTGCTGCCCGCTGGACAGCTCGGCGGGTCGGCGGCCGAGCCGCCCGGCCAGGCCGAGGGAGGCGACCAGGTGCTCCAGCCAGTCCGGGTCCGGCCTGCGCCCCGCCAGCGCCAGGGGCAGGCCGATGTTCTCGGCGACGTCGAGGGTGGGCAGCAGGTTGTAGGCCTGGAACACCACACCGATGCGGTCGCGGCGCAGCACCGTCAGCGCCGTCTGCCCGGCACCGCCGAGGTCGCGGCCTTCGACGTGGAGCTGGCCCCTGGTGGGCGTGTCGAGGCCGCCGAGCAGGTGCAGCAGCGTCGACTTGCCCGAGCCCGAGGGGCCCATGACCGCGGTGAAGGTCCCGGCCTTGAAGCCGACCGTGACGTCGTCCAGCGCGGTCACGGCACCGCGGCCGTGCCCGTAGACCTTGGTGACGTGCACGGCGGCCGCCGCGGTGTCGGTGGGCGCTGCGACAGGGGCGCGCATGGCGGCTCCTTCCGCGGGTCTCGGTCGGTGCCGCGATTGTCGGCGCGCTGCGTGCCGCGCCACATCCGGGCGCGACCCGGGAAGATCCCGGAGGCCGACCCGGAGGCGCCTCCGGGACCGGGGCTGGAGCTCCGCAAGCCGGCGCCGCTGGAGCTCCGCAAGCCGGCGCCGCTGGAGCTCCGCAAGCCGGCGCCGCTGGCGTGCCGCCGCGAAACGCCTCATAGTCCGGGAGCAGCACCGCCGTACGCACCAGCGCCAGGGGGAAGACCACGGACCAGGCGGCCTCGCTGACCCTGCTCGACGACGACCTGCCGACGCTGTTCCGGTCGGCCGATTCCACCGCCATCGCGGCGCAGCGGCAGTACCTGCTCGCCATCCGCCTCCGCCTGTACCTGCTGGTCGTGGCGGCCGCCGCCGGTGCGGTGAGCGTCGCCGCCGGCGGCGTCGACTGGAGCAGCTTCGTCGGCGCGGCCGCCCTGGTCGCCGCCGCGATCACCGAGCTCTACCTGGTCCGCGACCGTCCGGACCGGCGGTGGTACGAAGGCAGGGCGGCGGCGGAGTCGGCGAAGACGCTCGGTTGGCGCTACGCGGTCGGGGCCGAGCCCTTCGGCGTCGAGGCGCTGTCCGGGCGGGACGCGGACCGGCTGCTCATCCAGCGGCTCGTCGAGGTCCTAACCGACCTCGACGACTTGGCAACGGAGCCGCCCCACGGCAGGACCGAGCAGATCACCCCGGCGATGCGGGCGGTGCGGGCGGCCCCGCTCCCGGACCGCCGGGCCGTCTACGAGCGCTGGCGGATCGGGGAGGCGCTGGAGTGGTACCGGACCAAGAGCGCCTGGAACCAGCGCCGCGCCCGCCAGCTCACGCTCGCGGTGCTCGTGTTCGAGGTCGTGGGTGCGATCGGCGCTCTGCTGCGGGTGGCGGGGGTCACGGTCAACCTGCTCGGCGTGGCCGCGGCCGGCGCCGCCGTGCTCGGGTTGTGGTCGCAGACCAAGCAGCATCAGGTCCTGGCGCACGCGTACGCGGTGACCGCCCAGGAGCTGAGCTCCATCCGCTCGCTCATCCAGTGGCAGGAGTCGGAGTCCGAATGGTCTGGGTTCGTCGACGACGCCGAAGCGGCGATCTCCAGGGAGCACACGCTCTGGCGGGCAAAGCGGGGGCTCCCGGACCGGTGGTCCGGCCGTCAGTAGCCTGCTTCCGCTCAGGTCTGCCAGATGCTGACGGTCAGCGGGAGGCCCTCGCACGCGAGGGAGACCGTGTTGACCAGCACGGCACGGGGCATCGGCTCGCCGGAGGACGCGCCGACCGTCACCGCCGGCATCGACAGGCGGCTCGGCCCGGGAAGCAGGCTCTTGATGTTGCCGCCGATCATGTTGGTCAGCTCGCCGAGCGCATCGGCGACCTCGTCGTCGGTGAGCGCCTCGGCGGGCCGGTCGAACATCGCCGACGCGGCGGTCCGCGCGAGCCGCGTCGGGCACGCGAGCAGCACCCAGCCCCGCCAACCGCCGGTCACCGCGACGCGGCCGACGGTGACGTCGCCGGCGCCGAGGGCCACGTCCCCGGGCCCGGCGCCGACCGTCTTGCCGGTGAACGAGCTCCACACGTCCTGGGTGATCCCGACGATCTGCTCGTCGGTGGCGAACAGTTCCTGGGTCATGTTGCCGCCTGTCCGCCACGGGCCGGTAGACCGTGGCCTTGTCGAGTGGCACGCGCTCGAAGGCGTCCACGTTGAGAGCGGTCTCGGCCCCGCCGAGGACCAGGTAGCCGTCGGGCCGCAGCACCCTCCGCACCCGCTCGAAGATCTGTCGCCGGGTCTCCGCCTGGAAGTAGATGAGGACGTTGCGCAGGAACAGCACGTCCACGGGCGGCAGCGGCGGGAACGGGGCCGCGAGGTTGAGCTGCCTGGCGTCGACCAGCCGGCGCAGCGGCTCGTTGACCTGCCATTCGGTGCCGGCGCGGGTGAAGTGCCGGACGAGCTTGGCCGCGGGCAGGCCGCGGTTGATCTCGAGCTGGCTGTAGCGCGCGGCCCTGGTCCGTCTGACCATCTCCTCTGACAGGTCGGTGGCGAGGACGCGCAGGTCCCACGCAGGGTCGGCGGCCAGCCGATCGTGCAGCACCATCGCGATGCTGTACGCCTCCTGGCCGCTGGCCGCGGCCGCCGACCAGATGGTGAGCCGCCGTTCCGTCGCCCGGCGGGCAAGCAGATCGGGCAGGATGACCGACTCGAGCGCGCGATACGGGTGGTGGTCGCGGAACCAGGACGTCTCGTTGGTCGTCATCGCCTCGACCACCTGCTTGTGCAGGGGGCCATCGGGCGAGCCGCGGAGCCGGGCGACCAGCCGGTCGAGGCTTGCCTCCCCGCTGGCCTGGACGATCGGCAGCAGCCGGGACTCGACGAGGTACTCCTTGCCGGCTTCGAGGAAGATCGCCGACCGTCGGTGGACGAGATCGCGGACGTAGGCGAAGTCGGCGGGAGCGATGGTCATGAGGCGGCTCCGGCATCCAGCCGTGCGCCGGGCGGCGCGTCGTCGCGCCAGCGGCCGAGCGCGTCGGTGAGGTCGGCGGCGATCGCCGGCAGCGGCCGGACCCGGTCGGCCAGCCCGGCGGTGGCGACCGCGCCTGGCATCCCCCAGACGACCGAGGTCGGCTCGTCCTGGACCACGATCTCGGCGCCGGCGGCCCGGAGCCGCTCGCAGCCGCGGAGCCCGTCGTGTCCCATGCCGGTCAGCACGCAGGCGAGCACGCGCGCACCGCAGACGGCGGCGGCCGACCGGAAGAGCACGTCGACCGACGGCCGGCAGCCGTTCTGCCGTGCCTGCTGGCTGGTCGCGGCCCGCAGCACGCCCTGGTCCTCCACGACCAGCAGGTGGGTGTCGCCGGGTGCGACCACGACCAGGCCAGGCTCGAGGCGCACGCCGTGCCGGCCCTCGACGACGGTGAGCTTGGACACCCTGTCCAGCCGCTGCGCGAACAGCCGCGTGAAGATCGGCGGCATGTGCTGGACGATGGCGACCGGTACCGGCAGCTCGGCGGGCAGCTCGCGGAGGATCGTCTCCAGCGCGTCGGGACCGCCGGTGGACGAGCCGATCGCCAGGATCCCGTGCGGGTCGGTCCGGGCCGGCCACGCGCCCGCGGGCGCCGGTGGCGCGGTGTGGACGGATGCCGGCGTCCGCGGCCCACGCGGGACCAGCGCCTTGATCTTGGGGAGCAGCTCGGACCGGATGACCTCGAGCGCGGCCATGGTGCTGCCGACGTTCCCGGGTTTGGTGACGTAGTCGCGTGCGCCGAGCGACAGCGCCTCCAGGGTCGCCGCGGCCGCCCGTTCGGTCAGCGTGCTGAACATGATCACGGGCAGCCGCGGATGCAGCTGGCGCAGGTGCCGCAACGTCTCCAGGCCGTCCATCTCGGGCATCTCGATGTCCAGCGTCAGGATGTCGGGTGCCAGCCGCTCGATCTCCTCCAGTGCGCTCCTCCCGGATGCCGCGGTGCCGACGACGCGGATGCCGGGGTCCGCCTCCAGGACGCTGGTCACGATGCGGCGGACGACCGCCGAGTCATCGACGACGAGGACGGCGATCGGCTCCACCGGTCACTCCGGCCGGAGACCGAGGAGATCGAGCTTGTCGATGATCGCGTCGGCGGTGAACGGCTTGATGATGTACTCGTGGGCGCCGGCCGCGAGCGCCCGCACGACCTGGTCGTGCTCGCTCTCCGTGGTCACCATCATGAGCGTGATCGAGCGGTAGCCCGGGTTGTCCCGCACGGCCTGGACGAACGACAACCCGTCGATGCCGGGCATGTTCCAGTCCACCAGCGCAACGTCGGGAAGCGGACCGCTGGACAGCGCGTCCAGGCCCTGCTGGCCGTCAGCGCCTTCGACGACGTCGAACCCCGCCGAGCGCATGATCCTGCGCAGGATCATGCGCATGGCCCGTGAGTCGTCGAGGATGAGCGCGCGCACGACAGATACATCGACGCCGGCGCGGGGGTTCCTGAGCCTCAGCCGACCGGCCGCAGCTCGACCGCGCCCTCGACGTCGAGCGACAGCAGCAGGGCGTCGTCGAGCTTGTAGGCGCCGCGGATGAGCTCCCGGGCGATGCCGACGAGCGTGTCGGGAGGCTCCTCGAACGCCTCCTCGGACACCTCGACGACGTCGCCGATCCGGTCGACGAGCAGGCTCACCATGCCGTCCCTGGTGCGGACGACGACGTCCATCGGCAGCTCGCCGGCCGCCCGGTCGGGGAAGCCGAGCCGCCGCCGCAGGTCGACGGCGGCGATGATCTGCCCCCGCAGGTTGATGAGCCCGCTGAGGGCGGGTGGGGCGAGCGGCACCCGGGTCATCGGCTGGTAGCGGATGACCTCCTGCACCGTCGCGGCCTCGATGCCGAACAGGTAGCCGTTGACGAAGAACGTCGTCAGGCTCATGACCGGCCGCCCGGCGACGCGACGGGGGTGTCGTAGAACCCCGGGTCGACCTCGCGGACGGCCCGCTCGACGTCGAGCAGCTCGGTGATCCTGTCCTGCACGACCGCCGTGCCGAGCACGCCGGCCCCCTCGACGATGTCCACGATGGCGTCCACGACCAGCCCAACGCTGCGACCGCGGGTGGAGCAGACGACCACCGCCACGACGCCGTCGTCGGGCAACCCGCCCAGACGGACGAGGGGCAGGATCTCGTCGCGGTACTGCACGAGCTCCCGGTTGCCCACGTGCTCGATCGAGTCGGCGGGGAGCTCCTCCAGCCGGGTCACCTCCTCCAGCGGGATCGCAACCTGCCGGTCCTGGCCGACCAGCGCGACCAGCAGTGCCACGCGCGTCTTCACCCGGTCGTCGTCGGCATGGCCGGCGGCGCCGTGCGCCAGCTCCCGGCCCGCGCTCAGGACCCGCGCCCGCTGGGCGAGCGCGAGGACGTCGAGGATCAACGCCGCCGAACCGTCGCCCAGGATCGTCGCCCCCGCATAGACCGGGACGTTCTCGAGCTGGGAGCTGAGCGGTTTGACCACGATCTCCTGGGTGTCGAGGATGTCGTCGACCACCAGGCCGAATCGCCGGTCCTCGACCTGCAACACGACGACGAGCACGGCGTCGCGCTCGCTGCGATCCGGTTCCGTGACGCCGAGCTCGTGGTCGAGGTAGACCAACGGGAGCAGCTTCCCGCGGAGGCGGTACACCGGCGTCCCGGAGATCAGCTCGATGCCGGCGCGGCCCTGCTCACCCTCCAGGCGGACGAGCTGGGCGAGGTTGACCGTGGGAATGGCGTAGCGGTCGCCGGCGCACAGCACCGTGAGGGCGGGCACGATCGCCAGGGTGAGCGGGATCTTGACATGGAAGGTCGTGCCGGCGCCGAGGACGCTGCTGACGTCGATGGCGCCGCCGATCTTCTCGAGGTTGGACTTGACCACGTCCATGCCGACGCCGCGGCCCGAGACGTTGGTGACGGCCGCCGCGGTGGAGAAGCCGGGCAGGAAGATCAGGTTGGTGATCTCCCGGTCGCTCATCCTGGCGAGCTGCTCGCCGCCGACGAGCCCCCGCTCGAGCGCCTTGGCCGCGATCAGGCGCGGGTCCACGCCGGCGCCGTCGTCGTGGACCTCGATGTTGACCTGGCCGCCCTCGTGAAAGGCGCGGAGGAGCAGCAGCCCCTGCTCGTCCTTGCCGCTGGCGCGCCGCCCTTCCGGCGGCTCGATGCCGTGGTCGACGGCGTTTCGGACCAGGTGGGTCAACGGGTCCTTGACGGCCTCGAGGATCGTCTTGTCCAGCTCGGTCTCCCGGCCCTCCATCTCCAGGCGCACCGTCTTGCCGCAGGTGGCGCTGAGGTCGCGGATGACGCGGGGCAGCTTGTTCCAGACATGGTCGATGGGCTGCATCCGCATCTTCAGGACCACCTCCTGCAGCTCGCTGGTGATGAGGTTCAACCGGGCCGACGCACGGATCAGCGTGGCGTCCCGAGCGGCCGCGGCGTGCGCGACGCTCTGGTTCCGGGTGAGCACCAGCTCACCGATGAGGCGCATCAGCGAGTCGAGCCGCTCGACGTCGACCCGGATGCTGCCGTCGGCGACGGAGCGGCGTTCCTCCTGGACCTCGAGCGCCAGTGACACCTCGGCCGGGGTCGTCGAGCCCTGGCCGACGAGGATCTCGCCGATCGGGCGGCCGTCGCCGACGTCCTGCGCGGTCACGGCGAGGGTCACGTCCTCCGGCGTCGCCCCGCCGTGCTCGACGATGACCTCGCCGATCGGCGCCTCGGTGGCGGCCGGGGACGGCTCGGGCGCCGCGGGGGGTGCGGCCCCACCGTGTTGCAGCCGGGTCAGCGTCGCGATCAGCGCGGCGTGGTCCGGCTCACCCTCCTGGCCGGTCGCTTCGATCGCGGCGAGCAGGGCGCGGACGGCGTCGACGGTCATGAGCAGGGCGTCGGTGATCTCGGGCGTGAGCCCGAGCTCGCCGTCGCGGAGCCTGCTGAGCAGGCTCTCCCCGGCATGGGTGAGCGCTTCCAGGTGACCGAACCCCAGGAAGCCGGTCGTCCCCTTGATCGTGTGGATGGTACGGAAGACGCTGCCGAGCAGGTGCCGCGACGTCGGGTCCTGCTCGAGGGCCACCAGGTCGCTGTCGAGCTGGTCGAGGTTCTCGTGGCTCTCGACCAGGAACTCCGCGATGATCTCGTCGAGGTCGTCCAACCGATCCTCCTCGGGTCGGCGCTGAGCGGGCTAGCCCGCCCGCGGCGCGACCCGGCGGGGCAGCTCGTCGGAGGCGGCGACGACCACACGGTCGCGGCCGGACTCCTTCGCCTCGTACAGCGCCGCATCGGCGGATCGGACCAGGGTCGCGGCGTCGTCGATCACGCTGGCGGCGCAGCCGAGGCTGATCGTCACCGAGATCGCACCGCCGTCCGGGAGGCCGTACGGCTCGTCGGCGACCACCTGCCGCAGTCGTTCGGCCAGCTCGGCGGCGCCCTGGGCGGCGGTGTTCGGCAGGACGACGAGGAACTCCTCGCCGCCCCACCGACCGATCATGTCCTCCAGCCGCACGCTGCCCACCATGCGCCCGGCCACCTCGCGCAGCACGGCGTCACCGGCGTCGTGCCCGTGCCCGTCGTTCACCGACTTGAAGTGGTCGATGTCCACGAGCAGCACCGCGATCGGCTCGGCGTGCCGCCTTGCCAGGCTCACGAGCCTGGCAAGGTACTCCTCGACATGCCGCCGGTTGCGCAGACCGGTGAGCGCGTCGGTGCGGCTGATGAGGTCCAGCTCCTCGTTCCGCTGGCGCAGCTCGTCCTGGAGCCGCTTCACCCGGGCGGCGGCCTGGACGCGGGCCAGCAGCTCGGTCGGCTCGCACGGCTTGCGGAGGTAGTCGTGGGCGCCGAGCCGCAACCCGTCGACCATGTCGGCGGTGTCGGAGCGGCCGGTCAGGAACACGACCGGAACGTCGCTGAGGGCGGGATCGGCCTTCATCGCGGCGAGCACGTCCCACCCGCTCATCCCCGGCATCTCGACGTCGAGCAGCACGACGTCGGGCTGGTGCTGGCGGCAGGCCGCCAACGCGTCCGCTCCGTGGGCCGCCTCCACCACGGTGTGATCGGCCTTCATCGCGGCGAGCACGTCCCACCCGCTCATCCCCGGCATCTCGACGTCGAGCAGCACGACGTCGGGCTGGTGCTGGCGGCAGGCCGCCAACGCGTCCGCTCCGTGGGCCGCCTCCGGGAACAACGTCGAGGCCGCGGTGCAGCTCGGCGCCGCCCAGTCGGCCTTGTGGGAGCTGCGCTACGGCTTTCCCCAGTTCATCGTCGCCCCCGAGAAGCGCCAGGAGATCCTCGACAGCCAGGCCAAGTTCTACGCGGTCATCGACGACAACCTGCGGCGGTACGCGGCCGGGCAGCGCACCGCCGAGGAGCGCACGGCGCTGGCCGCGTGGGAGCAGGCGTTCACCCAGTACCGGCAGGCCAGGCGCCGCTGGTTCGAGCTGTACGGCGCCGGGAAGGTCGAGGAGGCCGCCGACTGGCGCGCCAAGACGACCACGCCGTTCGGCGCGGCTTCGGTCGCCGCGCTGGGGCGGCTGATCGAGGAGCCTGCTGATCGGCCTCCTCATGGCCCTGCTGATGAGCCGCGCGATCAGCAGGCGGCTGCACCAGATGGTCGCGGCGCTCAAGGACGTCGCCGCCGGCGACCTCACCCGACGGGTCGACGTCACCTCCCGCGACGAGGTCGGGCTGATGGGGACCGCGCTCAACAACGCCCTCACCCAGCTCCACGACGCGGTCCGGTCGATCACCGGCACGGCCACGAGGCTGGCCGGATCGTCCGAGGAGCTGACCACGGTGAGCGAGCGCCTGGTCCGCGACGCCGACCAGGCCGCCACCCAGGCCGAGGTGGTCTCCACCGCCGCCGACGAGGTGTCGGCCGGCGCACAGGCCGCCGCCAGCAGCACCGAGGAGATGTCGGCGTCGATCCAGGAGATCGCCCGCAACGCCACCCAGGCCGGCCAGGTCGCCAACACCGGCGTCGAGGTCGTCGAGTCCACGACCCCCACGATCGCCCGGCTGGGGCAGGCCTCCACCGAGATCACCGAGGTGGCCAACCTGATCACCTCGATCGCCGAGCAGACCAACCTGCTGGCGCTCAACGCCACCATCGAGGCCGCCCGCGCCGGAGAGGCTGGCAAGGGCTTCGCGGTGGTCGCCGGAGAGGTCAAGGAGCTGGCCAAGCAGACGGCCAACGCGACCGAGGAGATCGGCGCCAAGATCCTGGCGATCCAGTCGTCCGCCCACGAGGTCGCGGAAGCGATCGGCAAGATGACCACCATCATCGGCCAGGTCAACGACGCGCAGACCAGCATCGCCGCGGCGGTCGAGCAGCAGTCCGCGACCACCAGCGAGATGGGGCGCAGCGGCGTCCAGGCCGCCGACAGCACCACCCAGATCGCTCAGAGCGCCGTGGAGGTCGCCCACGCCGCCAAGGCCAGCAGCGACGGCGCGGTCGAGACCCAGCAGGCCGCCCGGCAGCTCGCCGGCATGGCGGATGAGCTGCAGGCGCTCGTCCGGCACTTCCACGTCGACGCCCCGACCGCCTCCGGGAGCGCCTGACCACGGTGTGACCCGTCCTTGCGGACCACGTGGCGTTGTGTTAGATGTAACAATCTATTTCACATCGCCCACACGGGCTCCGACGAGGAGCGGTTCCGGATGACCGGCACGAGCCAGGACCCCGTGGTCGCCGAGCTGATCCGGCGCTCCAACCGCCTTGGCTCCGACCGTCGCAACACCAACTACGGCGGCGGGAACACCTCCGCCAAGGCGGTCGTGGAGGACCCGCTCTCCGGTCGGGACGTGGAGCTGCTGTGGGTCAAGGGGTCCGGGGGAGACCTCGGCACGCTGTCGGCCGACGGGCTGTCGGCCCTGGTCGTGGACCGGCTCGCCGCCCTCAAGAAGGTCTACCGGGGCGAGGAGCACGAGGACGAGATGCACGAGCTGCTCGACCTCTGCCGCTTCGGCCAGGGCGGCGCCCCTCCCAGCATCGACACCTCGATGCACGGGCTCCTGCGGGCCCCCCACGTCGACCACCTCCACCCCGACGCCGTCATCGCGCTGGCCGCCGCCGCCGACGGCGAGGAGCTGACCAAGCAGTGCTTCGGGGAGCAGGTCGCCTGGGTGCCGTGGCGGCGACCCGGGTTCGAGCTCGCGCTCCGGATCGAGCGCATCCACGACGCCCGGCCCGACCTCAAGGGCGTGGTCCTCGGCGGCCACGGCCTGACCACCTGGGGCCGGACCTCGCAGGAGTGCGAGCGCAACTCCCTGGAGCTGATCCGCCGGGCGGAGGAGTTCATCGACGCCCAGGGCAGGCCGGCGCCGCTGGGAGGCCTCCGTCGGGGGTTCGAGCCCCTGCCCGAGCGGGAGCGCGGGCTGCGCGCGGCGGCCCTGGCGCCCGTGCTCCGCGGGCTCGCATCCGGCGAGCGGCACGTGGTCGGCCACTGGACCGACAGCGAGCCGGTGCTGGACTTCATCGCCCGGGAGGCCGCGCCCCGGGTGGTGCGGCTGGGGACCTCCTGCCCCGACCACTTCATCCGCACCAAGGTGCGGCCGTTGCTGCTGGACGTCCCCACCGAGACGCCGCTGCACGACCAGGTCGCGCGCCTCCGGGAGCTGCACCGGGAGTACCGGGCCGAGTACCGTGCCTACTACCAGCGGTACGCCGATGCCGCCACGCCGCCGATGCGGGGTGCCGACCCCGCCATCTTCCTGGTCCCGGGGGTCGGCATGTTCAGTTTCGGTGGCGACAGCGAGACCGCCCGCGTCGCCGGGGAGTTCTACGTGGCCGCCATCAACGCGATCCGGGGCGCCGAGGCCCTGTCGACGTACGCGCCGATCTCCGAGGCCGAGAAGTTCCGCATCGAGTACTGGGCGCTGGAGGAGCGCAAGCTCCAGCGCCGCCCCAGGCCCAAGCCCCTCACCGGCAAGGTCGCGTTCGTGACCGGCGCCGGCTCCGGGATCGGGCGGGCCATCGCCACGCGCCTGCGCGAGGAGGGCGCCACCGTCGCCGTCGCCGACATCGACGCCGAGGCGGCCGGCGCCGTCGCCGAGGCGCTCGGGGCCGGCGACCACGCCGTCGCCGTCCACGTCGACGTGGGCGACGAGCAGGCGGTCCAGGCGTCGATCGACCGGACGGTCACCCGCTTCGGCGGCGTCGACATCGTCGTCAACAACGCCGGCCTGTCGATCTCCAAGGCGTTGCTGGAGACCTCCCTGGAGGACTGGGACCGCCAGCACGACGTGATGGCCCGCGGGTCCTTCCTGGTGTCCAAGCACGCCGCCAGGGTCATGATCGCCCAGGGGACCGGCGGGGACATCCTCTACATCGTCAGCAAGAACGCCATCGTGGCCGGTCCCGACAACGTCGCCTACGGCTCGGCAAAGGCCAGCCAGGCGCACCAGGTGCGGCTCCTGGCCGCCGAGCTGGGGGAGCACGGCATCCGCGTCAACGGCATCAACCCCGACGCGGTCGTGCAGGGTTCCGGGATCTTCGCGAGCGGCTGGGGGGCGGAGCGGGCCAGGGTCTACGGGGTGGAGGAGAACGAGCTTGGGCGCTTCTACGCGAGCCGGACGCTGCTGAAGCGGGAAGTGCTCCCGGAGCACGTGGCGAACGCGGCCTTCAGTCTGGTCAGCGGCGAGCTGACCCACACCACCGGGCTCATCGTCCCCGTCGACGCCGGCATCGCCGCGGCGTTCCTGCGCTGAGCGGCCGGCGTCCTGGGCCAAGGAGGAGGAGCGATGATCGACCAGGACCGAATCGCCGAGCTCAACGAGCCCCTGCTCGCCGACCACGACCGGGACCTCGCGCAGCTCGCGGCCCGGATCGGACGCGGCGGTCGCAGCGACCCGGAGGCGGTGGTCAGCACGCTCGCCGGGTTCTCGGTGGCGGCGCCGTCGTGGGCGCTCGGCACCGGGGGGACCCGCTTCGGCCGCTTCCCGATCGGCGGGGAGCCCCGCACGACCGTGGAGAAGATCGACGACGTCGCGGCCCTCCGCGCGCTGATGGGGGCCACCCGGTCGATCTCGCTCCACGTGCCCTGGGACGACCCGGCCGATCCCGAAGGGCTGCGCGAGTACGCGGCCGGGCAGGGCATCGGCTTCGACGCCATGAACTCCAACACCTTCCAGGACAACCCGTCGACCACGGGCGGCGGGAGGGTGTCGTACAAGTTCGGGAGCCTGGCCAACGCCGATCCCGCCGCCCGCCAGGCGGCGGTGGAGCACAACCGCTACGTCATCGACCTCGGGGCGCGGTTGGGGTCGCGGGCGCTGACGGTGTGGCTCGCCGACGGGACCAACCACCCCGGCCAGGCCGACTTCCGAGCCCAGTTCGAGCGGGTGGCGGAGGGGCTGCGGAGCATCCACGACCATCTCCCCGAGGGCTGGAGGATGTTCACCGAGCACAAGCCCTACGAGCCCGCGTTCTACTCGACCGTGAACCAGGACTGGGGCTCGTCGCTGCTGCTGGCCCAGGCGGCCGGACCCAGGGCGTCCTGCCTGGTCGACCTCGGCCACCATCTGCCCAACGCCAACATCGAGCAGGTGGTCAGCCGGCTGGCGATGGTCGGGCGCCTGGGCGGGTTCCACTTCAACGATTCCAAGTACGGCGACGACGACCTGACCACCGGCTCCGTCAAGCCGTTCCAGCTCTTCCTGATCTTCTGCGAGCTGGTTGCCGCCGGTGGCGGGCGGGTGCCGGAGCTGGCCTACATGATCGACCAGAGCCACAACCTCAAGGACCCCATCGAGGACCTGATCCAGTCCACCGAGTCGGTCCTGCTCGCCTACGCCCAGGCCCTGCTGGTGGACCGGGAGGCGCTCAGGGCAGCGCAGGACGGCAACGACCCCGCTCTGGCCCAGGAGCTGCTCCAGGCGGCGTTCCGCACCGACGTCCGGCCGCTGGCGGCCGAGGCCCGCCGCCGCAACGGCGCCGCCCTCGCGCCGCTGGCGGCTTTCCGGGCGACCGGCTACCGCGCCGCCCGCATCGCCGAGCGGGGCCGCAGCACCGTCGCCACCGGCCTGTGACGCGCGCGCCCATGCGCGTGCTCGCGGTCGATCTCGGCGCGACCTCGGTGCGGGTGGTCGCCGTGGACCTGGCCGCGCCGCGGCCGGCCGCCCAGGTGCTTCGGCGTTGGCCTCACCAGCCGGTCCGCCACCGGGACGGCAGCCTTCGCTGGAACTGGGACGGGATCCTCGGGGAGGTCGAGCGGGGGCTCGAAGCGGGGCTGGCGGCGGGCCCCGTCGCCTCGATCGGCGTGGACGGGTGGGGGGTGGACTACGGGCTGCTCGACGGTCGGGGAGCGCTGCTGTCGCCGCCCTACTGCTACCGGGACGACCGCACCAGCGGCTGGCGCGCCACCGTCGAGCGGATCGGCGCCGAGCGCCTCCACGCCATCACCGGCATCCAGTTGCTGCCCCTCAACACGATCTTCCAGCTCGCCGCCCACGACCGGTCGGAGCTCGGCCGTGCGGCCAGGCTGCTGCTCCTGCCCGACCTGCTGGTGCGGGTGCTGACCGGGTTCGAGGGCGCCGAGCGGTCCAACGCCTCCACCACCGCCCTCCTGGACGCCCACACGGGCGCCTGGTCGGCCGAGCTGCTGGCGGCGGTGGGCCTGGACGCCGCCGTGCTGCCGGCGATCGTCCCGGCCGGCCTTGCCGTCGGCGCCTGGCGGGGCGTGGGCGTGCACACGGTGGGGAGCCACGACACCGCCTCGGCCTTCGTCGCGGTCCCGGGCGTGCCCGGACCGGGGACCGTGGTGGTGTCCAGCGGCACCTGGGTGCTGGTCGGCACCGAGCGGCCGGCCGCCGACACCTCCGAGAAGGCCAGAGCCGCCAACTTCTCCAACGAGGCTGGCGCCCTCGGCGGCGTCCGCTTCCTGAAGAACCTGACGGGCTTCTGGCTCCTCGAGCAGTGCCGCGCGGCCTGGGGCAACCCGACCGTCGCGGAGCTGGCCGCGGCCGCGGCCGGCGTGCGCGGGCCGGTCGGGGTGGTGGACCCCGCCGACGCGCGCTTCCTGGCCCCCGCCGACATGGAGGCGGAGATCCGGGCCGCGGCCGGGCTCGGCGCCGCCGCCACTCGTGCCGAGGTGGTGCGCTGCATCCTCGAGTCCATCGCCGCGGCCACGGCCCGGGTCGTCGACGAGCTCGCCGCCATCACCGGCACCCCGGTCCGGGAGCTGCTGGTCGTGGGCGGCGCCGCCCGCATCCGCCTCATGAACGAGCTCTACGGCCGCCACACCGGCGTGCCGGTGACGGTCGGGTCGCCCGAGGCGACCGCGCTCGGCAACGCCGTGGTCCAGGGTCTGGCGCTGGGCCGGTTCGAGAGCCTCCAGGACGCGCGCCGGTGGCTCGCGATCGGGGCGGAGCGCCTTGTCGTGTAATGTACGATGTAACCCTCGGCTCACACGGAGGCATCCATCGCTGCCGTAGCGCCAAGCAGCCCGTACGAGCGGCTCAACCTGATCGAACAGCGGATCAGGGAGACGGGCACCGTCCGTATCGACCAGCTCGCGAGCGAGTTCGGCGTCAGCGAGATGACCATCCGCCGCGACCTCGACGAGCTGGAGGCGCTCGGCGTCGCGCGCCGCATCCGCGGGGGCGCCGTGGCCGTTGGGCCCGAGCCGTTCGCGGAGCGTCACCGCCACAACGCCCGCGCCAAGGCCCGGATCGCGGGCAAGCTGCTCGACCTGATCCCCAAGCGGGGCACGATCGCCTTCGACGCGTCCTCCACCGTGTACCGGCTGGCGGCCGCGCTCGACGGCGCCCAGGACCTGGTCATCGTCAGCAACGGCCTGGACACGTTCCAGGCGCTGGTCGGCAAGCCGGGCGTGGTCGCCACCCTGACCGGCGGCTCGGTGGAGCCCCGGACCGGCAGCCTGGTCGGGCCGGTCGCCATCCGCAGCGCCGAGGACTTCCTGTTCGACGTCCTCGTCTGCTCCGCCGCCGCGGTCGACCCGACGGTCGGCTCCTCCGAGGCCAGCCTCGAGGAGGCGCAGGTCAAGCGCGCCCTCAGCGTCACGGCGTCGCGCGTCGTCCTGGCCGTCGACCACAGCAAGCTCGGCACCCGCGCCCAGGCCCGCATGTTCGCCCTCGACGAGGTCGCCCTGGTCGTGACCGACCTCGACCCGGACGACGCCCGCCTCAATCCCTACCGGGCGAGCGTGGAGGTGCGCTGAGGCCATGCACCGGGTCGGCTTCGTCCTCAGGGTCCGCCCCGACCTCCTCGACGACTACAAGCGCCACCACCGGGCGGTCTGGCCGGAGATGCTGGACGCCCTGCGCCGCAACGGGTGGCACAACTACTCGCTGTTCCTGCGGCCCGACGGGACCTTGTTCGGCTACTTCGAGACCGAGGGCAGCCTCGAGGAGGCCGTGGCCGGCATGGCGGCCGAGCCGGTGAACGAGCGCTGGCAGGCGCTGATGGCGCCCTACTTCACCGGCTCCGGCCGGCATGCCGACCAGATGATGGAAGCGCTCGAAGAGGTCTTCCATCTGGACTAGGTCAACTGACGTTGCTCTTGTCGTACTTGGTGAACGGGCCCATGAGCACGCGCAGCCCGTTGTCGCGGGTGGGGTCCTTCTCGATCGTGTACTCGCCCTTGCGGCCCGCCTTGAACTTGGTGCCCTCGTTGGCCTTGATCTGGCCGGTGGCCAGGCCGTAGGTCACGTAGAAGGTGAGGTAGCCGAGGTCGACGAAGCTCCACAGCGCGAACTGCGGCGCGCAGCCGTTCTGGGTGTACGCCTTCATCTCGTCGGGGAGCCCGAGGCCCGACACCTTGACCTTGTCGCACAGGCGCTCGTCCTGCATGGCCTTGGCGGCGGCCGCGATGCCGACGGTGGTGGGGGCCATGATCAGCTTCAGGTCGGGGTGCTTGTCGACCAGCCCGAGCGCCTCGTTGTAGGACTTCTCCGACTCGTCGTTGCCGTACACGGTGTCGGTCAGCTCGAGCTTGGAGTACTTCGGGTCCTTGAGCGCCTCCTTCATGGCGGCGATCCAGGCGTTCTGGTTGGCCGCATCCGGGGATGCGGACAGGATGGCGAACTTGCCGCCGCCGGCGCCGAGGATCTCCAGCGCCCCTTGGCGGACGGGATCGGCGAGTCCCAGGTCACCACCGTGACGCCCGCCTGCACGGCCGAGTTCACCGCCGGCTCGATCTGGTCGCCGGCGTTGTTGGAGATCATGACCGCGTTCACGCCCTGGGTCGCGGCGTTGGTGACGATCTCGATCTGCCCGGCGACGCTGTTGTCCGCGGTCGGGCCGAGGAACTGCGCGGCGTCGACGCCGAGCTCCTTGGCCGCCTCCTGCGCGCCCTGGTTGGCCTGGTCGAAGACTGCCACGCCGGTGAACTTCGGCAGCAGGATGGACTTGAACTCCTTGCCGCCCTGGAGGGTGACGACACCGCCGGCCGCGCCCGCCCCCGTGGTGGTCTCCGACGGCGCCGGAGTGTCGCTCCCGCAGGCGGCGGCGACCAGGGCGAGGCTGAGCACGCCGGCCAGCAGCGTGAGCCGCGTCTTCATTCCTTCCTCCTTGTGTCGACGGTCGCTGGACGCTGGATGGGCCTCACCTCCCCCGGCTCCGGTGCGGCCCGGCGCCACCGGCGTCCGAAGCGGACGACGAGGTTGGGGACCAGCACCGAGGCGATCAGCAGCGCCCCGATGATCCCGGTCTGGGTGGTGGCCTGGATGTTGGCCAGGCCGAGGCCGTTGCGGAGGTTGAGGATGATGAGGATGGAGAGGGCGACGCCGACGAGGTTGCCCGAGCCCCCGAAGATGCTCACGCCGCCCAGCAGCACCATGGTGATGATGTCGAGCTCGAACCCCTCGGCGAGGTTGCCGCGGACCGATCCCAGCCGGGCGGCGAACAGCACCCCGGCCAGCCCGGCCACGAACCCCGAGGTGGTCAGCAGGACCAGCTTGACCCGGGCGACGCCGATCCCCGAGTAGCGGGCGACCTCGGCGTTGTTGCCGATCACGTAGACGGAGCGGCCGAACGCCGTGCGCTGGAGCACGACCCCGGCCACCACGATCCCCACGACGAAGAGAAGCAGGGCGAGCGAGAAGCGGCCGACCAGCGGCTCCTGGCCCAGGCGGTCGAACCACTCGGGGAAGTCGCCGATGGACCGGTCTCCGGTCAGGATGCGGGCCGCGCCCCGGAAGCCGATCAGGCCGGCGATGGTCACGACCAGCGACGGGAGCCCCATCCTGGCCACGAACAGCCCGTGGAGCAGGCCGGCGCCGGCGCCGGCGAGCAGCGCGACGGCCACGGCGACGGCGAACGGGACGGCGCCGCTGTCGTGCAGGGCGGCCACCACGGCCGCGGAGAACCCCATCACCGAGGCGACCGAGAGGTCGATCTCGCCGTTGACGATGACCAGCGTCATGATCACCGCCACGATCACCTTCTCGATCGAGAGCTGGAACATGTTCACGAAGTTCCCGGTTCGCAGGTAGAACGGCGACAGGGACACGTTCACCGCGACCACCGCGACCAGGATCGCCGCCAGCAGCAGCTCCGTCCTCCAGCGCAGGACCCGGTCACGCACCCGTCCTCGCCTCCCGCTCCGGCGTGTCGGGCGACCGCCGCGAGGGCGACGTCCACAGCCGCCGCAGCCGCTTGCCGATGGCGAGGTCGCTGGCGATGGCGAGCAGGATGAGGGCGCCAAGGACGGCGTCGCGCCAGAACTCGCTGACCTCGGGCACCCGCACCAGGCTCTGCTCGAGGAGGTCGATGAGCAGCGCTCCCAGCAGCGCCCCGAACAGGGTGCCGGAGCCGCCGAGGATGCTGACCCCGCCGACGACGGCGGCGGCGACCGAGGCGAGCTCGAGCCCCTGGCCCGCGGCCACCGTGATGGTCCCGAACCGGGACAGGAACATGAAGCCCGCCAGCCCCGAGAGGGCGCCGCACATGGCGAAGGCCCCCAGGGTGATGCGCTCCACGGGAAGGCCTTCCTGCCGGGCCGCGTCGGGGTTGGAGCCGACGGCGTAGACCCAGCGGCCCCAGCGGAGCCTCCCGAGCGCGACCTGGAGGGCCACGATCACCAGCACCGCCACGGTCAGGACCACGCGGACGTCGAGCCCGCCGAGGCGCACGACCGTCCCTTGCGGGAACTCCACCAGCCACTGGGGCAGGGAGTCGGCCGTGATGGTGCGCGCCTTGGCGTGGTCGATCAGCCAGGTCCGGTAGATCGCCAGCGTCCCGAGGGTGACGATGATCGCCGGCACCCGCCCGTAGGCCACCAGCGTCCCGTTCAGCAGCCCGAGGACGCAGCCGATGAGCATCGCCAGGCCGACGGCGAGCAGCGGCGCGGTGGTCTGGTGGGCGGCCAGGTACTCGCCGGTCAGGTAGGCCGTCACCCCCACGATCGAGCCGACCGACAGGTCGATGTTGCGGGTCAGGATCACCAGCGTCTGCGCCGCCGCCAGCACCGCCGTGATCGCCATGCTGGTCGTCACCCGGTTGAAGAAGCTGCCGCTCAGGTAGTTGTCGACGAGCCGGCTGAAGACCAGGACCGAGACCCCGATGACGGCCAGGAGCGACAGCTCCCGCAGCCGTTCCGGACGCACCTTCGCCCGCGGCCGGGCCGCCGTGCCGCTCATGCGGCCCCCATCGCGGCCGTGATGATGGCTTCCTCGGTCGCCTCCGAGCGGCCGAACATCCCCACCTGCCGGCCCTCGCGCATGACCAGGATGCGGTCGCTCATCGCCAGCACCTCCGGCAGGTCGGAGGAGATCAGGATGATCGCCATGCCGGCGCGGGCCAGCTCGTCGATGATGTGGTGGACCTCGGCCTTGGCGCCGACGTCGATCCCGCGGGTGGGCTCGTCGAGGATGAGCACGGTCGGCTCGGCGTTGAGCCACTTGGCGAGCATCGTCTTCTGCTGGTTCCCGCCGGAGAGCCGCTCGACGGGGGTGTCCAGCGAGGGCGTGCGGATGCTGAGCCGGCGCCGGAACCGCTCGGCGACGGCGTGCTCGGCCGCGGCGTCGACCAGCCGCAGCCGCGTCACGTACCTGCGAAGGGTCGCGAGGGTGATGTTGGCGGTGAGCGACTGCGGCAGCGAGAGCCCGAGCTGACGGCGGTCCTCGGGGAGGTAGGCGATCCCGTGGCGCATCGCCTCGCGCGGCGAGCGGATCGCCACCGGCCGGCCGTCCAGCTCCACGGCGCCTGCCTCCACCGGCGCGATCCCGAACAGCGCGAGCGCGACGTCGGTCCGCCCGGCGCCGACCAGGCCGGCGAGCCCGAGCACCTCGCCCTCGTGGACCTCGAAGCTCACGCCCGCGAAGGAGCCGGCCCTGCCGATCCCGCTGACGCGGAGGACCACGGCACCCGGACGGTGTTCGGTTCGTGCAAAGAACTCCGACATCTCCCGGCCGACCATGTCCTGGATCGCCCGCTGGGGCGTGACCTCGGCCCTGGGCCTGGAGGAGATGAGCCGGCCGTCGCGCAGCACGGTCACGCGGTCGGCGATCTCGAACACCTCGTCGAGGCGGTGGCTGATGAACAGCACGGCCACGCCGCTCGCGGTGAGGTGGCGGACCTGCCTGAAGAGCTGGGTCACCTCGTGTGCCGACAGGGCCGCGGTGGGCTCGTCCATGATGAGCACGCGCACGTCCAGGGACATCGCCTTGGCGATCTCGACGGCCTGCTGGGCCGCCACCGACAGGCCGCTGGCCAGGGTGCGCACGTCGAGGTGGACGTCGAGCCGCGCCAGGATGGCCTCGGCCTCGCGGTACAGCTGGCGCCAGCGGACGGCGACCCCCCGGTCCCGGTGGCCCATGAAGATGTTCTCGGCGACGTTGAGGTCGGGATAGATCGTCGGCTCCTGGTAGATGGCGGCGATCCCGTGCCGCTGCGCGTCGGCCGAGCTGCGCGGCGTGACCTGCTCGCCCCCGACGAGGATCGTCCCCTCGTCCGCCGGGTGGATCCCCGTCATGACCTTGATGAGCGTCGACTTGCCGGCCCCGTTCTCACCGACCAGCGCATGGACCTCGCCCGGGTAGAGGGCCAGGGAGACGCCCCCGAGCGCCTGTGTGGCGTCGAACCGCTTGGAGACGCCGACCATCTCCAGCACCGGGACGCGATCGGTCAGGCCACTCAATGCTCGATCTCCGTCTCTGCCCACCGTCCTGGGGCGCGAGCGCAGGCCCGCACTGCTCGCGTTCGAGTGTGTAATATCTCGCACTTGATGACACAAGTTCAAGGCCGGGTTCCCGGGTGGGTGCCGGCCGGCAGGTCCGGTCGCTACGGACGCAGCCGCAGCCGCACGTGGGCGGGCTCGAGGCTGCGCAGGCTGTCGGCCCCGAGCAGTTGCAGCGTGCGGACGACCTCGCCGGCGAGGATGTCGACCGCCCGCCGGACCCCGCGCTCGCCGCCGGCCATCAGCCCATACAGGTAGGCCCGGCCGACCAGGCAGGCCCTGGCGCCCAGCGCCACCGCGGCGACGACGTCGGCGCCGCTCCGCACCCCGCCGTCCACCAGCACCTCCGCACGGTCGCCCACGGCGTCGACCACCGCGGGGAGCACCTCCAGCGGGGTCGCCGCGCGGTCGAGCTGGCGTCCACCGTGGTTGGAGACCACGACCGCGTCCGCGCCCGCGTCCACCACCATGCGTGCGTCGTCGACGTGCTGGATGCCCTTGACGATCAGCGGGCCGGACCACGTCTCGCGAAGCCAGGAGAGGTCCCGCACGGTCAGGCTGGGGTCGAACATCTTGTTGATCAGCTCGGCGACCGTGCCCTCCCAGGAGGTCAGGGAGCCGAACTCCAGGGGATCGGTGGTGAGCAGGTTGAACCACCAGGAAGGGTGCGTGGCGGCGTCCAGGACGGTCCGCACGGTCAGCGACGGCGGCAGGGTCAGGCCGTTGCGGGCATCGCGCAGCCGCGCCCCGGCGACCGGCACGTCCACGGTCAGGATCAGCGCCTCGTAGCCCGCCGCCCGCGCGCGCTCCACCAGCTCCTTCCCGGCCCCACGGTCGCGCCACACGTACAGCTGGAACCATCTGCGGGCGGCGGGCGCCGCGGCGGCGACGTCCTCGATGGACGTCGTCCCCAGGGTCGACAACGCGTAGGGGATGCCCACCGCCTCGGCCACCCGCACCACCGCGCGCTCGCCCTGGTGGTGCATCATCCGGGTGAACCCCGTGGGCGCGAACGCCAGCGGCAGCGCCGAAGGGCGGCCGAGCACGCTCGCCGTGGTGTCCACGGCCGTCACGTCGCGCAGGACCCGTGGCCGGAACTCCACCCGCTCGAACGCCTCCCGGGCACGGCGGAGGCTGGTCTCCGCCTCGGCGGCGCCGTCGGTGTAGTCGAACACCGCACGGGGCGTCCGCCGCTTGGCCGCCGCGCGCAGGTCGGCGATGGTGAGGGCGCGGGACAGCCGGCGCTCGGTCGGGTCGAGCTGGACCGGCCGTGGCCGCAGCAGCGGTCGCAGCTCCGACCAGCGGGGCAGACGCCGCTGCGTTCTCGTCATGGCGCCAGCCTTTCTCGTCGACGTTGGACTCCATATGCTGCCAGGTCGTGAAGACGATCCTGTGCTTCGGCGACTCCAACACCTGGGGCTGCGTCCCGCTGACCGGGACGCAGCCGCCCCGGCGATACGGGCCGTCGCAGCGGTGGCCCGGGGTGCTGCGCCGCGAGCTCGGTGACGGCTACTGGATCGTCGAGGAGGGCCTCAACGGCAGGACGACGGTCTGGGACGACGCCCTGGAGCCGCACCGGAACGGCAAGGACCTGCTCCTGCCCAGCCTCCTCACGCACCAGCCCGTCGACCTGGTCGAGCGACACCGACGGCATCCATCTGGACGCCCCGGCCCACGAACGGCTCGGGGTCGTCATCGCACAGCACGTCTGCCGGCTGCTCCTCTGACCGGGCTCAGGCGGGGGTCCGCTCGCTGCCGACCAGGTCCCGCTCGGCCTCGAACTCGGTGGCGAAGGAGGCGTCGCTGGTGAGGCGCAGGACCTTGAACTGGCCGTCGGCCCGCTGGCCCGACTCCACCAGGCGGCGGCGGTAGCGGTCGAACTCGCCGGCGCGCACGACCCGGATCACCGGCGCGCCGTAGCGGAGCGACTTCCGCTTGGTGAGGTACTCGTCGTTCTGGCCGCCCAGGGCCGCGTCGAGGCGGTCCACCAGGGCCGAGCCGTCGGGGTCGGTGACCGGGTCGTCGAACTCGATCAGGTAGACCAGCCTCGGGGTGGTGCCGTCCACCAGCTCGGCGACGGCCGCGATGAAGTGGTAGTTGCCCCGCAACGAGCCCAGCGCCTGGTCGACGGCGGCGATGACCTGCACCTCGTAGAGCTTCTCGCCCGTGAAGGAGACGACCCCCTTCCCCTTCTGGATGAACCGGATCAGCGGCGTCTTCCCATAGAACCCTGCCACCTCGACGATGTCGTTCATGTCGTAGCGGTACAGCCCCGAGGCGTTGGTGACGTAGACGAAGTAGCGCTCCCCGGCCTGGAGCTGGTCGACCCGCAGGAGCTCCCGGCCTTGGGGGGCACCGTCCTCTCCCGCGGGATGGAACTCCAGCACGTTGGTGGCGACCCCGATCACCCCGGCGTCGCCCTCGTCGCTGAGCGGGACCGATCCGCGCAGCTCGGTGGCGGAGTAGCCGAAGTCCCGCACCGGCGGTCCCTGCGGGAACATGGTGTCGAACCTCGCCAGGTAGGCGCCCACCGTCCCGCCCTTCCAGCAGCCGATCGCCGCCAGCTTCGGCCACGCAAGCCCGGGCCGCAGCACGCCGCCGCCGCTGGCGGCCGCCTGCTCCAGCCGCCGGGCGCGATCGGGGTCGGGGCGCAGGTGCAGGGAGTCCCGTAGGTCCTGCGGCACGGGGAGGTCGGCGGACAGCGAGCCGTTGCGGACGTCACGGACGATCGACTCGGTGTGGCCTGCCAGCTTGTCGCCCAGCAGCAGGACCGTGCTGGGGTTGACCGTGGCGATCAGGCTGATGTCCTGCCCGGCGGCCAGCCGCAGCAGCGTGTAGTACTTGGCCTCGTAGTCCTCGATGGCGAACACCCCGTAGGGTGCGGTGTACATCGACTTGACCGGTCCGGGCAGGGTCCGGTAGGCGTGCCCGGACTCGGCACCGCAGGGGACGCCGCTGGGGGCGTGGGACTCGACCTCGGGGCTGACGACGCTGAGGATCCTGCCGCCGACGACGCCGGGATGGTCGCGGTACAGGCCGCACATCCACAGCCAGGTCAGCCGCGGGAACGAGCTGACGCCGCCGAAGCCGTGACGGCGGCCGAACTCGGTGTCGGCGTTGGCCCCCACGATCTTCCGCAGCAGGCGATCCTGCGCCTCGGCGGGGGTGCGGCAGAGCGTGTCGAACCGCTTCACCGCCGGCGGAGCCTTCACCCACAGCAGCAGCCGTCCTACTCGCGACATCGGTCGCCCCTTTCCACGAGCCTAGGTCACAGTGGCCTGGTCGACCGCGTATCGCTGGAGCGCCGCCACGTCGACCTGGACGCCGAGCCCGGCACCGGGTGGGCGGGCTGGGGGACGACCGCCGTAGCGGAACTGGACCAGCGGCGACACCGGGTCCTCCCGCAGCAGATGCGTCCCGAAGCAGCCTTCGGCGTAGCGCACCCCTGGCGTCAGCGGGGCCAGCGCCTGCAGCAGCGTCAGGTGCGCGGCCGACAGCAGCGACGACTCGCCCACCTGGCAGCCGACCTGGAGCATGAGGCCGGCGTCCAGCGCCTCCCGGCAGCGGGCATACGCGCCGACCAGGCCCCCGCACTTGGAGATCCGCACGTTCGCCCCCGTGCAGGCCCGATGGGCGATGAAGCGCTGCAACGAGTCGCGGTCGGTCAGGCCCTCGTCCACCACGATCCCGGCCGACGACTCGGCCACCAGCCGGGCGAGGCCGGCGAGGTCGCCGCTGGCGATCGGCTGCTCGAACGAGCGGATGCCGACCGCCTGGAGCTGGCCGATGACCTCCAGCGCCTGCTCGACGTCCCAGGCCATGTTGGCGTCGACACGCAGGTCGACGCGGCGGCCGAGCAGCCGCCTGGCGGTCCGCGCCGCCGGCAGGAAGCCGTCGTGCTCGACCTTGAGCTTGACGTGCGGGAACCGGAAGGCGCGCATCTTCAGCAGCGACATCGCGTAGCGCCAGCCGTGGTCGGCGGACACGACCCCGCTGTAGCGGTAGCGGCGCAGCGCCCGCTCCGCCGGGGCGGGGCCGGACGCCGCACCCGGCCGGGCCGGTTCGCCGGCGGCCCTGCCGAACGCGTCCAGCAGCGCCAGGTCCACGCTGCACCAGGCCGAGGTCTGGGGGGTGTCGGGGTGGACCCACTCGGGCGGGGCCTTGCCGTCGCACTTCTCCAGGAACGAGACGGCCTCGCCGAGCGACCGGAACGACCGGCCGACCAGGGCCGGCAGGATCGTGTCCCGCAGCAGGACGAAGGCCTGGTCGCGGCTCTCCCCGGACACGTAGGCGCGGGGGAGGGACTCTCCCCATCCCTCGGTGCCGTCGTCCAGGCGGGCCCGGAGGAACAGGCTCTCGGAGGTGGTCCGCGCGGCGGCGGCGTGCCGGACGGTGACCTTGAAGGGCAGGTCGACAGCGAACAGGTGGAGCTCGGTCACCGTCGGCATGCGGTCCTCCCTATGGCCGAGGGCGAACCGTGGTCGACAGCCACGCGAGCATGTCGCCCAGGTACGCGGTCCTGTCCGGCTCGAAGTCCAGGGTGTGGCCGGCGCCTGGGTAGGCCCGGTAGGTCTTGTTCTCGCCGCCGAGCCGTTCGAACCAGCGTCGGGTCGCGGGCACGTCCACCATCAGGTCGTCGTCGCCCTGGAGGAGGAGGACCGGAAGCTCCAGGCGGGCCGCGTCACGCCGGCGGCGGCGGTCCAGCCGGGCCGTCTCCCAGAAGAACTGGGTCGTGGCCTCCAGCAGCCGCAGCGGATCGGCGCGGATGTAGTCGCGATAGGGTGGGTTGGCGGTGTACAGCTCCGGCGTCAGCGGGATCGGCAGGCGAGCCATCGGGCGCACCAGGTGGCCGGCAACGACCCGAACCCGGCGCCATGGTGACAGGTTGACCCGAGGCAGAAGCCCTGGGCCGAGCAGCATCAGCCCCGACAGCGGCGCCGCCCGCTCCGCGGCGTACACCACCGCGAGCTTGGCGGCCCAGCTCGAGGCGGCCAGGAAGACCGGTGTTCCCGGGTGGTCGGAGGCGACCAGCCGCACGAGCTGCTCGACGTCGTCGAGCGCGCGCTCGTAGCGGTCGAGGTGGCCGCGCGGCCCGCCGCTGCGGCCCGACCCGCGGCGGTCGAGCCCGTAGACGTCCACCCCCTGGTGGTTGAGGTCGGCGGCCGTCTCCGCGAACCAGCCGGCGTGGCTGGCGATGCCGTGCAGGAAGATGAGGACCGCCGAAGGTGGCGACCGCTCGCTGCGCCACCGGAGGTAGTGGAGCCGGACGCCGTCGCCGGCCGTGATGAAGTGGCTCTTGGCGTTCCCGCCGGCTGGGTCGATCATGCCTCAGTGTCGACCGATGCCCCCGCACGGGTCAACGGCACGACCAGCGACGCCGATGGCGCGGGGCGCTCAGGTCGCCGAGTCCCGGACGACGGTGCGCTGGGTCCCGAGGTCGAGCGCGCCGTCCTCGCTGGCGATGGACGCGGTGATCACGTCGCCCGCCTTGAGGTAGGCGGGATCGCGTTCCTGGCGGGAGAAGAAGACCCGCCACTTGACCGGTGCCGGCAGCAGCTCGCCCATCTTCTCGACGACCACTCCCGGCGCCCGCAGGGCGGTCCCGCCGGGCGTGCCCGTCAGCAGCAGGTCGCCCGGATCGAGCCGCTGGAACCCGGCCAGCAGCGACAGCGCCGCCGCTGGACGGGTGATCATGTCGGCGGCGGTCCCGTCCTGCCGAAGCTCACCGTTCACCCACAGCCGCAGCCGCAGCCCGGGCAGCCGGGTGAAGTCCTCCGCCTCGAGCAGGACCAGACGGGGCCCGGTCGGGGTGAAGGTCGGGTACGACTTGCTCTCGTAGAACTGGCCCTTCTCCAGCTGCACGTCGCGGGCGCTGACGTCGTCGCACATGACCAGCCCGGCGACGTGGTCGGGCAGGTCGGCGTCGCGCACCCTGGTCCCGATGCCGAGGCCCCGCCCCATGACCAGGCCCACCTCGATCTCGTAGTCGAGCAGCCGGACGTGGGCGGGACGGACGACGTCGGCGGTGGGCCCGCTGATCGAGGCCGAGCTCTTGCGGAAGAACACCGCCGGCGGGTCCTCGCCGAAGCCGGACTCGCGGGCGTGGCTGCGGTAGTTCACGGCCTGCGCCACCACCCGGCAGGGCGTCGTGACCGGCGACAGCAGCGACAACCCGTCGGCCGGCACGTCCCCCGCCGTGGCCGAGGCCGCCGCACGCACGGCCTCCAGGCCCTCGGCGACGAGCGCCGCGGTGCTTGGCAGCTCGGCGTCGACCGGGAACGCCCTGCCGCCGCGCTGGACGTACCACCCTTCGGCGGTGCGGACGACGTCGATGCTCAGCGGCGGCCTCGCTCGCGGTCGGTGGGCTCCCCGTGGGCCGGCGGCGCCGAGGCTCCGCGGGAGGGATGGTCGCGCGTCCGCTTGCGCCACCGGGCCCGTGGGGCCCGCCGGCCGTGGAGCGGCACGCCGCCGGAGAGGCCGCGTTCGGACCGGTGCGCGGGCGCCGGCGGGGCACCCTTGGCGTCGTCGGCCTTGATGCGCTCGGCCCGCTCGACCTCCAGGGAGCGGAGGACCTCCTCGATCCGGGCGAGCTGCCCGTCGGTGGCGTCGGGCAGGCCGTAGGCGTCGCGCACGAACTGGGCCATGTCGGCGCGGTAGTCGTGGCCGAAGGAGGCGAACTGGCCCGGCGTCGACAGCATCGCGTTCATCGCGTCCATCCCCGTCTGGACGAAGGTGTCCAGCGGCTGCCAGCGCATGGTGTGCGGGACGCCGCGGCCCCGCTGGCTGTCGGCCAGCCAGGGGGGCCGCTGCACCAGCAGGTCGGGGCCCAGCACGGCGATGGGGTCGTTGTCGTGGGAGAGGACGACCGCCCGCAGCCGGGCGCGCTGGTCGTCGGTCAGCTCCTTCAACTGGTCGTGGTGGTCGAACACCCTGACGGTCCCCTCCGGGACCAGGGTGCTCGAGCCGCGGGTCATGCCGCTGCGGGACCACTTGGCCAGCCACGGCAGCCCCACCCACAGCGCGCGGTCGATGCCGTAGTGGTCGAAGCCGTGGATGCCCTGGAACATCACGACGTCGGAGCTGGTCCAGGCGCCCATGCTCTCGCCGAACACCAGCACCCGCGGGCGCCGCTCCGGTGGCAGGCCGGCCAGCCGCTGGGTGACGCCCCACAGCAGCAGCCGGAACTGGCCGCGGCCCAGGGCAACCTTCTGCACCGACAGGAACGACGGGTACCTGGCGTACTGGATGCAGCAGGTGGCGATGTCGCCGCGGGTGAGGAACTCGGCGGCCTCGATGAGGGTGTGGTCGACCCAGCCGGTGCCGGTGGGGGAGATCAGCAGGAGCACCGACCGGTCGAAGGCGCCGGTGCGGGCCAGCTCGGCCAGGGCCAGCTCCGCGCGGCCGGTCTGGTACAGCGGCTCGCTGTTGAACCCGACGTAGGTGCGGATCGGGTGGGCGACCGCCGGCTCGCCCATGACCTCCTCGATCAGCTCCGGGGTGACCACGTCGGTGACGAAGCGGCGTCCCTGCTGGCCGAGGTCGGTGAACGGCAGCAGGCTGTCGGGGCTGCCCGACAGCAGCGGGCTGGTCGGTGGGGTGGCGTAGCCGGGCTCGACCTTCTCGTTGGCCCGCCCGACGTAGGCGACGCCGGCGCTGTAGGCCGCGGCCGCCGCGCCGGCCCACACGCCGGCATTGACCAGCCGGGCGAGCGCCCGCTTGGAGGGTCCGGGCCCGAAGTAGGACTCCAGCGCGCCCCGGGACCACATGAAGCCCCGAGCCAGCCCCGTCCCCACCGTGGTGACTACATACGAGGTCGCCAGCGTGGTCGCCATGGACGTCGTCTCCGGCAGCCGGCGCCGGTCGACGGCCGCCCCTCGCGCCGGCAGCCGCCGGCCCGCCCGGTAGAGCAGCCCGGCGGTGTGCACGGCGCCGATCGCCAGCGGCCGGATGCCGCGCTGGTTCGGGTAGCGCCGCTGCAACCAGTGCCCGACATCGTGGACGGCCCCACCGGCGGCGCCGTCCCGGAGCAGCAGGCCGGTGGACCGCAGCGACGCCACCCACAGGTGCCGGCAATGCCGCTCCGGCACCGCCGCCAGCGCCGCCCCCGCTCCCCCGACCACCGCCCGTGCCACCAGCCGCGCCCGGAGCGGCGCCTCGGCGGGCGCCACCATCCTCGTCAGCAGCTCGGCCGCGCCGCTGGTCGCCCGCGCCCCCAGCACCCCGAGCCCCATCGCCACACCCTGCAGCCTGGCGGTTCGCGGCATCAGCGACGGCCCCCAGGCGTCCAGCGCCGCCA
>WNGA01001116.1_pt1 | contig 41547 bp, 44 predicted proteins | sample 5400061 | NCBI WGS metagenome assembly WNGA01 (sample SAMN13153366, study PRJNA577476) | soil metagenome | isolation source: 100 cm soil or saprolite under grassland replicate 2 | place: USA:California | collected 2016-06-15 | reverse complement strand
GTCCAGGTGGAGTCGGGTCGGTCTGGTTTCATGCAGCGGTGCCCGCCGACGAGCAGGTCAAGGGTAGCCCTCCGCGCGGCCGGAGCGCCGTTCGAAGCGGAGCCTTTACAGGTCTCTCATATGTGACGTTGAGCCTCGCGGCGGCGGTTGCAGGCGCTTTCCTCGCGCACAAGTTCGGCCGGAATCTGAAGACGGACGGGTTCATGGCCGCTTACGGCGTCTACCTCGTGCTCGTCCTCGGAGCGCAGGCCTTCCGGATGGTGGTGGTCCCGGACCTGACCCGCGCGGAGGCAGAGGGCCGGCTCAGCTCCGAGTTCCGCGCGTATGCGGTCGCTTTCATCGCCGTTGCGCTGCCGGCCACGGTGCTCACCGCCGTGTTTCCCGGGTTCTGGGGGGAGCTGATCACCGGGCGGCTTCCCCACGTGTCGGCGTCGGTGGCGGCAGAGGCTCTTCCGTGGCTCGTCCTGGCTGCCTTCGCTCAGCTCATCGCCGCACTCACGGCGAGCGCGCTCGCGGCGCGTGACAGCTATCTCCCAGCTGCAGCCGGCTTCGCCCTCGGCGGCATCGGTGGACTCGTCTTCTTCGTGCTCGCCGCGGACGCACACGGTCTCGTTTCCCTCGCGTGGGGGCTCGCTCTCAACGGAGCAATCGCCATCGGGTTGCCGATGGCGGTGCTGCTCTCCCGAGGGAGTCGCCTCCGCCGTCATCGCGGCGTTCCCATCCGGCTTGGCTACAGGCTCTGGCGCCTGCTCTACGGCGCTGCGGTCCCGTTGGCGATTCAAGGCCTGTACGTGATCGCGCTTCGGTTCGCAGCCGGCACCGGAGAGGGGAACGTCACCAGCCTCTCGTACGCGTACCTGCTCGCCGGGACATTCACCAGCGCGACGGCGTTCTCGCTCTCCTTGATCTCGGCCGCGCCGCTCACGCGACGGGGCGTGGACGCCGAGAGCGCGGCCGAGCACGTCGTCCACTCGGCGTGGGTCTCCCTCGCATTCGTCGGTGCGGCCGCCGGCCTCGTCGCCCTCGTCGGCGGCCGAGTGGTCACCGCCGTGCTCGGCGATGCGTATTCGGGACACGTGGGCGCCGAGCTCGGCCGGCTGGTGGTCTTCCTCTCGCCCTGGATGGTCGCGAATGCGGCGTTCTCCATCACGTATCCGCTGCTGTTCGTCATGCATCGGACACGTCTGCTGATCCCACTGGCGCTCGCGGGCGTCGTGGTCGACGTTCCGATCTCGATCGCCGGTCGATCTCTGTGGGGATTGACCGGCGTGACCGTGGCGCTCGGCGTCGCCACGCTGGTGTTGGTGCTCGGACTGATGGCCTCGCTCGCGCCGCGGATGCTCGTCCTGTCTGTCCTCGGGCTCGGACGGCTCTCTCTGCTCGTCGGTGCCGCGACCGCGCTCGCGTTCGGGGGTGCGTCGCTCGTGCTCAGCGCCGTGCCGGCCGCGGCTGCGGGACTCGCCCTCTACGCACTCCTCCTGATCGCGATGCGCGAGCTCGGATTGGCGCAGGCGTGGCACTACGTGCGCGCCCTCCACTGACAGGTTCGCCCCGTAGAATCTCCGGAATGTCCGGGTCGGAAGCGAAAAACCCGGCGCCTGCAGGCATTTCCTCGCCTGACGAGATCGATGTCGCCGTCCTCTTCGAGCGGCTCCGTGAGGAGCTTCGCCGCGGCACGGTCGACGGCGACAAGCGGGACGCGGAGTTCGCCTCGGCCCGCGCGCTGGCGGAGCGCTTCTGGCCGGTCACGGCCGAGCGCGATGCGGGCGGCGGGCCGAAGGGATTGGTCAAGCGCGCGCTGCGCAAGCTCATGCGCTGGTACGTCGAGCCTCTCGCCGCCGACCAGCGCGTCTTCAACGACTCACTGCTCAAGCTGCTCGACGCCCTGTCCGAGCGGGCAGACGCGGCGGCGGCCGGACGCGAGCAGGCCGAACTGCTCGTGCGTGAGCTCGAGGAGCGGCTCGTGCGGCTCGAGCGGCGAGGTAGCGGGGGAGGCGCGCCACCGACGGCGGTCACGGTCGCCGCGCAGCCGGCCGCCGCGAGTGTCCCCGACTACTTCGCCTTCGAGAGCAGGATGCGGGGGAGCGTCGAGTCCGTCCGCGAGCGGCAGCGGCGCTACGTCGACGACTTCCGCGGCTCGGCACCGGTGCTCGACATCGGCTGCGGCCGCGGAGAGTTGCTCCTGTTGCTGCGGGAGGCGGGCGTCGAGGCACGGGGAATCGACGCGGATGCGGACATGGTCGCTTACGCACGCGGCGAGGGTCTCGAGGTCGAGCAGGCGGACGTCGTCCACTACCTCGAGGGAATCGAAGCCGGCTCGCTCGGCGGCATCTTCATGGGTCAGGTCGTCGAGCATCTTCCCGCGGCGACACTCGTCCAGGCGCTGCGGCTCGCGGCGAGCGGGCTGCGCGCGGGTGGTGTCCTGGTTGCGGAAACGATCAACCCGCTGTCCCCGCTGGCGTTGCGCCACTACTTCGCGGACCTGACGCATGCGCAGCCGCTCGTGCCGGAGACGCTGGAGCTGCTCGCGCGTCAGTCGGGTTTCGCGAAGACCGAGATCCGCTACCTCAACGAGCCGGCCGAGCGTCTCACCGAGCCCGACGACCCCGTCATCGCCGCCAACGTACGCCGGCTGAACGAGCTTCTGTTCGCGCCGCTGGACTACGCCCTCGTCGCGCGAACGGCCGTTGATGGATAGCCACGAACACGTTTCATCCGTGTCACGGACGCGTCACAGCTTCGGTCGTAGGCTGTCGGTGGGCGGGGGTGGCGGGACCCGGCTACACGCGCGTGTACCTCTAAAGGTGCTGAGATGAGGATTGCCGTCTGCGCGCCGCAGGTGCCGTTCGAGCGCGGCGGCGCCGAGATCTTCGCGGACGATCTCGTGCTCGAGCTCCGCGCGCGCGGGAACGAGACGGATCTCGTGACGGTGCCCTACAAGTGGTATCCGGGCGAGCGCGTCCTCTCGCAGGCGTTCCTGTGGCGGCTCCTCGACCTGACCGAAGCCAACGGCCGCGCGATCGAGCTCGTGATCGCGACGAAATTTCCCTCGTACGCCGTCCGCCACCCGAACAAGGTCGTCTGGTTGCTGCATCAGTTCCGCCAGGCGTATGAGCTCGACCGCACAGAGCTGGGCCAGTTCGGCGAAAGCACGGAGGAACGTGCGACGCGCCGTGCGGTGCAGCGGCTCGATCGCGTCGCGCTGGGCGAGGCGAGGAAGCTGTTCGCGACCTCGCGCAACGTCGCCGAGCGCCTGAAGCGCTCGACCGGGCTCGACGCAGAGGTCATGCCGCACCCGCCGCAAGAGCTCGAGTACCGCACCGAGAGCTACGACGATTTTGTTCTCTCCGTCGGCCGTCTCGACCGCGCGAAGCGGCACGAGCTCCTGCTGGACGCACTCGCTGCCGATTCGACGCTGCGCTGCGTGATCGTCGGCGACGGACCCGATCGCGAGCGGCTCGAGGAGGTCGCCCGCCGTCACGGACTCGACGGACGCGCCCGGTTCGCAGGCCGCGTCGACGAGCGGGAGCTCGCCGCGCTCTACGCACGCTGTCTCGCGGTCTACTACGCACCGGTCGACGAGGACTTCGGGATGGTTCCGTACGAGGCGTTCCTCGCGGAGAAACCTGTGGTGACGACGACCGACGCCGGCGGCCCGCTCGAGGTCGTCGCCGATCGGCGCACAGGGCTCGTGTGCGAGCCGCGCGCGGCAGCGCTCGCGGAAGCGTGTTCCTGGCTGCGCGAGCATCTCGAGGACGCAAAGGCGTGGGGTCGCGCGGGCAAGGAAATCGCGCGCCGCGTCTCGTGGGACGAGACGATCTCGCGCTTATTGTCGTGAGGGTCGCCTACTACTCGCCGCTGCCGCCGGAGCGGTCCGGCATCGCCGACTATTCCGCGCTCCTGCTTCCCGCCCTCTCACGCCTCGTCGAGGTCGACGTCGTGCGCCGAGGCCGGACGCGTCCGGTTGCCGCGGACGTCGCGCTCTACCACGTCGGGAACGATCCCGAAGCGCACGGCTGGATCGTCGAAGCGCTGCGCCGCCGACCCGGTGTCGTCGTCCTGCACGACTTCGTCCTCCACCACCTCGTCGCCGGTCTCACGATCGGGCACAAGGACGGGCCCGCCTATCTCGCCGCCATGGAGCGCGACGCGGGCATCCCCGGCCGGCTCCTTGCCCACGGCGTCCTCGACGGCCGCGTGCCGCCGCCGTGGGAGACGCGACCGGACGAGTTTCCACTGGCAGGTGAGGTGCTCGAATCGGCGACCGCGCTGATCGTCCACTCGGCGTACGTCGAGGAGCGGGCGCGCGAGACGGGCTACAACGGCCCGGTCTGGCAGATTCCGCACCCCGCGTGGCCGGCGACCGGCATCGAGCCCGCGCGGCTGGAGGGTCGCCCGCTGTTCGGTTGTTTTGGCCATCTGAACGCGAGCAAGCACATCCCGCAGCTCGTGGCGGCGTTCGCACTCGTCCGAGAGCGGCATCCGAACGCGAAGCTCCTGCTCGTGGGGCCGGCGTCGCCGGGCTTCGACGTGGACCGGCTCTTGACGGACGGCGTCGAGCGGATGGGCTACGTCGATGAGGAGGAGTTGTGGTCGCTCATGGCTGCTTCCGACGCGTGTGTTTCCCTGCGCTCGCCCACGATGGGGGAGACGTCCGGTAGCGTCATCCGCGCGCTCTCGCTCGGACGGCCGCTGGTCGTCAGCGATCTCGGCTGGTTTGCCGAGCTTCCTGATGAGGTCGCGCTGAAGGTGGCCGTCGACGAGGAGGAGGTCCCGGCCCTCGCTACTGCGCTCGAGCTCCTCGCCTCGAGCGAGGCGACCCAACGTGCGATGAGCGAGGCGGCGCTGGACTACGTGCGGCGAGAGCACGACCTCGACCGAGTTGCCGAGGACTATGCGGCCGCGCTGGAAGAAGCGGCCGGCGGAGGCGTCGTTGCGGACAGGGTCGTCGCCGAGGTCGCCCAGGCCGCTGCCGAGATCGGGATCGAGCCGGGCACGCCGTTCGCCGCCGAGCTCGGGGGACGGCTCGATGAGCTCGGCCTGGCCCGCAACGGCCGCCCGGAGCCGGTTCCGCCGGCCGCGCCAAGCCCGCTCGCCCGGATTCCGGTCTGGCTCTGGCTGGCGGGGCTCGTCCTGCTCTCCGCAGGATTCCGTTACGGGCTCTCGCGCCGCGTGGTCGCACCGTGGATCATGGTCGACGAGCTCATCTACTCGGAGCTCGCGAAGAGCTTCGCGTCGTCCGGTCACTTCCTCATCCGCGACGTGCACCACGGCGCGTACGGCGTGGTCTACCCGCTGCTGATCGCACCGGCGTGGCGACTGTTCGGCTCGGTTCCGGACGCGTACGCGGCGGCGAAGACGATCGGGTCCGTTCTGATGTCGCTCACCGCCGTTCCGACGTACTTCCTCTCGCGCAGGCTGCTGAGGCCGTCGTGGTCGCTGTTGGCAGCCGGCCTTGCTGTCGCGGTCCCGTCGATGATGTACACGGGAACGCTGATGACGGAGACGGTCTTCTATCCCGTCTTCGTCTGCGTCGCGCTCGCGCTCGTGCTCGCGCTCGAGCGTCCGACGCTGTGGCGGCAAGGTGCGTTGCTCGGCGTCTGCCTGCTGGCCTTCTTGACGCGCTCACAAGCGGTCGTGCTCGTGCCGGCGATCGCGACCGCGCCGATCGTCCTCGCGTGGGTCGACCGCCGTCGACTGCTGAAGGTGATCGCCGATTTCCGTGCCCTCTACGGCGCGCTCGTGCTGACCGTCGTCGCCGTGCTATCGGTTCAGCTCGCGCGGGGCCACTCGCCCTACGACGTGCTCGGGAGCTACAGCGTCACGGGGCACGCCGGTTACCGGCCCGGCCAGGTGCTGAAGTGGCTGCTGTTCCACGTCTCCGAGCTCGATCTGTACCTCGGGATCGCGCCCTTCGCGGCGCTGGTCCTGCTGCTCGCGATGGGCCGATCGCTCGACAGGCCGCTGCGCGTGTTCCTCGCGGCCGCTCTGCCCCTGAGCGTGTGGCTCCTGCTCGAGGTCGCCGCATTCGCATCCGCGCTATCCCCGCGCGTGGAGGAGCGCAATGTCTTCTACGTCGCGCCCCTGTTCCTGATCGCGCTGCTCGCCTGGATCGACCGCGGCATGCCGCGGCCGGCGCGCGCCGCGGCAGGTGCCGCCGTCGCGGCCGCAGCTCTTCCAGGTGCGCTGCCGTATCACCGGCTGATCGACCTTCCGGCCGAGTCCGACACGCTCGCGCTCATGCCGCTCTGGTGGTTGCAGGAGACCGTTGTCGGCCTGGACACCATTCCGGTCGTCGTCGTCCTCGCCGCGGGAGCGATCGGCCTCGCGTTTCTGACGCTCTCCCCCCGCTACGCCCTCGGTCTCCCCGTGATCGTGCTCGCGTGGTTCGCGTTCGCAACCGAGCGGATCGAGCGCTTCGACCACGGCTTCCCGAAGGCCTCCATCGGTGCGCGGTACCAGGGCATCACCGCGGCGCGGCCGGACTGGGTGGACACGGCGGTCGGACGGAACGCCGACGTCGCCTTCGTCTTTTCCGGCAGTCGCCCGAAAGAGCAGCCGCTCACGCTCTGGGAGCCCGAATTCTTCAACCGCAGCATCGGACCGGTGTACGACTTGCATCAGCAGTCGATGGGTGGCCTGCCCGAGACGCCCGTGACACAACGACAGGACGGCGTCCTCCTTGCCGACGGCAAACCGGTTCGGCATCCGTACGTCCTCAGCGAGGCCGGCGTCCCGCTGGCGGGGCCGATCGTCGCCCAGGACGAGCGCAGAGGCATGGTGCTGCGAAAGACGGACGGCCTCGTGCGCATCGGCTACAGGGTGAACGGTCTCTATCCGAACGACACCTGGTCCGGGAAACGAGTGACGTACACGCGCCTGCGCTGCGGCGGCGGGACCGTGACCGCGCAGCTCGGCAGCGACCCGAATCTCTTCACGAGTCCGCAGACGGTGACGGCTGACGGCAGGAGCGTGACGTTCAGCCCGAGCGAGAACGCGACCCTGACCGTCCCCCTGCACCCGCGCAACGGCGCGTGCCGCGCCGTCTTCACCGTCACGCCGACGGCTGTCCCTGGACCGAGCGATCCACGCGTCCTCGGCGCACACTTCCTCGGATTCCTCTACACCGCTCCGTGAGGATCGCCTACGACGTCACGCCCCTCTCGCATCCGCGGACGGGCGTCGGCAACTACATCCTCGGCGCGCTGAAGGGAATGATCGAGGCGGGCGCAGGCGAGCACGAGTTCGTCGCCTTCGGGCCGGTGAGCATTCGCGGGCGCAGCTTGCTCGACAAGACCCTCGCCGGTCTCCCGCTGGAGAAGCGGCTCGTCACGGTCCCGTTCGCGCACGTGACCCGGCGAGCCTGGGGGGCGTTGGGGCGCCCGGCGGCCGAACGTCTGCTCGGCGGATTCGACGTGCTCCACTTCAGCGACTGGATGGTTCCGCCTCAGCGCTCAGGAGTGCGGGCGACGATGATCCACGACCTCGGACCGCTGCGGTATCCAGAGCGCCTGCACCCGCGCACCGTCAGCATGCACACCCGCACGGCGCGTGAGGCCGCGAAGTGCGACGTCGTCTTCACCAACGCGCAGTTCACCGCGAACGACGTCGCGGAGAGGCTCGGCGTCCCCCGTGCGCGCATCCGTGTCGCCTATCCGGGCGTCGGCGCGCACTATCGCCCGGATGGAGAGCGCCGCGATCTCGGACAGCCGTACGTCTTCACGACGGCAACGGACGACTGGCGGAAGAACCGCGACACCGTCGAGGAGGCCCTGGCGCTCCTCGGCGACGACCTGATGCTTGCGGCCCTCGGTGCCGACGGGCTCGGCTACGTCGAAGACGAGGACCTGCCGGCGCTGTATCGCGGAGCCGAGGTCTTCGTCTATCCGTCGCGGTTCGAAGGGTTCGGCATTCCGGTGATCGAGGCGATGGCCTGCGGCGTGCCGTGCGTCGTCTCGTCCCACGCGTCGCTGGACGAGGCCTGCGGCGATGCGGCCGTGCGCGCGGATCCGGAGCAGCCGGAGGAGCTTGCCGACGGGATCCGCCGCGCGCTCGCGGACCGCGACCAGCTCGTCGCTCGAGGACTTGCCCACGCGCGCCGTTTCAGCTGGCTCGAAACGGGCCGGATTCACCTGCAGAGTTACGCTGAGGCGCTGTGACCCGCGTCGCGATCGACGTCTCGCCGCTCGTTCAGACGCGGGCGGGCACCGCGCGCTATCTCAAGGGATTGCTGCGGGAGCTTCGCCGCCGCGACGACGTCGAGGTGCGGGCACGCGCGTTCGGGCAGGCCGACCGGCTCTCGACGCTGGCCCGCGACGCAGTCTGGTACCCGTTCGTCCTCGGCCGCGACCGCGAGGCCGACGTCCTTCACTGCCCGACGTACCGCGGGCCGCTTCGCTCGCGGCTGCCGCTCGTCGTGACGGTGCATGACCTTGCCGTGCTGCGGCACCCCGGTGCGTTCAACCGCTGGACGCGCACGTACAGCCCGCGCGTGGTCCCTCGCGTCCTGGCCGGTGCCCGTCACGTGATCGCCGTGTCGCAGTTCACGCGACGTGAGCTGGTGGAGCTGCTGCGCATTCCCGACGAGAAGATCCGCGTCGTCCCGAACGCCGTGGAGCAGGAGTTCACGCGCGAGGGGCCCTCTGCGGAAGGCGAGTACGTACTCGCCGTCGGGACGCTCGAGCCACGTAAGAACCTCGCGCGGCTGATCGAGGCTGTTCGGCGCACGGACGTCGAGCTGCGTGTGGTCGGCGCGCGCGGATGGGGAAGCGTCGAGGTCGGCGGGAACGGTGTGCACTGGCTCGGCGAGGTGAGCGACAGCGAGCTGGCGCGCCTCTACCGTGGTGCGATGTGCGTGGCGTATCCGTCGCTGTACGAAGGGTTCGGCATTCCCGTGCTGGAGGCGATGGCCTGTGGTGTCCCTGTCGTCACGACGCGCGGAACCGCGATGGAAGAGGTGGCCGACGGAGCGGCGGTGCTCGTGGACGCGCGCGACCCCGCGGAGATTGCGGCGGGAATCGAACGCGCCGCGTCCGAGCGTGATCGGCTCGTCGCGCGCGGACTCGAGCGCGCACGCTCGTTCCGGTGGGACTCCGTTGCCGAGGCGACGGTGGCGGTCTATCGCGAAGCGGCGTCAGCGTGAACGGCAAGCCGCTCGTGCTCGTCGACGCCGACGTGCTCGGCCGTCGCCGCACCGGCGACGAGACGTACGTCGAGCAGCTGCTGCGCGCATTGCCCGCCGTCGCCGGCGATCTCCGCATCGCCGCGATCACGCGTGACCCGTCGCTCGTTCCGGCCGGGATCGAGCCGATCCATCTCCCGGCGCGCTCGCAGGAGCTCCGCATGGCCGTTGCAGTCCCGCGTCTGCTTCGCCGCCTGAGGCCGGCGCTCGCGCACTTCATCCACGCATTGCCGCTCAGCTGTCCGTGTCCGGCCGTGGTGACCGTGCAGGACATCTCCTGGGAACGCGATCCAAGCGTCTTCGGCTTCTGGGATCTCGCTACTTTCAAGATCTTCGTGCGCCGTGCGGTTCGACGGGCAGAACGCGTCCTCGCCATCTCGGAACGCACGAAACGGGACCTCGTGGAGCTCTACCGCACGCCTCCTGAGAAGATCGTGGTCACGCCGCTCGCACCCGACCCGGCGTTCGAGCAGGCAGGCGAGCACGATTCGTTCCTGCTCTTCGTCAGCGCCATCGAGCCGCGCAAGCAGCCCCTCGACGCGATCGATGCGGCGAACGCCGTCGGACGCAAGCTCGTCGTCGTGGGCCCGGCGAAGGACGAAGAGCTCGCGGCCGAGCTCCAACGTCGCGGTGCCGACGTGCGCGGGTACGTCCCGAAGGAGGAGCTCGTCCGGCTCTACCAGCGCGCCGCGTGCCTCGTGTTTCCCTCGCGCTACGAGGGGTTCGGCCTGCCGGTGGTCGAGGCGATGGCCTGTGGAACGCCCGTGGTGGCCGCGCCCGAGCCCGCGCTGCAGGAGGTTGCCGGCGAGGCGGCGATCTTCACCGAGGATCTCGCCGGCGGCATCCGCCGCGCGCTCGCCGAGCGCGACCGGCTCTCGGCGGCGGGACTCGAGCGCGCGAAGGCATTCTCGTGGCGCGAAACCGCCCGCATCACGGCCGACGTCTACCGGAGCGTGCTCGCCGCATGAAGGTCTCCGGCATCTTCGTGGTCACCGGCGCAGGCGAGGCCGCGCTCCTGCGTGACTCGCTGCCTGCCCTTCACGCCCAGGTCGACGAGCTCGTCGTGGTCGCGAACGGGCCGGGAAGCCGGCCGGTCGGCCTGCCCGAAGGCGTACGCGTGCTGGAGAACGAGCGTCCGCTCGGCCTCTCGGCGAACGTCAACAAGGGCATCGTCGCGACGAGCGGCGACTACGTCGCCTACTCGAATCCCGACGCGGTCCCCGAGCCGGATTGCATCGCCGAGCTCGTGGCGTTCGCGGACGCGAACCTGCGCTGCGGCATCGCCGGTCCGAAGATGCTGAATCCCGACGGCACGCTGCAGCCTTCGCGTCGCAGCTTTCCGACCCTCGGCGGGACGATCGTGCGCCGGACGCCGCTCCGCTCGCTCTTTCCTCCGCTGCGCTGGCAGCGGCGGCACTACCTCCTCGATGCGCCGACCGAGGAGCCGCTCCAGGTGGACACCCTGCTCGGCGCCTTCTTGCTCATGCGCCGCACGATGCTCGAGCAGATCGGCGGCTGGGACGCCGGCTACAAGCTCTACGTCGAGGACATCGACCTCAACTATCGCGCGATGAAGGCCGGCTGGGAGCGCTGGTGGGTGCCGGGCGCGGTCGTCCGGCATGAGTACCAGGCCGTCATCGACAAGCACTTCTTCACGCGCCGGAACCTGTGGCACCTTCAGGCGATGGTCCGCTTCCTGCGCAAGCATCCCGAGCGGCTGTTCGCTCTGCGGTGAGCGCCGCATCGAAGTATGGATCCAAGGCGGAGCGCTGGTCCGAGGAGGCCTACGCGGATGCAGAGGCGTATCTCGCGCACCGCGCGGAGCTGATCGTGTCGCTGGGGCCGGCACTCCAGCCGGGCGACACGCTGCTCGATCTCGCCTGTGGCGACGGCGGTCTCTCCCGGCATCTGCGCGGGATCCGCTACCTCGGCGTCGACGCGAGCCCCGAGATGGTCGAGGCCGCCAGGCGACACGGCCGCGACGTCCTCCTCGGCGACCTCAACGACTACGAGCCGCCCGAGCCCGTGACGGCGACGACCTGCTTCCGGGCGATCTACTACGCGCGAGACCGCGTTGCGTTCTTCCGCCGAGTTGCGGGCTACACGGAACGCAAGCTCGTCTTCGACCTCAACCCGCGGCAGTACCGGCTCGAAGACGTCCGCGACGACCTCCGCGCGGCCGGCTTCGAGGGCCTCGCGTTACGGCCCTTCTTCTCCCCGCAGCGGGTCTCGCTTCCCCGACCCGCGACCGCCGCGCTGCACGCGCTCGAGCGAAGCGGTCCGCTCGCCAAGCTCCTCCTCGCCCTGCGCTTCAGCTACCTGTGTGCCGCCTTTCGCGGCAGGAACACGTAGCGCACCTTCGCGCCGAGCTCGCGGTTGTCGCTCTCGGTCTGCGGGGACAGCTCCTTCGGGACGAACGTCGGCGTGATCGTCACTTCGACGCGGAAGCGCGGTCCAGGCGCGTCCAGGACGATCGGGACCTCCTGCTTGCTGTGAATGGGGAATCGCTCGACCGTGGTCGGCTTGCCGATGTGGGGCTGCTTGTCGTCGCCGATCACGATCGGTCCGATCGCGACGGTCACCTCGCCGGTCTTGTTCGGCCCGCCCCAGGCGGCGCGTGACACGACGACGCGGATGCGCCCCGCACGGTTCCCCTCCGTCGAATAGCGCGTGTAGGAGCTAAAAGAGCCGGTCCAGCCGTCGGGAAAGACTCCCGACACGGCGCCGCGCAGTCGCAGCGGCGGCGCAACCCTGATCAGCCGCCAGCGAGCGAGCGCGCCCCCGGCGACGTGGAGATGAGTGGCGACCTGCGTGCCGACGACGTCGATCCCGGTCTCCTCGACGACGTACGGATAGCCGGGATCGCCCGAGAGCGCGCCGTCGGACGCACGCGGATCGGGCGTCCGCGCCGGCCCGGGTCCCTGCGCGGTGCCGTCGAGGCTCCAGACCGCTCTGATCGAGTGCGGGTTCCAGAACTCGAGCAGCCATTCGCCGTTCTGATCCTTCATCTGCTGGCCGATGTACAGCGTCGGCGCGCCGCCGGTCTGGTCGTCGACCCATGTGAGCGGGCGGCGGATGTTGTCGTCGAAGCGGTCGGCGGAGCGGTTCGATGCCGACGCGAAGGCAAGCTCGCCGGTGAGGTTCCAGGCCAGGAGCGCCACGCCGACGGCGACGGCCAGCCATGCGGCGCCGCGCCGTACGAATCGCGGTACGAGCAGGAGCACGAGGGAGAAGGCCAGCAGCGCAAGCAGGCCGATCTTCGCGCCCGTGTGGTCGAGGGCGAGGTAGCGGTTCGCCTGTTGCAGGATCGCGAGCCCAGGCGCGTTGTAGGAGATCTCCTGCCCCAGCTCGTAGGGCGTCGTCAGGAGCAGGACGAGGACGAAGCCGGCCGACACTGCAAGCGCGACCGGATGCAGCCGCCGCCGTTCGAGCCACAGCGCCGTTCCCACGAACAGGAGCGGCGCGAGGTAGATGAGATTGCGTTCGTAGGTGTACGTGCCGAAGACCGTCGACACGTACGCTGACTTCACCGCGGTGTAGACACCAAACGCGACGATCGCGGCGAGCAGGAGGCTCCGGAACGAGCTCACTTCACGCGTCGGCCGTTCACCGGGTGCCCGCCAAAGGGAGGCCAGTCCGGCGACGACCGGGAGGACGCCGAGCCCGATCGTCAGCGCGCCGGCGGCGTTGAGGCCGAGATCGAGCATGCGATTCTTGTAGATGTCCGTCACGACCCTCCACTCGTAGGAGTGGTGCCCGAGGAATGCGCTGAGGATCACTCCGGCGCCGATCAGGAGGACGACCAGGCCGACCCAATCCCATGTCGTCCAGCCGGCTCGCCAGCGCGTGATCCAGTCTGAGCGCCAGACCAGGAGGAGTGCCGCGAGCACGAGCACGACCGGTACGACGCCGAGCTCACCGCGGACGAGCGGCGCGATCGCACAGGCAACCAGCGTCCCGCCGAGCCACCAGCGGCTGGGCGCGACCAGGAGCTTCAGGATGAGGAACAGGCAGAGCGTCGAGTACGGATAGGCGAGCGGCTCCTCGACGATCATCGACGAGTACGCGAGCGCAGGAATCGCCGCCGAGGCAGCCGCCACGAACAAGGCGGCGTTCCGGCCGACCACCATTCGCGCCATTCCATAGGCGGGAAAGGCGGTCAGCGTCATCACGATCACGCCGATGTACTTGACGGTCGCGTACGCGGTGTGGGTGTTGTCGATCCGCCACGCCGGGGCGAGCACGTAGGCCCAGAGCGTGTTGAAGGAATGGGGCTCGCCGCGCCGGGCCGCGTGTCCGGTCTCGGCGATCGAGCGGGAGAGCTGCGTGAGCTCGAGCTCGTCCCCGAACAGCCACGGCGTTCCGTGTGCCCACGCCTCGACCGCATAGAAGATGCAGAGCCAGAGGAAGATGCTCAGCAGCGGGACGGCGGCGAGCAGGCGGTCGACCAGGGTGCGCTCGGCGGGCGCGGGATGCGCCGTCGCGACACTCATCTCGGAGTCAGTCGACAGTGGCGCCGAGGACGACGCGGGGATCGAGGTCGGTCTCGCGGCGCACGAACCGGCACGGCACGTCCGCGAGGGTACAGGCGTCGATAACCAGCCCGAGCCGTTCGTGCGGCGCATCGGGAATCGTCACGAGGACGCTGTCGGGTCGTGCACGCGAGAGGATCGGCTCGATCTCCATCAGACCGCCGAGTACCGGCACGCCCTGGAGCCGCCGTCGTGCCAGGCGCGGGTCGTCGTCGACGAACCCGACGACCTGCTCACCGGGTGTCTCCCGCAGCTCACGGAGCAAGCTGCGGCCGCCGCGTCCCGCGCCGACGATCAGGGTCCGCCGCCGGCCGCCCCGGCCCGTCAGCGACGAGACCGCGCGAACGAAAGCCCGCTCCCAGAAGCGCGAGGCGCCGACCAGCACCGTGCAGACGAGCGCATCGATGATGAAGATGCTGCGCGGGAACGGCCCCCACACCTGCGTCGCGTCCAGGATCAGGTACGCCACCACCTCCGACACGACCACTGCGGCGACGATGCTCGCGGCGTCCCGCGCACCGGCATAGCGCCAAACACCGCGATAGAGGCCGAACGGGATGAAGGCCGCGTATCGCACGGCGAGTAGCACTGCGAGCGAGACGAGAAAGATGTGCCGGTCGTACGCGGTCCCGCTGCCCTGCACCCTGAGGTAGTAGGCGGCGGCAAACGCGGCCGTGACGAGCGCGAAGTCCACGAGCGATTCCACGAGGCGCCGCGGGTTCGCGACGAAGGTTCGAAGCCAGCCTCGATCCCGAACCAGTCCCGGTGCGCGCTCGACGTCGGAGAGGACGCTCGCGAACTGCACCAGCAGCGCGAACGTCAGCAGGACGCCGATCAGCGTCACCCAGGCGTTGTCGAGCACGGCGTAGAACAGGCTCGTCGCCCCGAGCGCGGCGGAGATGACGGCGAGCAGGACGACCGCGCGCTTCTCCGAGAGGCCGTGGTAGACGAGCCGGTGCGAGGTGTGGTCCCGCCCGCCCTGGTAGACCGGCCGGCCGTCCAGGAGGCGGACGACGGTCACGAGCGTGGTGTCGAGAATGGGGACCGCGAGGACGAGGATCGGCAGCAGCAGCGTGGCGACCGTCGTTCCGGCCACCTTCCAGCTCGCCGACAGCCCGAGCGCGGCGAGCGCGAAACCGAGCACCTGGCTGCCGGAGTCCCCCATGAACACCGCGGCCGACTTCCGCGGCCGGAGGTTGAACGGCAGAAAGCCCGCGCAGGCCAACGCGAGCGCAAGAGCCAGTGCCAGAACCGCATCGTTCTCGTGCACCGTGAGGGCGTCGACGGCGAAGAAGAGTGCGGCGATTCCGGCCAGGGTCGCCGCGAGACCGTCCATGTTGTCGAGCAGGTTGAACGCGTTCGTCATTCCCACGAGCCAGATCAGCGCGACCGTCCCTGCGAGCAGGTCGTTCGAGATCAGCCCGGAGATCGTGAGACCGTTGCCGATCACGAGTCCCGCCGCGGCGAGCTGTGCCGCGAGCTTCGGTAGCGGCCCGAGTGAGAAGAGGTCGTCGAGCAGACCCGCCACGAAGAGGATCCCGCACCCGCCGAGGATCGCCAGGAGCTCTCGGCTCGCCGGGGCGGCGTCGGCGCCGACGGCGACCCAGAAGCCGGCGAGGATGCCCACGAAGATGCCGATCCCGCCGAGCATCGGCGTCGTGCGCTCGTGCCAGCGATCCTCCCTGGGCGCGGCGGCGAGGCGGGCGGCGAGCGGGCTGCGCAGCAGCACCCAGATCGCCGCGGCCGCGGCGGGAAATGCAGCGATCGCCGCGAGCGCCTTCACGGACCCGAAGCGTAACGAAGGGCTGTAAGTGCCATGTGAGGAGGCCCCTCTAGACTAGGGCGCGCCGATGACGACGGTATACGGCGACCTCGTCCGCTACCGCGAGCTGTTCGGGAACCTCTTTCGCCGGGACGTGCAGGCGAAGTACCGGGGCTCGATCCTCGGGCTCGCCTGGACGCTTGCGAATCCCGTGCTGCTGATGGCGGTCTACCTGCTCGTCTTCTCCGTCCTCTGGAACACGCCCTTCAGCTCCGGGGGCCACTACGCGCTCTTTCTCCTGGTCGGCCTGTCGGCGTGGATCTTCTTCGCCGCGTCGGTGCAGTCGGCCTCGAGGTCGATGCTGGACAACGCGAACCTCATCCGCAAGACGCGCTTTCCGCGCCAGCTCGTGCCGCTGTCGATCGTCGCAACTCACCTGATCAGCTTCGGCGTGATGCTGGTCGTGTTGTTGGCGCTGAACTTTGCACTGCTGCCGCGCGTGCGCGGTACGGAGTGGCTCGCGCTTCCGCTCGGCCTGGCGGTGGTCGCGATCACGAGCGGGCTCGCGCTCGCGATCGCGTCGCTCAACGTGCTGTTTCGCGACATCGAGTTCCTCGTCGCCGCATTGCTCTTGCCGCTCTTCTTTCTGACGCCCGTGCTCTATCCGCTCAGCGATCCGCAGATCGCGCGCCATGACTGGGTCGTGGATCTCATCCACTGGGGGAATCCCTTGTCGCCGGTCGTCGAGGCGTTGCGCGATCCGCTCTTCTACGGACGGCTGCCCGGCCTGGGCGACACGCTGTACACCGTGGGCGCGGCGCTCGCAGCGCTCGCGTTAGGCGCGTTCGTCTTCAGCCGCGTCGACGACCAGATCGCTGTGGAAGTGTGAGTAAGCAGAGGTTTGTGGGTGTTCCGAGAGCGGGATGGAAACGGGCGCGTGGGCGGAGCCCACGCGCCCTCTATGTCGGCTTGCGCGAGCGAAGCCTCAGTCGAAGTCTGATCCGGGCGTCGTAAACCCAGGGTTCGTCGCCCTCGGGAGCCCACGCCGGCAGGCCGGCGACCTCAGCGTTCGGCTCGAGCGGTGGCAGCAGGGACGGGCAGACGAGCGGGTGCGGGAACGCAGGATTGCGGCCGCCTCCCGGTGCATACGGCTCGAGCTCCGCCGGCATGCGGCGCATGTCCACGGAGCCGCCGACGGCCGCGTAGCCCTCGGCGTGGGCTTCGCCGACGCGCTCTTGCCAGTCGGCGTCGGCCTCTGCCTCGGGCGGGAGAAATGCGCGCGCTGCGGTTGCGTCGCGCGGGCCGACGTCCACCTCCAGCTCGGGCGTGAAGTTGCCGACCTCCGCGAGCCAGAACCGGTGCTCGTCGACGAGGTCGAAGGCGAGCCGGTACCGGCCGGGCGGGATCGGCCCGCGCACGTGGAACTGGCGCTCCACTCGCTCGCCCGGCTCGCCGCTCACCTCGTACCTCAGCCCGTCCCAGACGATCGGATTGCCGCGATCGTCGAGCCAGTGATAGGAGAGGTTGAGGCCGCGCCAGGCTGCCGTGCCTGCATTCTCGAGCGAGACGCGCGCGCGTGCGAGCGCGCCCGCCTGCGGCGGCTCGAGCTCGTAGCCGAGCCAGCGCACTGCGAGCGGTCCAGCGGGAACTGGGTGCTCACCGACCGTCTCCAACGCGGGGCTAGCCTACGTTGGTGGATCCGCTCCTCGTCAGGGCCTGCCGGCGCGAGCCCGTCGAGCACACGCCCGTCTGGTTCATGCGCCAGGCCGGACGCTCGCTGCCGGAGTATCGCGAGCTCCGCAAGCGCCACGGCCTGTTCGACATCGTCGGGCGGCCCGAGCTCTGTGCGGAGGTGACGCTGCAACCCGTCCGTCGGCACGACGTGGACGCGGCCGTGATGTTCACGGACATCATGTTTCCCGTGCTCGGCATGGGCGTCGCCGTCGAGCTCGTCGAAGACGTCGGTCCCGTGATCGCGGAGCCCGTCAGGACCGCGGCGGACGTCGAGAGGCTCGTCGTTCCCGATCCCGAGGAATCGGTGCCGACGATCCTCGAAGCGGTTCGGCTCGTACGCGCGGAGCTACGCGACGACCAGGCGGTGATTGGATTCTGCGGCGGGCCGTTTACCGTCGCCGGCTACCTGATCGAAGGGAAGCCGAGCCGGGACTTCCACACGGTCAAGGCGATGATGTACCGCGAGCCGGAGGTCTGGCACGCGTTGATGGACAAGCTCGCGGAGGCGTTCGCCCGCTATGTGGCCGCGAAGGCAGGAGCCGGTGCCGACGTGATTCAGGTGTTCGATTCGTGGGTCGGCGCGCTCTCGCCCTCCGATTACGAGGAATTCGTCGCCCCCTACTCGACGCGCATCCTCGCAGCCGTCGACGTCCCGACCATCCACTTCGGGACCGGCACGGCGACCTTGTTGCGGTCGATGTCGGAGGCAGGGGGCGACGTGATCGGCCTCGACTGGCGCATCCCGCTCGACCGCGGCTGGGCCGAGGTCGGCGACGAGCGCGGCGTTCAGGGCAACCTCGATCCCGCGCTCCTGCTCGCGCCCTGGGAGCGAATCGAGACCGAGACGCGCGTTATTCTCGGCCATGCCGGAGGGCGGCCGGGTCATGTATTCAACCTTGGGCACGGAGTGCCACCCGAAACAGTCCCGGCCGTCCTCGGGCGCCTGACCGAGTTCGTGCACGAGGCGACCGTGGAAGCGCGCGTGTGAAGGCCGCAGTGGTGCTGATGGCCTACGGGTCGCCCGAGCGGCTCGCCGACGTCCCTGCGTACTACGCCGACATTCGCGGCGGGCGACCGGTTCGGCCCGAGTTGCTCGACGATCTCGTCGCGCGCTACCGAAGCCTCGGTATCGAGGAGGAGTCGCCTCTGAACGCGATCACGGAGCAAACTCGCGCTGCGCTCGAACGCGAGCTCGGCGACATCCCGGTCTTCACCGGGATGAAGCACTGGACGCCGCGAATCGCCGATGCGGCGGATCGCGCGATCGCGGCCGGTGCGGACACCGTCGTCGGCCTCGTGCTCGCGCCGCACTATTCGTCGCTGTCGATCGCGGGCTACAAAGAGCAGCTCGAGGAGGGTCTCGCGGGAGGAGCCGAGCTCGTCTTCGTCGACAGCTGGCACGCCGAGCCCGGCTTCGTCGATCTGCTTGCAGATCGTGTGCGCGGCACGGACGCACATGTCGTCTTCACCGCCCACTCGCTTCCCGCGCGCATCCGCGAGACCGGCGATCCCTACGAGGAGCAGCTGCTCGAGACCTCCCGGCTCGTCGCCGAGCTCGCAGGGCTCGGCGATTGGTCCTTCTCGTTCCAGAGCGAGTCGCCGACGGGAGAACCGTGGCTTGGTCCGGACATCCTCGACCACCTGGACGAGCTGCGTGGAAAGGGCGTGAACAAGGTGCTGGTCTGTCCCGTCGGCTTCGTCGCCGACCACCTCGAGATCCGCTGGGACCTCGACCACGAGGCCGCCGAGCGGGCACGGGAGCTGGGAATGCAGCTCAGCCGGATCGAGATGCCGAACGCCGAGCCGGCGTTCGTCAAGGTGCTCGCCGGCCTGGTGCGGCGGGCGCTGGCGGTACCCTCGGAGGCGTGATTCGACCCGGAGAGATCGTCGCCGACCGCGCGTCGAGGCACTTCAAGGTGTACCCCCGCGAAGCGCGGCGCCTCAAAGACGTCATCGTGGCGCGCGGTCGGTCGCGACCCACCGAGGTCGTTGCGCTGCGCGACGTGTCGTTCGGAGTCGAGCCCGGGAGCGCGGTCGGCCTGGTCGGCCGGAACGGATCGGGGAAGACCACGCTCTTGCGCCTCATCTCCGGCATCATCAAGCCGACGTCCGGGCGAGTCGAGGTGGGCGGGAGGGTGGGCTCGCTGCTCGAGCTCGGCGCCGGCTTCCATCCGGACCTGACGGGCCGCGAGAACGTCTTCCTGAACGGCTCGATTCACGGGCTCAAGCGCGCCTACGTTCGCGAGCAACTGGACGAGATCGTCGCTTTCGCCGGGCTGGGGGAACGCATCGACCATCCCGTGCGCACATATTCGACGGGGATGTACATGCGACTCGGATTCGCGATCGCCGCGCACATCGACGCCGATCTGCTCCTGCTCGACGAGGTGTTCGCCGTGGGCGACGAGCAGTTCCAGCGGAAATGCTTCGGGAAGATCTTCGAGTTCAAGCAACGCGGCGGGACGATCGTGTTCGTCTCGCACGACGCGTCTGCGGTGGAGCGTCTTTGCGACCGCGCGATCCTGCTGCGGGAAGGCCGCGTCGAGTTCGACGGGCCGACACATGAGGCGATCGTGAGGTACCGGCAGCTGCTCGCGGGCGACCGCGATCCGGCCGAGCGCGGCGCCGGGTTGAAGGAGTGGGGTAGCGGGGTGGCGCGGATCGAGGAGGTGGAGCTGCTCGGCCCCGACGGCGAGCAGCGGACGCAGTTCCTCGCGGGCGAGCCGCTGACGCTGAGGTTGCGGGTGTCGGCAGAGCGCCCGCTGGCACCACCGCGCCTCTCCCTGGAGCTCAGGGACTCCTCGGGCTTGCTCGTCGCCGGTTCGGGGCGCTCCACGGCCGAGCTCGGCTGGGATCGGGACACGAGCGAGCTCTTCGCGCGCTTCGAGGTCGAGAGCCTTCCCCTCGCCGACGGGCGCTTCCACCTCCGTCTCGGCCTGACGGACGAGACGGGCGAGCAGCTCTATCACTGGCTCGACGACGCGCTCGTCTTCGTCGTCTATCCCGGCGGCGAGGAGCGCGGCGTCGTGCGGCTCGAAGGCCGGTGGGCCCGGGAGGAGATCGGAGCGCAGGCGGAAAGGGTCCAAGGATGAGTTCGCGCACCTGTCCGGACTGGCCGCAGCTGATGGAGTACGCGCCGGACCTCCAGTTCAAGCACTACACGGTGGCCGAGGCGAGACTGCCGGCGGAGGCTCTGATGAACATCCCGGACGTCCCGCTTGGCGCGGTCGCGATCTGCTGCGACCTCGAGCGCCACGTCTTTTACGCCGCTCACACGGACCCGAAGGTCGGCCAGGCCCTGCGGGAGACGCACTGGTACGAGCTCGCCGAGTGGACGTCGAGCGGCCCCGGCAGCGCCGCGCTTCCGACGTCACCGGCGTAACCGACCGCGGGACGCGTCTCCGCCAGCCAGGGCCCCAACGGCAGGGTCTGACCCCGGTTGTCAGGAAAGCGCGACTTTTCGTCCCCACCGGTGGGCCCAGCCTTAGAGCCGTGGCCCAAACGGCAGGGTCTGACCCTGGCTGTGAGGAAAGCGTGACTTTTCGTCCACGGGCTACTCCCTGACCGGCGTGACGAGGGCGTCGCCGCGCTCGAACGCGAGGATGTTGTCGACGACGATCCGCGTCATCGCCTCGCGCGTCTGCCGCGTCCCGCTGCCGAGGTGCGGCGTCAGGACGACGTTCGGGAGCGAGAGCAGGTCCTCGGGGACGTACGGCTCGTGCGCAAAGACGTCGAGCCCCGCTCGGATCCGGCCCGAGACGAGCTCTGCGACCAATGCCGGCTCGTCGACGATCTCGCCGCGGGCGGTGTTCACGAGGCAGGCGCCGTCCCGCATCAGCGCCAGCCGTCGACGGTCGACGAGACCATGCGTCTCCGGGGTCAGCGGTGCGTGGATGGTGACGATGTCGGACGTCCGCAGCAGCTCGTCCAAGTCGCGATACTCGCCGAGCTCGGTCTCTGCACGCCGCCGTTGCGTGTAGAGCACGCGCAAGTCGAATCCGCGCGCGCGACGCGCAACCGCTTGGCCGATCCGGCCGAGGCCGAGGATTCCGAGCGTCGACCCGCTCAACTCCTCGGCAAGGAAGCCGTCGGCCCATGAGCCCGTCCACTCGCCCGCGCGGACGCGGCGGTCTCCCTCCACCACCCGCCGCCGCACGGCGAGGACCAGCGCGAAGGTCAGATCCGCCGTCGCCGCGTCGAGCACGCCCGGGGTGTTCGTGACCGCGACCCCGCGCTCACGGAACCTGTCGATGCCGAGCCTGTCGTACCCCACGCCGAAGTTCGCGACGAGCCGCAGTCCCGGCAGGAGCTCGAGCGGGATCGGCTCGTTCGCCACGACGATCGCCTCCAGCTCCGGCCTCGGCTCGGAGAGCTCCGAGAGTGGCCGTACCTCGACGTCGGCGAGCTCGTCGAACGCGGGGCCTGGATATCGCCGCGTGGCGAGAACCTTCAAGGGATGAGTCTCCCATGCCGAAACGAACTCACGATGAAGGTGAGAGTTGCGGCAATCGTGGGTGCAGCACTCGTCGCGATGGCCGCAGCGCCTGCAGGCGACGCGTTCCAGCTCGAGGGCGGACGATGGCCGACGACGACGATCACGTACTACAACGAAGTTCCCGCGTACGCCTGGGCCGTCGATACGGCCGCGTATGCGTGGAATACGAGCGGCGCGCGGGTCCAGTTCCTGAAGACGTCACGGCGCAACGCGAAGGTCCTGATCGGGATCCGTTGGTACAAGGTTGCCGGGGACGCCAACGTGCAGCGGGTAAACGGCCGCTTCGTCGGCGCGCAGGTCGGGATCCGCAGCGGCCAGGACCGCTACTCGATGGCCCTGGTCCTCACGCACGAGCTTGGACACGTGCTCGGTCTCGACCACGAGGATCGCTTTTGCGCGACGATGAACAGCTACCTCGTCAACGGGCATCCCGAGCACTGCCCGGCAGCTCCGGCGGGAAGCTGGATCTGCCGCCTGCTCCGGACGGACGACATCCGCGGCGCGGTCAGCCTCTACGGCGGCAGCGTCCGCCCGATCCGCGGGCCCGAGTTCTGCCGCAAGTAATCACTCCCGCCTGAGCACCTCGGCGAGCGGCCGCGTGTTGACGACGTCCGCGGCGGTCGCCCACCCACGCCGTGCGGTATGCACCGCAAGACGCATGTTCCCCAGCCCGCGCACCGAGTGCGCATCGGTCGAGACGACGATCGGGACGCCGGCCTCGACCGCGAGCCGGATCTCCGGCCCCGATAGGTCGAGCCGGTCGGGAAGGCCGTTCGTCTCGAGTGCGACCCCGGTCTCCAGCGCGACCTCGAAGGCCCGCTCCAGGTCGAGCGCATTCGGCGGACGGTGGTTGATGATCCGGCCCTTGGGGTGGCTCAGGGCGCGCACCGCCGGATGGCGCATCGCCTCGGTCACCTTGCGCGTGAGCTCGTCGCGCGGCTGCCGCTGCCCGGCATGGAGGCTGAGTTGCACCCACTCGAGCTCCTCGAGGATGTCGTCGGGAAGGTCCAGCTCGCCGTCGCTGCGGATGTCCACCTCGCTTCCGCGGAGGACGCGGAACGGTGCAAGTTCCTCGTTGACCGCTGCGATCTCCTCGCTCTGCCGCCGCAGGTCGTCTGCGTCGAGCCCCGGAACGACGCGCACGTTCGGCGTGTGGTCGCAGATGGCCAGGTACTCGTAGCCGAGCTCTCGCGCAGCGGTCGCCATCTCGAGCACGGACGCCTTGCCGTCCGACCACGTCGTGTGGACGTGCAGGTCGCCGCGGATGTCACTGCGTTCGAGCAGCACCGACGGCTCACCGCGGAACGGCTGCTCACGCAGCTCCGGCGGGCACCACGGCAGACCGAGTTGCGCGTAGAGCGTCTCCTCGTCCGGGGCAGCAGGAAGCTCGCCGAGCGCCTCGACGTACGCCCGCGTTCCGGTGGCACGCACGAGCTCCGTGCCGAACCGGTTCGGATCGGCGACGACGAGCTCGACCGGCACTCCCTCGACGGTGACGCCCAGCGCGCGGCGGGTCTCGCGTTCGAGCACGGACACGATCGCCGGCAACGCCGCGAACGCGTCGAGCACCGGCTTGGGCCGCGCGGCGGCGCAGACGACGGCGAACTCGAACGACGTGTCCGCCCAGCGGCGTGGATCTCCGGCCACTTCGCCCTCGAGCGCCGCCGCGATCTCCTCCACCAGCGCACGCGCGCGGTTCAGCAGCATCCCCTTCTTCTGCGGCCGCCCCTCCCGCTCGAGCCCGGCGAGCAGGCGGCGCTCGGTGTGGGGCCCGATCCCCGCGACAGACGTCAACCGTCCGGCGCGCGCAGCGTCACGAAACTCCTCGGGAGACGAGATCCCGAGCTCGCGCCCGATCTCGACCATCCGCTTCGGACCGATGCCGAGAAAGCGTCCGAGGCCGACGAGCTCCGGCTGAACCTCTCGCTCGAGCTCGTCGAGCTCCGCGATGCGACCCGTCTCGACGAGCTCCTGGAGCCGGGCCGCTATGCCGGACCCGATCCCGCGTAGCTCCTGCACCCGGCCCGCCGCGACGAGCTCGGCGATCGGCGCCTTCGTCTCGCGGATGGTTTCCGCGGCGCGCCGGTATGCGCGGGACGTGTAGTAGCCGGCCCCCGAGAGATCGAGCAGCCCGGCGAAGGCCTCGAGCTGCTCCGCGATCGCCGCGTTCTCCAGCCGTTTCACCGGCGGTAGTCTGCGCACATGGCGGGCATCGTCGTGCCGTTCCGCGGAACCGGCGGCAAGCAACGTCTCACGGGGCTCGGCGAGGAGCCGCACCGCGCGATCGTCCTCGCGATGCTCGCGGACGTGCTCGCGGCGGCGACCGAGGTGGGAAGGACGGTCGTCGTCACCGCGGACGAGGACGGACGTCGCGTTGCGCTCAAGGCCGGCGCGGAGGTCGTGGACGACCCGGGCGGGGGGCAGGGCGCCGCCGTCGCCGCGGCGATCGGGCTTTTCCCCTCCGACGCTGTGCTCGTCGTCAACGCCGACGTTCCCTGCGTCGTGCCCTACGACCTGCGTTCGCTCATCGCGGCCACGCCGATCGACGGGATCGCGCTGGTTCCGTCAGAGGACGGTCGTACGAACGCACTGAGCTTGCCCGCGCCGCAGCTGTTCGAGCCGCTGTACGGAGCACGGAGCGCCGAGCGCTTCGCGCGGGCGGCTCGCGATCTCGGCCTCGACGTGGTCGTCGCCGCGATTCCGAACCTCGCCGACGACGTCGACACGCCCGAAGATCTCCGCCGCGTGCAGCACCGCGCCGGACCGCAGACGCAGGTCGCGCTCCAGGGCCTGAGGATGGCGTCGTGAAGGTCGTGGCGCTCTCCGGCGGGGTCGGCGGCGCGCGCTTTCTGCGCGGTCTGGTGGATGTCCTGGACCCTGCCGACCTGACGGCCGTCGTCAACGTCGGCGACGACCTCGAGGTCCTCGGCCTCTCGGTCTGTCCCGATCTCGACAGCGTGCTCTACGCGCTGGCGGGCATCGCAGATGACGACCGCGGCTGGGGGAGGGCCGACGAGACCTGGAACGCGCTCGCAACGGTCGAGACGGTCGGCGGGGAGGACTGGTTCCGTCTCGGCGATCGCGATCTCGGCCTCCATCTCGTTCGGACGCAGGCGCTTCGAGCCGGTGAGTCGCTCTCCACCGTCACGGCCCGGCTCTCGGCAGCGCTCGGCCTCGAGAGCTCGATCCTGCCTGCGACCGATGATCCCGTGCGCACCTGGCTCGACACGCCGAACGGGAGCTTCGACTTTCAGCACTGGTTCGTCGCGCGCGGCCACCGCGATCCGGTCGATCGCGTGCGCTTCCAGGGTGCGGCCGACGCACGGCCGGCGCCCGGGGTGCTGGAAGCACTCCACGAGGCGGATCTGATCCTGGTTGCCCCGAGCAACCCGTTCGTCTCGATCGGGCCGATTCTCGCCGTCGAGCGGATCCGCTCGGCGCTCGAGCGCCGTCGCGTGCCCTGCGTCGGGGTGAGCCCGCTCATCGGCGGTCGTGCCGTGAAAGGTCCTGCGGCGGCGATGCTGCGGCGCCTCGAGGGCGGAACGACGGCGGTCCAGGTCGCGCAGTGCTACGCGGGCCTGATCGACGCGCTCGTCATCGACGAGGAGGATGCGGTTGACGCCGACGCGGTCGGCGCGCTCGGCGTCCGCCCGGTCGTGACGCGAACGCTCATGCGTGACGCGCCCGCGCGGAAACGACTGGCCGAGGCTGCGCTCGACGCGGTCGCGCTCGCATGAAGGTCGCCATCGTCGGGGGGACGGGCGCCTTCGGCCGTGCGCTTGCGAAGCGGCTTGCCGAGGTCGGCGCGGACGAGGTCGTGGTCGGCTCCCGCGACGCCGATCGCGCACGGAGCGCAGCCGAGGAGCTCGGCGTCGAGGGCGGTCTCAACGAGGCGGTCGTCGGCGAAGCGGACCTCGTCGTGCTCGCGGTGAAGTCCAATGCGACGCTCGAGACCGCGGCCGAGCTCGCGGACGCGATCGGAACGACGCCGGTCCTCTGCGTTGCGAGCGACCTCCGCTTTACCGACGACGGCGTTCTGCCGGGACGTCATCAGGGGTCGCTGGCCGAAGAGGTGGCGCGCATCGTGCGCGCCCCGGTCGCATCCGGATTGCAGTCGTTTGCCGCCGCAAACGTGATCGAGGGCGATCCGGGGGACGCGCTGATCTGCGGCGAGAGCTCGGAGGCAAAGGAACGTGCGCTCGAGCTGGCGGAGCGGCTGGGCGCCCGCGCGATCGACGTGGGGCCGCTTGCCAACTCGCGCGCGCTCGAAGGCATGACCTCCGTGATCCTCAACGTGAACAAGCGCTACAAGGCGCACGCCGGAATCCGCCTCACGGGCCTGCCCTGAGTCGAGAGCTGCGCATCATCCCCGTCGCCGGCCTGCCGGAGATTCAGGAAGGCGACGACCTGGCGGAGCTCGTAGCGGCAAAGGTCGACCTCGAGGACGGCGACGTCGTCGCGCTCGCGCAGAAGATCGTTTCGAAGTCGGAGGGACGCGTCGTCCGGCTCGCCGACGTGGAGCCGTCGGCGCACGCGCGCGAGATCGCCGAGGACGAGGATCCGAGGCGGATCGAGGTGATCCTCCGCGAGGCGGCGCGCGTCGTACGTATCCGCCCGCCGCTCGTGATCGCGGAGACGAAGCACGGATTCATCTGTGCATCCGCCGGCGTCGATGCGTCGAACGCGCCCGAGCCGGACACGGTCGTCCTTCTGCCCGAAGATCCGGACGGCTCGGCGCAGGCGATCCGAGAGCGGCTGCGCGAGCTGACGGGCCGCGAGGTCGCCGTCCTCATCACCGATTCGTTCGGGCGCCCGTGGCGGCAGGGCACGATCGACGTGGCGCTCGGCGCGGCCGGCCTCGAGGTGATACGCGACCTGCGCGGGACCCGTGACAGCGTCGGCTACGAGCTGCACGCGACGATGATCGCCGTCGCCGACGAGATCGCAAGCGCCGCGGAGCTCGTGATGGGAAAGGTCGACGGGATCCCGGCCGCGGTCCTGCGCGGACTCGAGGTCGCAGGCGACGGACACGCCCGCGACCTCGTGATCCCCGAAGAGCGCGATCTCTTTCGCTAGCTGCCCGCCCTTCGTCTCGGGGGCGGACCAAGAGCGGCGGTCGGCCTCTATGCGGCGCCGCCAAGTCGGCGCCTTAGTCGCTAGGCCGCTGCAGCCTGGCGGTACCGCTCGAGCACGCCGGGCCAGCCCTTGTCGTACCCCTCGCGGCCCTGGCGGAGCTCGTCGCGGAGGTTCTCCCACCCGCGGTGCTCGAGCACGACGATCGTGCCGTCCCCGTCGGCCGTGAAGCTGACCTCCAGCTCCGTCGGCTCGTCGTCCGCCTCGCGGCCGGGATGCCACGTCATACGCAAGCGGCTGGAGACTTCGTACTCCAGCACCTCGCCCCAGACGTTCTCCCGGCCGTCCTTGGCCTTCTCGACCAGGCGCCACCCGTCGCGGTCCTCGAACGTCACCGTCTGCGCGTCGTCGAGGTAGATCCCGTGCTTGTCGAGCGGCCACCAGGCGGCGATGTTCTCGGTGAAGACGCGAAAGGCCGTCTCCGGCGCCGCCTCGACGAAGATCTGCTTGTGGATCGTCTCCGTTGCCGTCATCGTCATTTCTTCCTCCGTTCTTCTTTTTCGGCCGCCGCCTTGAAGCTTGCGAGCGCCTCTTCCCAGAAGCCTTCGAGGTACGCGCGCAGCTCGGCGAGGCCGTCGGGATCGACGCGGTAGAGATGCCGCGTCCCGTTCTGTCGTTCCGTCACGAGACCCGCCTCCTTCAGGACTCGCAGGTGCTGCGACACCGCAGGCCGGCTGACCGGGAGACGTGCGGCGATCTCGCCGACGGCCCGCGGCCCTTGGCGGAGCTCCTCGAGGACCGCCCTCCTGGTCGGATCGCCGAGCGCCTGCAGTGCCGATGCGTAAGCCATGACTTACGGTAAGTTTACACTTACGGTAGCACCTGTCAACTACCCTGGCCGATCGTGGACGACCGAGCCGGTCTGCTGCTGGAGAGCGACGTCGATCCCGACCCGCTGGAGCAATTCAGGCGGTGGTACTCGGAGGCCGAGGCGGCCGGGATCCGGGCTCCGCATGCGATGGCGCTGGGGACGGCGACCACGGACGGCGTCCCCTCCGTGCGCATGGTGTTGCTGAAGGACGTGGATGACCGCGGCTTCGTGTTCTACACCGGGTACGTGAGCCGGAAGGCCGCCGAGCTGGAGGCCAATCCCCGCGCCTCGGCCCTGTTCTACTGGGATCCCCTCGGTCGCCAGGTGCGCGTGGAGGGCCGGGTCCAGCGTGTCAGCAGCGAGGAATCGGATCTGTACTTCGCGACCCGTCCGCGCGGCGCACAGCTCGCCGCATCCGCGTCACGTCAGAGCGCGGTGCTCGCCGGCCGCGCAGAGCTCGATGCGCGCGTCGCCGAGATCGAGCGGGAACTCGGTCCCGCGGACGTCCCCCGGCCCGAGCACTGGGGCGGGTACAGGCTCCTGCCGGAGAGGTACGAGTTCTGGCAGCACCGCGCCGACCGGCTCCACGACCGTCTCCGGTATCGCCGCGCGGACGGCGGCTGGCTGATCGAGCGTCTCTCGCCCTAATCGAAGAGCGCCGCGAGCTCGTCGGCCTCGTCCTTCGAGAGCTTTACGTCGACCGCGCGGATTGCCCGCTCGAGCTGCTGCGGGCTCCGCGGTCCCACGACGACCGCAGTTACGAGCGGCTGGGCCAGCACCCATGCGATTGCGAGCGTCGCCGCGTCGATGCCTCGCTGCGCTGCTGCGTCCTTGAAGCGGTCGAGCGCGTCGAACGTCGCGTCCGTGCGCAGGTGCTCGTAGGGCTCGGGCCGGATCGCCATCCGCGATCCGGGTGGAGGCGGTTCGTCGCGCTTGTATTTCCCGGTCAGCCAGCCACCGGCGAGCGGGCTGAACGGCGTGTACGCGATGCCGAACGCCTCGCAGAGGCCGAGCACCTCCCGTTCGTCGGTGCGATCGAGCAACGAGTACGAGTTCTGCACGACGGCCGGCCGTCCGGCGGTCAGCATCCCCCGAAGCTGATCGGCATCGAAGTTGCTGACGCCGTATGCCTTGATCAGCCTGAGCTCGATGAGGCCCTCGAAGGTCGCGATCATCTCATCGAGCGGCGTCTCCGGATCGAACTCGTGCGCGAGGTAGAGGTCGACATACTCGACTCGCAGACGATCGAGGCTGGACTCGAGCTGCCGCGACATTCGTGCGCGCGAGAGGCCCTGATCCTGTCCGGCAGCCATCGGGTTGAACGTCTTGGTCGCGAGCTGCGGCCGGTCTCCTCTGCTCGCGATCCAGTTCCCGATCATGGTCTCGCTGTTACCGCCGCCGTACGCGTCGGCCGTGTCGAACATCGTGATGCCGAGCTCCCGCGCGGCGTCCATGAGCCGGAACGCCTCCTCTTCGCTCTCGCCCTGGCCGAATAGCTCCGGAGCCGAGCCGATCCCGCCGAAGTTGCCGCAGCCCAGGATGATTCGCGAGACCTCGATGCCGGTCCCGCCGAGCTGACGGCGCTCCATCGCGGGATTCTCTCTCAGGCACGATGCACACGGTGCTAGTGCCGCTCCTCGTTGCAGCAGTTGCGTGCCCACCTCCGCCGCCGGCGGCGGAGCCGCGCGCGGACCGTCCTCGCTACGCGCTGAACGTCCGGATCGCGCCGTCGTTTCGGACGGTCACAGGCGAGCTCACGGTGACGTTCACTCCGAACCGGCCGACCGACCGGCTCGTCTTTCGTCTGTGGCCGAACGGGCCGCTGCAACGTCAAAGCGGATCCCGTCTGGACGCAGGGCCGGTCACCAGGGGCGGAACGCGGCTCCGCGTGCAGAGGCCCAACGCGACGACCTTGATCGTGCGCCTGGGTCGAATGCTGCCCGCCGAGTCGGCAGTCACCGTGCGCGTGCCCTGGCGGCTGCGCATGCCGAGCGGCCATTACGACCGCATCGCCCGCTTCGCCGGCGGCCTCCGCCTCGGGACGTTCTTCCCGCTCCTTGCCTGGGATCCCCGACGCGGCTGGGTTACGGATCCAGCGGCGCGGATCCTCTCCGAGAGCTCCGGCACGCCGGCGGCCGACTTCGACATCCGCGTTCGCGCGCCGAGCGGCGTGCGCACGGTCGTCTCGGGTATACCGGTCGGCGCGGGTCATTGGCGCGCCGAGGCGGTGCGGGACGTCGCCCTGGCGGTCGGGCGCTTTCGCATCGCGACCACGACCGCTCACGCGCCCGATCCCGTGACGATCCGCGTCGCTCTCACGACCGGAAAGCCGGATGTCCCGCTCGCGCTGGCCAGACATGCGCTCGAGGCGCACTCAGAACGTTACGGCCCATACCGCTGGCCCGTGTACACCGTTGTCGTCACGCCCGACGTGCGCAACATCGGGATCGAGTACCCGACGCTCATCTTCTTCGGGCGGAGCAACTACGCGCGGCTGATCCTCGACCACGAGACGGCGCACCAGTGGTTCTACTCGCTCGTCGGCAACGACCAAGCGCGTGATCCCTGGCTGGACGAAACGCTCGCGACGTGGGCGCAGAAGCGTCTCGGCTCGGCCGGGCGACGCGCGCCTCCAAGGATCCCGGCCTCGGTGCGTCGCCATGTCGGTGCGCCGATGACGTACTGGAGCAACCTCGGCCGCTGGTACTACTACGGCGTCTACGAAGAGGGAGTCAAGGCGCTGGCGTCGCTTCACGACGACGCCGCGGTGGACTGCGCGTTGCGCGCCTACGCGGCGCGGCAGGCGTACTCGATCGCGCAGCCGGGAGACCTGCTGGACGAGCTCAACCGTGTGATCCCCGGCGCCGAGCGCCGCCTCGCCGCTTGGGGGATCCAGCGGTGAGATGCTTTCTCAGAGCTGCGAGACGTGCGTCCCAGTCGGCGCCGACGCTTGCCATCCAGTCCATCGCGACCCCGAGTGGCGCCGGCGTCAGCTCGTAGCGCGTCTCGCGCCCCTCACGCCGGCTCTCGACGAGGCCCGCTTCGTTGAGCGCGGCCAGGTGCTTTGCCACGGCCTGCCGTGTCACGGGCAGCTCCGCGGCGAGCTCCGTCGCGGTGGCGGTGTCCCGTTCGGCGAGCGCCTCGAGCACGTAGCGGCGATTCGCATCGGCGAGCGCGTCGAAGACGCGCCCCGTTGGATCGGTCACGCGTACGCGAAGGCGTTGGCCCTGAGCTCGAGTGCCGTCGCGAACTGCGGAGTCGACTCGCGGACGAGCAGGCGCGTTCCCTCCTCGACCTCCTCCAGGGTCAGCTCGACCGTGCCCTCGTCGTCCCAGTCCAGGACGAGCCGCTCGCCGGGCGCCGCCTCGACGACGGTCGCACGGCGCTCCTCGCCGTCGTCCCACCGGAAGACGCCTTCGCCGCCCTCTCGCGGGTCGAGCTCGACGTCGTTCGCGAACCACTCCTCGAGCTGCTCTGGGTCCGTCAACGCTTCCCAGACCTCGTCCGGCGGGACGGGGAAGACGATCTCGCGTGTCACTTCCACGACTCCTCCAATCCGCAACCCTGAGGTTGCGTATACTAGGCGCAACCGAACAGTTGCACGTTATCAGGAGGCCGGATGCCGCTGATCCCGATGGTCGTCGAGAACGAGGGACGTTACGAGCGCTCCTTCGACATCTACTCGCGGCTGCTGCGCGAGCGGATCGTCTTCCTCGGCCAGCCGGTCGAAGACGACATCGCGAACGTCATCACCGCGCAACTCCTGTTCCTCGAGGCCGAGGATCCCGACAAGGACATCTCGCTCTACATCAACTCTCCGGGCGGCTCCTCGTACGCCGGAATGGCGATCTACGACGCCATGCAGTACGTGCGGCCCGACGTGCAGACGATCTGCACCGGGATGGGGATGTCGGCGGCGGCGATGATCCTGTGCGGCGGAGCACCGGGGAAGCGCTTCGTGCTGCCGAACGCGAAGGTGATGATCCACCAGGGGTCGGGCGGCTTTCGCGGATCGCCGGCGGACATCCAGATCGCCGCGAAGGAGATCCTCGAGATGACGCGCCGGATGGCGGAGATCATCGCGCGGCACTCCGGCCAGCCGTTGGAGCAGGTCGTGAAGGACATCGATCGCGACCGCTTCATGGCGCCCGACGAGGCGGTCGCGTACGGACTCGTCGACGGCGTGATGCCGCCGGCGGCGGTGCGCTTCGCCGGAGCACGCTGATGGAGACCGGAAACGCCGTTCGCGAGAGTTCCGACATCGTCGCCGGCTGGCGTGCTTGGGTCGTGACGGAGACCGCCGCGGGCCTCAGGCTTGCATCGGTCCTGCACGACCTCGTCTGGCCGCTTCAGCAGCCCGCCCTTGCCGAGTGTCGCCGGCACGAAGATCCTTTCGCCGAGGCGCTCCCGCCGCATCCGGTTCCGGGCGCTGCCTGCAACTGCGGCTTCCACGCCGCGCGCGACCCGGTGGACGCGCTCTCGTACGCCCGCGGCCGCGACGAGCCCGGCACGGTCTGCCGCGTGCTCGGCGAGGTCTCGCTGTGGGGCCACGTCGTCGAGACCGAGGCCGGCTGGCGCGCCTCGCACGCGTATCCAGTTCGGCTCTATGTCGCGGATCCCCACGTCGTGAGGGCTCTGGCGGTGTACGGAGTCCCCGTACTCTCCTGGCCGTGCGGGTCGTCTTCCGGGAGCTTGACGCCGGCCTCGAGTGGCTGGTCGAGGACGAGTTCCTCGAGCGCTGTTCCCATGCGCTCGTAGCCGACGGCCGAGTCTGGCTCCTCGACCCGGTCGACGGCGAGGGGGTCGAAGAACGGATCCGCGGGGCGGGCGAGGCGGCGGGCGTGATCCAGCTGCTCGACCGCCACAACCGCGACTGCGCTTCGCTCGCGGAGAAGCTCGGCGTGCCTCACCATGTGGTGCCGCGCAAGCCGCTCGGACCGTTCATCTTCCGTGTGATCCGCGCAAGCCGTCACTGGCAGGAGGTCGCGCTTTGGTGGGAGGAACAACGGGTACTCGCGTGTGGCGACGCCCTCGGCACGGCGCGGTACTACAAAGCCGGCGAGGAGCTCGTCGCTGTGCATCCACTCCTACGCTGGATCCCGCCGCGCCGTGCGTTTGCGGATCTACAGCCGCTCGACATCCTCTGCGGACACGGAGAAGGAATTCACGAGGGTGCCGAGGCCGCGCTGCGCGAGGCGCTCAGGACAGCGCGACGGCGGATTCCCGCACAGATCGCTGTCTCGGCGCGGGCTTGGCTTCGGGCGCGCTGATCCAGCTCGCCGCGAGGAAGCCGACCGCGATCGCGAGCGCGCCCGCGGCAGCGTCGAAGAAGAAGTGATTGCCCGTGCCGACGATCACGAGCATCATCACGGCCGGGTAGCTCCAGCCGATCGCGCGAGCGACGCGTCCGCGTGCAAGTGCTGCGATCGTCACGCCCACCAGCAGCGCGTAGCCGAAGTGCAGGCTCGGGACTGCGGCGAATGGGTTGTACAGGCTGCCCAGGAGGTCGGAGCTGAGGTTCACCTTCGCGCTGTTCGAAACCGTGTCGGCGAAGCCGAGACCCGCAAGGCGAGGCGGGGCGACGGGATAGAGGAGGTAGAGCACGAGCGCGACGCCCGTTGCGGCGACGAGGGTGTTGCGCACCAGCGGGAAGCGCTCCGGGTGGCGCCGGTACAGCCAGACGAGGAACGCCGCGGTGCCGGCGAAATGCAGCACGATGTAGGCGATCCCGAGCAGCGTCGGGACGCCGGGAACCCAGTCCGCGCCGCGCTGAATCGCGCGCTCGCCGAACAGGTGCAAATGCCGCTCGAGGGCCACGATCCAATCCGTGTGCTCGCGGGCCCCGGCGAGACTTGCGTGCCCGCGTCCCCGCACGACCTCGTAGATGGCGTAGAGACCTGCGAGCGTGGCGATCTCCACCAGGCCTCGGTGGGGAGAGGAGGCGAGGCCCTTCAAGGAGGGGAAGCGGTGGAGGATCGCCACGTTCATACGAACGAGGCTACGGCCGGGGATCATCCTGGGCAGTGCGGCTATCCCTACTTGGCGTTTCGGCTACCCGGCGTCTTTGCAGGCCTCATCGGGCGAGGTCTTAGTGAGCTCTTAACCGGCTCTCAGCCCTTTCTCAGAGAACGCTGGTTCCGTACGAGCCGATGACCATCCCCGCCGATGAGACACTGCTCTCGACTGGAGGCTTTCCCGATGGATGAGTCCACGCTCACACGACGCGGATCGCTGCTGAGACTCGGCGGCTTCCTGGTCACCGCGCTCGGTGCGGCCGGACTGAAGATCGAGACGTCGGAAGGCGCCGGGCCCGCGGCCGTTGCCTCGGGAGCAGTCTCCTGCGTCCTCACGCCAGAGCAGACGGAAGGCCCGTACTACATCGCCGGCGAGAAGCTTCGCCGCAACATCACCGAGGGACGCCCAGGCGCGCCGCTGCTCCTCCGCGCCTTCGTCGTCGATGCGTCGACGTGCAAGGCGATCAAGAACGCCACCGTCGACATCTGGCACGCCGACGCCGGCGGCGTCTATTCGGGCTTCGGCCAGGGAGCGGCGAGCCGCACGTTCATGCGCGGGATCCAGAAGACGAACGCGAAGGGCCTGGCGCTCTTCCGCACCGTCTATCCCGGCTGGTACCAGGGCCGCACCGTCCACATCCACGTGAAGGTCCATCTCGGCGGCAACGTCGTCCACACCGGCCAGCTCTACTTCCCCGACACGCTGACGGATGCCGTCTATCGCAAGGCGCCGTACAGCAGCCGGCCGAGCCGCGAGACGCGGAACGCAAACGACTCCGTCTATCGCAACGGCGGCAGCAAGTCGTTGATGAGGATCCGCAAGAACAGCGCCGGCGTCTACGTCGCAACGATCACGATGGGCGTCCATAGGTCTTAATCCAATGGGCCTGAGGTTAGTGCAGGCGAAGCCGCACTAATCTCAGGCCGGACTCACGCGGGCGGGGATGCGGCAGCACCACCGCCCGCGGATACGACGAGTCGCCAAGCGCAGCCATTGGAGTGCGCGGCTTTGCCGCGCACGTTGGCCCGCGAAGCGGCGATCCCAAGATCCGAACAAAAGCGTCAGCTTTTGTTCGGGCCAGGTCGGTAGATTCGGCGCGTGGAGCAGATCACGCGCCGGGAGTTGCTCGTTCGCGGCGGGCGCCTTGCTCTCGTTGCGAGCACCGTGCCGCTCGCCGGGCGGCTGGCCGAGCTCGCGTGGTCTGCGCCTCCGACCGGGATCTACGCGGAGCTTGCGCGCTCGCTGCGCGGCGACGTGATCCAGCGCGGCGATACCGCTTACGACGCTGCCCGACTGCTCTACAACACGCGTTTCGACGCGGTGAAGCCGCGCGCCGTGGTCTTTTGCGAGTCGCTCGCGGACGTGCAGCGGACGGTGCGCTGGTCGCGCAAGCACAAGCTCCGGATCGTCCCGCGCTCCGGCGGCCACAGCTACGGCGGCTACTCGACCACGGCGGGCGTGATCGTCGACGTCTCGCGGCTGAACCGCATCTCGGTCGACGCACGCCGGCGTGCGGCGGTCGGCGCCGGCGCAAGGCTGATCGACGTCTACGAGCGCCTCTGGCAAAACGGGCTGACCGTTCCCGCGGGAACGTGCCCGACGGTCGGCATCGCGGGGCTCGCCCTCGGCGGCGGGATCGGGCTCGCCGCGCGCAAGTTCGGCCTGACGTGCGACAACCTGCTCGAGGCGACGATCGTGACCGCGGACGGCAACGCTCTGGTGTGCAACGCGCACGAACACGCGGACCTGTACTGGGCGCTTCGCGGCGGGGGAGGAGGAAGCCTTGGGATCGTGACGCGGCTCGTCTTCAGGACGCACCCTGTCGGGCAGGTCACGACGTTCGCACTCGAGTGGCCGTGGTCGGATGCGAAGCGAGTCCTCCAGGCCTGGCAGAAGCAGGCGCCGCACGCGCCCGACGGTCTCTTCTCGGTGCTGAACCTGAACGCGGCGGGCGGGTCCTCCGTGCCGCACATCACGTGCGCAGGGCAGTTCTTCGGCACGGAGGAGCGACTCCGCGCGCTGCTGAAGCCCGTGGCCGAAGCGGGGACGCCGACGCGCTTCACGACGACCTCGCGGAGCTACATGAGCGCACAGCTGATGTGGGGCGGCTGCTCGGGATCCGTTGCGGAGTGCCATCTCCAGCCGCAAGGGAAGCTCGGTCGCTCGACGTTCAAGGGGAAGTCGAGCTTCGCCAACCGGCCGCTGACCTCGAGCGGGATCGACGCGTTGCTCCACCAGATCGAGGCGCGGCTCACGGCCGGACCCGGCCGCGGCCTGATCCTTCTGGATTCGTACGGCGGCGCGATCAACCGCGTGAAGAAGAACGCAACCGCGTTCGTGCACCGCGACGCGCTCTTCTCGATGCAGTACCTGGCGTACTGGGATCCGCCGGAGCCCGCGACGGCGAATCTCCGCTGGCTGCAGAGCTTCTACGCGGCGATGCGCCCGCACGTCTCGGCGTTCGCGTATCAGAACTACATCGATCCCGATCTGAAGAACTGGGCCCACGCGTACTACGGCTCGAACCTGCCGCGGCTCGTCGCCGTGAAGCGCCGCTACGACCCGGCGAACGTCTTCCGCTCGCGACAGAGCATCCCGGTCAGGCGCTGAGCGGCAGAGCGCAGGTGACGACCGTTCCCTTGCCGGGCGGGCTGACGACGAACAGCGTTCCTCCCAGCGACTCCGCACGGTCACGCAGGCCAAGGATCCCGGTGCCCCCGGTCGGATCGGCGCCGCCGCGGCCGTCGTCGCTGATCTCGAAGCGCAGGGACTCATCGTCGCGGCCGAAGACGACTTTCGCGCAGGACGCCTTCGCATGCTTCGCGACGTTCGTCAGCGCCTCCGAGACGATGTAGTAGGCCGTCGCCTCGACGTGCGCGGGGAACCGCTCCTCCGGCGCGTTCACCTCCACCTGCACGGGCAGCCGCTCGCCGAGCGCCTTGAGTGCAGATCCGAGCCCTTGCTCCGTCAGCGTCGCGGGATGAAGGCCGCGCGCGAGCTCCCGCAGCTCCTCGAGCGCCTTGTCGAGCTCTTCCGCCCCCTGCTGCAACAGCGGTGCGACCGCGTCCGGCTCCTGTTCGAGCTTCGCGCGGGCGAGGCGAAGCGTCAGCGCCAGCGAGACTAGCCGCTGCTGTGCGCCGTCGTGGAGGTTGCGCTCGAGCTTCCGCCGCTGCTCGTCGCCCGCCTTCACGATGCGTGCGCGCGAGGAGCTCAGATCCTCGCGCGCCTGCGCGCTCGCGACCGCGAGGGAGACGAGCTCGCAGAAGGCGTAGAGCCGGTTCTCGCTCTCCGGCGGGAGCGACTCCGAGCTCGCGATCCCGACCGCACCCCACGGAACGCCGGCGACGAAGATCGGTGCTGCGACGGTGGAGCGGTAGCCGACGCGGATCATCGTCTTCGCCACCTCGGTCGAAAGGGCGAAGTAGTCGTCGATCCGAGCAGGCAGGCCGGTGTCGCGCGCACGGCCGATCGCCGTGTTGTCGTCGGCGAGAATGCGATCTCCGACCTTGAAGGCGCCGACCTCGTCGCGGTCGTAGCGACCGACGACGGTTGCGGTGTCGTCGCCCTCGAAGCGGAAGACCGCGGATCCGTTCACGTCGAGGACGCGTGCGCACTCCTCCGAGACGGCTGTGAACACACGCTCCGGGCTCGCTTCCGATGCGACGAGCGTCGCGACTCGCCGTAACGCGCGCTGCTCCTGCGCGAGCCGGCCGACCTCCGCGAGCTTGGCCTCGAGGTCGCCTTCGAAGGCGCGTACGTCTTCGCCCCCGCCGACGCGTTCGGTCAAGTCGAGGCCCGTCGTGACGAGGTAGATCGGCCCGCCGTCGTCGCCCAGCATCGGCTTGTTCGACCAGGCGATCAGGCGGCGACCGCCGTCCTTGGTCTGCCAGTGGCCGACCTGCGGGCTGGAGAGTCCCGTCTTCCAGACGTGCGCGAGCACTTCGCCGAACGCCTCCGCTTCCTCGCGCGGGATGACGAAGTCGCGAGCGTCGCGGCCGAGCAGCTCGTCGCGGCCGAATCCCGTCGCGCGCTCGCAGGCGTCGTTGAACAAGAGGATCCGTCCGTCCCTGTCGAGCACGCAGACGAGGGACTGCGTGGTCTCGGTGAGAACTCGGGCGAACTCGTCGCCGAGGGCGAATTCAGGCGTCTGCGACATCGAAGAGCGTCGCCTCGTACTGCTCGAGCGCCAGACGGGTCGCGCCGACGTTCGCGGCGGTGAGCTCGCTGAGCTGATCCCCTGCCGCGGTACTCGCCTCGAGCGCCTCCTCGTCCGCCCAGAGCGTGATCACGAGCGTCTTTCCACCCGCGCGGTCGGCGAGGCGGATCAAGCCTCGGAAGCCGGTGCTGTCGCGAAGCCAAGGCAGCAGTTGGTCGCGAACGATCTCGAGCCCGCGGTCGTGCTGCTCAGGAGTTGTCTCGAGGACGTGGACGCGTGCGAACACCCGACCGTTTTACACTGTTGTCATGCCCTTCGCCGCCCGTCTCGCCATCGCCTGGGCAATCAACCTGGCCGCCCTCTGGGCGGCGGACGCGCTCTGGGACGGCGTGAGGATCGACGGCTGGGCGGCTTTCCTGATCGGCTCGGCCGTGCTCGGGGTCGCGAACGCCGTCATCAAGCCGGTGCTGGCCGTGCTGACCTTGCCGCTGATCATCCTCACCCTCGGCTTCTTCTACCTCGTGATCAACATCGCGATGATCGCGCTCGCGGAATGGATCGCGCCGGACTTCTCGATCGACGGGTTCTGGTCCTACGTCGGAGCGGTCGTCGTCGTCTGGGCCGTGAACTGGATCGGCGACCAGGTCGTCGGCGACGTCGAGCGGCGGGCCCGACCGCGCTTGATCTAAGGATCCGACGTTTGGCTGCCGGTGAAGGGGACCTCAGCGGAAGATCGCTTTCGAAGGGGCGGAAAGGAGTGGCTCATGGCCACATTCCGTGAAGAACAGACCAGAACCGGACTCAGGTCCTGGAGCCGCACACGCTGGCTCGTCCTGACCGGAGTTCTCGTCGCGATCGTCGTCGCGGTCGTCCTCATCCTCGTGTACTCGGGCGGAGGCGGCTCCGGCGGCGGTGGTGGCTACTAGAGGAAAGGCTGATACCGAGAAGGCCCGCGCGAGCGGGCCTTCTCATCACGGTTCTCAGGCGGGAGTGGACGACCGCGGTCAGGCGGTGGCGAACCGTTTGGCCGCGCGAGCCCTTGCGCGTTCGGCCTCGACCTCGCGATCCTTCGGCGTCGCTGACGTCACGAGCGCGTCGATCAACCGTCTCGACGTGTCAGCGACCTCGTCTACGGCCCGGTCGAACGCCTCCTCGTTCGCGCGCGACGGCTTCGTGAAGCCGCTGATCTTGCGCACGTACTGGAGAGCGGCATCCCGGACTTCCTCGTCGGTGGCCGGAGGCTCGAAGTTGAAGAGCGTGTGGATGTTTCGGCACATGCTGCAATCGTACGCATCTGCGTCTACGGCCGGACGAGCTCCGTCCGCAGCTCGTGGCTCTCGTCGGGTAGCCGCGCCTCGTAGTAGATGCGGAAACCGCCGTCCGGAAGCGGTAGGACGTCGAGGTAGCGCACGTCGGCGACCGCCTCGTCGTTCGTCTGCTCCAATGCGCCGAGCGAGGCGCCGGTGAGCCGCGCGAGACCGGTTCGCTCGAACCAGTTCTCTTCTTTCGTCGCGCGGCCGTCATACGCCGCACGGCCGTCGGGCAGCACGGTGGTGACTCGTGCGCCGCGCGCGTCCCACATTCCCGGGCGGCCTGTCAGCACGGTTCCGTGCCATTCCCAGTCGAGGCCGTCCTTGCTGGTGGCGTACGCCGTGGTCATGCGGTCCTCCTCGTCCGGCTGATCGAGCGGGTGGCAGCAGATCCAGGCCTGCCAGCCGCCGTCCTCCGTCCGTTGCACGAGGGGGTCCTTGACCCCCACGTGCTCGTCGCCGGGGAAGACCGTTCGCGCTTCGGCGGTGGCGAGGTCCGCGGGGTCGTCCGCCTCGAGCACGTCGATCCACCAGTGCTTGCTCGGAGGCGGCGCGGCGGGGCAGACGTAGAGACGCCAGCGGCCCTCATCCGTGCGTATGAGTGCCGGACGTTCCATCGACTGCGCGCCGAACCGGGCCTGGTCGATCGTGGCGACGGTCGTGAGGTGTTCGCCGTCCTCCGAACGCGCGACCACCGTCGACCCCCGCCCCTTCTCGCCGGTGCGGACGCGGTAGGCGACGACGAACGTGCCGTCGTCGTCGAGTGCGGCACTGGACGATCCCGCCCACCAGCCGCGTCCCGTGCCCGGCGCGGGCACTGCGATCACGGCGTTCGCGGTCCCAGGGAGCGGGAAGTCCGACACCCTGCGACTTCTAACACTTAGCTGTCGGGTTGCATCTCCTGCGTCAGCCAGGGATCCTCGCCGGGGTCGCTGCCGCCGGCGACGGTCACGAGCCGCGGGAGGTAGTGATCCCAGCCGTGCGCGTGTGACTCGGCCGCCTCGGCGTTCGGCAGGTCGCGGTGCACGAAGCGCAGGTTGGTCCCATCGCCCTCGGGCGTCAGCTCGATCTCGATCGTCGAAGATCCCGGCGGTACACCGCTCTCGTTCTCCCAGCCCCAAGTGAAGGCGAGCCGGCGGGGCGGGTCGAGCTCGACGAACTCGCCGCGCGCGGTGTGTCCCGGAATGACCTCGCAGTGGTAGAGCCCGCCGGGCTGCGGCTCGAAGGTCGCCTTCTGTCCCATCCAGCGTGTCGCCTTGTCGGGATCGACCAGGAACTCCCAGACGGTCTCCGGACTGGCGGCGATCGAGATCTGCCGCTCGACCGTGATGGTCTCAGTGCTTGTGTCCATGCTTCTTCTGCTCCTCCTTCTCTGCCTCTCGTTTGAGTGTCTCGAGCCGCTCGTCCCAGAATCCCTCGAGGAAGGCCTTGAGCTCGGCGAGCCCCTCGGGGCGGGCCCGGTACAGGCGTCTCGTGCCGTTGCGTCGCTCGCTCACGAGCCCCGCCTCCTTCAGGACGTTCAGATGCTGGGAGACCGCCGGCCGAGTGACGTCGAAGTGAGACGCGATCTCGCCGGCGCTGAGCTCGTCGCTGCGGACGAGCGTGAGGATCTGGCGGCGCCGGGGGGCGGCGATGGCTTTCAGCGCGGCTTCCACGGCACTTATTTAAGCAGATACTTACGTAAGCATCAACTTAACAATCTCATCCCTTTGCGACCTCGCCGGCGGCCTAAAGGGTCTTCGCCGTAAGGCCGATCTTTGACGGGGCGCCGAGGACCGCTACCCTCGCGCGCCGAAGTAATCCGGGGTCATGAGACGTCTCACACTCATCTTCGCGCCGTTCGCCGTCGCTGCGGCCCTCGCAGCGACGCCCGGCTCTGCCGCAAGCTTCGACGACAGTGCGCCGTGCCCGGCGGACGGCCCGCTGCTCGTTTGCCCGACGATGTACGTCGGCCAAGCCGTCCAGCTCCAGTTGCGCGCCCTCCACGGCTGCGACGTCTATCGCTGGGAGATGGTCAACGGCGGCCTGCCCGCGGGCGTGTCGATGTCGTCGAGTGGTCTCGTGACGGGCGTGCCGACGACAGCGGGCTCAACGCGGCCGTGGATGATCGTGCACGACCTCACCTCCTCCGAGGGCGGCCCCTCATGGTGTGGCGGCGACAACCACTCCGAACGGCAGTTCGTGTTCAACGTTGTTGGTGGGGGCGGGAGCCCGGCGCCGGCGCCCGCACCGGCGCCACTACCGCAGCCTGCGTTGCAGATCAGCACCGGCGGCCTTCCGAGCGCCACGGCCGGGTTGGCGTACACCGCGACGCTCACCACCTCGGGCGGCGGGAGTGTCACCTGGACGGTGAGCTCAGGTTCTTTGCCGGCCGGTCTGAGCCTCGGCTCGAACGGCGTCCTGTCCGGAACGCCGACG
>WNGA01005018.1_pt1 | contig 41549 bp, 30 predicted proteins | sample 5400061 | NCBI WGS metagenome assembly WNGA01 (sample SAMN13153366, study PRJNA577476) | soil metagenome | isolation source: 100 cm soil or saprolite under grassland replicate 2 | place: USA:California | collected 2016-06-15 | reverse complement strand
ACTCCGCCGCCGAGGGGGCCGTGAAGCTCTTGTATTGCAGCCCGGAGACGACGAGCTGGTTCGTCGCCGTGAAGTTGCTCGTGACGTTGAGGACGAGCGTCTTGCCGCCGTCCTCGTAGCTCACCGTAGTGGAGACCTTGCTCGCCCCGGTCCCCGTGAGCGTCGCCGTGGTGAGCGCGGTGTTCCAGGTCATGTTGAGCGTCGCGGGGATCCGGACGCGGATGTCCTGTGCCGCGCCGATGGTCGGTACGCCCGCGTCGGTGATCGTGATCGGGCTCATCGCGGTGGCGGCCTGGCCGACGAGGAACAGCTGGTTCGCGGCCGAGGCGAGCGTGGGCGCCGCGATCTGGATCGTGCGGCTGTCGCTCGCGGCGGTGCCGCCGCCGGCGCCCGCGACCACGAGCTGCAGATAGGCCGCAGGCGAGGGCGCCGTGAAGCTCGCGTATTGGAGCCCCGACACCACGATCTGGTCGTTGCCCGCGAAGTCGGTCGTCACGTTGAGGACGAGGGTCTTGCCGCCATCCTCGTAGCTCACCGCGGGCGCGACCTTGCCGGCCGCGGTCCCCGTGAGCGTCGCCGTGGTGAGCGCGGTGTTCCAGCTCATGTTGAACGACGCGGGGATCCGGACGCGGATGTCGCTTCCGGCGGTGATGCTCGGTGTCGCCGCATCGGTGACCGTGATCGCGGATATCGCGCTGGGCGCCTGGCCGACCACGAACACCTGGTTCGCGGTCGACGCGAGCGTGGGCTGCACGACCTGGATCGTGCGGCTGTCGCTCGCCGCCGTGCCGCCGCCCGCTCCCAGGACCACGAGCTGCAGGTAGTCCGCCGCCGAGGGCGCCGTGAAGCTCGTGTACTGGAGCCCGGACACGACGACCTGATCGTTCGCCAGGAAGTTCGTCGTCACGTTGAGGACCAGCGTCTTGCCGCCATCCTCGTAGGTCACCGTGGGCGCGACCTTGCCGGCGCCGGTCCCCGTGAGCGTGGCCGTCGTGAGCGTGGTGTTCCACGTCATGTTCACCGTGGCGGGGATCCGGATGCGGAGGTCGTTCGCCGCGGTGACGGTCGCTATGGCGGCATCCGTGATCGTGATCGCGCTGACGCCCGTGGGCGCCTGCCCGACCACGAAGACCTGGTTCGCGGCCGCGGCGATCGTCGGCGCCACGATCTGGATCGTGCGGCTGTCGCTGGCGTTCGTGGCGCCGGCCGCCCCGGTGACGACGAGCTGCAGGTAGTCCGGCGCCGAGGGTGCGGTGAAGCTCGTGTACTCGAGGCCCGAAACGACGATCCGGTCGTTCGCCGTGAAGTTGGCCGTCACGTCGAGGACGAGCGTCTTGCCCCCGTCCGCGTAGCTCACCGTTTTGGAGACCTTGCCGTTCCCGCTCCCCGTGATCTGGGCGGTAATTACGCCCGTGTTCCAGCTCATGCTGACCGAAGCGGGGATGCGGATGCGGATGTCGTTCGCCGCGGTGATGGTCGGCGCCGCCGCGTCCGTGACCGTGATAGTGCTCATCGCGGTAGCGGTCTGTCCCACGAGGAACAGCTGGTTCGCGGCCGACGCGATCGCCGGCTGCGCGATCTGGATCGTGCGGCTATCGCGGGCGGCCGTGGCGCCGCCGGCACCGGCGACCAGGAGCTGCAGGGAGTCCGCCGCCGAGGGCGCCGTGAAGTTCTGGTACTGCAGCCCGGACACGACGATCTGTTGGCCCGCCGTGAAGTTGCTCGTCACGTTGAGGACGAGCGTCTTGCCGCCATCTTCGTAGCTCACCGTGGTCGAGACCTTGCTCGCCGCGCCCCCCGTGAGCGTGGCGGTGGTGAGCGCGGTGTTCCAGGTCATGTTGAACGACGCCGGCACCCGGATCCGAATGTCCTGCGCCGCGGTGATGGTGGCCATCGCCGCATCCGTGACGGTGATCGCGGCTATGGCCGTGGGCGCCTGTGCGACCACGAAGACCTGGTTCGCGGCCGACGCGATCGTCGGCGCCACGATCTGGATCGTGCGGCTGTCGCGCGCGGCCGTGCCGCCGCCGGCGCCCGAAACCACGAGCTGCAGGTAGTCCGGCGCCGAGGCCGCCGTGAAGCTCGTGTATTGCAGCCCCGACACGACGATCTGATCGCTGCCCGCGAAGTTCGCCGTCACGTTGAGGACGAGGGTCTTGCCCCCATCCGCGTAGCTCACCGTGGGCGAGACCTTGCTCGCCGCGCCGCCCGTGAGCGTGGCGGTGGTGAGCGCGGTGTTCCAGGTCATGTTGAACGACGCGGGGATCCGGATCCGGAGGTCCTGCGCCGCGGTGATGGTGGGCGTCGCCGCATCCGTGACCGTGATCGGGCTGACGCCCGCGGCCGCTTGCCCGACGACGAAGACCTGGTTCGCGGCCGACGCGATCGTGGGCTGCACGATCTGGATCGTACGGCTGTCGCTCGCGGCGGTGCTCGCGGCGGGCCCGAAGATCACGAGCTGCAGGTAGTCCGCTACCGAAGGTGCGGTGAAGCCCGTGTATTGGAGCGCTGAAACGACGACCTGGTCGCCGGCCGCGAAGTTGGTCGTCACGTTCAGGACGAGCGTCCTGCCCCCATCCTCGTAGCTCACCGTGGGCGAGACCTTGCCCGCCCCGGTCCCCGTGAGGGTGGCCGTCGTGAGCGCGGTGTTCCAGCTCATGTTGAACGTGGCTGGGATCCGGACGCGGATATCCTGCGCCGCGGTGATCGTCGGCGTCGCTGCATCCGCGACCGTGATCGGGCTCATCGCCGTGGGCGCCTGTGCGACCACGAAGACCTGGTTCGCGGCCGACGCCATCGTCGGCGGCATCGAGATCCGGATCGTCCGGCCATCAGTGGCGCTGGTGGCGCCTCCGGTGCCGGCGACCACGAGCTGCAGGCGGTCGGCCGGCGAGGGAGCCGCGAAGCTCATGTACTCGAGCCCCGACACGACGATCTGATCGTTCGCCAGGAAGTTGGCCGTCACGTTGAGGACGAGCGTCTTGCCCCCGTCCGCGTAGCTCACCGTGGTCGAGACCTTGGCCGCCCCGGTCCCGCCGATCGTGGCCGTGGTGAGGGCGGTGTTCCAGGTCATGTTGAACGACGCCGGGATCCGGATGCGCAGGTCGCTCGCCGAAGTGATGGTCGGCGTGGTGGCGTCCGTGACCGTGATCGCGGCCATCGCCGTGGTGGCCTGTCCTACGAGGAACAGCTGGTCCGCGGCCGACGCGATCGTCGGCGCGACGATCTGGACCGTGCGGCTATCGCGCGCGGCCGTGGCTCCCCCGGGCCCCGCGACCACGAGCTCGAGGCGGTCCGCCGCCGAGGGCGCCGTGAAGCCCATGTATTGCAGGCCGGAGACGACGATCTCGTCGCTGCCCGCGAAGGCGCTCGTCACGTTGAGGACGAGCGTCTTGCCGCCGTCCTCGTAGCTCACCGTGGGCGAGACCTTGCCCGCCGCGGCGCCCGTGAGCGTGGCCGTGGTGAGCACGGTATTCCAGGTCATGTTGAACGTTGCGGGAATCCGCAAGCGGATGTCGTTCGCCGTGCTGATGCTCGGCGCCGCCCCATCCGTGATCGTGATGGCGCTCATGCCCGTGGCCACCTGGCCGACCACGAAGACCTGGTTCGCGGCCGACGCGATCGTGGGCTGCACGACCTGGATCGTGCGGCTGTCGCTGGCGTTCGTGCCTGCTCCGGGCCCGGCGACCACGAGCTGCAGCCGGTCCGCGGCCGAGGACGCCGTAAAACCTTGGTACTCGAGCCCCGAAACCACGATCGGGTCGCCACCCGCGAAGTCGCTCGTCACGTCGAGGACGAGCGTCTTGCCCCCATCCTCGTAGCTCACCGTGGGCGAGACCTTGCCCGCCGCCCCCCCCGTGAGGGTGGCCGTCGTGAGCGCGGTGTTCCAGCTCATGTTGAACGAGGCCGGGATCCGGATCCGGATGTCCTGCGTCACGGTGATACTCGGCGTGGCGGCATCGGTGACGGTGATCGGGCTGATCGCCGTGGGGACCTGTCCGGCGGCGAAGACCTGGTTCGCGGCCGACGCGAGCGTGGGCTGCACGATCTGGAGCGTGCGGCCGTCGCTCGCCACCGTGCTCCCTCCGGGCCCGAAGACCACGAGCTGCAGGTAATCCGGCGCCGAGGGAGCTGTGAAGCTCTGGTACTGGAGCCCCGAAGCGACGATCTGGTCGCTCCCCGCGAAGTCGCTGGTCACGTTGAGGACGAGCGTCTTGCCGCCATCCGCGTAGCTCACCGTGGGCGAAACCTTGCCCGCCCCGCTCCCCGAGAGCGTGGCCGTGGTGAGCGCGGTGTTCCACGTCATGTCGAACGTGGCGGGGATCCGGATCCGGATGTCGTTCGCCGCCGTGATGGTCGGCGTCGCGTCGTCGGTGACCGTGATCGGGCTTACGCCCGTGGGCGCCTGCCCGACGACGAAGACCTGGTTCGCCGCGGATACAATCGTCGGCGGCGTCACGATCTGAATCGTGCGGCTGTCGCTGGCGTTCGCCGCGCCTCCGGCGCCGGTGACCACGAGCTGCAGGTAGTCGCTCGCGGATGGCGCCGTGAAGGTCGTGTACTGCAGCGCGGAAACGACGATCTGGTCGTTGCCCGCGAAGTTGGTCGTGACGTCGAGGACGAGCGTCTTGCCCCCGTCCTCGTAGCTCACCGTGCTCGAGACTTTGCCCGCCGCAGTCCCCGTGAGCGTGGCCGTGGTCAGCGCGGTGTTCCAGCTCATGTTGAACGACGCGGGGATGCGGATGCGGATGTCGCTCGCCGCGGTGATCGCGGGTGTCGCGGCATCGGTGACCGTGATCGGGCTTACGCCCGTGGGCCCCTGCCCGACGGCGAACACCTGGTTCGCGGCCGACGCCATCGCCGGCACCACGATCTGGATCGGGCGGCTATCGGTGGCGGTCGTGGCGCCGCCGGACCCGAAGACCACGAGCTCCAGGTTGTCCGACGCCGAGGGCGCCGTGAAGCTCATGTATTGCAGCCCGGAAAGAACGATCTGGTCGCTCGCGGCGAGATCGGCCGTCACGTCCAGGACGAGCGTCTTGCCCCCATCCTCGTAGCTCACCGTGGGCGAGACCTTGCCGGCCCCGCTACCGGTGATCGTGGCGGTGGTGAGCGCGCTGTTCCAGGTCATGTTGAACGTGCCCGGGATGCGGATGCGGAGGTCGTTGGCCGCGGTGATGGTCGGTACGCCCGCATCCGTGACCGTGATGGCGCTGATGGCCGTGGGACCCTGCGCGACGACGAAGGTCTGGGTCGCGGCCGACGCCAGCGCCGGCGCCACAATCTGGATCGTGCGGCTATCGCTGGCGTCCGTGCCTCCCCCGGACCCGCCGACCACCAGTTGCAGGTAGTCCGCCGCCGAGGGCGCCGTGAAGCCCATGTACTCGAGCCCGGAAACGACGATCTGGTCGGTCGCGGCGAAATCAGCGATCACGTCCAGGACGAGCGTCTTGCCCCCATCCGCATAGCTCACAATGGGCGAGACCTTGATGGCCCCCGTTCCCGTGATCGTGGCCAGGGTCAGCGCGGGGTTCCAGGTCAGGTTCACCGTGGCGGGGATGCGGATGCGGAGGTCGTTCGCCGCGGTGATGGTCGGTACGGCGGTCTCTGTGACCGTGATCGCGGCTATTGCCGTGGGCGCCTGCGCGACGACGAAGACCTGGGTCGCGGCCGATACAATCGTCGGCGCCAGGATCTGGATCGTGCGACTATCGGTGGCGGCGGTGGCTCCGCCGAGCCCGGCCACCACGAGCTGCAGGCTTGCCGGTCCCGAAGCCGTCGTGAAGCTCATGTATTGCAGCCCGGACACGACGATCTGGTTACCCCCGCCGAAGTCGTTCGTCACGTTGACGACGAGCGTCTTGCCCCCATCCTCGTACGTCACCGTGGTCGAGACCTTGCTCGCCGCGGTTCCCGTGATCGTGGCCGTGGTGAGCGCGGTGTTCCACGTCATGTTGAGCGTGGCGGGGATGCGGATGCGGATTTCCTTCGCCTTCTTGATCGTGGCCGTCGCGGCGTCCGTGACGGTGATCGGGCTGATCGCGGTGGGCAACTGCCCCGCGCCGAAAGTCTGGTTCGAGCCTGAAGCGATAGTCTGCGCGACGACGGGGGAGAAGGTCGCCGCTAGGCCGAGGCAGATCGGGAGGACGGCGCGCAGCATGGCTCGCCCCGTACCTGCGATCAGCGGGAAGTCACGCCCGCGAGAATGTTTCAGCCGTCTGCTCATCCTGCCACCTTCTTTGCCGAGGGTAGTGCCGGGGTTCGCCCATGACGCCGGCGTCGCGGCAAGCAAGCCACGTGCCCGCCGGGGCTCTAGTAGATAGCCATTGATCGCAAGGACTTAGGGCTGGCGATCGCGCTGCGGGTGCGGGAGTTTGTCCGCTTCGGTTACGCAGCGGTAACCGAAGCGGTATCACGCGACACGAAAAGAGCCCCGCGGTTCTCGCGGGGCTCCATGCAGTTGCGGCTCGACGCGGCCGCCGCTCAGGTCCAGCGACCAATGCATCGATTGCCACCCCTTCGTAGGCCGTACCGGGCCGCTCGGCAGCGGCCGTGGACCGAGCATCCTGCGGAGCCCGGTCCCCACTTGCCCGAGCAGCTTTCGTGCCGTTCGTGGTTGGCGCACCACCTTTCGACCGGACCGTTAGTGTAGTTAGACGGCCTGGTCGCGGGGAGTGGAACCGACTGGGCTGGCGCGATTCGCGAGATTGCGGCGGAATTCCAAGACGCCTCCGGTGCGGACCGAGTGCCGCTCCCCTCCTGGGCCGTCGTATCCCCCGTGATGTCCGTCACAGTCACGCTCTTTGATCGTTGGGTGTTGGGTGCTGGTGCAAGGGATCATGGCCCCTAACACCAAGCACCTAACACCCAGCACCTACCTGATCTGCGCGACGAATGCCAGGGCGGCCGTGTTGTCCGGGGCCGTGAAGCTCAACGGGTTCTGCAGCTGCCAGCGGATCCGGTTCACGCAGGCGTCGTAGCCCGCCGGAGCGCCGCATCCCCCGGTCACCGGCACGTAGGTCCACGTCGCGCCGGCGTCGTTCGAGTACTGCACCGCGGCCGTGACCCCCGCCGGGAGCGTGGTCGCGACGCTGCCCACCTTGAGCTGCACGGCCGGGGCCAGCGTGTCCACGAGCGCCACGCCCGCCGCATGGCTGGTGCCGCCGTTGGTGACGGTCATTGTGTAACCCAGGTCGGTGCCCGGCAGCTGGGTCCCGCCTGGATTCACCGCCTTCGCGACGGTCAGGCTGGGCCGCACCACGGTGAGGGTCAGCCGCCCGTTGTCGTAGTCCGCGGGGCTGCCCACGGGGCGCGCGGTCAAGAGCAGGGTGTCGGTGGTGCCGGCCGCCACGTTCCCCACAAGGTACGTGACCGTCACCGGCGTCGCGGCGCCCATGGCCAGATTGGCGAGGCGCGCGCTGTCGGGATTCGAGCCCTGCGTCACCCCCGAGCCCGTGATCGACAGGACGGTGAGGGCCGAGCCGGGGCGCTTGATCGTCAAGAGATCGTAGCTGTCAGACTGGCCCCCGGTGTTCTGCACCGTAAAGGTGACCGGGTAGTTGGTGCCGTTGCTCGGCAAGCTGCTGGCGGTGGCACTATCCGGCGTCACGACCGTGCCCGACCACCGGACGTGGCCATCATCCACCACGGCGTTGCGCAGCGCCATGTCGTAATGCACGCGATAGCCGCCCTGGGTCTGCACCGTGGCCCCGACGACCGAGCCGAACAGGTCCCCCGAAGCGCTCAGGACCACGTTGTGGGTCGGCGCGTAAACCGCGAAATAGGCGCCGCTTCCGCCATTGATACTCCAGCTCGAGGTGCTGGCGCCGCAGGAAAAGACGGTGAGATGGGTCGGCGTCGAGGAAATATTGACGATGCCGCCGCCCGAGACCGTGAGTTTATCCTCGATGTAGATGTCGACGTGCGGCCCGCCCGTGTTGTTGATGGTCAGCGTGCCACCACCGCTCAGCACCACCTCATGGAAGAAGTACTGATTCGGCGGCGCGGGGAGCGTGAGGTTGGTGCTGCTTACTTTCAAGACGCCTGTGGCCGGGTTATAGCTCACGCCCCCGCCCGTGGGGACGCTCGGCGTGTAGCCGCCCGTGGGACACGTCACCACCGGCATCGTGGGAAACGGCGGGGCGTTCTGCGTCACGGTGCCAGTCACGTTCTTGGAGCCCGAGACCGTGCCAACCGCCGTGACGTCCCCCTTGACGGTGGCGCTGCTGAGGGACGCGTTGCCGTTGGTGGCCAGGTCGCCCGTACTGTCGGCTGTGGCCGGGTTGTACGGCCCTTCGGCGGAGTCGTAGCCGTCCACGAGGGTCGAGCTGCTCAGCGAGATACTGGTTTGCCCGAAGATCGCCCACTGGAAGATGGACACGGCGGGCGACGTCGCAGCAGAATAGCTCGACCGGTTCGGCGGAAAACGCCCGCTGACGTCCAGGCTGTCCCCGCGTGCGAGGGCGGCTGCGGCAGCAGTGGGCGACACGGCTGCCGCGATGCCGAGGCAAGCCAGGAGGATGGCGCAACGCAGCGTCGGGGTCTTCATGATGATGATCACGGGTTTCGTGTGAGTTACAGCCGTTGCGCCGCGCAAGCCCCGTGCCGCCGCTGCGCTCAATACATCGCGATCAATCACAAGCGGTTAGCATCGCCGACTGCGCTGTCGGGGCGGGGATTCGCTCGGCTGGGTTACCTGAGGGTAACCGAAAGGGTACCAGGTAGACGTTGGGTGTTAGGTGCTGGGTGCTAGGGATCATGGCCCCTAACACCCCCCTAACACCCAGCACCTACCTAATCTGCGCGACGAATAGCAGGGCGGCGGTGTTGTCCGGGGCCGTGAAGCTCAGCGGGTTCTGCAGCTGCCAGCGAATCCGGTTCGCGCACCGGTCGTAGCCCGCCGGCGCGCCGCACGCCTCGCTCGCCGGTGCGTACGTCCAGGTGGCGCCCCCGTCGTTCGAGTACTGCACCGCCGCCGTGACCCCCGCCGGGAGCGTGGTCGCGACGCTCCCCACCTTGAACTGCACCGCCGGGGCCAGCGTGTCCACGAGCGCCACGCCCGCCGCATGGGTGGTGCCGGCGTTCGTGACCGCCATCGTGTAACTCAGGTCGGTGCCCGGCGGCTGGGTCCCGCCTGGATTCACCCCCTTCGCGACGGTCAGGCTGGGCCGCACCACCGTGAGGGTCAGCCGCCCGGTGTCGCTGTTGGTCGGGCCGGCCACCGAGCGCGCCGTGAAGACCAGCGTGTCCGTCGTGCCCAAAGGCACGTTGCGCACGGCGTAGGTCACCGTGACCGTGACCGAGTCACCCGCGACCAGGTTTGCCAGGCGCGCGCTGTCGGGGTTCGAGCCTTGAGTCACGCCGTTCCCCGCGATCGAGACGGTCGTAAGCGCCGTGTCGGCGAGCCTGCTCGTGAGCAGGTCGAAGTTGTCCGCGCCGCTCCCCGTGTTCCGGACGGTGAAGGTCACGGTGTAGTTGGTGGCGTTCGAGGGCAGGCGGCTCGCCGCCGTTGTGTCCGGCGTGACCGCGATGCTGAACCCCGTCACCGTGAGGGTCAGCCGCCCGTTGTCGGTCGAGCTCGGGGAGGCCACCGAGCGCGCTGTGAAGGTCAGCGTGTCGGTCGTGCCCGCGGCGCCGGCGACGTTGTAGGTCACCGTGACCGTGACCGTGGCGCCCGGCGCCAGGGTCGCGCGGCGCGCGCTGTCGGGGTTCGCCCCCTGGGTCACGCCGCTCCCCGTGATCGACACGATCGTGAGGGCAGTGCCGGGGAGCTTGCTCGTCAGCAGGTCGTAGCTGTCGTTGGCGTTGCCCAGGTTCTGGACGGTGAAGCTCACGGTGTAGTTGGTGCCGGGCAGGCGGCTCACCGCGGTCGAGGGTGGCGCGACCGAGACGCCGTACCCCGGGAGAACGACCTGAATCAGGGCTTCGTCGAAATGGGTCGAGAAGCCCGAGGCGTTGATGCTCGCGCCCACCACGGCGCCATACAGGTTGCCGTTGCTGAAATTCAGGGGATGGAGCGGCGCGTACACCGAAAAGTAGGCGTTGCTCCCGCCGCTGATGGTCCACGTCGAGGTGTTCGACCCACACGCCCACCAGCCGAGCAGCGGCGCTTTCGCGTCCGTATTGAGAACGCCGCCGCCGCTCAGAGTCAGCTTGTTGTCGATCCAGATCTGCACCTGCTGCCCGCCGCCATTCACCGTGAGCGTGGAGCCGCCGCTGATGACCACCTCACTGAAGTAGTACTTGATCGGCGGGGCGGTGAGCGTGAGGTTGGTGCCGCCCTGCACCTTCAGGACGCCCGTGGTGGCGTTGTACGTCACTCCGGGCCCCGGGGGGATGTACGCGGCCGGCGTGTAGCCGCCCGTGGGGCAGGGGGGCGACACCGGGGTCGGAACGGGCGTCGCGCCTTGAGTCCTCGTCCCCGTCACCGTGCCCCCCGTGTTCGTGCCGACCGCCGTGGCGTCGCCCTTCACGGTGGAACCGCTACTCAACAGTATGTTGTTGTTTGATGCGATGTCGCCGTTGTTACCCGCGGTGGCCGGGTTGTAGGGGCCGAGGTCGGAGTTGTAACTGTCCGTGACGCCGCCGTTCATTTCGAGCAGGCCCCGCGTGAAGACCGCCCCCTTGAAGGGGAAGCCGTCAAACACCTGGGCGGCGGCTGGCGACGCGAATGCTCCCAGGCCTAGGCAGGCGAGCAGGACAGCCCAACGCAATGGCAGACGAGTTTTCATGGGCGTCAGCGGATCTGCGCGACGAACTCGAGCGCGCCGCTGTTGTTGGGAACGGTGTAGCCCAAAGTATTCTGCAGCTGCCAGCGGATCCGGTTCACGCACGCGTCGTAGCCCGCCGGCGCGCCGCATCCCCCGATCACCGGCACGTAGGTCCACGTCGCGCCGGCGTCATTCGAGTATTCAACCACTGCAGTAACTCCGGAAGGCAGGGTCGTTGCGACGCTCCCCACCTTGAGCTGCACCGCCGGGGCCAGCGTGTCCACGAGCGCCACGCCCGCCGCACTGCTGGTGCCGCCGTTGGCGACGGTCATCGTGTAACTCAGGGCGGTGCCCGGCGGCTGGGTCCCGCTTGGATTCACCGCCTTCGCGATGGTCAGGCTGGGCCGCACCACCGTGACGGTCACCCGTCCGTTGGCGCTGGTCGTGGGGCTTGCCACCGAGCGCGCCGTGAAGATCAGCGTGTCGATCGTGCCCACGGCCACGCTGCTGGCGGAGTAGGTCACCGTGACCGTGGCCGTGGCGCCCGCGGCCAGGCTCCCACGGCGCGCGCTGTCGGGGTTCGCGCCCTGGGTCACGCCGCTGCCCGTGATCGACACGGTCGTGAGCGCCGTGCCGGGAACCTTGCGCGTCAGCAGGTCGTAGCCGTCCAGGACGTCGCTGGTGTTCTGGACGGTGAAGGTCGCGGTGTAGTTGCTGCCGTTCGAGGGCAGCCGGCTCGCCGTGGCCGCTTGCGGCGAGACCTCGATGCCGTACGACGGGAGGGTCTCGTTCAGCAGCGCCTCGTCGAAATGGAACGAGGCGTTGCTCGACGCGTCGAAGGTCGCCGCCACGACCGCGCCAAAGATCTGGCCGCCGCTGCCGCCCACCCTGACCAGGTGGTTCGGAGCGTACAGCGAGAAATAGCCGATGCTCCCGCCGCTCAAGTCCCACTTCGTAGGGCTAGCCGGAGAGCCGCACGCCCAGAAGCCGAGCCGCGTGGGCAAGCCGGAGGTATTGCCGACACCGCCGCCGCCGATCGTCAACCCGTCGGCGAGGAAGATGTCCACCTTCGTACCGCTCGGGTTGTTGAAGGTGAGCGTGGAGCCACCGGTCAGGCTGACCGAGTGGAAGTAATACTGACTGGGCGGGACATTGAGCGTGTACGTGTGGCCTCCGCCCACGACCAGATCACCGCTCCCGGCGTTGTATGAGACGCCACTCGGAAAGGGTGTGGGCAGGATCGAGTATCCGCCCGTGGGACAAGGGAGGATCGGCATGCTCGGAAAGGGCGGGGCGTTCTGGGTCCTCGTGCCCGTCACCGTGCCGCCCGAGATCGTGCCCACCGCCGTGGCGTCGCCGCGCACGACCGTGCCGGCGAGCGATATGTTGGCGTTCGTCGCCAGGTCGCCATTGCTCCCCGCCGTTGCCGGGTTGTAGGGTCCGAGGTCGGAGTTGTAGCTGTCCGTGATCCCGTTGCCCATGGTGATGCCGTTCTGCGCGAAGACCGGCGCGTTGAAGGGCAACCCATTCCACTGCGCGGCGGCCGGGGACGCAAACGCCCCCAGACCGAGGCAGATCAGGAGGACTGCACGGAGCTTGCTCATCGAATCACCGAGCCGAAAGTAGTGCCGCGATCCCCCACCTTGACTTGAAAGGAATGGGTATTCAGGCCGCCCTGCGGGAGTGCAAGCCCCGTGCCCAGCGGAGTCAAGTACATGTCAGGTGATCAGAAGGGGTTAGCCCTACGCGTCCCGCGGCAGCAGCCGCAATACGCCACGTCGGTTACCCGAGGGTAACCGAAACGGTAATCACCCCCCGGACTCAGGCGTAGGCTCGAGTAAGCCGTACTTCTTGCGCTTCTCCCACAGGTTCTTGCGCGAGATCCCGAGCTGCTCTGCCGCCTTCTGGATGTTCCCTCCGGTCTCTTCGAGCGTGAGGCGGATGTAGTCGCGCTCCGCGTCGGCGAGGGTGAGGCCTTTGGCGAGCGGGAAGGTGGTGCGGCGCGAGGCGGCCGAAGGACCTTGCGTCGCCTGCCCGAGCGGCGGGAGATCGGCGCGCCTGAGCGTCGCGCCATCGGTGAAGATCATCGCGCGCTCCAGCACGTTCCGCAGCTCCCGCACATTGCCCGGCCAGCGCCAGGCGGCGAGCACCTCGAGCGCGGCGGGCTCGATCACCTCGACCTTCTTCTTGAACTCGCGGCTGAACGCCTCGCGAAAATGGCTGGCGATTAGAGGGATGTCGCTCGTGATCTCGCGGAGCGGCGGGAGCGTCGTGCTGGCGACGGTGATCCGGTAGTAGAGATCCGATCGGAACCGGCCGGCCTGCACGAACTGCTCCAGGTCGCGGTTGGTCGCGGTGACGAGGCGCAGGCCGACCTCGATCTCTTCGGTGCCGCCGAGGCGGCGGAACCGCCGGCTCTCGAGGAAATTCAGGAGCTTGGCCTGGAGCTCGGGGCCCAGCTCGGCGATCTCGTCCAGGAACAGGGTCCCGCCGTCGGCCACTTCGATGAGGCCCCGCTTCGCCTCGCGCGCGTCCGTGAAGGCCCCCTTCTTGTAGCCGAACAGCTCGGCCTCGAGCAGGCTGGGGGGCAGCGCCGAGCAGTTGATCTCCACGAACCGCCCCACCGAATGGCGGCTCGAGTAATGGATGGCGCGGGCGACCAGGTTCTTGCCCGTGCCGCTTTCGCCGAGCAGGAGCACGGTGGGACGCGGGATCGCGGCCATGCGGCGCACGAAGGCGCGGACTTCTTCGACCTTCGGGTGCGCGCCGAGGATCGCCCGCACGGAGAACTGCTCCCCGCGGGCCTGCTCCAGCGACGCCCCCTCCTCGAGCAGGGGCCGCTCGGCAAGCGCCCGCGTGAGCAGTGTCGTCAGCTCGTCGATGTTGACCGGCTTGGTGAGGTACTCCGTCGCGCCGGCCTTGAGCGCCTCGACGGCGGTGGCGATGTCGCCGTGGCCCGTGAGGACGAAGATGGGCAGGTGGCGGTCGGCGGTGCGCAACCGCCGGGTCACCTCGACGCCGTTCAGGTCCGGCATGACGAGGTCGGTGATAACCGCGTCCGCGGGCTCTTCGGCCTGCTGCGCCAGCAAGGCGTCGGGGCGGTCGAACACCTGGGTGCGGACCCTCGGGCCCAGGTTCGCGGCCACGAGCTTGGCATACACCAGATCATCGTCCAGGACGTAGATTTTAGGGATCATCGGTCCGATATTTCTCCCGCTCCTCGCTAATATTGGGGACATCCTCCCCGCCAGCCAGGACCCAGGACCCATGGGCGGCCCCTTCCGGGCGTTGATCATCGACGACGACCGCGACCTCCTGTTGCTCGTCCAACGGACGCTCGAGTTCACAGCGGGCTGGGAGGTCGTAACCGCCGGTTCGGGCGCGGGGGGCATCGAGCTCGCCCGCACGGCGCCGCCCAACGTCATTCTGGTGGATGTGATGATGCCTGAGATGGACGGCTGGGAGGTGTGCCGCCGGCTGAAGGCCGATCCGGCGACTGCCGGTGTGCCCGTCGTGCTGCTCACCGCCCGCCGGGATCTGGACCAGCGCCGGCTCGCCGAGACGGGGGCCTCCGGCGTGCTGCTGAAGCCGTTCCAGCCGGATCAGCTGGCCCGCCAGGTCCGCGAGCTTTGCCCGTGACGGGCGTCGACCCGCTCGCCGCCGTTCGCGCCGAGTTCGCCGCCGGGCTGGACCAGCGGATCGAGACGATGCGGGCGGCGCTGGGTCGGCTCGAGCACGGGTTCGCCCGCGGCGACGCGGAGGCGCTGTACCGCGCGGCCCATTCCCTCACGGGGACGGCCGGGAGCTTCGGGGCGGACGGCATGGCGCGCGTGGCGGGCGAGCTCGAGACCCTCACGCGCGGCTGGCTCGCCCGGGGAGCGATCTCTCCCGAGGAATGGCAGGGGGCGGCCGCGGCCCTGGTGGAGCTCGAGCTGGCGGCGCGCGCGTATCGCGCCACGGTCCCCTCCGGCAGCCCCCGCTCGCCGGCGTCGCGCCTGGCGGTGGTCGGCGAGCTGACGTCGCTGATCCACGCGGCCGTCGACATGGGCGAGGTGTTCCGCGGCACGATCACCAAGGTGGAGCGCGTGCTGGACTTCCGCCGCGCCAGCGTGGTGCTCGTCGACGAGTCCGCCACCCAGTACTCCCTTCACACGCTATACGACAAGGCCCTGGGCGGGTTCTTCTCGGGGGAAGGGGTCTTCCCTATCCATAAGGGGATCACGGGGGAGGCGATCCGCACCGGCCGGCCGATCCTGGTGGACGCCCTTGCCGGCACCGAGGGGATCCTGCTCCAGCAGGGGAGGCGCGTGTCCGCGATGATCGTGCCGCTGCACGTCGGCGGCCGCGTGATCGGCGCCCTCAACTTCGGGCACGAAGAGGCCGGGCGGTACAACGCGGAGGATCTCGACTGGGCGGTGGTGGTGGGACGCCAGATCGAGACGCTGCTCTACTACTCGAAGCTCTTGAACACCGTGACCCAGCAGCGCGAGGCCCTGGCGCAGCAGCACGCCGCGGTCGAGCGGCAGCGGAACCAGCTGGAGGCGTTGATCGAGGCGAGCGACGCCGCGATCATGCTGGTCGGGCGCGACCGCAAGGTCATGCACGCCAACGCCGCGATGGCCCGGCTGGTCGCGCTGCCGGCGGAGGCCGTGGTGGGCGCGAACCTGGCCGACATCCACCGCTTCCTCGCCGGGTCCCTGCTCGACCCCGCGAGCCTCGCCGCGCAGGAGGCCGCCCTGTCGGCGGACGCGCCGCTCAAGGACCGGCTCGAGTTCACGTTCCCGCGGCGCACCGTCTACCAGCGCGTCGTGGCGCCCGTGCACGAAAGCGGCGGGACGCTGCTCGGCCACATCGTGCTGTACCGCGACGTGACCCACGAAGTGGAAGCCGAGCAGATGAAGTCGGAGTTCGTGTCCATGGTCAGCCACGAGCTCCGCACACCGATGACGTCGGTGAAGGCCTCGCTCTCGCTCCTGCTGGCAGGCGCAGGCGGAACGCTCGACCCCACCGCGCGGGAGCTGCTCGAGATCGCGCTCCGCAACGGCGACCGGCTGATCCGCCTCGTCAACGACCTGCTCGATCTCTCCCGCCTCGAGGCCGGGCGCCTGGAGTTCCCGCTCGAGCCGGTCCCCGTGCACGACGCCGTCGCGGCCAGCCTGGAGATGGTGGCGGCGTTTGGGGAGGGGCAAGGAGTGACGATTACGACCAGCCCGCCGCCCGAGCCCCTGATCGTGCTCGCGGCGCGCGACCGCGTGGTCCAGGTCGTCGTGAACCTGCTGTCCAACGCCATCAAGTTCTCCGACCGCGGCGGACGGATCGCGGTCCGCTGGTGGCGCGACGGCGACCACATCCTCACGGAGGTGGCGGACCAGGGCCCCGGCATTCCCGCCGACAAGCTCCAGACGATCTTCGAGCCGTTCCGGCAGCTCGACAGCTCCAGCACCCGGGAGCATGGAGGGGCGGGCCTGGGGCTGACGATCAGCCGCGGCATCGTGGAGTCCATGGGGGGCAAACTGTGGGCCGAGAGCGAGTTGGGCGTCGGGTCGCGGTTCTTCGTGCGACTGCCGCCGGCGACCGAGCCGTGCTGAGCGGCCGCGCCTACGGCGCCGGCGCCACGATCCGGTAAACCCGCCCGCCGGCGGTCAGCACGTACAGCTCGCCGGCCGCATCCTCGCCGAACGACAGCACGCTGCCGAGGCTCACGCTCAGGGTCCAGCTGGTCCGCTGTGTTACGGCGCCATGCGCGTACGTGAAGGTCTTGATCCAGGCCGAGCAGTAGTCCGAGTAGAAATACTGCCCCACGAGCGACGGCGAGCGGCGGCCGCGGTAGACGAATCCTCCGATCACCGAGCAGCCGTCGGCGCGACCGTATTCGAGCGCCGGGAGCGTCAGCCCCGGCGAAGTGCAGGGGTCGGGGTTGTAGCAGTGCGCCCCCTCCATGATCCGCCACCCGTAGTTCAAGCCCCCCTGCCCCCCGGGCGCGACGTCCACCTCCTCCCAGGCGTTCTGGCCCACGTCCGCGATGTACAGGAGTCCCGCCGGGCGGTCGAAGGCGAAACGCCACGGGTTGCGCAGCCCGATCGCCCAGATCTCCCCGCGACCGCCGCCCGCGGCGGCGTACGGGTTGTCGGGCGGCACGGCGTATGGATCACCGCCGTCCACGTCGATGCGGAGGAGCTTGCCGAGCAGCGAGTCGGGATTCTGCGCCCGGTTCTGGGGATCGCCCCCCGACCCACCGTCGCCCATGCCGATGTAGAGCTTGCCGTCGGGCCCGAACAGCACCAGCCCGCCGTTGTGGTTCGCGTAGGGCTGCGGGATGAAGAGGATCGACTTCGCGGAGCCCGGGTCGGCGGAGTCCCGGTCGGCCGCGCTTGCCGTGTAACGCTCGACGTGCGTGTCGCCGTTCAAGTCGGTGTAGTTCACGTAGAAATAGCGGTTGGTGGCATAGCTCGGGTGAAACGCGAGCCCGAGGAGCCCGCGCTCGCCGCCCGCACCGACCTTCGCCGTGATGTCGAGGAACGGTCGCGTGACGAGCTGGCCGTTCCGCACGATGCGGATCGTCCCTGCCTGCTCGACGATGAACAGGCGCGCGTCGCCCGCCGGGGCCGTGAGGTGGACCGGATCGCTGAGCCCGCTCGCCACGAGCTCGAGCCCCAGGTCCCCCGCCCCGCCCGGAAGTGGCGGTCCCCCGCCGGCCGGGTTCCCCGCGCAGGCGACCAGCGTGATCGTCACCAGCGTCTTCGACAGCACGCGGCGTTCGTGACTCATCGACTCAGCCCCGTTCGCGGATCGATGTCCCGGACGCCGCGCAGGATGACGCGCCGCCAGGCGATCCGCCGGATCGCGCTCCAGTAGCGCTCGAGCGTCCCGGGATCGAGACGGAGCGCCGCGTCACGCATGACGCCGGGAGGCGGCGGGACGAGCCCGGCAAGGCGGTCGTACACGATCGCGCGCAGCGACCCGTCGACGCGCGCCAGCAGGTGCCACAGCGAGACGGCGTCCTCCGCCCGCGCGGCGGCCAGCGCCCGCCGGACGGCGTCGGCCCCGCCGGTCCCGAAATCGAGCACGACCAGCTCGCGCCGCAGCGCCTCGGGCGCGTCCTCGGCGTACGGCGTGCCGGGGCCGAGTCCCGGCCTCGCAGGCGCGAGGAAACCGAGCGGGACGATCGAGCGACGGCCGCTCCAGTCGAACTCCACGTACCCGCCGGTCACGTGGATGAGCCCGTTGCCGCTCGAGTCGACGGCGAGGCTGTAGGCGCACCCCAGGTCCACGGCGGTGCCGGCCGGCGTCTCCACGAAGAAGAGCCGGGGGGGAGCGTCCACCTTGGCGTAGATCGCGCCGCGCGCGAGCGCCAGGCGGTGGTCGTCGGGCCGCGCCCGGACCAGCCGGATCCGCGTGCCCGGTTTCACCTCGACGTGGCCGATGTCGCCGACCAGGATGACGGCGCGGGACGAATCGTCCGTTTCCAGCCAGTCGCCCGCCTGAAGGGAACCGACCGCACCGGCGGCGCCGAGCCGCGTGGCGCCGACCCGCGGCACACCGGCCACCCGGGTCACGTCCCACGCCCGTTGCGGCTGGATCGTCCCGCGCCGGCCCAGCAGCACCACGGCCAAGAGCGCCGCGGCCGCGAGCGGGATCGCCAGCCGGCGGACCCAACGCCTCCCCTTGACCGCAATCCGGGCTTCTATCCCCGGCCAGAGAGCGCGCGGCGGCTCGATGCTCTTGGGGAGCTTCGCGGCCGCAGCGAGCAGCTCCTGGAATTCAGCGTCGTTTGCGTGTTCCGTCATCGCTCCAACATTCCCCGCAGCAGGCGGCGCGCCCGAAACAACTGTGCCTTGGACGTTCCCACCGCGATCCCCGTGAGCTCGGCGATCTCGCGGTGCTGATACCCCTCGACGTCGTGGAGCACGAACACCGCGCGCGCGCCCGCCGGCAACGCGGCTACGGCCCGCTCGAGATCCACGCCCAATCCGGGGGTCGCCTCGCGGCCGCCCCGCTCCAGCACGGCCGGGTCTTCCACCGCCAGCACGCGCAGCTCACGCCGCCGGGTCAACGCGCTCTCGCCACGGAAGCTGGCCAGGCGCTCCCAGGCGCGGACGAAGGCGTCCTGGGTCAGCTCCTCGGCCTGGGCCGGGTCGGCGGTGAGCCGCAGGCAGAGCGCGTACACGCGGCCGACGTGCTCCCCGTACAGCGCCTGGAACGCGGCCTGGTCGCCCTGCTGCGCCCGGCGGACGAGATCCGTCACGCGCACATCGATACGATGCCGGCCGGCGGGGCTTGGTTGATCGCTCTACGGCACCCGGACGCCCGGGAGCCGGGTGAGCTGCTTCAACCGCTGCTCGAGTGCCCGCTGCACCTCGTCCAGCTGGGTCCGCTCCACCCCGAGACGCTGGGCGAGGTCGCTCGTGAGCGTGTCCACCTGGGCGCGCACCACTGCCGCCTGCCGCTCCACCAGGCTATCCACCTGGGCGCGCACCTTCCGCTCCGCCGCGGCGATTTCCTCCCCCGCGACGGCGCGGATCCGCGCGGCGAGCGCGCGGTCGAGGTTGGAGTTGACCGACAGCCGCGGCCGCGCGAGCGTCCCGCCCAGGCTGGCCGACACGTCGAGGCTCGGGATCCCGGAGACGACGCGCCACACGAGGTCGTGGAGCCGGTTTCCCGCCGCCGCGGCCGTGTCGCGCGCCCAGCGCACGCGATCGGCCGTGACGCTCCAGCGGGCGCGCACGCTGTCCCCGGTGAGCGCGAAGCTCAAGGCCACGGTGCCCTGCCCCGGCTCGAGGCGCACGGGCAGCGCGGGCAGGGCGAATCCTGGGAGCGCGATGCCGGCGAGGCTCGCCGCGGCGGTGTCGTGCGGCGTGCTTCTCACGTGATCGATCATGGCGCCCGCGGAGAGACCCGGCGCCGACGCCTCGAACGTCGTCGGGCGGCCGTACAGAGCAGGGTCGCTCGTCAAACCGCTCAAACGCGCGGCGTAGGTCCGCGGCGCGGCGCCGCCCGGTAGCTGGAAAGACAGCTCGCCGGTCCTGAGCAGGAAGGCCGGATACGCGCGCTCCCGCGGGAACCGCACCGTCGTCCCCGCGCGCCGGGCGCGCTTTGGGCCCGGGGTCGCCCGCGGCAGCAAACCCGGCGGGATGTACTGCCGCGCCAGCTCGGCCCAGTAGAGCGCACTCTGGAAGCGCTCGATCGCGGCCGCCCCGAACAGCGCCGCGCCGATCTCGGGCGCCTCGAGGGCAGGCAGCTTGAGCAACCCGCGCGCGAAGGCGTAATCGCGCTGTCTGGCCTCGTTGAGCCCGGCCACGCCCTCCCGGAGCGTCGCCACCCCGTCGCGGACGCTCCGCTCGAGCCCGGTGAAGCGGTCGCGGGTCTGCTTCACCCGATCGAGGGTGCGCCGCGCATCGCCGAGCAGCTTCAGGTCGGTCGGCTTCGCGCCCCGCAGCCGCTCCGCCATGCGCTTGGCGGAGTCCACGGTGGCGGAGACGTCGAGCCCCTGGAGCGCGGCGCTCCAGGCGCGCCGCGCCGAATCGGCCTGCGCCGCGAGGGCCACCGCCGCGCGCGGCGCGCTGAGCTGCATCGGGTCGAGCTGGCCGACGGTGATCTTCCCGGTCGCGAGCTGGAGCGCCGGCACCTGCAGCTGCCCCGCCCACTGCCGCACCTGCTGGATCAAGGGGCTCGACCCGCCGCCGACTCGCCCGTCGGCCCGCCGCGGCGTCCGGAAGCGCAGGCCCTTCGCCGCCAGCCGGTCGATCGCCACCTTCTTCTCGAGCAGCGGGAGGGCGTCGATGTCGGCCACGAGCTCGTCCGCCTGGAGCAGGTTCTCGAGCGGACGGAACGGGCTCGCGACCGTGAGCCCGCGGACCGTGACGCTGCCGCGCCGCAGGCTGAGCGCCAAGTCCCGGACCTCCACCCTCGCGCCGATCACCGCGGTGCCCACGGTCTCGACCGTGCGGCGGGCGATCCGGTCGGCGAACAGCCACCAGGTGAGCGCGCCGAGCGCGCCGCACAGGACGAGGGGCCCGACCGCCTTCCAGCGGAACACGGGAACGCCCATGTCAGGTCTCCGGCCAGAACAGCCGGTAGAGGTTATAGACCTTCGAGGCGGTGACGGCCTGGTACAGCCTCGAGCGCCGCATCCGGTCTGCGACCGTCGTCCGGTAGCGCGCGACACCCCACCGGGTCGTCAGGAACAAGGGCAGCCAGAACGCGAGCGCGAACGCCAGGCTGCCGAGCACGACGGTGTTGTTGAAGCCCGTGAGCGGAACGACCGGCATGTTGGCAAGCCCGGTCCAGAGCGGCACGAGCCCCGGCGTCTCGAGGAGCAGCCTGCGGCCGATCCAGTCGAACGCCGGATCGAGCGCGAACCCGACCGGCACGAACAGCGCCCACCCGAGCATCGCGCCCGGGAACGAAACGTTCAGGATCACGATCAGGGCGAACACGACCGCGTTGTGGAGGTTCATGAGCGGCGTGAGACCGAGGATCGACCCCAGGGCGATCCCCGCCGCGACCTGGCCGGGGGTGCCTTCCGAGTGGAGGGTCGCGATGAGGGACTGGATGAGCTTGAGGACGAGCATCTATCAGTTCCTCTAAGGGGTGATCGGCCGCCGCGTGTGCCAATCCGTCCGCGCCTGGTACGCCCGCGCGATCCGCACGAGCTTCGCCTCGTCGAACGCCCGCGCCACGTGGGCAGCCCGGCGAGCCCGAAGCCGTTCGGCACCGAAATCGCGGGCACGCCCACCACGTTGCTCGAGCCGATCATGGACACGCCGCCGCGCACGTCGGGATAGGCGTCGCGGAACGCCTTGCCGAGCGGGCTCGCCACGGTGGTGCGCGTCGGGGTCACGATCGCGTCGAACGGCTTCAGCAGGTCGTCGTAGGCCCGCCCCATCAGCCGCCGGACGCGGACCGCCCGCAGATAGTCCCGCGCCGAGATCGCCAGCGCCCCGTAGCCCCCGATCCGATCCTCCGGCGCCGTGAGGTCCTTCAGGCGGTTGCCCTCGAGCAGATCGTCGAACGCGCTCACGCCTTCGGCCGCGATGATCGTTCCCGCCACGACGCCATACGGCAGGTCGGGCAGCTCCACATCCGGAACGATCTCGGCCACCGCGCGCAGCACCTCGAGCGCGGTGGTGAAGTTCTCCGCCACTTCCCCCTGGACGGCGTCGATCACGCCCTTGGGCACGCCGATCCGGAAGCGACGGCTCGGCGGCTCGAGCGGCGGGACCCGGAAGCCGCGCGCGACCGACGATGGGTCCTTCGCGTCCTTCCCGGCGATGGCGGCGAGCACGAGCGCGCAGTCCGCCGCGCTGCGCGCCATGGGCCCGAGCTTGTCCATCGTCCATGAGAGCGCCATCGCGCCGTGGCGGCTCACCAGCCCGTAGGTCGGCCGCAAGCCGGTGACACCGCAGTACGCAGCCGGCGTGAGGATCGAGCCCGAGGTCTCGGAGCCGATGGCGAACGGCACCAGTCCGGCGGCCACCGCCGAGCCAGGGCCGGAGGACGAACCCCCGCTCCAATAGTCGGGATCCCACGGCGTTTTCCCGGGCCCGGTGAACGAAGCATCGGGTTGGTTGTATCCCATCCCGCCCGCGAGCTCCACCATCGCGAGCTTCGCCACCAGCACCGCGCCGGCGGCGCCGAGCCTGGCAACGACCGTCGCGTCGTCGGGGACGCTCCGATTCCGGTACGGCTCGGCGCCCCAGGTCGTGGGATACCCGCTCGCGGCCAGCAGGTCTTTCACGCCGTACGGGATGCCGTGCAGCGGCCCGCGCATCTTCCCGGCGCGGAGCTCGCGGTCGGCGCGAGTCGCTTCCTCGCGCGCGCGCTCGCGGGTCACCGTGACGACACAGTTGTATCGCGGCCCGAGCCGCTCGAGCCGCCCGAGGAACAGCTCCGTCAGCTCGCGGGAAGAGGTCCGGCGAGTCCGGAGCAGCTGACCGAGCTGCTCAATCGACGCGAACGCCAGGTCGGCGGCGGTCACGCCGGTCCTCGATAGACCGAGAACACGAAGTCCGGCTCGTCGGCGTTGGTCAGGGCGACGCGATAGAGGCGCTCCAGACCCTGGAGGCGCGACTCGATGCCCTGGGTGATCGTCTTCAAGTCGTCGGCCGAGAGCCGATCGCCATAGCGCAGACGGATCGCTTCCGCGAGCGCCGTGGCGAGCGGCGACGGCTCGGTCTGCTGCGGGGCGCGCGGCGCCGGCCCTGCACGGGGCGGGGGCGGCAGGGGCACGTCGAGCGCGACGAGCGGTGCCGCAGCCGCAAGGGCGAGCCGCTCGGCGAACTGGCGGCGGGTGATGGGGTCTGTCATGGGCAGTGGCTCCTCCCTAACCGGTGAGCGGTGAGCGACACGTCACAGGTCACACGTCACACGTCACACGTCACACGTCACACGAAGGACGCGGGGTGGCTTTTCGTGCAACGTGTGACGTGGAACGTGTGAACGGTCGTTTACCTCTCACCGCTGACCGCTGACCGCTCACCGCGTATCACCGGCCGCATCAGCAGACCGGTCGTGGACACCCGCACCTCGTATTCCGCGGGCCTGGTCCCGGCGACGAACGCGGCCGAGCCGTACTCGGCGTCCACCAGGGGGCCGAGCACCTTGTACTGACGCACGAGCGCGAACAGGTCCACCGGCTTCGCCCGGCCGAGCGAGTACACCGTGCGCGGCCGGGCGCGCTCGTCCCTCACGGCATCGTAGCGCCCGGCGACCCGGTCGAGCTCGTACGCGGTGTGCAGGCCCACCAGGTTCGCCCACGGGTGCCATTTCAGGATGTGGGCGTCCACATAGAAGGCGTCGCCCGCGAGCTCGTACATCGCGAGCCGCCGGTCGGGGAAGACGATCGTCGCCCGGAAGCGGTGCGGAGCGACGGGCTCGGTCTTCACCGTCGCCGCCACCGCCTCGTAGGTGAGGGCCTGGTAGCCCCGGAGACCGACCGTGACCGTGCCCGCGAGCGCGGCCAGCGCCAGGAGCAGCAGCCCGAGGAGCCCGCGCATCCCGCCGCCGAGCCAGCGCCCGCCGCGGAACGCGGCCGGAGCCGCCAGCAACAGGGCAGCGCCGATGGCCAAGAAGCAGAGGCCGACGATGACCAGGGTGCCGGGCATAGCAGTCGTCTAAGCTATGCGCAACGGTTAGTGTTAGGTATGCCCGATCGCCGCGTGGCCGAGCCCGCCTTCCGGATTCTCAAGCCCCCCCCGCCGGACTGCGAGGGGATCCTCGGCGCCGAGGCCCTCGCGTTTCTGGCCGCGCTGGCGCGCCGGTTCGAGCCCACGCGACAGGAGCTGCTCGCGCGGCGCCGCGCGCGCCAGCAGGAGATCGACGCCGGCCGGCTGCCCGACTTCCTGCCGGAGACGCGCGACATCCGCGAGCGCGACTGGACGGTGGCGCCGATCCGCCCCGACCTGCTCGACCGCCGCGTCGAGATCACCGGGCCGGTGGACCGGAAGATGGTGATCAACGCGCTCAACTCCGGGGCGAACGTTTTCATGGCCGACTTCGAGGACGCGAACGCCCCCACGTGGGAGAACAACCTGCGCGGGCAGCAGAACGTGCGGGACGCCGCGGGAGGCACGATCTCGTACACGAGCCCGGAGGGGAAGCGCTACGCGCTGGACGCGCGGACTGCGGTGCTCGTCGTGCGGCCGCGGGGCTGGCACCTGGTGGAGAAGCATCTGCTCGTGGACGGCCGGCCCATCTCCGCGTCCCTGTTCGACTTCGGGCTCGCGTTCTTCCACAACGCCGCGGCGCTCGCCGCCAAGGGCACGGGTCCCTACTTCTATCTGCCGAAACTCGAGAGCCACCTGGAGGCGCGCCTCTGGAACGACGTGTTCAACGTCGCTCAGGACGCGCTCGGGATCCCGCGCGGCACGATCCGCGCGACGGTGCTGATCGAGACGATCCTCGCCGCCTTCGAGGCGGACGAGATCCTGTGGGAGCTACGCGACCACTCGGCGGGGCTCAACTGCGGCCGCTGGGACTACATCTTCAGCTACATCAAGAAGTTCCGGCATCGTCCCGAATGCGTCCTTCCCGACCGGGCCCGCGTCACCATGGACCGTCCGTTCCTGCGGTCGTACGCCGAGCACGTCATCCGCACCTGCCACCGGCGCGGCATCCACGCGCTCGGCGGGATGGCGGCGCAGATCCCCATCAAGCGCGACCCGACCCTGAACGCGCAGGCGCTCGAGAAAGTCCGCCAGGACAAGCTGCGCGAGGTGCGCCAGGGGCACGACGGCACCTGGGTGGCGCACCCGGCCCTCGTGCCGCTCGCGCGGGAGGTGTTCGACGCCCACATGCCGGGTCCGCATCAGATCCACATGACGCGCGAGGACGTCCGGGTGACGGCGCGGGACCTGCTGACGGCGCCCGAAGGGGAGATCACCGCCGCGGGCCTGCGAACGAACCTCGACGTGGCGCTGCGCTATCTCGCCGCGTGGTTGGGGGGCATGGGGTGCGTCCCGCTCTACGACCTGATGGAAGACGCGGCAACCGCCGAGATCTCAAGGGCGCAGGTGTGGCAGTGGCTGCGCCACGAGGTGCGGCTGCAGGATGGGCGTCACGTGACCGAGGCGGTTGTGCAACAAACCCTGTCCGAGGTCGTGCAGGCCCTACCTGAACGGGTAGGTGCGGCTGGTGCTGCCCGAGATGATTTTTCGCTGGCGGCCCGCTTGCTGGGCCAGCTCGCGACCGGCGCGGAGTTTGCAGAGTTCCTCACGACGGTTGCGTACGATTACCTCGACTAATTCAGTCCAATTATCATCCGACGGGGACCCCATGGACAAGCAGGAATTCATCACGGCGCTCGAGCGCGAGTGGGCGACGAACAGCCGCTGGGACGGCATCAAACGGCCGTACAGCGCGGGCGACGTGTGGCGGCTGCGGGGCACGGTGCAGATCGAGCACACCCTCGCCCGGCGCGGGGCCGCACGTCTGTGGCAGCTGTTGCAACAGGACGAAGCGGTCACGGCGCTGTCCGCCATCACGGGCGCCCAAGCCGTGCAGTGCGTCAAGGCGGGGTTGCGGGCGATCTACTGCAGCGGCTGGCAGGTGGCCGGCGACATGAATACCGCGCAGCACACGTATCCCGACCAGAGCCTCTACCCGGCCGACAGCGTGCCGCACCTCGTGGAGCGCATCAACAACGCGCTGCTGCGCGCCGATCAGATCCACCACATGCAGGGCGACGACTCGATCGAATGGACGGTGCCGATCGTCGCCGACGCCGAGGCCGGGTTCGGGGGGCTGCTCAACGCCTACGAGCTGATGCTCAACATGATCCTGCACGGCGCGGCGAGCGTGCACTACGAGGACCAGCTCGCCTCGCTCAAGAAGTGCGGTCACCTGGGGGGCAAGGTGCTGGTGCCGACGAGCGAGTTTGTCACCAAGCTCGTTTCGGCGCGTCTGGCGGCGGACGTGGCGGGCGTGGACACCGTCCTCATCGCGCGGACCGACGCGCTCAGCGCCACCATTCTCGCCAACGATATCGATCCCTACGACCGCCGCTTCATCGTCGACGAGCGTACGCACGAGGGGTTCATCCGCGTGAAGCCGGGGATCGAGGCCGCGATCGCGCGCGGCCTCGCCTACGCGCCGTACGCCGACCTGCTGTGGTGCGAGACCTCGACGCCGGACCTCAAGGAGGCCGCGCAGTTCGCCGAGGCGATCCGGGCGAAATACCCGCGCAAGCTGCTGGCGTACAACTGCTCGCCGTCATTCAACTGGCGGAAGCACTTGAGCGACGCGCAGCTCCTGTCCTTCCAGAAGGAGCTCGGCGCCATGGGCTACAAGTTCCAGTTCGTGACGCTCTCCGCGTTCCACGCCCTGAACCACAGCATGTTCGTGCTGGCGAAGGATTACAAGGGACGGGGCATGGCCGCGTACGCCGACCTCCAGACCCGCGAGTTCGCGGCGGAGACGGACGGCTACGAAGCCATCCGGCACCAGGAGTTCGTGGGTGTGGGCTACTTCGACGAGATCACCCAGATCGCGACCGGCGGCCTGTCGTCCGTGATCGCCATGGACGGGTCCACGGAGCAGGCGCAGTTCCACGAGCCGGAGCGCCAGCCGGCGGCCGCCCGCCACTAGGCTCCAGTGACGTAGACGGGACGAGAGCCGGGCGGCGGCACGCTGCGCCCGGCTCCCGTCGTTGACAGCCGCGGCGCGTCGCCTACCTTAGCACGCGTCTCGGAGACCCGTCCTGGGTGCCGGCCGTGAATGTTCCCCGGAGGATCGCATGCGCCATGCCGCACTTGCCGTCCTGCTGCCACCGCTGCTGCTCCTGCCCGCGTCCCGGCCCGCGTGCGCGCAGGAGGCGCCATTCGATCACGCCATCCGGGCCTCCGCCGCGCTACAGTTCGCGGCGCGGCCGGCGCTCGAGCCGGCGGTGCTCCAACCTTCCTGGGTCGACGACCTTGCCGCGCAGCGGCGGCGGCGCCCAAAGAAGAAGTCGACCGGCGTGACGCTGATGATCATCGGCGGCAGCGCCGTGGTGGTCGGGGCTATCGCGGGCGGCACCGGTGGGGGGCTCCTGGTCATCGGCGGGCTGGTGTGCGGGGGGTACGGGTTTTACCTCTATGCCGAATAAGACGTGGAGGAAGAACGTTGAGTAGAGGCGTGGAGGGAAGACGTTGAGGGGAAGCGTGGAACGAATGCCCTCAACGTATTCCCTGCACGTCTTTCCTCCACGTCTCTCCTCAACGTCTTTCCTGGACGTAGTACGTGCCTTAAGATTCTCCCCCGTGTCCGACTTCTCCCTGCCGCGTGCCCCGGTGCCCGCTCATCTCCTCCTGACGCAGGGCGTTTCCCGGCCCGGGCAGGTGTACGTCATGGAGCGCGTGCCCCATCACGATGGGCCCGAAACGGTCCTGGAGATGCTCAACCGACCGGAGGGCTTCTTCGCGTTCCGGCCGACGGAGGGGGGCGACGTGCTCCTGGTCTCCAAGGTGCACACGATTTCGGTGTCGGTGCACCGGCAGGCCCCGATCTCCGATCCCGCCCGGCTGACGGCGGCCAAGCTGTTGGGCGTGGAGATCGTGCTGGCGGGCGGATCGACGCTGGGCGGCTGGGCGAGCTCCGAGCTCCCCGCCCACCACGCGCGGCTGATCGACTACCTCAACGCGACGCACGACGCGTTCTTCGCCGTGTGGACGCACGCCTCCACGCACTGCGTGAACCGCGGGCACGTGCTGTACGCGCGCCCCCTGGACTAGCCGATGCCCGCACGGATCGACCCCTTCGTGGACGTCCTGCTGCGAGAACAGGGCGAACAGCTCTACCTGCTCCCCGACGAGCCGGTCACAATGATCAAGGACGGGAAGAGCCGGAAGGTGAGCAAGCAGCCGCTCACCGACCAGATCATCTACGCGCTGCTGGTCGAGGTCGCGCCGTCCGAGTCCGCGGACCAGATGGACCGCGGAGCCGAGACGGAGTTCGAATACGTGGCGGACCGCGGGATGGTCCGGGTGCGGATCGTGCCGGAGCTGGGGCGGCTCACGGCCGTGGTGGCGCCGACCGGGAAGGCGGCCGCGGCGCCGGTCGCGGCAGCCGCCCGGGCTCCAGCCGTCCACCGGGCGCCCGGCGGCGCCGGGGCGGCAGCCGCTCACCCTCCCCCCAAGCCGCCACGCTCCTCCGGCGGCGGCGCGGCGCCGGTGGCCGAAATCCGCGCCGCAGCGCCGATGGCCGAAATCCGCGCCGCCCCGCCACCAGCGCCGGCGCGCGCCGCCCCCCCACCGGCGCCGGCGCCCGCCGCCGCGCCACCGGCCGCCCGGCCGGCGGACGTCACCACCCCGCAGCACAAGGCCGCCGAGCGGGCGCTGGGTGACCTGCTCCGGGCCCTCGTCGAGTCCGCGTCGTCCGATCTCCACCTGCGGGTGGGGGAGCCGCCGATCTTCCGCACGCACGGCGAAATGAAGCGCCGGTCCGGGCCCGCGACGACGGCCGAGCAGCTCGAGCTGATGCTGCTCGCCATCATGCCGGAGCGGAACCGGGCTGAGTGGAAGGAGACGTGGGACTCGGACTTCGCGTACGAGATCGCGGGGCTGGCGCGCTTCCGCGTGAACGCGGCGCGCGACCGCAAGGGGCCGGTCGCCGTGTTCCGCGTCATCCCGTCGGAGGTGGCGACGGTGGAGCGGCTGAACGTCAGCAAGGAAGTGCAGCAGCTCTGCTACTTGAACAAGGGGCTCGTGCTCGTGACCGGCCCGACCGGATCCGGGAAGTCCACCACGCTGTGCGCGCTGATCGATCTCATCAACCGGACCCGCACCGATCACGTCATCACGATCGAGGACCCGATCGAGTTCGTGCACGAGAACAAGAAGTGCGTCATCACCCAGCGCCAGGTGGGCGTCCACACCGACAGCTTCAAGGCGGCGCTGCGCGCGGCGCTGCGGGAGGACCCGGACATCGTGCTCGTGGGCGAGCTGCGCGACCTCGAGACCGTCGCCATCGCGATCGAGACCGCCGAGACGGGCCATCTCGTCTTCGGCACGCTGCACACCACCACGGCGTCGTCGACCGTCGAGCGGGTGGTCGACCAATTCCCCGGCGACCGGCAGGCACAGATCCGGGTGATGTTGTCCGAGTCGTTGAAGGGCGTGGTCTCGCAGATGCTGTGCAAGCGGATCAGCGGCGGCCGCGTGGCGGCCCGGGAGATCCTGCTCGCGACGCCCGCCATCTCGAACCTGATTCGCGAGGGCAAGACCTTCCAGATCCCCTCGATCATCCAGACCTCGAAGCAGCTCGGCATGATCACGCTCAACGACGCGCTGCTCGATCTGGTCGAGAAGAAGGAGATCAGCCCCGACGAAGCCTACCTGAAGTCGGTCGAGAAGTCGGGGCTCAGCGCGTCGCTGAAGGCCAAAGGATTCAAGGTCACTATCACGGGGTAGTGGAGACGGGCGGTGAAGAAGGGTGTGGGGGGGCGAGAGCCACCGGTCGGATTTGAACCGACGACCCCTCGATTACGAATCGAGAGCTCTACCCCTGAGCTACGGTGGCGGTAGGCCCCTAAGTTAGCGGCGTGCTGCTCGATACGGTACTCCATCCACCCCGAAGCAAAGCGGCGGGATTCATTAACCGTTCAATCCTCGGCGGCGCCACAGGTAATACAGCACGGGGATCACTACAAGGGTCAGCACGGTCGACGTCACCATCCCACCCACCATCGGCGCAGCGATCCGCTTCATCACGCTCGCTCCCGATCCGTGGCTCCACAACGCCGGCACGAGCCCGAGCATGATCGCGAGCACCGTCATGAGCTTCGGCCGTACCCGGTTCACGGCCCCGTGCTCGATCGCCGCCACGAGCTCGCCGAGCGTCGGTCGCGGTCGGGCCTTCGTTGCATCCTGCCACGCGTGATCGAGGTAGATGAGCATCACGACGCCGGTCTCCGCCGCTACGCCAGCAAGCGCGATAAATCCCACCGCGACCGCGATCGACAGGTTGTAGTCGAGCAGCCACATGATCCACACCCCGCCGACCAGAGCGAACGGCAGGGACATCATCACGATCGCCGTCTCGGCTACGGTACCAAACGTGAGATACAGGAGCAGCGCGATGATCCCGAGCGTGAGCGGGACGACGACTTGGAGCCGCGCCTTCACCCGCTGAATCGCCTCATACTGACCGCTCCAGCGCAGCCAGTAGCCGGTGGGGAGCTTCACTTCGCGCGCCACGACGGCCCGCGCGTCGCGCACATAGCTCCCCACGTCCCGCCCCCGCACGTCGATCGACACCTGATCGTAGAGGTAGCCGCCCTCGCTCCGGATCATCGGGGGGCCCGGGCTGAACTGAATGTCCGCCACCTGCCCGAGCGGCACCTGCGGGCCGTCACTGCTGCCGACCAGCAGCCGGCTGATCGTGGTGGGGCCATCCCGGAAGTCACGGGCATAGCGCACCTGCACGGGATAGCGCTCCCGGCCCTCCACCGTGGTCGTGATCTCCTCCCCACCGAGCGCCAGGCTGATCACCTCCTGCGCGTCGCCGGTGGTGAGTCCATAGCGGGCGAGGGCGTCCGCATCCGGCCGGATATCCAGGTAGCGCCCCCCAAACGACCGCTCGGCGAACACCGACGCCGTCCCCGGGAGGGGCGCGATCACGCGCTCGATGTCCTGACCGATCCGCTGGATCGTCTGGAGGTCGGGGCCGAAGATTTTGACCGCGAGGGTCGTGCGCACGCCGGTCGAGAGCATGTCCGTGCGGTTCTTGATCGGCATCGTCCACGTGTTGACGGCGCCTGTGAGACGCAGCCGTTGATCCATTTCGGCGATCAGGCGATCCTGGGTCATCCCCCGCCGCCACTCCGACACCGGCTTCAGGTTCACGACGGTCTCGACCATCGACATCGGCGCCCAGTCGGTGGCCGTATTCGCCCGGCCCGCCTTGCCCCACACGCTCTCGACCTCAGGGAAGGTCATCAGGATGGAGTCCTCCACGTGGAGCAGCCGTCGCTGTGTGGTGAGGGAGAGGGCGGGCAGCGTGTTGGGCATGTACATCAGCGACCCCTCGTTCAGCGGCGGCATGAACTCGCTGCCGAGTCGCGAGAGGGGCATGAGCGTTAACGCGATGACTGCCGCCGCGCCGCCCAGCACCAGCCAGCGGGCGCGCAGCGCCCATTGGAGCACCGGCCGATAGAGTCGGATCGCCCAGCGGTTGAGCGGGTTCTCCGCCTCCGCACGGATCCTTCCCTTCACGAACCAGCCCATGAGCGCGGGCACGAGCGTCACCGAGAGCAGCGCTGCTGCCGCCATGGCGAAGGTCTTGGTGAGCGCGAGCGGCCGAAACAGCCGCCCTTCCTGGTCCTCCAGCGTGAATACCGGCAGGAACGAGAGCGTGATAATCAGCAGGGACATGAATAGTGCCGGGCCGACCTCGCGAGCCGCGGCGAACACGCGCTCCCAGTGCGGCCGCTCCGGCTCGCGCTCGATATGCTTGTGGAGATTCTCCAGCATCACGATTGCGGCGTCGATCATGGCGCCGATCGCGATGGCGATCCCGCCGAGACTCATGATATTGCCGTTGATGCCGAGCCAGCGGGTAACCGCGAGCGACACCAGAATGCCGAGCGGCAGTGTGGCGATCGCCACGAGGGCACTGCGCGCGTGCAGCAGGAACACCGCGCAGACGAGCGCGACAATGACCGACTCCTCGAGCAGCGTGCGCCACAGTGTGTTGATGGACCCGTGGATCAAGTCCGAGCGGTCGTACGTCGGCACGATCCGGACGCCGGCCGGCAGCGCGGGCGCGATCTCGGCGATCCGCTGCTTGACGCCGTCGATCACGCGCAACGCGTTCTCACCATAGCGCATGACCACGACCCCACCCACGGCCTCCCCTCTGCCATCCCGCTCAGCGATCCCGAGGCGCAGGTCGGGCCCGATCGTCACCCGGGCCACGTCGCCGACCCGCACCGGGCGCCCATCCTTCCCGACGCCGACCGCGACCTTCCCGATGTCCCCGACTCCACGGAGGTAGCCGAGTCCGCGGATCGCGTAGTCCGAGCCCGCGACTTCTACCGTGCGCGCCCCCACGTCCTGGTTGGCCCCGCGCACGGCGTTGATGACCTGTCGCGCGGTGGCCCCGTACGCCAGCAGTCGCGCGGGGTCGAGCAGCACCTGGTACTGGCGGACGTAGCCGCCCAGACTCGCGACCTCAGCGACGCCCGGAACCGACTGTAGCGCGTATCGCACCTGGAAGTCCTGAATCGTGCGGAGCCGGTCGGGCGAGTAGCCGGGACCCTCGACGGCGTACTGATAGACCCAGCCCACGCCGGTGGCGTCGGGCCCCAGTCGGGTCTTGGCACCCGCAGGGAGCCGGCTCTGAATCGCGTTCAGGTACTCGAGGACGCGTGAGCGCGCCCAGTAGAGATCGGTCCCGTCCTGGAAGATTACGTAGACGAAGGACGAGCTGAACATCGACTGCCCGCGCACGACTTTCACCTTGGGGACCGCAAGGAACGTGGTGAGTAACGGATAGGTCACCTGGTCCTCGACGACCTGGGGCGCCTGGCCCGGGTAGTCGGTGTAGACGATCACTTGGGTATCCGAGAGATCCGGGATCGCATCCACCGGCATCGTGCGGAGCAAGAACACGCCGGCCACGAGCACGAAGATGGCGCCGAGCACCACTAGTTCACGGCGCTTGATGGACCAGGCGATGAGCTTCTCGATCATGGCCGGCGCGCCCCTTCCTTGGCGGGCATTTGCATCCCGCCCATGTTCAGGCCCATCCCCATCTGGAGCATGAGTCCCTGAATCGCGGCCGCGAGGTTCGACTCGGAGTCGAGCAGGAACGTCGCCGAGGCCACGACTTCGTCGCCCGGCCGCAATCCTTCGACGATCTCGACGAGTGAGTCGCCCCGGAGCCCCACACGAACCTGCCGGGGCACGAACCGGCCGTCGCCGCGGTTCACGAAGACGAGGTCCTTCGTCCCGGTGGGCAGCACCGCCTCGAGCGGCACGCTCACACGCCGCCGGCCCGCGGTCGCGAGCGCTGCCGTCGCGTACATTCCCGGGCGCATGGCGCCGTCGCCGTTCCCCACGGCCACGCGGGCCGTCAGCGTGCGGGTCTTCTGGTCGAGCTGCGGGTAGATGAACGTCACGCTTCCCCGAAACGTCCGTCCGGGGAGCGCGTCCACGGTGATCGCGGCCGGGGTGCCGACGCGAACGGCTGCGGCGTCCTGCTCGAAGATCGCGACGTCCACCCATAGCACTCGGGCGTCGGCGATCTGGAACAGGTTGTCCCCGGCCTTCACCGCCTGGCCTTCGATGACCATCTTCTCCGTGACTTCACCGTTCCGCGGGGCGCGCAGCAACAGTGTGCGCGTCACTGCACCGCGGGTTTCCAGACTGTCGATCTGATCAGCCGGGATGTCCCACAGCGCGAGCCGGCGCCGAGCGCTCGCGGCAAGCGTGTCGTCCTTCAGCCGCCGCGCCAGGAGGTATTCCTCCTGAGCACTCACCAGATCGGGAGAGTAGAGTGCCAGCAGCTGGTCGCCCCGCTCGACACGCTTGCCGACGTAGTCCGCATACAGGCGCTCCACCCAGCCACCGACCCGAGCGTTGACGTACACGAGGTTGGGTTCGGCGTACTTCAGTATTCCGACTGCCCGCACCGAGGATCGTACCGGGCGCTCGGCAGCTCGAGCAAATGTGATGCCCAGCCTCCCGGCTTCGGCCCGATCCAGCGGGACCCCCGACGTGTCGGCGCGAGCAGCTGGCATTCCAGGCATGCCTGGCATCCCCTGCATGTCCGGAGCAGGAGCCTTCTTGCATCCCGTCAGCATCATGGCCGCGACGAGCAGCCCGGTAATGGTCTGTTTCACGGCTGCCCCTCCCCCGCGGTCAACTGCCGCAGCATGACAAGTTGAGCCTGGTACTCGGCCGCTATCGCGACCGCTTCCAGCTCGGCCCGGTATCGCGCGTCTTCGACCGACAACAGGGTCAGGAATTCGGCGCGACCGACCTGATAGCTCCGCAGCACGGATTCGACGGTCCCCCGCGCATTGGGCAGGACGCCGTCGAGGAGGAGGGCGAGACGCTGCTGTGACCCTTGGACTCGGGCAGCGGCTTCAGTGACTTCGCGACTGAGCTGGAGCTCCGCGTCGCGCAACCCAGCTGCGGCCCCAGTGGAATCCGCGCGCGCGGCATCCGCGAGCCGGTTCTGTTTGCGCCACGCCCACACGGGAAGCCGCAGGCCTACGAAGGCGGAGAAGAAGTCCGGAAAGTTGAAGTTGAACGCCCGAGGTCGGTATCCGTAGCGCAGCGTCAGGGTGAAGTCGGGCCGGGCGCCGAGGCGCTCGACCTGAATCGTGCGCGTGGCTGCGTCGACTGCCGCCCGGCGAGCGGCGAGCCGGGGATGGGTTGCGACGGCCAGGGCCACTAGGGAGTCGGTGGAAGGCGGTGGCACAACCCCGCCATGCAGCGCAGCCGCGTCGATCGGCGTGACTGGGACCGTGTCTCCGGGTGCCCGGTTCCGCAGTGCATTCACTGCGGCGAGCGCGGCGACCCGCTCGCTCTCCAATGCGAACTCTTCGGACCGCAGGCGATCGCGGGCCAGCTTTGCCTGGAGGGGATCGCTCTGAGGCGCCGCGCCTGTCGCATAGCGCATCGTGCTGAGCTGGACGGCGGCGTCGAGCAGCTCCCGCTGGTGCCGCAGCGTCTCCAGCGCCGTCACCGTGTAGCCGAGTCGGGAGTAGGCGACCGCCATCGCGGTCGTCACCTCACGGCGGACGGTGCCTTCTTCTGCATGGGCGCCGGCCGCAGCGGCCCGCATGACTCCTGAGCGAGCCGCGAGTGAGCCGGGCCATGGGATCTCCTGGCTCAGCTCGACGTCCGCCTCGGTGAAGTCACTTTGGTTGAATGCGAAGTGCGGCAGCAGCAGGTCCATCACGCCGACCGACAGCATTGGGTCGGGCAGCGTGCCGGCAGGGCGGATGCGGAGTGTCGCGGCTCGGACGGCCGCCTTCCGCTGCGCGACGGTCGGGTTGCGCGCGAGCGCTTCGGCGACCAACGACTGCAAACCCGAGTCGCCGGTGACGGACGCCAGCGAGCTCTGTCCGAGCGCAGGACTGGGGCCCGCCAGGGCGAGCGCGCTCACGGCTAGAATCAGATGTCGGAATTGCATACCTCTCCTCGCCAATCGGTTTCCGGCGGAACGCGCCGGAGCCCGCACCGTTGTGGGCGGCGCGTCAGGGACGCTACGCTTGGGAGAGGCTAGGCTTGGGGCGGCGGAGGCAGCGGTGGTTGCGGGTCGGCTGGAACGAACGTGGCAAGACTGAAAGAGACGATGTGAGACTCTCGAGTAGAGACGGAGATCCGTGCATTCAACGAGAGCAGGGCGTTTGCCGTGATCGCGCAGAAGGCTGAATTGGCGCACGGGGTAGCGTGGGTCGTTGCATCAACGGCTGGCCCAGACCGGTGGGACGCCATCTGTTGCTCGCAGTTCGCCGGCGTTCCTCGCTGGACCTGCTCACACAAGAGAGGTAGGCCAACCGGCAACATCTGGCCGCTCAGCAGCAACGTGGCAACTAGCCTGACGAGCGAGACTTTCATGCGCGCTCTCAATATACAACCTGGCCATGGCCGGAGTGCCAGCCCTTCCGGACAGCTCTGACGCCCCTCTTGACCCTATACCTAGGTACATGGTGTAACGTGAACACTGCCTCGCAGGGAGAAGGGCATGTCATTGTCGATCGGTCAGGTCGCCACGGCGGCCGACGTGAACATCCAGACGATCCGGTACTACGACCGGCGGGGCCTGTTTCCGACCCCGCGGCGCACGCCGGCCGGCTACCGCCACTACGCGGACGACGCGGTCGTGCGCCTCCGCTTCATCAAGCGCGCGCAGGAGCTAGGCTTCTCGCTGAATGAGATCCAGGGATTGCTCGGACTGCGGGTTCGGCACGCTGCTGCGTGCGACGCGGTCGAGCGGAAAACTAGAGAAAAGATTGAGCTCGTCCAGCAGAAGATCGCCCATCTCCGGCGAATGAAGCGCACGCTGGAGCGGCTGGCCGCGGCATGCGCGGCCCGACGGCCGACCGACGACTGCCCGATTCTGGAGGCACTGGAAGACCATGGCGACGTCGACCACTAAGACTGTCGTCGCAGCCACGGGCGGCATTGCCGCCGCCGTGGCGTCGGCACTCTGCTGCGCCGGGCCGCTCATCGCCGTCGCCCTCGGCCTGAGCGGCGCCGGCCTCGCCGCGACATTCGAGCCGTTGCGGCCGTACTTCGTGGTTGGTACCGGGCTCGCCCTCGGCTTCGGCTTTCTCGTGCTGCACCGTGAGGAGCGAAAGGCGTGCGAGCCTGGCACGATGTGCGCTTCGCCGGTCGCTCGCCGCCGGATGAAGTCGGCACTGTGGATCGCGACCATCATCGCGATCCTGCTGGTCACGTTTCCGTGGTGGTCGAAGTTTGTGCTTGGCTAGGAGCTGCGAAGGGTAGGTCACCGGATTGTCCCGAAGGAGGCTGAACATGTTGCCATCAGTGAAGGCTGGGTTGTTGCTCGCCGCTGGACTGAGCGGCACCGCGTTCCTCTGCCCGTTGTGCGGCGGCGGAATCCAGACGGCCGGCGCCCAGAACGCGCCGGTTGCGGCCCAAGCTCCGGACACCGCCACGGTGCGGCTGCACATCTCACGGATGACGTGCGGGAGCTGTCCCACGACGGCGCGCCTTGCCCTCAAGAAGCTGCCGGGGGTCTACGGTGCCACGGTCACGCTCGACGACAGCCTCGGCGTCGTACGCTACGACCCGCGCCAGGTCACCCCCGACCAGATCGCCGCCCATCTGATCCGGCTCACGGGCTTCGGGGCGACGGTCCAGGGCAAGTGAGCGTGCAACACGGCGAGTTCCACATCGCGATCGTGGGTGGCGGTTCGGCGGGATTCGCCGCCGCGATCAAGGGGGCCGAGCTGGGCGCTCGGGTCGCCTTCGTCGAGGCGGGCACGCTCGGTGGAACCTGCGTGAACGTGGGCTGCGTGCCGTCGAAGACCCTCATCCGTGCAGCCGAGGCGCAGCACCGCAGGGTCCATCACGGATTTCGGGGAGTCTCCACCAGCGATGGGCGGCCCGCCTGGCCGATGGTGCGCGCCGAGAAGGATGCACTCGTGGCCGAGCTGCGGCAGACGAAGTACTGGAACGTGCTGCGCGCCTACCCCTCCATCACCCTGTTCCAGGAGCGCGCCACTCTCGTGTCAGGACACCAGGTCCGCCTGACAAGCGGTCGCACGGTGACCCCCGGCAAGATCGTCGTCACCACCGGCGCCTCCCCTTGGGCGCCGCCGATCCCCGGGCTTGCCGAGGCCGGTTACCTGGACAACGCGACGGCGATGGCGCTGGAGCGCCTGCCGAAATCACTCGTCGTGATCGGAGCGAGTTCCGTCGGTCTGGAATTAGCGCAGCTGTTTGCCCGGCTCGGCGTGCGGGTCACGGTCCTCGAGGCGCTGCCCCGCGTCGTGCCGGCGGAGGACGCAGATATCGGCAACGCCCTGGGCGATTACCTGCGGTCGGAGGCTCTCGAGGTATGGACCGACATGCAGATTGACCGAGTGACACGGGGCCGCGACGGCTACGCGGTCCAGTTCCGTACCGGCCGCGAGACGCGCACCGCGCGCGCGGACCAGTTGCTCGTTGCCACGGGACGCCGGGCGAACACAGCCGGGTTCGGGCTTGAAGCGGTCGGCGTAACCCTCGGCAAGAAACAGGAGATCGTCGTCAACGAGTTCCTACAGACGACGAACGCCGACATCTACGCCGCGGGCGACGTGATCGGCGACCCGATGTTCGTTTACGTGGCGGCGTATGGCGGCGCCCTTGCGGCCGAGAACGCCCTGACCGAAAAGCAGCGCCGCTACGATATATCTGCGCTCCCGAAGGTGACGTTCACCGATCCAGCCGCGGCTTCCGCCGGCCTCACGGAGGACCAGGCGCGCGCGCAGGGGATCGACGCGCTCGTGTCGAAGCTGTCGCTGGAGCACGTGTCGCGGGCGCTCGCGGCGCGGGACACGCGGGGATTCGTCAAGCTCGTCGCGGATGCCCGCACCAAGAAGATCATCGGCGCGCACATCCTCGCCGCCGAGGCCGGTGAGATGATCACGGAGCCGACGCTCGCGATCAAGCTCGGGCTGACGATTGAGGATCTCACCGCGACCTTCCACCCGTACTTGACGCTCTCGGAAGGGATCAAGCTCGCCGCGCAGGCGTTCATGAAGGACGTCGCGAAGCTGTCGTGCTGCGCGGCGTGAACGCTGCCCTTCCGCAGGCTACTCGCTGGCCGCCGTGCTGAATCGCAGTCTGTTCCCGTCGGGATCGACGACCGTCATCTCGCGCGCGTGCCACTCTGTGTCGCCCGGCGGCTCGGCGGGCTTGATGCCACGGCGGCCAATCTCGCGAAACAGCGCATCGACGTCGTCAACCACGAAATAGGCGGCGCCGCCGACCTGGCAGTCACCCGCGTGCTCGGTCAGGAAGAGCGACAACCCATCGCGAGTCAGCTGCGCAAACACGGGCAGACCGGGCTGGAATCGGTGCTCCCAATCCACGTTGAAACCGAGGCCATCGACGTAGAAAGCGCGCGTGCGCTTCCAGTTGGTCATGCGCAGTTGCGGGAAGACTCGTTGCCGCATCGACGGCCCCGGCATAGCGCCCAACTCATGGCGTAACGGACTCCTAACCTAGTCGAGCGCCTTTCGATACGGTACTCCGTGTAAGGGGGGGCAGACGTCGGCGTGATACGCTTCCTCCCGATGGCGCGCCATCGCAGCTACGTTTCCCCCATGCCGCCTGCGACGGTACAGACCGCCCAGGACCTGCTGCGCTTCAGCGAGCCTGGCAAGACTGCCGAGCTGGTGCGCGGGGTGTTGGTCGTGCGCGAGCCCCCCTTCACGAGCCACGGCAGCCGCGCCGCCCGGCTGACCGTGCGGATGGGAGCGTTTGTGGAGCGCGAAGGGCTCGGCGAGGTCTTCGCGCAGGATACCGGCTTCCAGATCGAGCGCGATCCCGACACCGTACGGGCGCCGGACCTCGCGTTCGTGGCCTCGGCCCGCCTCGGGCAGATTCCACAGGAGGGCTACGCCGAGGTGGCGCCGGACCTGGTCGTTGAGGTACTCTCGCCAAGCGACCGGCCCGGCGCGGTGCTGGAGAAGGTGGGCCAATGGCTGAGCGCCGGCACGCGCCTCGTCTGGGTGGTCGATCCGGCGCACCGCCACACGCGTGTCTATCGCGCCGACGGCTCGGTCTCGATCGTCGGGCCAGAGGGAGAATTGGACGGGGAGGACGTGCTTCCCGGCTTTCGCTGTCCGCTCGGTGAGATCTTGTAGCGACGGCGCGGTTCCCGCAGTCCCTTGACGGGACCCCCGAGCCGTTATGTCTGGTTCACGCCGGCGCCCGCCCGGGGCGGAGCGCGCAGCTGCACCGCATCACCCCCCGCTCCGCGTCAGTTGGGAACAGATGGTCGTACACGGCCACGGCCATGGGCACGGACGCGAGCGCGTTGTACAAGAGGTGCAGCTCCACCCGCGGGATCCAGAGCTGGACGATGCTGACCGGGACCGGCGACCCGAACAGACTCCAGCCGGCGATCACCTGCCCCTGGAGCAGCGCGTGCTCGAAGTGATGCCAGAACTGAATGACCAAAGCGGCCAGCCACCAGTGGCGCGAACGGCCCGAGAAGCCCGACAGCAAGATCCAGATCCCGGCCAGCATGATCGCGGCATAGCCGTAGTGCAGCACTTCGGCGTGCACCAGCCACGGGAACCACTGTCCCAACACGCCTCGCGCGTCGTGGACCCGCCAGGCGAGAAGGTGAGGGCGCGGAGCCAGGATGTGTCATGGACGATCCACCAAGGCTGCCCAATTCTGGTGTCACCGCGAGGTCTCGGCCACTCCCTGAAACCACGACGGCCAGCGCTGGGCTGCGCTGGCCGTGTACGATTTACGAATCACGACCTCTACCACTGAGCGACGGCGACCGGATGCCCTGGCCCGGACTCGAACCGGGACGCCTCACGGCACTGCCCCCTCAAGACAGCGTGTCTACCAGTTCCACCACCAGGGCGGGAGCGGGAAAACTAGAACCCCGCCCACGCGTTATCAAGCTGCGCATCTGGCCGCGAGGGCAGCGCCGCGTACCTTTGAGCCATGGAGCTCTGGGTTGCCTTCGCGTTCGGAGCGCTGCTCGGCCTGTCCATCGGCGTCCTGGTCGGCCGGCATCGGGCTGCGGCGCACCACACCGGGCCCACGCTCCCGCCGCCCATTCCGAAGCCCCCGCCCCCGCCCGCGGTCCAGCATGTCGTGCTGGACGAGGGCTCGGCGAACTCAACGCGCTGAACAATCGACTGGCGGCGATCGGCGCCTTGGCGGACCTGCTGCACGGCAGCCAGCTCGACCCGGAACGGGCCCGCGCGCTGATGATGCTGCACGGCGAAGTGCGCCGCGCGGCCGAGATCACGCAGCATTTTCTCGAGCTGGCCCAGCACCCGATCGGGGCGGCCGAGCCGTCGGATGCCGCGATCGTGCTGAACGGGGTCCTGGCCGAGCGCGAGGGCACGCTCAAGGAGCTCGGAGTGAAGGTCGCGCGGACCATCCCACCCGATCTGTCGATGGTCGCTTGCCCGATGGCGCAGCTGACCGAGATGCTGATGAAGCTGCTCGACTTCGCCCTGCGACGGCTACGGGACCATGCGCCGCCCCGCGAGCTGCGGATCAGCATCACCGAGGCCGGGCCGTCGGTGATCATCTCGCTGTGGGACTCGGGCGCGCCCCTGTCGGTCGAGGCGGAGCAGCGTCTGGTCACGCCGTTCCGGTTCACGCAGAGCGCGGGGGGCGGAGAGATCGAGTTCGCCCTGGCGCGCGCCCTCGCGCAATCCGCGGGCGGCACACTGCGGCTGCGACCGCGCAGCAGCGAGGGCGCCGAAGTGGTCGTGACGCTCTCCAAGAGCGTGCTCACGCCGCTCGCCCGCGCGACGCCGTCCACGCCCGCACTCCCCAAGCTGCGCATCCTCGTCGTGGACGACGACGCCGTGAACCGGCAGGCGATGCGCCTGCTGCTTGAGCGCGAGGGACACGAGGTGGTGGCCGTGGAGAACGGGCTCGAGGCGATCGAGCGGCTGGGGCCGGCGAGCGACCGCTTCGACGCGGTCGTCACCGACCTGCAGATGCCGCGGCTCGGCGGCCGCGCGCTGTACGAGCAGCTCCAGGAGCAGCGGCCCCAGCTCTCGGAGCGGTTCGTGTTCGTGACCGGCGACCGGGCGCGCGACGAGACCCGCCGCTTCCTCGAAGAGTGCGGCCAGCCCTCGGTGATGAAGCCGTACGACTTCAACGATTTGATCGCGGCGATCGGGCAGGTGGC
>WNGA01002407.1_pt1 | contig 41562 bp, 38 predicted proteins | sample 5400061 | NCBI WGS metagenome assembly WNGA01 (sample SAMN13153366, study PRJNA577476) | soil metagenome | isolation source: 100 cm soil or saprolite under grassland replicate 2 | place: USA:California | collected 2016-06-15 | reverse complement strand
TACTATTTTGAATCCTTATCGAACCCCAAGGCTCTGACCTTCATATAAAGAATAGCAGTTAAGGTGAAAACTTCCTAGGATTGATTCCTTGTAAAAGCGGTCAGTGGGATACGCGTAAAATGATGTATAGCGTCCTACTATATGGTTAAATAATATGTGGACTAGTTCTAAGCAGGACTGATGATCTACGGCTAAGTTCGCCTGGGACGCTAAACCGAAGGATCAAATACGTGAGAGAATCTGTTTGACAGATATAATATTCTTAAGATATGGGGATTCTAAATCTGGAAACATATGTGTTGAATTTGAATATTTTCAGTCTGAGGGCTCTATAAATTATCTCGAAGTCAGTTACAGCGATCCTGATTTGGAAAAATATGTAGAAGGTAATCAATACGTCTTAAGAAACGTAGATGCATACATAAGAAACAAATTGTTGAAACAAGAATATAACTATAACTTTTTCTAATATTTGTAATGATTGTAATATTCGTTACCCTACATATAGATGATTTAAAATTTATATATTAACAATAAATAATAAAAAATCCCCGTCAGTTGAAATCTAGAATACTATTGATTGAAGACGATTAGGATTTGTTACAATTATTTGCTGATGCCTTAGTCGAAAGTGGTTACTACGTAGATAAATTCGGGGATCCACTTAAGGCGTTTTCTGCATTCGAACAAAATGCTGATGGCTATGACTTAATTTTAAATGATATCAGAATGCCGGGAATAACGGGACTTAACCTCGAAAGAAAAATGAAGAACGTTAACCCTAACATACATTGTGCTCTCATGACTGCTTTTGAAACTGACAGCTTTCAAGAAGACCTAGGAGAATTGGAATTGAGCAGCTTTATGAAAAAACCTATGGATATTGAACAGCTCGTCAATGCAGTCAAAGCTTGCATTGCAAATTCAAGAAGTGAAAAGTTTCGTTAATGAAACAGGAATCGAGTTAATTAGATCCAATGTAGCATCATAAAGGCAATCGAGTTCGCTTGAATACATTTTGGTTGTACTACTGATTCGAAGATATTTTAACTTCAAGCAAATACAAACATCGATTAATCCTATTATTGGTAATAGGTTAAGGCATTTTAAATTTATATTCTAAGGAAAGGAGATTGGTTAGATATTCCAGCAATGTTGCACGCTTGACTATTTCCCGAGTCTCCATACATTTCCCTATACCTTTAACTCAGTTTGATATATAAAGCAATGATATAACGTACAATTCAAAGTATTTATTACCGAATTTCCATTCGTCCTTTTCTTCCTGGTTTATGAGGCCTGTCCTTATTTCTTGAATATTTGAGACTTCACATTTCCGACAAAGCCAAGTTTATTAGGTACACCTCACTATCACACAAATAATTGTATATCATGGAAATGGTGGGAACGATGACAGACTTTATCTCATAGAAATCAATTTATTGCTATTGTTGACGATGAAATTGATTTAGCTTGTCTTTTTCGAGATGCTTTAAGTCAAATTGACGGGATTCAAGTGTTGGCTTTTTCTGATCCACATTTATTCTTAGAACACTTTGAGGTAAATCACCAGTATTATAGGGTCGTAATTTCAGATTATAGGATGCCGGAGATGAATGGGATAGAACTATTGGAAAAGACGAAGAGCATCAACTCATCAGTCCTTAGAATGATGGTCAGTGCATTTGAAATTCAAGATCAAGTTTTTGGATCGTGTAATTGTGTTGATAAGTTTTTGCAAAAACCAATCAAGATGTCTGATATTAAAACCGAAGTTCAAAAGCAGATGAATTCAATAAAAATTCAGAACAAAGGCTAACAAAAACCAGCACTATCAGCCACAAATCTTTTGCAGCCTTAGTATTCCATTATTTCATTGATTATCCGTAGTTATATTTCGACCCCCGACCTTTCTGCCACTCGAGCTTTTTTGCAATTGCTTGTAATGAAACCATATCTTCAAGTATCAAATGTTTGTGCTGTATATTAAGTTAAGATACGAGTATAAGGAGAAATAACCAATTAACATTGTTAAGCACAAACAAGCCGATAGTTCTAGAAGTAAAGAATTTGTGTTGAAACTCGGAGAAGAGCTATTTCCGTCTAGGAGAATCTCTAACATGTCATGGAAAATCTGGAGGCCTTTAATTTATTTTGGCAGGCTATTGAGACCTCTAAGATCGGTTAATCTACTCATTACATCTTCTATGTATTCGTCTGTAAAATTCAAATTCGGATTATCCAGCCTGTCTTTGATAAGTTCATCAAGGGTGTCAACATCCATCTCTTTCTGCTGCTTAGTCCGCCTACTTTCCTTCAGTAATTCACTTATTTGATTGAGCCAAGATTCTATTTGTTCGTCTTTTTGTGTTGACATCCTAGATACTAAAAATCTAAGACTTTACGTTTAAGTATTTCTGATATTGTCAATGTGGGTCCTATGACTCACCGTCATACCGTATTCAAGAACACTTGTTGTCCTGGTTGTAACACAAGACTAAGAACTCGTACAAAGTGAAGATGACAAGTTATCGAAAATTGGTAGAGAATTACTGTCTGAAGAGGTTAATAACCAGGTTGTGCTACAGATAATATGTCTACAGCAAGCAACGTTATTCGCAAAGATGAACCTTTCACCTGTCTACTATGCGGTCGAACTTTTTATGACAAACAGACCTTGCAAATTCACAAGGAAAAGGATCATAGCATATCTCTTGAGTCACCGGCTGGCTTTGGTTAATAGGAAGGATTGATGGGCCAAGTCGAGAACCCGCTAAAGTCTTGGCCCACCGAGTCATAGTTTTGTGTTAGAGATATTATTTGCAAAGTACATCCCTAAAAGGGAACGAGATAAATTAAGTAAACAAGAAAATGAAAGTTTTTATGGTATAAAATATTATGTAGGTAGAAGTGTACATATGCTATCGTGTGCCTGTCTATAATCGACAGAGCATGAAGGCCGCGAACAAGCGTATCAATTACTCAGAGCTGTTACGAATTCAGTATTTTCTGGCCAAAAATTTCTTCAGCGGTTTTCTTATCAAGATAATTCATAATCTTGGAGTACAAGGGCCCCGTTATTAGTTTGAATTTTGCTGACTCCAGAACAATGTGCATGGCCTGCAATAGCGTTGAGACAGGTTTCTATTGCTCATGTGATTCAGACGCACCGTAAAGGAGCACTTACGCCTTAATTCGTATGCTGTAAGATCATTATTCAAGATAATATCTGGTACAAATCACAACTTTCTCGTAATAAACCCCTGGGAAGTATAATTTGGATGGAGAAGGCTATCAGAAGATCATATTCTTTGAATTTCCTTTCTACAACACCCGTGAAGGTCCAGATTGAATCCTCACATAGTCAGTCGGCTGTCAATCTTCGTAATCTGTCCACAGAGCACTATTTTGCCCTACAAAAAAACTTAGCAACGTTGTTATAGACCACCCGGGATGTTATGAAATATCATGAAAACTTTATCGTGCCGCGAAGCAGGATTTGACTGCGATTACGTAGTAAAGGGCGAAACAGAGGAAGAGATATTCAAAAATGGTGGAGAACATGCTATGAAGGATCATGGTATGAAACCGGAAGACATAACTCCAGAATTTAAGGAAAAACTAAGAGGTCTGATTCGTAGTCAGTAAACTAAATTACAACCTAGTCCACGAGATTATGTATGGCCAGTTTATGGTACCGTTTTTGGCCTAATTTAAAAATTAATAAAGTCTAAGAAAGAAATACGCAGAAAACATGGTACTGACTCAAGAAAGCCCATTGAAATGAAATTCTATTCCGGTCAAGCCACTATCAATGCTCAACGAATGTTAGCCATGGAACAGAAAACTGAATGCCGAAAATGGAGATCAAGCTGAATTATGGATATGCTTGCGGTATTCCTCAGTCCTTTTTTTCTTAACTGATCCAGAAATATTGGCTTCTTCTTTTCCTGAAGTATTCAAAGAGTTAATAACTGAATCGATGTTGTCCGGTTCCAGCGGCGAAGTAACACACGAATCAATTTCAAAAGCCGAGGCTCGCATACGTGATAAATAAGGAAAAAAGAAAAACTTTCAGACCATAAGAATAGAGTTATAGAAATAGAATGGCAGATGTTAGTAGTGTTTCTACCAGTTGATATAAAGCGTTACGGTCTATTGTAGGCTTTACCCTATCAGCTACTGATATTGTCTCTTAGATTCCCTTCTTTTTCAGTGTCATGCTATGGCCGCAATGCATATCTGGTCGTATTCCTTATGAGGGATCAGGTTAACAATTTCTACGACCTTGTTACGTGTGATACAGCGTGTTTTTTCTCTCATGACCTCACTCACTACGCCTTGAATAATTATTATTATCCGCAATCATGTACTGACTTCCGGCACTCAGCTAGCCTTCTTTCAGTTATGCTAACTATGTTATATCCTCTTTGTTCATATTCTAAAAGTGCATCTAGAATAATACTATCTGTTTTAGACTCCTTTATTCCCACTATGGGAAGATACTTTTCAAACACATCAATGTATGTAAATTCATTAAGATGAAATGTAGGTTGTCTTCCATCCTTTGTTGTATCTTGATATTTTCTCCATAGCTCTTCCATGAAATTCCAAATTATCATTTTCTTGTCTCGAACCGGGACAGTGATTGGTGTAACGCTAAAAGAGGGCCGATCTATTCAGAGCGATGAGTGATCCATTCAATGTCCCATTAGTGAATTCTGACATCGTTTCATTTCTGCTGGAAATTTCATTTGTCACGGTACCTGAGATTTTGTTCTGAATGTTACTACTGCATAATACCTGAGTAGACTGGCACTCAAATACCACAATCTTACCATTTGAAAACCGAATATCGCCTGGTTGAGCAAGCCCTGATATGATAGTTAAACAAAATATAGCTGCCAACGATATGAAAATTATGACCGTCGAGTTCATTTTTGACAATTATAAATTACTCGACATGTCATAAAAAAATTACAGGATTTATTATTTAAAACTTACCTGGACTTTGGCATCTAGCTACGAAAACTTTATTTCCTCAACTATTCCATAAGGCAATAATAGTATCAATTATAGTCACATAATGCGACTCATTTTTGAAAACTTCCCTGAGTGATTTCATTTCTGTCAGAAATCTAGAGCCTCGATGAGATTGACCAGATTTAACTATTTGTAAGAACTCAGCATATGCATCGTACATGGTATTAATTTCTTCTTCGGTCCTATTAATACCAACAAGCTGGTCCAATAATAAGCACGTAATTAGATCAGTTTGGTCAATATCTAGCATAATATTATTTATTTTATCATCAGAAGCATCCAATTGAAACTAAGCTCACAATATTAAATAAGAATTAAGCAGGTTCTTCCTTTCCTGTTTGTTCTTGCGCTTCTCTAAGTTGTTCCTGAATGTGAGGTACGTGGCAAGGTGTTGGTCCCTCTTGATCATAAATGCTCTTCAATAACATATTCATAGTCGATATTTTATATTTAGGTTATCGTTGGTTGATACCTCAGAATACATAGACGAAACCAGGCCCATAACTAGCACTAATTCCATTTACACCTTTATCTTTAGATCTACACTAAGGTGTTCTAACATTTAACTAATATCTGCAGGAATAACACTAATTCTGTACACAATAAAACTGGGCAGTTATCAATCACTTCCTTAACTTTGTTAAGCCATTTATTATAACTCGATCTTCCATATCCATAGGTACAGGCACGTAAATCAGACACGGGTGGAGGATTTTACTACCAATTTTTCCCTCCACCCGGTTGCCGATCTCAGTATTAATCTTATATACAGTGGCATAGACAAGGAATCATGACCCTATCAATCAATTGTTAGGAGGCAGGGAATCCGGCTTGTACTCACACAATGTATGGAGAGACAGAAAAAGAACTATTAAAGAATGCTAAAGAACATGGCATGGAGGTACACGGCTATACTGAAGACGCATGGAGGAAGAAATATCCAAGAATCGAGAGAAGTTTAAAAAATTAATAAAATCGTCCCAGACAACCTTTTTTATTTTTGTCTTTATTAATTTACGATTACTCATATCTTACAAATTGAGGCTCGAACTTCCTGTAAATTCCGTATAAAAGTCACTGCTAAGTTTCAATTCCTCGAATTTTTGTTGGAGTTTGGCAACCTTTTTTGGTAACATTTTGTGTCAAGATATAAATTCTGTAGCGATTCTTTCTGTGTTAATTTGCAATACAATGTGTACTATTTGCTTTAAGAGTGTGTTTGACGAATATATATCAAAGATGTCACATCCTTACGAAAACAACAAATCTTACATGGGAAAATATGCTTACGTGGATGGGAGTATACTTAGGGTTAAGCCTAGCAATATCTTTTGTTATCCCATTTCCTGGTCCCTATTGGCCATATTTACGGCGATTATTGGAATTGATTATTTAAGAGCGAGATACATAATGAAAAAGATGGGAGTTAACAACATACGGCAGATGTTCGGTGCGCTTTCAGGTCCCCAATTTGGATATCAATCGTTGAAGTACTACTGTATGAGTTGTGGTACTGAGCACAGAGAAACCTCATGTCCTAAATGCGGTTCAAAAATGAAGAGGGTTGGATGATGGTACTGAACATTTTTAGACGCTGGAGGCCAAAGGGAAAGATGTACAGTTTTAGATGCCTCCAGTGCGGGTCTGGTTTTCTCTCCAGCTTTAATCTTGAAGCACCAATATGCGGAAAATGCATCCAAAAGGCCAAATCACTAGATTCCACTATCGATGACGAAAAAGTGTGTATTAAATGTGGTAACAGAGGGGTGATATATGGCAAGGAAAACTGCCACTCTTGTTATTTTGGATTCGAAAAGAACGAGTCTGTCAAATAAAATAAATAATAGGCGCCAAGGTTTGACGATCGGAGGCCTTAATCATACGATCACTATTGTAGAAGTCTTGATCTCTTCAGCAGCGATTGATTTGGGGGATGATTGAAATACGTTGATCAATCAAATGGGAGCTGAAATCTAAATCAATTTCTTTGCTTTCAGATCTTTAATCCTGGTCCTTTCTGTCATTTCCGTAACGCCTGCGGCTTTTGCAACCTCTTTTTGCGAAATATATTCACCAGTTCTACCGCAGGCAGCATAAAGCATTGTGGCGGCCAGACAAAAAGGGTTTTTTCCAGCAGAGTACTTTTTTTCTTTAATAATAGACATTAGGTCCAGAGCTTCCCGCTTTGTCTTTTCACTCAAACCAATCATACTTCCAACCCTGTTTACGTTTCTAGTCAGGTCGTCCGCCGGAACTGAGATCTCAAGCTCTGAAGATAGTGCCCTTACAATTCGTGCTATGGTCTTCAGTCTGATGTTACTGGCTTTAGAAATGTCCCTTAGTGATATCGATGACGATGTTTGCCTAACAGCAATAAATACTGCGGCGACGAGGACCGCATCAATTGACCTACCACTGACTAGCCGCTTGATAACAGCCTTTCTATATATTTAGGCGGAGCTTTCTATTGCTGCGTCGGATAGATTGAATTTACCTTTTAAGGTATATAGTAGAGAAAAAGCTCTCTTCAAATTTCTTTCTTTACTGTCATGAAAATGAATTCTATAATCGCAAGTCCTCAACCTTTGCATTCTAGAATGAACAGAGCTTTGAATTTTTTGTCCTCTCGCATCTTTATCTGTATTCCCAATAAGTGTCGATAGTCCCATATCATAGGAGGCCATGGAAGAGCGAATAGCTGTCCTTTCATCCAGGCCTTGGGCATATAACTGCTTTTTATTGTCCTCTAACTTATCCTCAATAACCATACCGCACAAACTGCATACAATCTCTCCGGATCCTGGATCTGTTATCGTACGATCTAGCAAGAGGCTAAAGCTTGCATCAGTATATCAGCTTACATTAATTGTTCAACAAGCAATATATTGATTCTAAATTGCCTAGAAATCAGTAACGTGAATTATGGTTTTAAACTACAATGTGAATAAACGTATCAACGATAGCAGCTAAAACCAGAAATGGGAATATACTACCAAAAATCTGACTTAATTATTAAATCATCTTACCGGTAGTTCTTCATTCACCCATCAGAAATTTCCTTAGGTCTAAAATTCCTCAAAGTTTAGTCTGTGTTAAATTTTTATATATTTTCAAGTCTAATACAATACTAACTCAGACAATCTCTCTAAGTGAGAGGTAAGGCACAGCCTACACTCTCACCTGAAGCTTTAATTTTGAAATAGGCTAACAATAATACAACCTTAAATATTCTCCGACACAAGTCATCTTATGGAAGACCAATCCTGCGATAAGTGTGGAAAGAAATCTAATGCTGTTATTAAGGTGGCTGAAAACTTATACAGCTATACTCAAGACTGGTGTTTTGCTTGTGTCTATGAAAAAGGTCTAGCTGATTATACTGCAGGTACAAATAGGTAATTTATCGTTACTACATCCTTACCATAATTATTCTTGAGCCCGCCAGAAACGAAATAAAATGCTTGAGAAATTAAATCCTAGGGGATCGACGTCAACATTATGGTGACAAAATTATCAATGAGAGGTTTATGGAACGCAATATATCTGAACTCAAACACCTTCTATCAAGTAGCGTGCTGAAAATGGAAGACTACCTCAAAATCGTATCACTGGTCAAAGTATGTGGGACAATGTAAGAAATCAGCGAAAAGCTAAAAACCAGAGAATAATTAATCTAAGGACAGTCGAACGCAGGCGATGCCGTTTTACCTCGACTCTTTAATGTAAGACCTGTGGCCTGACGGATAGTAGCTACAGGATAAACTTTGGAAAAATCAGGAACAAAAAAAAGAGAGGCGTTCCAGAATCAAGCTGTACTGTTTGTTGACGAAGTTGTGTTCCCAGTAGATTCATTTTCTCCCTTCAGTTTTATCTGTGCGCGTATCTCTCCATTAGGGTGATCTTTCGTGTGGACATTGACATAGGTATCACCATTAGCCATTGCGGTCTTTAGATCTGCCAGAGTTTGACCTTTCATCGGTCCTGTTAAACTTGAATCAGTTATATTTCCTCTCATAATCATACCCGATGGTGTGTTGGAGTGCTTGCTTAACTTGAGCAGATCAACAATAACGTCTCCATTTGTATCGTTTCTCCCTTTGTGTATGTGAGCCCCTGTTGCATCGGCTATACCTGTAATGTTCATCTTCCAGGACATCGAACCATCTATTGACTTGAAGTTAATAACGCCCTCGGCTGTTGAATTTACTGGCGGTATTTCATTGTTACCATCTAGCTTTGCTCTATATTTCTCGTTTTGTGCATATGAGCTATTAGCTACGTTAAAAATTAATGAAGCCATAGCAACTGCCACAACAATCATACACGCGTTTTGTTTTTGCCTCATGAGAACCAATTATTAGGCAACACTTAAAAAAGTTGTCAGAACCAATCATCACTTTTTTTTAAATACGGTGTAGCTGATGTAATTTTTTTGTCTTCATCGCGACTTTTTTGTTCCCTAACATTCACTTCATGTTCTATCCTTACTCGGACGCGGTTGGGGCGTCACCTATTATGTCGTGGTGGACTTATTGGCCCGTCATGGTCAGTCTCTTTATGCCAATTAAGTGCCTTTTGAGTATCAAAATTATTTCCACAAATAGGACAGGTAAAGCGTTCATTTTCTTCTGCCACATGAATAAATCAGCATATTAAATAATATGCGTGTTGCAGGAAAGTATCACTTCCATTTAATATCAGTATCATCAGGAAATAACCTATGCATTCCGACAAACGAGTTTCCTCTTATCTCACCATTTGGAAGGTCTTTCGTATTGATACTGATGTAAATTTTTCCATCAACCATTAATTCATGAAGATCCGCTATAGATTTGCCTTTTAAGCGGCCTTGAAGATCGTTCTTCGTTGCACCACCAACAGAAAGTGTTCCAAATGTCTTTCCTTCCGAAGTTATATTGACTATTTTAGCATCATTAGATTTATGGTCCTTTTCTGCCTTCAGAAAGTCCAATACCACAGTACCGCTCTGATTCTTATCCTCTAGATAAAAGTAAATGCCAGTTATATTTACGATATTTTCCGCGTTAACAGTATATACCATCTTGCTCATATCATCTGGATATTTTAAACCAACATATCCCATGGCATCTGTTCTGACAGGCGGTACCATCTGATCTCCTGTAAGAACACTCCAGTATCTGTCATGATTGACAATAGCACCTACCATAGTATTAGTGCAAATAAATAGACTAAATGACACAACCATACCAACAATCAGGGGAAAAATTAAGCCGCTCACCCCGAGTTTCCTACTTTTGTTTAATATAAGGTCTATCAGATTCAGGTTCAAAATTCAGACTATTTGATTGAGCCAGATAGCACCGGTTGCGTTTTCACAATATTGGATAAGATATTCGTCTTGTTTAAATCGGTAAAGACTGTTTCGGTTGTAATGTTCTGAGCGTAAGATTTTGGAATATTTGTTAACAATTCTGCCGTGTCAGTCTTATTAGCAATAAATCCAGAAGGAAATGATGTAGTCTTTATTATACTTCCATTAGATAAGTGTACTTTCATAACTGCATTAATCTTTTGACCAATGAGAGTGGGGTCAGATACCGAATAACTTACATTGACTATGATCCGATGATTAGCCGTTCCATTTACAGGAGCGGATTGGGCATTTCCTAGCTTTATGGTAATTTCCTTCCCAGTATATCCAGCTACAATAGATTGCATAGCAAAAAGAATGAATAGACCAACTATTACGCTCGATAAGCAAGCTAGACTGGTACTGCGATTCAACTCCTGTTATATTTGACAGATTAAATTTATACTTACTGAATTTCCTCTACATCTTGGGATTAGGTTATAACTAGAATAACAAAGTTCAGGAAGCGATTAACTCTAATAGCCAGAAAAAGGTGAAGCGATCAAGGCGGGAGCAGGTGCTACGTCAAAATTGTCCACAATATATTGGAAGCTCCCAGCGCTTCAAATTTATGAATTGCCTTCGTTCACTGGTTAATAACCGAGCTAATAACAGGAAAAAGACCGTTTTCTGTTGCTAGTGCCTACTGACCATACAAAATGAACTGGCATTTAACTTACTTGTGATCAACATGTTCATATTCATCTACCTTTTGATTCAAGGAAATGGAGTTGAAGAAGAAAAGTAGTAGAATGAAGGGTATCGCTGGTGCATAATTGAGTTTGAAAACTGTGTTCTCTATTCTGAAATGCATCTATTAATTTTGGAGATAGGTTGTGCAAGTTCTGTCTGTCTTCCGGGAAGGTAAAGCGAAAAAAAGAGTTTAGTGATTCTTCCCTCAGTCATTTGATTTGGACTTGCCGCCCATGCTGGCGTTGCATATTGCATACGGATTTTTACCTCCGCCTTTGCGCTTGACTTTCGGTACGCATAGATCGAATTTCTTCGTGCTAAGCCCTTCTTTCTTGCCTCTTGGCATGATCCTAATTGTACATAATAATTGGTTAAAATTTGTAAGCTGTGAACTTTCCATCACTTTTATTACCTTGGTTAAGAGTAAAATAAGCTTCTTTGGCCAAGCCGAGTTGTCTTTTTCCTTTAGATATTTAGTTACTTATTGATTTCAGAATTCGTGTCATTATTCAAAGCACAGCAATAAATAAGAACTAATTAAATTTAATCGTCATGTGGTCGGTGATGCTGTTGCGACGGATGATATAAATCAGAAGTAGAGCAGAAAGAAAATAAATCATCGGTTGCTAATTTCTGAGGTAGGTTTTGCATCTTCTTTCGTAATTTTCAACCGCGGTTTGTTACCGTCGTAAGACTCTACTAAGGCCCTTAGAAGATAGAATTTGTCTTTATCTATTATTCCCTTCTTAGTTACTACTGTGTCATACTAGACTGCATCAACTTCCCCGAAATCGTAATCATTATTCCCACGGGCTTTTTTCTTCACGACTTCGTCCCAGTTAATCTTTAGACTCATGAAATGTGTCACGAAACATGGGTTATAACGGTAAAAGCTAGCATGGCATTTTGAATCTACAATAAGATTAGTTCGTATCGGATTAATATGAAATAGTAAAAAAAATCTGCAAACATATCAACAAGCTATCAAAATACTAAATAAGGATGTTGCTACCACTTATTCATAGGTAGTTGAGTTGTAGTACGGTAATCCTGCTAGGAAATGAATATGAATATGATTGACCCCGTTGAGCAGTCAAAATAAACATGTGATGCTTCTGTACAATAAAGTGAATTCCTTTGTTGACGCTGCGAGAGATTAGATGGATCATTGACTAGACGAGGGTCACCTATGCATATACGCATCAATTCACGCATTTGATGAAGGAAGCGGTTCAAGTATATCCACCCTGTCTAATAAAATAAATAATTATCAACAGAATATCGATAACGGCAATGTTCAGATTAAAGTAATGTTCAGATTATAGATTTCAGGCCACATTACGAGTCTGCGTTGAAGGGAAATTTGCTCCCTTTTATCGATCTCAAATCACGTTTGGAACGTATTCTTCATGACCGGGTTGCGGGAGGAAAAGGAAATAACATGACAATCTTCGCTGATGCTGCGTGCTGCCTTTCTGAAAATCAGAGCTTTACTGAATCCGAAAATCTAGAATGTTGGTGGCAGCAAGCTCATGACGAATGGATCAGAGTTGGCCAACACATAACAGTTATCTATCCACATCCAGAAGGCATCCTAAATTGCAACCTAAGAGCTAAGGCCGGCATTGGAAATCAACACGATTTAATCCTTAATTTTGAATCCTACTTATCAGCTTGCAATCAAATTGAAAAGGTACGAATTCTAGTTGCCGAACCTGAAGCTGACCTTAGAGATTTGTATTTGGATTATTTAGGCATGAGCGGGGCCGACTTTGTGGTTACTGAAAGTGGTAGCGATTGCTTATTGGCTTATAAAGAAAATGAATTTGATATTGTTATCTTAGACACACATTTGCGGGACAAAAGTGCGTTAACGATAGCAAAAGAGATCCGTGCTATAAGACCGGATCAAAATATTGCGGTAACAACCACTAATTCATTAGATCGGATTTTCTTTTTTTTCCAATCACAGGGAATAAATACAGAAAATATTTTGTTAAAGCCTTTTTTGCTTTCTAGCCTACTGAGATTAATCAGAAAAAACAAGAGTATAATTAACTGAAATCCCCTAACTTGTTATTTGTGAGTATTCGTCTCATTGCAATCGAAATGGAGTGACGTCGCTCAAGGCTAGAGTTATATGATTAAAAGGTTCAAAGCACTAACCGGGGACCGGGTTTTAGCCTGTAGTTCTTACTACTGCTTCAACCTATTTCTACCCCTGTATCTATCGAAGAACCTCGCCCTTCTAGTTTCGGCCTTTTCTGAGAAAGAATGTGGTATGACAGAAATCCTTTCCATTGTTGGGATTTCTGATCGGATGGCGTTTTGTATCTCTGCAGAGAGTAACTCTATTTCTTTTAGAGGCTTGTTTCCATCAACTTCAATATGGACTTCGGCCTGATATATCATCCCTGCCGATCGCAATAGGACTGATTTTACAGCTATTTGCTCATACCCGAATTTTTCTTCGATAATCTTCTTTACCAAGTCAGTCATTTTAGGACTATGCCAAGCATCTACGAGGATTAGTGATGACTGTCTAAGCGATAAATAAGCAACAGAAAAAATGTAACCTGCAATTATCATTCCTCCAATCGCATCTGCCTGCAAGAATCCAAACTGCGTAGCAATTAATATACTGACGAATCCTACGACAGAGGCAGAGCCGTCTTTGATAGAATTTTTTGCATCTGTCTTCAACGATAAAATTTGATATTTGTTTGCAATAGTCCGCATTTGAAAGGCCCTGTACAGTGACACAGCGCTGGCTGATGCCAAGACTCCCATTGTAGGCAGAGGATGTCTGATGTCATGGGGTTGAATGAAAGATTCGTAAGAATGATATGCAATAACAGAACCTATTACTATCATTCCAATAGCTGCCATCATGGCAGCGAATGTTTCAACCTTGTGGTATCCAAAATGAAATTTCTTATCAGGGGGCTTTTGGGCAACTCGTAGACCAAGAAGAACTATGAAAGAAATCATAGCATCAGACATCGAGTCGATGCCATCGGCGGAGGCAACCACGCTACCGCTTATTTGACCTATGATTAATTCTGCTATTCCAATGCCAATTAGGGTAAAAACCGAAATCTTTGCTATCCGCTGTCCTGCAATAATTCCTTCGTTAATGATGGAACGGTTCTCTGCCACTTTTCGTAAACGAACATCATTCCAGTCGGGATCTGAAGAGCCGCCTTCTTGTGATTCAACCAATCTTAGAGAATGCTATTAGTTATGCTCAATCTTATTTAAAGATTCGAAATACACTTTCCCTTGGAAAGAGGAGTATACACTATAATCAATTGAATCCAGTATAGGGAATAATTGTAATAATAATGAAGAAAATGCAGTCAGGCCTACGAATGCTTTTAACCATAATATCAAATAGATAATAATGGAGAAAATTTTTCTAATAAATTGTTCTGTGGCTGTTATTCATTTTCTTCACAGCTAATTAATACTCGATTCAGTAACTGCACTCAATCCAAATAGAACTTTCATGGTAAGTAATCTGTCCGTACTGACTAATGTAGCTTACGCTTTGAATCCAGGAGAGAATACTAACGGCACATTCAATGGGTCACGAAAATGGTGCAATCATGTCTATTGGCTAATAGGACGTTCTTACGTGCTATAGTATAATAAGGAATGATCTCGACACGAATATTTTAGAACTCTCGAATCCAGATTAGAACTATAAAAGGCTCGACATAATCAATGATATATGCTTTTAAGTTCATAATAAATCATGATATTGACTTATAAAACTTATTTACTTGAAATAATGAGAATGCAAGGAAACTAAGGAAATAGATAAGCGTGCAACCTTACTACAATATCTAAATAGTCTGCTTCCGTTAGAATATAAAATTCAAATACCTAGTCTTATTACCAATTACTGGATTAACAATTATCTTTATTCACTTGAAGAAAAGTTTGTGTAGGCTTTACGGACTTGCAACTAGATATTTTCCGTAAAAATAGAATCAATGTCTTGTAGAGGATCATGTTTTCAGTTTAAAGGTGCTTAAGCCAGTTAATTCTGTCAGATATTTGCTCGGACAGAAACGGTGTCAAGAATGTGTGATATTCCTATACTTGGTCAGGAATTACTTGGTCCATGTTGTAGACGTAGACTCAGAATAGGATAAGGTAATTTCAGATATAAAGCAAAATTGAAAAAGTTTGAAGCGTAACTCGCACGCCCAATAGTCATTATCTGAAAGGAAATCCAGATCCAAAGGTCTTTGATAAGGATCTTTTTTCTAGATTCTTTTGGACATTTTGGGATATTGCAGAAATGAGACTCTTGTCTACCTTGTTCTTATGTTTGACAATATCACTCTTTATCGGCCATGAGCTGTCTAGTACTGTATCCTTATCAGATTTATCGCCAGTATTCTTTTTGTCTACGTTGTTCCTAGTGTCAGCACCGAATTTTAAATTGAGGTCTCCGAATTTCTTTTCTATTTTTTGACTTACCCTTTGTTTTATAGTTTGCATTGTCTCCCCTGTTTTAAGTTTAACCGTAGGATCACTTTTTAGATTATTGTGGTTTGATACACCCACAGACTTAGAGTGTAGTATAGCTGGCAAAGTAGGACTGTAATCCTTTAGTCCTAAATAAGATACCACTTGATAATACTGCCTCTCTTGATCACTCTCATAGTTTTTTACTGAGCTGAAACCTGAATCATGGCTACTGATATTGTCCGGGCTACAGTTAGTCTTTGATGTTGTTACAATATTCTTTATGTTTACATTTTTATCTATGGTAAATCGATCCAGAACAGAACCCGCGTTGTCAATAAATTTGGCCTCCAGAGTATTTGCAGAAATTTGCATGTCTAGAATCCCAAACTTTGAATCTTGTTGACTAGCTGTGTAATAAGACTTGCCTGACAAGCCGTGAAAGTTTTCCCCTCCTGTTCCTACTATAATGTATACCTCCCCATCTGGATTGCTATACGAATCCTTGCGACAGCTAGTTATTGTAGGGTTTGAGGGGTTTTGTGAATTATAAATAATAGGATAACTTCTCTGATAATTATGGACATGACCTTCGAGGACGGGATCGACACCGTACTTGTCAAACACATGGTGATATGTTTCTCTCAAATTTTTGTCGCCGTTACACCCAGCGTCTCCGCATGTGTTAGGTGATGCGTATAGCGGCACGTGCATATTTACTAATACCCACTTAATCCCAGGATCTGAATTTGCTTCTTGCAGATCTCCCAATACGAAGTTGTATTGTTGCGAACCCTTAGTAAATACATCCTCCGTAGAGATGGTCAGAACGTGAACATTTCCAATATTATATGAGTAGTATTGTCTTGAAAGTCCGAAGTTATTCAAATAAGAGTTCACGAGACCAGAGTTTTCTACATCATGATTACCAAAATCGGTTTTGGTAATCGAGCCTATCGGTCTTATTAGGTCAAACCAGCATCCAGAAGTACTAGCATAAGAATAATCTCCCAACGCTAAAACTAGGTCGGGATTTTGTTTTTGCACGTTCATTACAGTTTCTTGGGTATTTCCAGTACAAACCCCAATCTCCTGCAGCAACTATGTTAACATACGGCACTCCAAAGGTCGATTGAGAGCCGATATTTGTTAGTACTCCAGAAATGAAGGCTGCAGCAACAATCAAACAAAACGAGTTACGAAAGTACTTCCCACAGTTACTTAGAAGCTTGATAGATGACACTTTCGTGTATGATCTTCCAACCTAGGAGGACCTATTAGTGAGCATACGGCTTACATCGTGACTTATTGAAGCATTTATTTTATTAGGAATTTGCAGTACTTTTTTAGTACTACTTTATTGTTCATAATCTTTGTTTATGGTTGATACGTAACATAGTTACTGAGACAGTATCTGGAAGATTCTTTATATTTCGAGCCCTCACATGGCAAGATTTTTTTTGTAGATAAACCAACATTTCCTCATCTAGGATTTCCATTAAATATCCTAGTCAATGTAAAAATTTAGCAGTCTAAGAATGGGCAGACTAGTTTCATTGTCAGAAGTCCAAGTATTAGGAAGTTTGCAAGATTGGTTCATGCTTCAAATGATGTATTGCGAAGACATATGTGCTCAATACAGGGTATCAAGACCTGCTGGAATAAGTCCGTATTTGATTGGACTAAAACGATGCATAACCTAAAATTTTCATGAGATTTGATGGAATTCGTTGTCCTTGTTGTAGTATCGAATTGAGAACTAGACCATGTAATACTAGGTGTGAAGAAATAATCCTAACTGAAGTAAAGAGGATCTAATGAAAAGTAATAAAGATATCTTGTTATTGAATTCTGTTTAGTTTTGATTGATGGCCATAATCTGCGTGCTTATCGTCAATTACTCAATTTATAGGATCCATCAACAAGGTCTATTAGGCTGTTACTTTCCCTCGATAATTTTTTTTAATATATGTCGATGACAGTGTGGATTTCTTTCTAGTTCAAAGCATAAAAGAGTGATAAAATCGGGGTTTGGATTTGTAATCGACTTGGATATTTCTCGAAGCGTCTCTAAATGGGCTTGGGCGTTAGCACTGCGAGATATCTCCTTTCTATATTCTGCTTCGAAATTCTCCCACGTAGTTTTTCGATTTTTCCATCTCTGAAGCAAATACTCTGACGGCGCTAAAGCGGGATACCATAGATCGTAATGTGTTCTTTTAACACGTCCAGGATATCTAGCAACTAACAATCTAATTCCGTCTGTATCTTTTTTGAGATCACGAATTGATTTTGTCTTGACAATCATTTTGAGCGTAATTTAATACCTGTCTAGAAGTCTTTAATATTTTATTATCCATTGTTTATCACGCCATCAGTTCTGAACAATAAATTATTCAAAAGCTTATTAAATACGGTTTATAAGTCGCTCCTGGTCATGCCTTATTTCTGAAGGAAAATTACTAATCCCAATCATGACAATTGGAGTCTGACTTTTGACATTCAATTAAACCCTTTTCGGTTAGCCTGATAGTCCTCCTTGAATTTCTATTAATCCCTTTTCCGGGGCATATTTCTTGAGAGTTTCTAAAACCGTCGCCCCGTCACTCGAATCCCCAACATCAATGCGGTACAGATAGTCGATAAACACATTCATACTTTGGAAATCTTTAATATTGAATCCTGAATGAAGGTTCTCTACAGCAGGAGCAGATTTATTCTTGTTTAAAAGTTCTTCCATAAAATTCCATATTATCAATTTTGTATCACGATTTGAAATAGTCATATTGGCCACTAATCCATACATAAGCTGATCTTATAGCATTTATTTTTCTCATCTCACATCAAATACTGTTGTAGTAGTTCTAAAAAATTTAGAAGCACTATGAGTGTGTCAGGGTTTAAGCGTGCTTGAACTTTTTGGTCATTTATCTGTGTCTACGCATATCCTTCTTCTTTTCCTTTCCTCTCGACCGTAATTCAATCTATCTTCTTCAAGTAAGGAATTCATTCCACGATTACGGGATTTCACAATAGACTGATAATGTACCTTTCTCGTATGACTTATCGAATCTTCTCGCCTATCAAACTTCTGGTGACATTCCTCACGATTATTATTCTCACGATATAGGAAGCCCATTTCTTAGGTTATGTGAATATAAACGGATTTCTACGATATGGGGTCTCCATATATGTTATTACATTTATGGTTTTTCTTCAATCATGATATTAAATTCATTTTTAAGTGCACAAGTGACTTTTTAAAAATTCGCTATTTCTTAGATAACAAAATTTTTGAGCACCTTCACGTGAATTTTCACCAGGCAAGCAAATTAACATATTTCTAGTGAGAGTAATGGAAGATAAGTGTATCCTGGATTCGGCACGGAGGTAAGAGTACTAGTTGTGTTATGTGACAGACCTATAATTTTACCATATGGGTACGATTTTCGCTATGTCAAAATTAGAACTGCCATCTAGAATTAAGGGATTATCTCATACTGGGTTTCAAGTTCCTTATCGAAGTAACCATCTTTTGAAAGATATATCTTGACTATGCACAACCCCGTACCCGAATTATTATCTATTATCCAGTTGTACGCAATTATACCATTCTCATCAGTTTTAGTTTCTTGCAATATCACACCCAGGCCGCTAGGGTAAATAATTTCCCCATTTACTGTTATATCGGGGAATTGACCATGAAATCCGAAGACTGACACTTCTAAGGTCTGTTTCATACCTGCAGAAATCAATTCATTTGAAAGAGTTAGAGTTGCATCTAGAGCTGGCAGAGTCTGTTTGATACCAACTGAACTCCGGCTATTTGAGGCCGTAAAACTGGTATCTAGGGATGGTAATGTCTGCGTCTGCGTTTGTTTCATGCCAACCGAACTGCGGTTAGTCGACTTTAGGCTGGGTCGTGCTCTGGTTCCTTTTCCTGATTCAGGTTGTTCTGGTTCTAAAACAGTGAAGTTGAAATGCGCCGAGGCAGATTCGTAGCCTTCAATTTCTGCATTCAAGTTGACAAGATAAGTTCCTACCTGAGAGTCCTTAGAGATGATCCAGATATACTCAACATCACCATCCAAATTGGAGAGCTTTTGAGGAAGTTTTAAGTAAGCAACGTTTGATGGACTCAAAATAATTCCAGTGACTTTTGCCCCTGGAACGATTTCTCCGGATTTCTTATTTATTATTTTGATTTTAATCGCTACTTCGGCGCCAAGAGGAATGTTAGCAGGCTTATCAACTATATAGATAACAAGCGATTTAGACTCTAACTCTTCAGGCGTTTGCCGTCTGCTCATTAACTCCAACAATCGAGTGCTAAATCTAATAAGAGTCTGTACCAATTCGGGTGTAATGAAACCGACTGTAAAGCTTGCGACTGCAAGAATGAAAATTCCAGTTTGGCCTCCTATCCTACTATTTTCTCCTTGAATCCCAGCCTGGGCAAGTAAAAACCATACCACGATGGTAAGAACTGGAGCCAAGAAAAGTAAAGCCAAGTCCTTTATCGTGTGATAGAAATAGAACTTGTGCTTTTCTCTATACATTTCATCACGTCTCAAGGAGACAAGTAGCTGTTTTCGAATTATAGCTACTTTCACTGCTTCGTCGTCATATTCGCCTTTTTCGTCCAGTCCTATTTCCTTTCTCAACGCAGGATTAATTTTGACAGCTTTTATCTCATGATCCATATACCTAGTAAAGCGTTTTGTGAACCAGTTTGCAATTTGTTTTGGGACGGAGAGCTCCCTAAACTCAAACATAGAATCTGGCATACGTTCAACTTCATTTTCTATCCTCTTGAATTCTTTTAAAATTTGGTTTCTCCTGTTGGTGGCAATTTCGTAAAGAAATCTAAGATAGCCGCCGATTAATCCAAAGACAACAACATAGACTGGGATTGCTATTCCATCCTGATAATTATTACGCTGATTTCCGCCCACATTTACAATCCATTGTGCACTGCTTTGCGGCAAGCCAAAGATGTTAGAACTAACTCTTCCTTGTCCGTCAACAGGATGCTGGAGTACCAAACCAATCGGGGAATTGGGACCCAAATCTATATCAGCAAAGAAAATAGTAAGTAAGACAGAAAGGACTATCCCAGAGAAGAGAACAAAATTGGCGACTTCAATGAGGCGGATATTTCTGACACCTATAGAATGTATTGCTGCAAGACTCCCGATGCACAGGATTCCGCCTATAATTGAGTAAAATGCCCACATATCCCAGTAACTGACAGTTTCGAAAGAAGTCCAGCTGGATTCATTTGTATTATCCAGGCTCACATTTACAATATACTTCCCTAGTTGCAGAGTATTTTGTATATCCGCTCTATAGGTACCGTTTACTGGAAATAATGATGTTTTATAAACGACATCATTATTGCTATTTCGTAATTCAATAATCATCTTTCCAGTCCAAGGATTCGTGCTATTAGAATAAGCCTTCCCAAAAATATGAACAATTTCGCCTATGCCAAAACGCACCTTATCTACGTCGACAGTTATGGAGGCGGAGGATGCTGTCTGTGTGTCACCAGCCGGAGCTATATTAGATGTAGAATCAACAGCGGCATCTACATTACGGGCCGTAAATCCAGAGGCACCGGCCAATATCATCGAAAAAAAGATCCCCAGTAGAGCCAGAGAAAATACCATTTTCAATTGGGATGCTTTTAATGAGTACAATAAGGATGTTATTATTATTATTGTTTTAATGCGTCTACTTAACTGGGGCTATCCTAATTCATTATTATATTATTTAGCCTACGTACATGCATAATGTTCTATGTTTGGGAACATATTGACTTTGTATCCATTCTGGAACATCTCCTGCCGACACACAAGCCGATATCGGATATTAGATGGAGTAGTATTGTATCCAGTATCAAATTATAAATAAGTTTCCAAAATTAGTAAAAACCGCCGGAGATAAGCAACGGTTTAACCCGCAGACAGAGTGTTATTGGATATCCTATCTAGCATCGCCTTTGTTAAGGCCAGACCCTCTTTTTCTCGAGCCGTCAGTTTATAATTTGGATCGTCAATTTTATTCTGTAGATCCTGCTCACTGTATTCATAATCTTCTAGTTTATCTAGTAGCCAGGTTTTCAATGCCTGGACTATTTCAAAATATTCGTCTTTCAACTAGAATGCTAATACTTTGCGGTATTAAAGAATTTGATTCTTTACGAGCAAGACATTGCTAGATTCCACGAAAACCCTAGCCCATCCGCCAACGCACATAACTAATATAAGACAGAATAGTGAAGACTTGAGTAGGTGGGCCAGTTTATTATGCCTTGGCGAAGCTTGGCCTAAAATTACATTTTTAATTTTTCACTATCTAGCCAGATTTGAGCATCATTATGAAATGACAATAATACCCGATATCCAAAGCCTCCTCCATATCTCCTTCTGCTGCATCCCATAATTTTTCCGCTGGTTATCTGTGCATGGAATCAATTTTTTTATTTTCTGGAACCCTAGGAACCAATTCCCTATTAACAAATTCCTGGAAGGCAGGATCAAACCATTTTTCCATTTCAATAGTACTTTGCCATATTTCCATTATTGCTCCTTGCTGGAACGCACTCTTTACCCATCGCAACCAACCGATCCACTCATTGTCGTTGAGCACTTTTCTTTGCCGCATGTGAAAAACGTGCGAGAACGTAAACAAAATATCATACGAGTATGCAATTTCAGGTGAATTTGCATCAATCTTGCTTACCACCTTTATCAGTTGGGGTCGCTCAATTAATATCTCGTGCAGTGCATGCATCCTTTGAGCCAAATCGTTCAGGACCTTTGTTTCGATATCTACCGATAAACTTTGTGTTTGTTTCCTCGAGAAGTGTAGAATTACAAACAACGTACCAATAATTCCAATTGCTTCTCCCATGCTGAAATATTCAGCTAAACCAATTTCAGTCATTAACCTGATCTGTAAATTTATGTTGATAAGGATTCACTACCAAAGGTTAACGTCGTTCATAAGTAAGCATTTAGGCAATACCGTATAAACTCGAAGAATATGAAATGAATTAAGTGCTATGTAATTATAACCAAAATAAAACATCTCGTCTCTCCTACATTTTTCACGTTTCTGTTTTTTCCATTATTATGATTTCTCGAATGTAATATCTTGCTTATTCCTAATTTTTTGCAGTTGCTTGTAATGATGAAATAAAGTTGACATAATGATTGGATGAAATATCGCAGGCCTGTATATCATTGGAATAGCATGTTTTATAACTGATAAAACTTTCTGTGACCTAAAGATCTGAATGCCAGATAAATGCGTACTTAAATGACCAGAATTGAAATCATTCTAAAAAAAGGTCATGGACAGAGTTAATATTAGAAATTGTATGTGACGATAAGATAACTGAACTTGGTCTCAAAACTTTATTGTCAAGCATAAATCCTTTTCTTATAACATCCACTACAATATTATCAGCGTGATATATAGAAGGAACACGACTCGCAACTTTATGAAGTCTAGGGTCAAAGGGTGTCTCCAGAGCTTCAATCACCCTAACGCCTTCCGACTTTAGTAACGAATCCAAATTTTTTAAAATGCCGTTCAACCCCTCAATAATAGCTGGTGGACAATCATCGCCTTTTAGTGGGCCTATAGTTTTAGAAAGACCATCCTCGATACTCATGAGTTTTAATAGAAGGTCAACTCTTGAACGCTTTATTTTTGTTTCAGTTTCTACTTCTGTCTTTTTTCTATAGTTGTCATAATCTGCAAGAAGATAGCGTAGTTTTTCGAGATTATTTTCAGACGTCTTTATCAATATATCTATCTTCTTCTTCAAACTATCCACATCCTCTTGTTCCGCATCTTCAGAAGTCGTCAGTCGTTGAGGATTTAGATCCGGGTTATTGTAAGAAGCAAAGCTGTCCTGTTTTTCTTTCGTTTGAGCTTCTGGTGTCTCTCCATTTACTTCGATATTTGCTTTATCTTCTCCCATGGTTCCACCCGGTGAATAATTTTCCTAACTGACTAATAAATTTCTCAATGGTTGAGCGATGGGTTATGCCTTACCTTGCTCGAGAAATGGGCTCCTAAACAACATTATTATGCCCACACAAGAAAAGGAGGGTTGTGAATAGTATTGACGGTTGACTTCCAATCAATTGCTAATTATGCTTTAAGTCGAATGAATATAAAGAATGGCTACATTTTCGTTCTGACTCCTAATACTGATGTAATACCAGCTGCTGGTGGGTTTGGATTTTGCACAGAAGATGACAAAACAAAAGAAAAGACGGTGTATGGATTGATAATAATAAATCAAAGGTTCATCAATAATCTAGTTCCATTTGAAGAGCGAGAGTTTATCGTGTTCCATGAGTGTGCGCATATAGTCAACAATCATACCATAGCGAACCTTCTTGTTGACCTGCCTTCATTAAATGCGATAGTAGTTAACTCGACTGATAAGAATCCCTTAGCCGTTATGGTAATCGAGGGAATAAGATCACTTTATGTTAAATTATTTCAGGAATCGCCCATAGATGCTCGAGAAATGCGTGTCCATGAAATCGAAGCAGATTTGTTTGCAGTAAGATATACGAGAAACCCTATGGCGGCAGTGAATTGTTTTTATCGCTTATCTGCTGGAAATATGAACAGTCACTCACACTCCTTCTAACTTTTTGGGGACAAGTTTCCAGAAATAACCTGGGGAGAGAGAGTTGGTGAATTGCGAAAATCATTTGGGCTGAGAATTCAATCTTCAGTTGGGAATAGATAATTATACATTAATTACGCCACTGGTCAACCGCTCGCTTATAGCTACAGTTCTTTATTCATTGATTGTTTTCGAATAGCAACCCAAAAATATGAATATTCGAGGTTTTCAAGATAAAGGGAAAAAATTACCAAAAATGAAAAATGAAGAGATAATAAATTTGCGGATATCCAGGTTCTAAAACAATACACAATATTGGTCTAAAGATCTTGCAGGAAGGAAAATAATGTTATGTCAATTTCAGTCGCTATTGCATTTTCTAAAAGTTCATGCGAGGGGTTACCGTAAATTACTAACGAGGGGGAGTACCAAATTTTTCAAAAAGTATTCTTAATGGCTCACTAAGGTTGGATTGGTGTACTAGGGCAGCCTCAGAACTTTCGCAGGGGTCACGGATTTCGCATCGAGTATTGTCGCTACTATTAAACCAGTCATATTGAATAGTCCTGACATCCTTCTCTCTTACTTGCCTGATACACTCGGCTGCCTGTTCCTTAAGTTCTTCCAGCATGTCGGGAGGAATTTTTATCCTGGCGTTAACTTGTATTTTAGACATGGTTCCTCCTAGAAAACGACGAACTACTTAAAGTTCAGTTGTCGTCATAACAAGTAAATGAGACTCGTGTTTTGTTCACGGGATTATATTCCGGTGGCCCAAGAATGGCGAACCCTGGTCCACCGAAGGAGGGTTTGAGTTCTTTTCGAGAACAATTAAGACAATAAAATATTATAGTCTCTGATAATAGGAAGGGACCATGGAATACCTCACCGATCTGGTCACCACGGTTCCCGAAGGAACTAGCCCCGTCAAGGTCGATGAATTGCGTACTGCAGAGGCAGTGCGTGCTGCTGAGCTTGCAAAATCAGGCCATTTGGTCCGGCTCTGGCGTCCACCGCTTGGTCCAGGCGAATGGCATAGCATTGGACTGTTCCGCGCCTCCGACGAGGCAGAGCTTCGCGAAATTCTCGCCTCGTTACCTCTTCATATCTGGATGAAGGTCACCATTACGCGCTGACCCCACATCCTAATGATCCGGGAATATCACACCCGTAAATCATTATGGCCGTTCGCACCATGATATTACCTAGTTTACCTTTAGTCCCTGCAAAGTTAGCTAAAGTCATTTCAATCCTGTTCACCCTATAAATTATTTGTAGGCGGAAAATTGGAGAAGGTCAAGAGTGAGTGATGTCGTACGCCGAAAAAGAAATGGTAGTTGAAAATCTGCGGACCTAGTTCCAATGAACGTCATGCTGAAAGCAAGAGTTTTAGTTGTCATGCCTGTCACGAAAAGTTTTCAATATATCTTCCAGAGAAAATTAGGTTAGCAACTTTTAGTAGATGTGAAGAGAAAGACATCAATTGCCATCATTTCACAGCCATTACGTAATGCAAGAATTGCCAAGAAATTATTACGGTCCATTATTGCATTGATGGGCACAGATAACAGGTCCCAAGCGGCCAGCTTGCAATTGAATCTTCCAAGAAGATAGTTATCTAGTAATGGCTAGAATACATGCTTTGACCAGTCATAGGCTTTACGATTAAAAGTTCGATAGAATAATTTATAGCGCGGCAGCAGCCTACTGGTACCAATTTAAGTGAAAAGCCCAGTCCCAAACCTTACAAGATCAAATACGTAGACGTGCTAGCATGGACATGTCGCCTTAGGGTTGCTCCCTCCCGGACCTCACCCATTTCGACAATTCGCAGTCAGAACCTGGCCTTCGCCCAGTCCGTTGCTCACGCCCATCCGACACGGCATATTATCATATCCGCAAGGTAAGTAGGTACTTCCCGCTCAAAGATTTACCCAACAGTTACTGATCCCAGCATGAAGCCGATTTCTGGTATGGGGCACGGCTGGCGCCCCGATCCTCCCTGCTGCCGCATTTGTTTGGATATGTTAACTCCCATATTAAGAAAACTACATGACAGGCAATGATTTCTCTGCCTTTGAGATAAAATACTAATTAACTTATCTTCATTGTGATAGCGGGATCCCTTCTAGCCACACGTAAAACTTTCTTGCACGAGGTATAGTTAAAGTCTCCGCAGCGATAGAATCCGGTATATAACCAGACTAGAGCACTGCTACGCAATAAGTTCTATAATCTTTTAGATTAGTAAAGCCCGAATTAAGTTTAATTCAAAGATATTCTTCATCCTCTATTGTTTTGATTGGCTTTTCAGTAGGTTAACTGCAAAAGAACTATTATTATTGAAGAGTAGTATAAATTCGATAATAAACTATTAAATGATTTACCACTAAGAAGAGCTCTAAACTATTTTAACATTAAAAATTTATTTAGAACTCCACTTTTCTCGAAAATACAAGTTTTTTACTGTTCAAGCTACGATAGAGACAATTGGTTAGGCAAATTAAGAGCTGTAAACCAGACCAAAATTCGCCTAAACCGTACTGACTCCCCCTGCTCCCCGAGTGATTTATTCATTAAATTGAGGAGAATAAGAATATAATGCAATGGAAAATTGCCTTGGAAGAAGCGAACAGTTCCAAGAGTTAAATAGGAAACTAACCAAAGAAGCTAATAAGTTGACTAACGAAATGCAAGCGGGTCATGTGCCTATTTTTCAGCGATGGCTTGAAAAAAAGTTACAATGTATCGACAAGTCCAAGGATCTAATGGGCCGGAATCCGAATTTGACAATAAACGATTTGGCAATAATATTGGACAATAGAATTGAGAGGGAAGCGAAAAAATTAGATAAAACAAATTTATTTGAAATGATGGAGACAATTTACAGTACTCTCAGCGCTCTGGAATGGACCAGGAATATTGTAAGAACCGTGGTGCTAAAATATAGACAACTATAGGATAGTGATTGTCCAGGATGCTAATTTTAAGACATTACTATTTTGTTATCGTGTGTTGTACACCTAATCAAACAATCAGTTAGGACCGTGGCTAGTCTCACTCAAAATTGTCTCGGCCCATCTGTTTAACTAATCCCCGTATGTCATTACTGCTTGCAATTATACTGTGTTAAAAGGGTACTGTTCTGATGACCCTTTTGCTTAGCACTGCCTCTTAGCTCTCCAAAGATTTTTTTCTTTTAGTTCTGTATTCTTGTCTAGTGGAACAGCATCGGCATTTTGTGTCCATTGACATAAAGAGATACTGATATCCAGGAAAGTACCTTTCACCATATTTGAAAGCTCCCATTACCAAGGCCAATATTTTTACAGGGGCCCGTACATTTCGTTCGAGCTGAACATACATTTTATTTTGTTCATGCCAACTTTTTCTCTCGACATGGTGGGCAATATATCAGCTTTAGTGACTAAAAGGTTCTAGATTTATTCTACAGCTAATACCATGGCTTATTTTTGAAACTATATTAGAATATTTAATGCTGATGATTAATTACGATGACAATTGTTAGGCTTAACTTAATTAGGGATAACTCAATTTACCACTGTGGCAAAACACAAACCTCTTGTCCTCAACGTTCCAAATGAAATCATGCAAGATACTAAAGATTACATTCAAGCTGAAATACTCAGAAAACTTGCTGCTGCAAGACAAATAGTTGAATTAGATAAGGAAATTGCTGCTGGCATTTATGTATATGCGCTGGAAGAATTAGGAAAACTAGAAGTGTTAAAGCAAGCAGAACAAAAAGACAGTCAATTTAGCCTGAAGTACGATGAAGAGTTTTCGTGGCATAGAGTCAAATTTAAATTGGCTGTTGACTATTTACAAAGAGTCGGTCACCCAGAATGTATTCTTCTTAAGGGAAGTTTTAGCAAAAAGTCATTCGGCGACTGCACTTTTATACTAGGCGAAGTTGAAGCCTGCTTGGGCATATTTTATACCGATTTCGAATATGAAAAATCAACTAATATAGCAACTAGAGTTAGGAGCATACCTCTCGTAAATGAGACTAAACTCAAAATGGCAGTCGATGCCCTAGAAGATGTGATAATTAAATGGTCATAAGAATATATTCAAATAGAACGTTACTAGCCACTAGAATTACCGACACTTTTGAAAGTTATCTATTAGGTTCACTTTTTAGAAATAAAAAATAAGGGAATTATGAGCTGTTCGTCATCATTGGAGCCGATGCATTACTCATATTGCCCGCGCTTGTCATATTCGACGTAGCCATATTTGAAGAAGTGGGTGGATTACCTCCCGTTTGGTACTGCTGGTACTGCTGGTACTGCTGGTACTGCTGTGCATAAACTGAGCTTACTCCCATAGCCGCAGCAAACGAAACTACTGCCGCTAGAATTGCTATTGTTGAGACAGCATGCTTTTGTTTCATTAGTCATTCCCCTTCACATTCTCTATAAAAACTAACTTAAATTGAAAATCTGAAAAACTAAAATTTATTATTATTTTTTTTGATTTTCATGACTAAATAACGGATGTTTTAAGAAAGACGAATGACGTAAAATACAGGATTTACTTTTTTTCAGTTCCTCCAACTGGCTTTGTTTATGAGCATTTTTATATTTTCGTGGAGCAAAGCATAACGCATTGCTTAGGGGGGTCTTTACTATTTTTACTGTTTCTATTTATTTTGTAAACGCTATCAAGTCCTTCACTAATATTGGCACAAATATACCAGACTGTATGTTCTTTTCTTCACATTGGGAACGATACAATTAAAATTTTTGTAGCACAAAATGTAGTAAAGTAATCGAAATACTAATAGGAGAATTCTATCATGAATCGTTTGAGATAACTAGCACTGTTCTTTAATGATCTATTAAATGTGCTATTGATGGTTATTCAGTACTGCCAAATCATAGTTATTGTGGTCAAATTAACTCAACGGCATAGTTGATTTTATAAATTATCAAGCTCAATAAATCCATTGATGGAAAATCCTATTCAGATCCCATTAAGTAAATCAACAGAAATGCTTCATGGTGTACTCTCCATCCCCGATAACACACTGGGTCTTATTATCTTCGCGCACGGTAGTGGGAGCGGTGCAATCAGTACTAGAAGTCAGATAATCGCACGAGTTCTCAATGAGAACAACCTTGCAACATTGCTCTTTGACCTATTGACAAAAGAAGAACAAGAAGCTGACAGTAGAGCTCAGACTATTGCGTGTAAAGTGCCAGGAGTCACTTTCATTAAATTTAATATAGAGTTACTCACGGAAAGGCTTGATGCGGTTACCCAATGGGTGCAAAACCATGCTGAAACAAAGAATCTTAGTTTAGCATACTTTGGTGCGTCCACCGGAGCTGCCGCTGCAATTTACGCCGCTGCCAGTCACCGTGACGTAAAAGCCATAGTGTGTCGTGGTGGAAGAACTGATCTTGTAGATGAAATGACACTCGCAGATGTTAAATGTCCAAGTTTGTTTATAGTTGGGGAGAGCGACAAGAAGGTAATAGAATTTAACAAAAAAACCGTAAAGAATCTAATAAGTGTTAAAGATAAGAAACTAGAAGTTGTAAAAGGTGCTACACATTTATTTGAAGAACAAGGAAAGATAGAACAAGTCGCTGAGCTGGCAAGTGATTGGTTTAAGAGATATCTCAGGTAGCTCAGGGTCATTTAATTAAAACAAGATAATATCCTCCTAACTCGTTAGTAGTGATTTTGTATATAATTCTGTAAATGTCTCGTAATGACAAGGGGCATGAATTAAAAGTAATTTTTGATCCTTGCCATGGCAACAATATCGGTAATGAATGCTTAAGGATAAAACTTTTTCATTTTCGGTACCTGATCTTCTCCATTTATCACAAGTGCTTGCTCTCTGTTAAGCCTAAATAGGACCAAGCCTGGAAACGTATCTTCTGTAGTCCCATCATAGTCTGCCTCTTCTTGAATGCCAAGTGCTTTGTCTACGATGGGTAGGAAGAGATGTGGATATTTTGACTGGGACTTTACAATATCTCGAGCGATTTGAACTATATCTTCCTGTTTGATCCTGACTCCGGTTATTAGATAAAGCTCTCTCAATTCGTCTTCAACTGTATCACGGCCGACATAGAAAACATCTGACCTTTTTTTTATTTAGATCCAATATTTCCTGCTCTAAATTCTCTGTGAGAGTGATTTTCTCTTCTATTTTTTTCCTAACCTCGAGAGGCGTCTTGCCGTATTCACCAATAAAATTACTGAATTTGATCCAATGCTCAACGATCTCGTGCGGAGAGACGCAGAACCATTTACAAGCATTAACTATTTCAGTCACAAAAACTTCCATCTCGTCTTCGCTGATCCCATTTAGCTCGAGATAACCTCTGACGCGTATTATTCTGGCATATTTGAATATATCAGAACCGTTCTTTCCCAAAGTGATTGCTATTGTGTGAAAGAGTCTCAAATCAAGGTTGACTCTCTGTAGATCTCTCAAGACGTTGGAGACACTACTCTTCCCAATGCTGAGCTTTGCAGCTATATAGCGAGTGGAGCGGCCCCGTAGATAGAGCTCTAGCACCTGGTCTATCAAATATTCAGGAATCCTCTTTCTACCGATAACTTTTGAGTAGTATAATCTTCTATATACTATCTGTCTATCTTTTCAGTGAGATGTTACTGTAAGAGTGTTGAAATAGGAAGGGAAAAATGATTTAATCTGTGGAAACGGCTGTCCCTGAAGGGGGAAAGGTGGGGGCCCTTTCGAGCGTGATTTTTGGACAAAATACTAAGACAGTAACTGGACAATAAAAGGACAATAAAAGGACAAATATAGACCATGGAAAAGGAAGAGTTATAATATTTATAATCTTTATTGAATAACATATGATTATTTAGAATAATTAATTAACAACGAAAAGTATTTCAAGAAACATAATCAACTGCTTTCTTGGCCAATTTAGTTGATTGTTCGATCTATAGGCGTATATCGAAATGCATCGAAAATTTAGACCTTTTACGGTATCATTTAAGATGTCAAAAAGGGATGACAGATAGGGCTATACTGAGAACACCAAATCTTTCGCGTTTTTATTAATAGACTTGAAAAATATCCCAAGTTTATCGCACATTTATCAAATCTCCTCGAGTTACATGAATAATAACTTTAGATATTTGAAGAACGTATAATACTATGTTCTGTTGGGGAAAAATTGACGACTAAAAACGCCAATAATTCCAACCTAGACTCTAACGTCCAGGAGCAGCAGAACAACTATATTGGTATTTTTGGTGATTCGTTTTTCTGACCCTGTTTGGTATATTACATGCTCGATATCTGTGCAGGTGGCCCACCATATGGCACCGCTGGAGTCATCCCTAAGTAGTTTACTTCGGATCTAGAGTAATCGGAGGATTTTCAGTTGGCTATTTCTAACCCGTTATGTATTGTCTAGATAGTTTCACGTAATTGCGGGCTAACTCTTCGATCCATCGCTTCTTGCCTTCATTTATGTCGCGTATTTCTTTTGCTGGTAAACCTCCCCACAGTTTCCCAGAGGGAATTTTTGTTCCCGGTTTTACAACAGAACCTGCGGCCAATATAGACCATTCTTCTATCTCAGACTGGTCCATCACAATTGATCCAATGTCAACCAAGACATGATCTTTAACAGTACAACCATGCAGGGTAACTGAATGACCTACAGTCACTTCATTACCAACTAAAGTCGAATTTTTATTGGTAGTAACATGTATGACGCTATTATCCTGAATATTTGTTTCACTTCCTATCCGAATCTGCATTACGTCTCCTCTAAGAATGGTTCCAAACCAGATTGACGAGCAGGATCCTATTTCTACGTCACCGATCACCATAGAGCTGGGTGCCAGAAAGCAATCTTGACTTATCTTCGGTTTCTTGCTATTAAATGTTAAGACTGGCATTGACATTCTCATGGACTACCCTAGTTAAATAATTATATCGTGGGATTCAATAATGCTCTTGCAAATGAAAAGTCCAATTCGTATCTCTGTTTGATTTTGTAGTAAATTTCTAAAAAACATTAGTAGTAAACTTATTCTGGTGGGGGGAACTTGTGTGAAAATATTACTGGCACAATCAGTACGTCACTACCATCCAGTAACGTTATGACGCCCCGATATTATATAGGACTGGCATTGTTCTATAGTGCTGGGCCGGTCTCCCAACGTGATGTTCTCGTAAAACACTCTCCTTCGGGACATACCTAGGGGGCCAAGTCTTGTATAATCTTCATGTCGGTAACGCTATCTCTGACAAGAGTATAATCGTGCATCTCATTAATTATTGGCCTTGGAATAGGAACGATTGTACAATATCCCATCATCAGTGCAGGAGAAAGGAAGTTAATGAAAATATTCATAAGAATCTAAGAGTAGTGTTAAGTTTGCTCCTTTTTTTCGCACTAGGCAAGTCCCAGGTTGTTTTCCCAGTTAAGGAAATACACAGAATAGTACCCAGACAGAATAAAAACTTAGAACTGTTCAATTAAATTAGAAAAAATCAAGGTAATACTCAGCTAAACATTATATCCATTCAAGCATGCATAATTAATATGCTTAACACTATGGTCGAAAAAATACTATGTTTGGATGAAAGCATATTATCTGCATCCATAATTAATATGCAAGGACATATCGTTAGATATAAAAGTAAATATCATATTCGCAATGGGGTTACTTCCCATAAGTCTGATTATGACAAGGGGACCGAATGTGGGATATGGGTCCGAGCCACTTACGCGATGATTGAGCAACTTGCTAAAAGCTTTGGAAAGGTTCAGACATTTGTTTCGCATCACGAAACGGCCAAACTTATATTTCTACCTATGATAGAAATCAACTGCATTTTAGTTCTTATGGTGCTTCCATCAGCCAATACAGAATATGTCGCAAGTAAAATTAACATGATTATAGGCCGTTATGTTCAAGATAAAGATTTTATCAATGGGTATATAAAGAAAATTAAATAGCGGTTACGAAGGGGTCACAGAATGTTCTTTGTAGTAGTAAGTGGGTTAGCACTAACATAACTGGATATGAATTAGCTAGAAGGACATCACTCAAATAACCCATTTTCAGTTAGTCCCCCCTGCGCGTATTCCTAATTCAGTCCAAGTAGGTATTATGCCTAGGCTATTCAACCCCCGACGTCTCTAATGGCTCAGAGGTATCGGCTTGCTTTTTGGTTTCCACTATCTCGTAGATGATTAAGGCGGAATAATTTACATTCCTTGTTTGGCTGCTCTTAGGTACGGACTCCGCAGCTACGGCGTACTTGATATCTATCAGTCTAAACTTTGTACCGTATTTGTCTGAATAAGTTTCCAACCACTTGTTGATGTCATCACTTACTGAGCTAACGCTTGAAGATACAAAACTGAGGGTTTTTATCATGATAGACAAAGAGTCACATGATAAATAAGTGTCGCGTACACTGTAATGCTTAGTTGGCTAAGGTATTCATTCGAATATTAACTGAAGGCTAGGAAGTCAGATAATTATCAGATCGGTGCTAGAGGGTATGTTTCACTAAAATATTCTCAATCGTACTATCGCCTATTATGGTCTTAACAAGTTTGAGACGTTCGACTTCTCCAATCTGTCCTGACCCTTGAATAGAGTCAATTGCTTTTAGCTTCCAGTAAAAGTTGATTCCAGCTTCCATTATAGATTGCGCGTGATAAACTACTACCCCAAAATTTGTAAGAGAAAACCTACCCTTCACTCTGGAGATCTGCATTCATGAGGTACTTCATTCTCACATAGTATTGTTTGGTAGATAGTCCTTTGGTTTCTTTGAGAGAGTCGCTTCGACCTTCACCTTTTGCTATTGAATTAAAAATCTCAAGTGACTTGCTATCTGCAAGAGCCTCCAAGACTTTAGCTAAAGAGTTTCCTTCCATTAGATTAATTACCTTGCCTATAGATTTTGAATCTAGAATTCCTATATAAAGATAAAGTAACTTTGTTATGATAGCCCAGGTAGAAGCTATCCAAATTTGGTAAAAAGTTGGGTTATTCTGATAGCTCATACACATCAAAATCTCATTGATGATTTTGCTTTTCTACTTTTCCGAGGTCTTTTCTTATCGATAAATGATAATCATGCATTAGACTAGAATACATTGATTTTTCCTTGAGAATACTTAGTTGTCTAGGTCCTAATCGCAAATGTGTCATAGTTCTTAGTCCCGGTAACTTTGTACCTGTCAGAAACCATCAAAGAACGAATTGGTTTGCCTGCCATTTTATAACTATCGGCCACTGGTTATACGCGAAGTGAGGATACAATACGAGGAAACGTGCAAAAAAGAGCCTTTCCTGCAAAAAGGACTTGGAAACAAATGGGAAAAATTAGTTACTGCAGATCAAGTTATATGAGTTAAACTGCCCTTGTTAGGGTTTGCGAGATAATGCTATGTCTCCGCCCCATAATGACTTTCCTCAGTAGTCATGTCGGTTTATCTTTGACGTCACTCAATTCTATGTAGAAATGTTTCACTCGCCTACCTGCACTTTTTATTTTATTCCAATTAATCATAGCACTATCAACAGATATATTTTCATAATGAAATACATTATTGCCGTCGTCTGCCTTCATCGTATCCTCCGATTCTGCGTCTTTCAATTCATATTTTTCTGATCTCACATGAATCGCCAAACGGAGTTAAGGACAACCTTGCATTTTGGGCGTTGTATCCTTTTCCCAAATAATTTTCTTAACCTGATTAGGGGCTTCTTGTATGTGGCAGAATTGACACTCTTCCTGGTTTATTCTTTGTTCTCTTTGATCTAAACTGTTTAGGTATTTCCCATATTTGATAGCCTTGCTTCTGGGAGTAAATTTTCCAACTATCACATTAAAATTCATTATCCTGCCATCCTTTCTTGTAACATACGTATCATATACCGCACAATGCATATCTTATCATAATTTTTAGTTCAAAGTAATATTTTAGGGTTTTATCAAATTTTCATCTATTGAAGTTGTTCGAAAGGTTTGAGCCCTGTAGTTCATCCTTTCGACTGTTTTAAACCTCCTTTGCGGGTGCTGTAGAAACCACTTTAGCCTTATTTGTTTAACCTTTTAAAGCATCTAGGACAGTTAACACTTAGGTTAGTTAACACACATCCGGGATTCAATTGCCTTCCGCAGTGTTATAGACTCCAGAGGAATCCGGTGCCTGTTTCGATTTTAGATATTTTGTAATCATTCGTATAATATATGGGGTAGCAAGTGGTAGACTTATTTTGAGAGAAACACCCAATGAATCAATAATCTTTGGTAACGGTCGATGCTTTATTTCCCTATTTACAGCCTTCAAAATATTCTTCATACTTTGCCTTTCGAAGGGTGAGTAATCAGTATTATCAATCTCCAAAAACATGTCTTCCATATCATTTGATGGAGTAGAAGCCAATGAATTGGCTTTAGAGAAAGTAATGGTTGGTAGAATTTTGGTGATTTTCTTGCCTGACACAGAATCTCCGCAGGCCAACACGTATTCATTATATTTACCACGTTTAATGACATTTATTACCTCCCTATCCTTCTTACACTTTTCACAAAATTGTTTTTCCATGATCATGGAATTCTTTTTTTAGTTCTGGCTTAACCATTACTATCTCTTTCGTTTTGTAATTTAACCTTAGCTCCACAATACTCTTGCAAATAAACAAGCCTAATTCAGTAGCCTGTATATTATTTTGTAATTATATTTTGTAAATGCACCATAGGAAATTTCAATCACGGCTCATCGGCTCTTACTTGTCAAGATTATTATCCTGGACATGAAGATGATTTCCAAGATAGGAATTCGTTACTCAAAAATCCAGGTTTTTTTAAAACTAGTATTTTAATACGAATCCTTTTTCCTTTTCTGTCAAGTCTACGCCGGTCTTGATAATATCTGTTCTGTGCTGGCGAGGTTAGCCAAATAACATTCCTGACATAATATTTTTCCAAACCACAGTTAAATCGAATGTGTTGCATTTCCACATTGTTCGCAATTTATTTGACTCATCAAGTCAATAGTACATAGTGTGGGTACATAGTATACCATAATTAAAGACTGTTGCAGCAATGCTTGTCGAATAATTAACAATTCGTGTAAAACTTTCTCAACATTAACGGTTAGGGTACTAGCTGTCTTTTCTTGATCATCCTTTCCTTTCATTCTAATTGTTTCAGCATGGGATAAGTTTTTGAATATCACTTGATCTCGTGGGCCGCTGATAAAATGCCAGAATGGGAGCTTGGACACTGCTAACCTGACAAGGTGTAAGGTACGCCATCCTTTCATCCTTGCCCAAATTGATTAAGTTTTATAAACACCTATGGCTACGTTAGAGATGTAACTAAAATTTATTGAAATAACTTTGGTAGGCTAGGTTTGGGAACGAACAAAACCAGCAACGGATAATGTTCCGCCTAGCCTACTAAACCACAATGGCGGTGTGGCGCAATTAGTTAATACTAAATTACTAATAAAAATCTATGGGAACACCATCTGCGGTGTTACATCTACTGCAAGTAGTCTAAAATCAACACTTCGTTTTCTGTCTTCCTATTCGCTAGAAAAATGTCAGCAGCGCAATATCTCCATTGGATATACCACAGCACCAAGCTTAGCAATATTCAGAGAATAAGTAGTCTAGTCTGTTGGAAGGGACTAACTCCTGGTTATGGATGCCAATACAAGTATCGATTTGTTGTGGTTGCGTCCGCACCTAATTCCACAGACTAGATCCGGGACTTAAATTTGAACCTTGTATATGCTTACAGAGATTGTGTAGGCTAATATGGCGTTCCTTTTTCTCTTTGCTTCTTTAATGCCTCAATGTACCATTCAAATTCGGCCAGAAATCGCGTCACCCTTTTTTCATAGGTGTCGTCTAATAGATCCCCTTTTTCAGAAAAAGTGTTCGTGACTCTCGGAATACTAAACGCTGACGGGATTGAAGGTGCTCCTAATTCAGCAAATACTAATCTAAGCTGCTGTGCTGCATTTACTCCTCCAAACATTCCAGGTGAATATGAAACAATGGCAGAAGGTTTAAAGAAATACTCTTCCAGAAAATAATCCAAAGTATTTTTCATGGCTGCAGATGTACTCCGATTATATTCTGGAGTAACAGCCACATAACCTTCAGCCTTTTTTATTTTTATTTGAAGATCTTTCAATTTTTCAGTTGGTTCAATCATTTCCTTGTACATTCTATCTAGCATAGGAAGATTTAACTCAAGAGGATCGACAAAAAAGACGGTATGATCTCTTTGCAAAAGCTTTTTTTCTATCCATCGAGCAACTTTAATCCCTTGACGATCTCGCCTTACAGATCCAACAATTAGTGCAATTTTAGCCATATCTAAACCATCTTTTATCTAGAGAAATTTGTTATTGAATATGATATAAAAATTCCGAAGGTAGTCTAATGTTTTGCTTGGATATTACTTTAAACGGCAACCGGTAGAGTGACTGGTATCTGTGACCTATTCCTCACGAAGAATCAAATCATCTCTACCTAGAAAAGATTGACAGAGTTCACATATCTAGCTTTTCGGAGCCCGTTAAGTTTCAGTGGTTGATGTGACAACCTAAGGTACTATGCCCTCTATAGAGGAAAGGATTTTATTCAGATCCTGTTTATGGTCGAGCACTCCCTTCCACGTATCGTTTTTGCCCCGCATTAGGTCAGGTACAGAAATTAATGTGAATTCTTTCGGGTTGATCTTACCTAATTGTTCCCATTGCACGGGCATAGAGACGGTCGCGCTAACCGTCGGTCTAGCCTGTCTTTCCCCTCGCATTCTGATTGTAATCAAAAAAGACCTTGCCTGTCCTTTTGTCAGTACTCCATTCCATCGTTATCTTTTGTGGGAAGCGTGATAATAATATTTTACCAATTATTTCTGCAAATGTCCTTGTCTGATCGTAGGTATATTCTACTTTTATCGGCACGTAAATATGCAGACCGGTTTTGCCAGACGTTTTTACATAAGACTTAATTTTTAACTCGTCAAAAAGATCTTTTAAATGGTAAGCAACTTCAACGGTTGCCTTGAATCCCCGAGTATTGTATTCAGGTTCCTGTTTGTTTTTCTCTTTACCAGAATAGATGTACGGATCTAAGTCGAAGACAATGAAATCCGGAAAATTCAAGCCGCATTCTTCCTCAATTAATGTAGCAGAGCTACTACAGCTCTCGATGTCATTAAACCTGCTATACCATGGATGCATTTCAATGGCACCTAGATTCGCAATCCATAGTAAGGTTTCCTTATTGTTACAGACAAGATAGTTAATTGGTTCACCTCGATGCTCTGAATGAACCCTTACAGTAGTAACGAAATCAGGCTTTCGCATATTCCAGCCCTTGTGGTAAAATGACTTTCCTTCGATACCATCAGGATATCGACTAAGGGAAAGAGGTCTATCTTTCAAATGAGGGAGAATATAGTCGCTTATGGAATCGTAATAATTTATCAAGTCGCCCTTTGTTATTTCGTGATGTTCTATTGTCGCCCTCCAGAAAATTTTATCAGGATTTGAGAATTCCTGACCACCTGAAGGGTGATCAATTCTCTTTGATGCAATTATCGAGGTACGACTAGGATGCTCGATCTGGACGGGGGTTTTATTATCTAAATTCGCCGCGCTAGTTGAGATGGGCTGATCAGCTTCTAACAGACACTCAACTGGTTCCTTATCTTCTCGGAATCTTAAAAATATAGGTGCTCTCACTATTCCATCTTTGGTCCATGAACTAAATTTCACTTCTGCTACAAGTACCGGCCTCACCCAATGTGTCTCTCTATTTCTGTAAGGAAGCGCTTCTATTGGCATCGATTCGGATTTTAATTTCTGCAGCTTAAAGTATATTGATTCGATTGTTTTATCGTCGAATCCACTGCCAGTATGTCCAATAAAGCTTAATTTCTTGTTTTGAGGTTCATATACTGCGAGCAATAAAGAACCAAACCTGTTTTTCCTTTTGCCCAACCCTTCAGTGTAGCCTATTACCACGCAGTCTTGAGTTTTTATATTCTTAATCTTTAGCCAGTCTTTCGATCGAATACCTTCTTTATAGACGCTTGATTTACGTTTAGCCATGATTCCCTCCAAGTTAAGCTCCTTAGTTTGCCTTAACATATCCAGCCCCTTCTCTTCGATAAACTCTGATATTTTTATGCGCTCATCTGTTCTTATAGTTCGAGCCAGTAAAAGCCTTCTTTCGACAAAACCTATGCCCTCAATACGTTCACCTCTATGGTAAAGCATGTCAAATAAGAAGAGCGTAGTTGGTATTTCTTCAGAAAGCTTTTTTATCTCCCTATCATTTTGAATATTCATGCGCTTTTGGTGGCCCTGGAAATCTGGAAGTCCATTGTCATCTAGTACTACAATTTCTCCATCAAAAATAGCGTATTGTGTGCCGGCCAACGATGCTTTCAATGCCTCGGTAATTTCAGGATACCGGTGGGTAATATCGTTACCATTTCTCGACTGAAGTCTCACTTGATTTTCATTTTCTTTAAAAACTACTGCCCTCACTCCATCCCATTTTATTTCAAAGACCCAGTCTTTATTGTTAAAGGCCTTGTCTACAGGCGTGGCAAGCATAGGCTTAATTATTTTTGGAAATTTAACCCTGGCAAAGGACTTAGTATTACGCCTTAGGTTCCGCCTAAATTGAGCACTCTGCGAAACTCTTTCTTCAAATGTTTTACTTTTAGAATCATGAACTGCCATATTTCTCGCCGACTTTGTCTTATTATTTGAACTAATCTCGGATCTGCCAGAGAGAACCGACGATGGTGCGGTCACTGTTATATCATCAGTTGTAGAAGAAAACTCGTCATTTGATTTGATTAATAACCATTGATTTTCATTCCGGGTTCTTATAAGTGAGAATCTTCCCCCTAGTTTTTTTCCATACAACTCTATCGATATTTTACCTTTTTCGAATTGATCGGTCAAACTTCTATCAGTTTTATAAGTACCGTGATCCCATACAGTTACTGTGCCAGCCCCATAGTTTCCTTTAGGAATAGTTCCCTCAAATAGTAAATAATCGTAGGGGTGGTCTTCAGTTAGTATGGCAAGCCTTTTGGTTTGCGGGTTAAGAGAAGGACCCTTTGGCACGGCCCATGATTTTAGAACCCCATTTTCATCCTCAAGTCTAAAGTCAAAGTGAAGACGCCTGGCCCTATGTTTTTGAACTGTAAAGACTTTGTCTTTAACTTTATATACTGAGCCACGTGTTCCCTTTGGGACTTGTCCAACAGGCTCAGTAGTACTTGAAAATTTCCGCTTTTTGGTGTAATTTTGGAGTTGGGTGGAACTTGTTTTCTTCAACTAACGTAAACCTGCCTACTTACTTATGCACAACAAGGCAGATATTCAATTAAATGTTCTGCATACAGCAATGCCATGAGCAAACCTATCATTTTACTCGTAGTAGATACTAATCAGTATTTTCATGCCAGTCACTTCAGGTTGGTATTTTATCAGGTTTGTTTAGCAAACCATATAGCGAAATTCTAATCCATTTTCCTAGTTCGAAAGACCTTTTTCTATGTGTCAAACTCGAACGATTTTCACCTAATCTTAATGTTGTCGGCTCATGTTACATATCCCATAATCATATCTTGCATCCCTATTTTTTATCTAATTCGTCGTACAACCTAGATAAATCATAATTACCATGATAAGTAGATGACCTCCGAAAATGAGTATCTAGAAGGTGTGAGGGAGGACAATAAAGTTGCGGCGAAAGACGAACAAGACCCAGTAATGTGTATTAAATGTAATAAAGCATTCGAATCTGACTCGGAGTACATGCAACATTATGACGAGGTGCATAAGCTGGACGATCGCACATAATGAAACAGTCAACTTCGAGTAGGTGATAAGAAGCGGCATCAAGGAACGAAGGATCAGTAAAACCCATAATATGTGGTAGGTGCGGCATGAGCTTTGAGACAAATACCGAATATGATAAACATGTGGATGAGCTCCATAAGCCAGAAAAGATAAAATAATGAAATGGGTAGTTGGGCGGGTATTTAGACTACATACATTTATTTCCCGCAATACAAGATATATTGCTTCCAGTTGGATTCGGTCCGCCTTGCCCCTGACTAATTCCTGGTGGATTGCCTCCCGTTGGATTGTTTAGTGTGGCAGTTAGTTAGAACCTGTGGAATTTGTCATGTAAAGTACACGGGACTCTTGCTGAATCGCGGTTTACATGTTTATAGTCAATAACA
>WNGA01001115.1_pt1 | contig 41565 bp, 42 predicted proteins | sample 5400061 | NCBI WGS metagenome assembly WNGA01 (sample SAMN13153366, study PRJNA577476) | soil metagenome | isolation source: 100 cm soil or saprolite under grassland replicate 2 | place: USA:California | collected 2016-06-15 | reverse complement strand
GGCAGCGAGGGCGATGATTCGCTTCACGATGTTGCTCATGCCTGGTAGCTGATACGCGGGCACGTGCCGCGAGGAGTTCGCATCTGTAGCCGCCGCATCGTCCCTGATCCGCGCTCGAAGAACAAACGGTGACGCTCACCCCAGCGTCCCGCGATGTCACCAGACCGGCTCAGTACTCACATGTGATGGATACGCCTACGAAGCGGCCACCCGGGACGCTGACGGGGGCCGCGGCTGGACACGTCGAGGTGCCATACCCGTAGAGGCCGGGGACCTGGCTGGCCTCCACTCGATACTCTCCTACCGGCAACGGCAGGAGGCCGAAATGGCCCTGCCGGATCGTCACGCCTCTGCGAACGGAGTCGCCTGTCACCATGACCATGCCGCTCATGAACGCCTGCCCCGGGCCCGGATTGCATCTCGGTGGTCCCTGCCTGCAGTCCTCAATGGAGATCGACAGCAACATCCCCGATCCCGCGGGTATCGACGGGGCTGGGGATTGCGAAGGGACGGGGCCAACCGCGACGTCTCCGCGATAGGCGGCTGGGGCGCTCGGCCTCGGCGAGACGAGCTGAGTGGAAGACCCAGTGCAGGAGGCAACGACAAGAGAGGCTGCAATTCCGACGATCAAGCGGGTACCGGCGTCGCCCACCATTCCCAGAGCATCCCACTCGTGCCCTCCCAGCGTGAGGTTGCCGGCTCATGCCAGAGATCACGAATGACACCTGATCGACGGACGAGCCGTCACTGCTTATGCGCTGCATTCTTGGCGGCACCTCGTACTGCAGCCAGTGAGGGCACCCTCACCTCCGCGATCAGGTTCCCGGCATCGTCTTCGGCACGGACGGTGACGTGATCGGCCGTTCCGGCTTCGTCGGCCGCGGCGATGCCCACCAGCCACACACCCGGGGAGGCGTTCGCCGACAGCGTCGTGGTCGGGCTCATGACCACCTCGACCCTGGTCGCGCCCGACGGCGTTTCGCCATAGACGACGTCGTAGAGACGCCCGTTCACCCTGATACTGCCCTCGCCCACCCGGAACGATCCTTGTGATCTTCCGCACCCTCCTCCGATGCTCCCTCCCGGAGCGGAGACGCCGATACACGGGCCGTTTGGACTGTCGGTTCCGGAGACGGTGAAGGCCGCGCCATCCACGATGACCGTCTGCTGGCCGAGCGAGCTCTCCCTCGTTGGGGAGGATGCCTTGGCGACCAAGCGACCACCGATCACGGCGTGGACACGCAGGGCGGTCTCCAGGTCGGGGGGGAACACCACCCACGACGGCCCGACGATCGCCATTCGCTCGCGGGCGACCACAGCTGGCGATGGACGCCTCGAAAGCGGATACGACAGCAACACCAGTGGCGACCCTTTCCCGGTGCACTGCAGCCATCCAGTGGCGCCCCATGGGGCGATACCGAATGGGACTTCGACGGTCTGGCACAGCCCAGTTTCCTGACGAATGGCCCGAGCGAGATCACCGGCGGTGACCAACGCAGTGGGTTTTGGCCGGTCGATAACCCGCTGGCCATGATCGGTGAACGCCCAGAGGGCGATGCCGACTCCGGCTCCAGCGACGACTACTGCCAGGACGGCTGCCAGCACGCGATGGCGGGTCGGCTGCTCCGGCACAGAGCCGGGCTGGCGAACGACGATCTCCGGCCACAGGTCGCGAACCTCCAAGTCATCCGCTTCACGAAAACGGTGTTCGAGGTCAACCATCGTGTTCCTCCAAGAGGTGCCGCAGGCGCTTGCGTCCGTTGCTGAGGTGCACGGTCACGGCTGGGGCGCTCGAGCCGATGAGTTTGGCGATCTCGCGGGTGGAGTACCCCGCGTAGTGGTGCAGGACGACCGAAGCACGTTGCTTCGGCGACAGGCTGCGGAGCGCGACGACGAGATCCCGGATCGAGCCGGGGGCCTCGACCGACTGCTCCGGAAGTTCCCCCATCGTGCGCCGTGATCGGGCCAGCTCCCGAGTCGCCAGGCGGAACGACACTCTCCAGACCCAGGCGGAGGGATCGCGAATGTCCGAGGCGCGTTCAAGGGCCTGAGCGAACGCCTCCGCGACGGCGTCCTCAGCGATCTGCTGGCTGCCCGCGTAGAGGGCGACGGCCCTCTGCAACCGGAATCCCTGATCCCGGTACACGGTCTCGATGGTGCCCGTTACGCGAGTGCGCATGTCTGGATCATCCACCCACCTGGATCATCCACCCACTAGGAGAGTGGGCTGACGGACCCGAAACCCTAAGTCCGATCTCGCGACAGTTTCATGGGTCAGACCAGTGCTACGTCGCTTGAGCGCGGCACATGCGGGTGCTCCGTGAGCGTGGTGGCCGGATGAAAGCGCGCAACCGGGCGAGGCGCTCGGTGGTGGGGAGGGGCCCCTGGAGACACTTGAACGAGCTGCCATCGCGGGTTCGGCACACGGGCGAATTGCTCAAGTGGCGGGAAGGGGAGGGGCCCCTGCCACCGAGACAGCCTCGGCCGAACCACCGCAACCACCAGGGATCGCGGCACGGGTGATCGGGAACCACGCGCGAACCGGACCTGCGATCTGAGGTAGCGTCCGCGGGTCGGGAACGAAAGACGAACAGGGGGACGGTCATGGCCGGGGAGCTCGTGTACTTCACGCTTGGGGTTGAGAACTCTGAGCAGGCCCGCGCGTTCTACGGGGGGTTGTTCGGCTGGCAGTTCGAGCCGGGGTCGGTCGCGGACGGGTTCTACATCCAGGGGTCGTCGCCGCCCGGCGGGCTCCAAGGGGGCGGTTCGACGCGCGGGTTCCGCGTGTACTTCCAGGTGGACGACATCGAGGCGGCCGCGGCGCGGATCCGGGACCTCGGCGGCGACGCGGGCATGGTGAAGACCAGCTCGTCCGGCTCCTACGCGGACTGCCGCGACAACGAGGGCCACGAGTTCAGCCTGTTCGCGCCGCCCCGCTGAGAAACCGGGCGACGCCGACCGAGAGGAGCGTTCCCATGATGGACCCGTTCGACATCGTGGCGATCCTGCCCGCCGAGGATCTCGAGCGGGCCCGGCAGTGGTACGAGGAGAAGCTTGGCCTCCTCCCGTTCGCGAAGGACGAGGCGGGGCTCCGCTACCGGGGCGGCTCCGGGGAGCTGTTCGTGTACCAGACGGGCAACGCCCGGACCGCGAAGAACACGGCGGCCGGTTGGTACGTCGACGACATCGAGGCGGTGGTCGAGGACCTCCGCGGGCGAGGCGTGGTGTTCGCGGAGTACGACTTCCCGGCCTGACGACCGTGAACGGCATCGCGGATCTCGGGTACGAGAAGGCGGCGTGATTCACCGACAGCGAGGGCAACATCCTGTCGCTCGGTCAGCTGTCGTCGGGCTGAAGCCCGGTTCCGGGAACGGGGATCGCTCGTCGGTCAGCTCGACCGGATCAGTCGCGGGACCCCGTGCCGGACCGCGAAGGCGGCGTCCATGTGCTCGCCGTCGGACGGCCGGATGACCTCGTCCACGAACCACCACTCGGCCCGGAGGCGGTCCCTGTCGAGGTCGATCAGCACGTAGCCGTGGCCGTCCCAGTCGGTCCACTTCACGTGGGGGAGGGCCTCCACGAACGCCTGCTCCATGGGCACCGACTCGGTGTCCCGGGGCCAGCCCTTCTTGTCGTCCACGTTCTGCGACGTGAGGCTGGTGGTGACGAGCTCCACGGCCACCGGATCCCCGGGATCGTCGGCGAACGGGTCCAGGAACAGCTCGCTGGCGAGGCCGATGTGAACGTCGCCGGACAGAACCACGGCGTTGCCCTGGCCGTCGTCCTGGAGCCATCGGTAGATCCGTTCTCGTTCGAACCGGTATCCGTCCCACTGGTCGGGATCGGGCCCGGTGCACTCCGGGTTCGTCAGCTTCAACGCGAGGATGCCCGGCTTCGACAACTCCGGGAGGCCCTCCTTCCACAGGTGGGTCATGCACGATCCGTTCCCCAGCAGGCGCCAGCGAGCCGGCGACTCCCGGAGGCCGTGGAGGAGCCACTCGGCCTGCTCCGGCCCGAGCTGGGAGTGGTTGGGATCGGACATGGCGCCGGGCCGCTCGGGATCGTCGCGGCGCGAGCGGGTGTCGATCATGAACACCTCGGCCAGGCCCCCCACGTCGAACGAATGCCACACCCGCGCCGGGTTCGACGGCTCCGGCATCCGGTACGGCAGCCACTCCCACCGGGCCCGGAAGGCGGCGGCCATTCGGTCCTCCCACGGCCCGTCGCGCTCGGGTTTGTGCTCGGTCGCGCCGCCCCTCCAGGCCCCGTCGGCGAACTCGTGGTCGTCCACGGTGCCGATGAAGGGGTGCCGGAGGTGCACGGCCTGGACGTCCGGGTCCCGCCGGTACTGGGCGTAGCGCGTGCGGTAGGCCTCGAGGGTCCGGCACTCGTCCAGCGGTTCGAACGGCCGCCCGATGTCCTTGCTCTTGGTCTGGGTGGCCGGAGGGTTCTGGGAGGCCTCGTAGATGTAGTCACCCAGGTGGAGCAGGAAGTTCAGCTCGTCGCGCTCCGCGATGCGCCGGTACGCGTTGAAGAACCCGGCGTTGTACTTCGCGCAGGACACCATGGCGAACCGGAGGTGGTCGGTTCGGTCCGGCAGCGTCCGGGTCCGGCCCACCGGGGAGCGTTCGCCGCCGGATTCGAACGCGTAGAAGTAGTGCGTGTCCGGGTCCAGGCCGCCGACGTCGGCCTTCGCCGTGAAGTCGGCGTCGGGCTCCGCGGTGACCGTTCCCGTGGCCACCACGTCGCGGAGGTCCGGATCGCGGGACATCGTCCAGTCGAGGGACACCGGCTCGTTCCCATCGGTGGTCGCGCGGGTCCAGATGATCACGCGGTCGGTCAGCGGGTCGCCGCTCGCCACGGCGTGCTGGAACAGGTTCGTCGGACGTTCGTTCATGGCCTCCCCGCGGGCGCGCCGAAGGCTAACAGGTCGTCTCCGAAAGGGTCATGGGCCGGTCGGGAGCATCGTGGAGACGACGCACTCGCCGCGCAGGACCTCGGTGCCGTCCTGCCGGCGGGCCACGCACAGCAGCCGCGTGATCGGCTTGTCGGCCCGAGATTCCAGGACCTCCGCCTTCGCCGTCACCGTGTCGCCCACGAACACGGGGGCCGGGTAGACGTCGCCCGGGCGCCGACCGCGGGAGGCGCCCACGCCCGCCGGTCATCCATGCGCGGGCTCACTCCGTCCGGCGGAACTGCACGATCCCCACCCCGAGCATGACCAGGCCGACGGCGGCCACGATCGCCAGCTCCAGCACCACCGGGACCCGCCACGATCCCCACGAGACGCCGGCGTCCAGGGCATGCCGGGCCAGCGGGCTCACGTGGAGGTGGGCGAACACGGCCCGGCGCATCGGATCGACCGCGTAGGTCATGGGATTGATCCGGGTCAGCACCGTCAGCCACCCCGGGAGGTTCGACAGCGGGTACAGCGCGCCGGACAGGAAGAACATCGGCATCAGGAACACCTGGGTCATCGCGAAGAAGGTCTGGATGTTCTTCATCCGGGCGGCCACCATGACCCCCAGCGCGGTGAGGGTGAACGACAGCACGAGCAGCTCCGCCACCAGGGTGAGCATCAGCGCGGGGGAGTAGGGCACGCCGACCAGCCCGGCCAGGGCCAGCACCACGATCCCCTGGAACGTGGCCACCGTCGCACCCCCCAGGCACTTCCCGATCACGAGCGCGCCTCTGCTCACCGGCGCCACCAGCATCTCCCGGAGGAACCCGAACTCCCGGTCCCACACGATCGAACCCGCCGAGAAGATCGCGGTGAACATCGTGGCCATCGCCAGCACGCCCGGGAACATGAACGTGCGGAGGTTCAGCCCCCCGGTCCCGCCCGAGACCAGCGTGGACAGCCCCGTGCCCAGGACGAACAGGAACAGGATCGGCTGCAGGAGCGACGTGACCATCCGGGCCCGATCCTGGAAGAACCGGATCAGCTCGCGCTGCCACACCACCTTGATCGCCCGGAGGTCGTGGGCCCGGGACCTCTCCGGCAGGCGGACCGGGGCCGTGGCGGCGCGCGGGACGGCGTCGGTGGCCACGGGCGGTTCCTCACCTCCTCCGGAAGGCCGCGATGATCGCCCGGTTGGGGTTCACCGCCGCCTCGGCGTCACGGATGGTCTTCCCGGTATAGGAAAGGAACACGTCGTCGAGCGTGGGCCGGGCCACGTTCACCGACCGGATGGGGACCTCCAGCTCGGCGAACAGCCGGGGCACGAACTGCTCGCCGGCCGGGACCGAGAACGTGACGGCCCCCTCGTGCACGGCCGCCTCTATCCCGAACCGCTCCGCCAGCGCCGCGATGGCCGCGGGGTCGTCCTCGGTCCGGATCTGCACCCGGTCCTTCCCGACGCTCGCCTTCAGGGCCTCCGGCGTGTCCACGACCACGATCGAGCCGTGGTCGATGATCGCGATGCGGTCCGAGTACTCGGCCTCGTCCATGTAGTGGGTGGTGAGGAAGATCGTGATGTCCTCGTTGCGCTTCAGCTCCTCGATGTAGCCCCAGATCGAGGAACGGGTCTGCGGATCGAGGCCCACCGTGGGTTCGTCCAGGAACAGGACCCTGGGCGAGTGCAGCAGTCCCCGGGCGATCTCCAGCCTGCGCATCATGCCGCCCGAGAACGTCTGGACCCGCGAGCCGCGCCGGTCCCACAACCCCACCATCTCCAGGACCTGCCGGCTCCGTTCGGCCACCACCGACCGGGGCACGCCGTACAGCTCGGCGTGGAACCTCAGGTTCCGTTCGGCCGTGAGGTAGCCGTCCAGCGTGGTGTCCTGGAACACCAGCCCGATGTTCCGCCGGACGTCGTCGCGCTCCCGGACCACGTCGAACCCCGCCACCGTGGCCGACCCCGCGGTGGGCGTGGCCAGGGTGCACAGCATCTTGATCGTGGTGGTCTTCCCGGCGCCGTTCGGCCCCAGGAACCCGAACGTCTCACCCCGCCGGACGTCGAAGTCCACGCCCCGGACGGCGTCGATCTGGACGTACCGCTTGGCCAGGCCCCGCACGGCGATGATCGGCTCGCCTGCTTGTCCGGGTGCGGCCGGTTGGGTGGGGTTCGGACGTTCGACGCGGTTCTCCACGGGAGTTCCCAGGATAGCCTCGACGGCGTACGCTGCCGCCCCGTGGGGGCGGCTCCGGAGCCGGATGGCTGGATCGAGGCGGCCCGGGTGGCCGACGTGCCGGTGGGGCGCGCCGTCAAGGCCACCGTGGGCGATGCGGACCTCCTGCTCTACCGGACCGACGACCGGGTGTTCGCCGTGTCGAACCGGTGCACGCACCAGGGCGCGCCGCTGCACAGGGGGACAGTCCGGGCCTCCGGCTCGATCGTGAGCGCGACCTGCCCGCTGCACGGCAGCACGTTCCAGCTCACGGACGGCCGGGTCCTGCGCGGCCCGGCCATGCGGCCCCTCCCCATCTACGAGGCCCGCGTGGCCGGCGAGGCCGTCGAGGTCCGCCTCCTCCCTTGAATTGGCGGTACCTTCACGCCCGAGACCAGCACGAGGGGGAACGCCGAGATGAAGCCCTGTCCGAGCTGCGGGGAGCCGATCCAGGACGACGCCGTGAAGTGCCGGTGGTGTGGCCACTGGCTCGACGCCGCCCACCGGCCCCCGCCGGGGCCCGCCGCCACAGGATGGGCGTGGGCGAACACCTACGACGTGGTGTTGCAGGACCCCGGTCCGGACCACATCCCCGTCATCAAGGTCATTCGGGACGTGTCCGGTGTGGGCCTCGCCGACGCCAAGGGCATCGTGGACCGTCCCCCGGGGCGGGTCCTCCGAGGGGTGCCCGAGGCAGTGGCCAGGGCCGCGGTGTCGGCCCTGGAGCAGAAGGGCGCGGCCGCAGATCACCCCGGCCACCGCGCTCGGCTGACGAGCTCCACCGCATCGGTGAGGATGGACCCGTGGCGGGCTCACGTGCCGTGCGGCGGATCGGGGCGGGGGAGCGGCGGGCCAGGCTCGGCCGGCGCCATCTGACCTCGGCCCCCGCCCCGGCCCGGTCGCCGGTGACCGTGGGCCGGGCGCTGGTGGCGCTGCACTCCACCGATCCCGCCTCGGTGTTCCTGACGGTCGCCGCCAGGAAGCGGTGGGCGGCGACGACGGTCGCCGTGGTCGAGCGGGCCCTGTACGACGAACGGACCCTGGTGCGGATGCACGGGATGCGCCGGACCCTGTTCGTCGTGCCCGCCGAGCTGGTCCCGGTGGTGCAGGCCGCGTGCTCGAGCGCCATCGCGGCCCGGGAGCACCGGCGGCTGATCGGGCTGGTGGAGGCCGCCGGGATCGCGAAGGACGGCCGCCGGTGGCTCCGCGCCGCGGAGGCCGGAGCCCTGCGGGCGCTGGCGGCCCGGGGCCGGGCCACCGCGGCGGAGCTGGCCGAGGACGAGCCCCGGCTCCGGCGGGAGATCATGCTGGCGCCGGGCACGAAGTGGGAGGCGCGGCAGCGGGTGGCCCCCCGGCTGCTGTGGATCCTGGGAGCGGAGGGCCGAATCGTCCGTGGGCGCCCTCTGGGGACGTGGACCGGCGGCCAGTACGTGTGGACGCTCGTGGAGCGGTGGCTCGCCGGCGGCATCGAGGTCACGCCGGTGGAGGACGCGCAGGCCGAGCTCCTCCGGTGGTGGCTCCGGGGCTACGGGCCGGGCACGGCGGCCGACATGCGGTGGTGGACCGGCCTGACCGCTCGCGAGGTCCACCGCGCCGTGGCCCGCCTGGAGGTCGCGGAGGTCGACGTGGACGGCGCCACGGGGTTCGTCCTGGAGGACGACCAGGAGCGGGTGGGCGAGCCGGCGCCGTGGGTGGCCCTCCTCCCGGCGTTCGACCCCTCGGTGATGGGATGGGCCGGCCGTGGGTGGTACCTCGGGCCGCACGGTCCGAGGCTGTTCGACGTGAACGGGAACCCCGGCCCGACCGTGTGGTGCGACGGGCGGGTGGTGGGGGGGTGGATCCAGCGGCGCGACGGCGAGATCCGCCTCGGGCTGCTCGAGGACGTGGGCCGGGAGGCCGAAGCCGCCATCGACGCCCAGGTCGAACGGGTCGCGGCGTGGCTGGGCGACGTCCGGGTCACGCCCAGGTTCCACACACCGATGGAGCTCGAGCTCAGCCGGTGACGGGCACGCGGGCCCGGGGTGCGGAGGCGACTACGGCGGCGCCGAGGGTCGCCGCCGCGGCCACCAGAGCGAACCCCGGCGCGCCGGAGGTCGCGTGCTGCAGAAGCAGGCCGGCTCCCACGAACCCCAGCGGACCGGTGGCGGAGATCGCGGTGTTCGCCGAGGCCGCGACCCTGGCCCGCAGCGCGGGAGGGGTTCGCACGGCGAGGGCGGAGAAGAACCGGGGGAAGAACAGCCCGGCGCACACGCCGTTCGCGGCGACGGCCGCGGCCACTCCCCAGGCGGGGAGCGGGGCGAGGAGGGCCCACGTGGTGGCCGCGAGGCCGGCGATGGCCAGCGCCGGGGCGCGCGCTCCGGCCGACCTGGCCCGCGTGGAGATCAGGCCCCCGACCACCGAGCCGCCGCCGTAGGATGCCAGGAACCACCCGGCGAGATGGGCGCTCGCCCCGTACCGGCGGCGGGCCGCGACCGGCAGCGTGGCGACCATGGCCGTGAAGCCGATCTCGACGATCGCCACGCCGATCACCTGCCGGAGCAGGGTCCGGTCCCGGGCCAGGAATCGCAGCCCCTCCAGCGCCCCGCGCGGTTCGGATTCCTCGCGCGCCGGCCGCGGGATCGGAGGGACGAACGCCGTCACCAGCGCGAACGCGACCATGTAGGAGGCCGCGTCCACCACCAGCACCTGGGCCGGCCCGATCAGCGCCACCAGGAGCCCACCGGCGGCCGGGCCGACGAAGCTGGCGGTCTCGTTCACCGCCCCCAGCAGCCCGCCGACCCTGGTCAGGCGGACCTCGTCATCGCCGACCAGGCCCACCAGCACCAGCAGCTGCGAGGAGGAGTACGCGGGGAAGAACGCGCCAACCGCGAACCCCACGGCGAGCAGGATCGGAAACGAAAGGACGCCCGCCCAGTGCAGCGCGGGGATGAGCCCGACCAGCAGGGCCCGGGCCAGGTCCGAGCCGAGCATGGTCCTCCTGGGGCCGAGCGCGGTCGCGGCCCGCCCGCTCGGGATGCCGAGGACCGCCATCCCGGTGAACTCGGCGGCCATCACGATCCCCATCCGGGCGGGGGACCCCGTGCTGACCAGGACGAACCACGGGAGGGCCACCGCCGTCATCTCCGACCCGGTAGTCGAGACCACCTCGGCCACCAGGAGCGCGGCCAGCGACCGTCTGGTTCCCACCCGTGGATTCATCCGAGCCCTAGCCGGGAGCCGGCGTTTGGTTCCATGCCGGGAGCTCGAGGACCGCCCTGGCACCGCCGCCCTCCGGGTTGTCCAGCCGGAGGTTCCCCCCGTGGGCGCGGGCGATGGCGCGGACGATCGACAGGCCCAGACCGGGGCCCGGTTCCCGCCGGCCGTCGCCGCCGACGGCCGCGGAGGCGGCTCGCTCCAGGACCTCGGGGGGGAACCCCTCGCCGGTGTCGCGCACCGTGAGCCGGAGGATGCCGTCCGCCCGGGAGGCCGAGACGGTGACGGTCGCGCCGGGCGGACAGTGGCGGATCGAGTTGTCGAACAGATCATCGATGGCCTGCCGGATGCGCTCGGGGTCGAGCGATGCGGTCAGGTCCTGGTCTTCACCCTCCACGACGATCCGGACCCCCGCACCGTCGGCCCTGGCCCGGTTGGTCTCGGCGGCGCGCCGGAGGAGGTCTGCCACGCGCGCGTCGCTCCGATGGAGGGGGACGGCTCCCCCGGACGCCCGGGACAGCACCAGGAGGTCCTCGGCCAGGCGGACCAGCCGATCGGTCTCGGCCGAGGCGCTGCGGAGGGCGGCCTCCAGCTCCTCCCGGGTCCGAGCCCGCGACAGGGCCAGGTCGAGCTCCATCCGGAGCACGCCGAGGGGTGTTCGGAGCTCGTGGCTGGCCTCGTCCAGGAACCGCTGCTCGCGCTGGAGCGACTCCTGGAGCCGGTCGAGCATCTCGTTGAGCGTCGATGCCAGGCGGGCAAGCTCGTCGTCGGTGGGCGGGACGGCCAGGCGGCGGTCGGGCTCCGACAGCGAGATGGCCGAGGCCTCCCGGCGCATCCGCTCCACCGGACGGAGCGCGGCCCCGGCCACGAACCACCCCGCCACGGACACCAGGGCCAGCGCGACCGGCCCGGCGATGGCGAGCTCCAACGCCAGCCGTCCCAGGGCCTCGTTCCGGTCGCCGAGCGTGGCCCCCACCACCAGGAGCACACGGGAGCCGCCGACCTCGGCCGGCACGGCCAGGAGCCGGACCGGGTCGTCCACCCCCGCGACCCGCGTGGTCAGGAACGTCGGGCCGTCCACCGCCCCGGCGACCGCGGGATCGAGGATCGGGGCCCGGGCCACCGCGGAGCTGGAGTCGACGATCCGTCCGTCCGGCGCGAGGACCTGGGCGAACGCCTCGTCGGGGTCGATCAGGCCGCCGCCGGCCCGGACCGCGCCGGTTCCCCGTTCGCCCACGGAGGCCTGCAGGACCTGGGCCCGGGACCGCAGGTCCATGTCGATCGCGTTCGTCAGGTCGTGGCCCACCCGCAGGTACAGGAACGCCCCCAGTGCCGTCAGGACGGCGGCCGTCCCCACCGCGAACGCCAGGGTCAGCCGGAGCCGGAGCGGCAGGTGCATCCTCAATCCTCCCGGAGCCGGTAGCCCACGCCCCGCACGGTCTCGATCGACGAACGTCCGAACGGCCGGTCGACCTTCTCGCGCAGGTACCGCACGTACACCTCGAGGATGTTCCAGTCCCCCCGGAACGAGAAGTCCCACGCGTGCTCCATCAGCGTGGCCCGCGGGACGGTCTCGCCGGGGCGGCGCATCAGTTGCTCGAGCAGCGCGAACTCCTTCGGGGTCAGCGCGACCGGGGTGTCGCCCCGGCGGACCTCGTGGGAGGCCGGATCGAGCATGAGGTCGCCCACCGTGAGGACCGCGGGCCGCTCCGGCGGCGTCCGCCGGACCAGCGCCCGGAGCCGGGCGTGGAGCTCGGGGAGCGCGAACGGCTTCGTGAGGTAGTCGTCCGCGCCCGCGTCGAGCCCCCGCACCCGGTCGTCCACGCCGTCGCGCGCGGTGAGGATCAGGACGGGCATCCACCGGCCCTGCCGGCGGAGGCGGCGGACCACGTCGACCCCGTCTCCGTCCGGCAGCCCGAGGTCCAGCACGACGGCGTCGTAGTCGTACTCGAGCGCGAGCGACGCTCCCTCGGCACCGGTGGACGCCACGTCCACCGCGTAGCCCTCCTCGCGGAGGCCCCGCTCCAGCAGGCGGGACATCCGCGGATGGTCCTCGATCACCAGGGCACGCATGGGCTCAGACCGGATTATGCGGCGGTCACGAGGGGAACCGAGCCCGGATGAGCTCGGCCGTCTCCCGGGCGCCGGTGGCGGACACCTCGCTCACCAGGCCGATGCCCTTCGCGTAGGCCTTGCGGTCGATGACCACCGGTTCGAGCGGCGTCCACTCCATCGTCCGCAGCCCGTGGTGCAGGGTCCCGTACGGCACGTGGATGGTCACGCCGCGCCGCAGGATCCAGGCCTGGTCCTCCGCGTGGCCCTTGAAGAACTCCTGCCGGTAGCCGTCGGCGGTATGCGGGTCGGCCTCCATCACGATCCCCGGCACGGCGCCGTCCACCCCGGTCTCCCAGGAACCCTCGGTGCTGACCGTGCCGTCCGGCTCGAACGACTTCGTGTCCTCGCCCAGGTACCACACGTTCCCGGCGCGATCCTGCGCGTACCAGTCGAACGTCTTCTCCAGCACCCGTGTCCGGTCCGTGGCGACGTCCCGGACCACCGTCGCGTGCACCCCGAGGATCGTCTTCGTGTAGCGGGTGACGAACGTGCGGTCGATCTGCACCTTGCCGTCCTTCACGCCCCGGTACACGAGCAGCGTCCCCGGCTTCAGCGGGAAGAACTGGTTCGTCACGTGGCGCACGAAGTCGTGTGGATCGATGGCCGGGGCCGTCGGCCGGGACCCGTGTGCGGCCGCGGACGCGAGCCCCCCCGCCGCCGCGATCACGCTTGCCAGTCCGATGACCAGGAGCCGTCTGCTCATGGCGTGATCCTCCTTCCGGTCGATGTCGCGAGCCAACGTAGGAGCGCCCGCCTGAGAGACGGCTGAATGGGTCGAACATTCGCGGATGATCGTTTGACGCCGCGGGGACAGGGCTGACGGCCCGTCGAGGCCTACGGAGGGAGGAGCGTGACGACCATGTTCCCCGCCAGGAGGAGCAAGGCCTTGGGCGTCGCCGGGTCCAGGAGCGTGCCGTCGCCGGTGGCCGTCACCCGCAGGTGCAGGCCGACCTGCCCCAGCAGGTGGCTGACCCCGCCGAACGTGAACCGGGTCGCGCCCGTCTGCTGCAGGGATCCCGCGAGCGTCTCGATGGCCTTCTTCGGCGAGGTGACGCTCACGATGCTCTGGAAGTCGCCGTCGAACGCCCCGATGTGCTTGCCGGTCCGGAACGACGCGGGATGGTCGAAGTCGGCGCCGGGCGTCTGCTTCAGATGAACGTGGAGGGGCCCGGAGACGTGCAGGGCATGCACGCCCCCGTGACGGATCGGTTCTTCATCTCGGTCTCGCTGTACAGCGTGAAATGGCCGTGTGTTCGTTCCGGGGCGTGCCGTCGAACAGCGACGACGGGGCGAGTCCGGCGATCTCGGTGAGATAGCCGAACGTGGTGAACTTCGTTCCCACCTGGTTGATCCGGCACACGAGCTCGAGGTCCTGGGACGGCCACGGCGCGTGTGGGGCGAGGATCGCCTCCCGGTGCGGTTCGGCGTCGATCACCGATCGGGTTCGGGCGGAACGTCGGGAACCGGCTGACGGCCGTTCCCTCGCCACGTCTCCCCGGAGCGGGCCGGCAGAGCGATGCGTGCGCCGCGGGGGCTCAGTGGCCGTTCGCGGAGAAGTGCTGGTAGTCGACTTCGGAACCCGTCCAGGCCCCGCCCCACTCCCAGCCGATGTTCGTGAACGCCCGCACCGCGACGTCGCCGGCGTGGATCATCCCCTTCGCGTGCTTCGAGCGGTCGAGGTACTTGCGCGAGCCCGGCGGCGAGACGTGCGAGCCGCGCACGTAGGGGTTCTCGAACGGGTTCAGGTCGAGGGCCTTGCCGTACGCGTGCATCGACCACACGCCGGGCTGCCCCGCCCGCCACCGGCAGTTGAACGCCGACGTGTTGTCGTGCTTCATCGACTCGAGGTCGTCCGCGTCGTAGCGGTCCACCAGGCGCACGCGGTGGACGGGGTACCGGTGCCAGTACATCGAATGGAACACCCGCACGATCCCCCAGGCGAAGGCCCGGTGCACGACCAGCCGGCCCATGTGGACCCGCTTGTCGAACCCCCAGTACCGGACGCTCAGGATCCGGAGCTTGTCGAACCCCACCGGGCACCCTTCGTGCCACGATCGCCCGGTCATCAGGTCCCGGGTGTCGGCATCGATCTTCGAGACCGTGCCCCGGAACGGCGGCGGATCGTCCGCCTGAGCCATCGCCGCCCCCCCGGCCGGCACAAGGAACAGCGGCAGGACAAGGAGCCAAGCGAGCGGCCGGCGCGCGCGTCCGATCATCAGCTCTCACCCTACGTCTGGGGGCGGGACAGCTCGCCGTGTCCGCGGTGGCCGCGCGTGGTGCGCGCTCACTCCGATCCACGCGGGGGCAACGGGCCGGGTGGGAACGACCTCATGCTCGGTGGCCTGTCGGACACGCTGAACGGCGGCCCGGGCCACGACACGGCCGCGTTCAACGACTCGACCGCGCTCATCAAGGCCAGCCTGGCGCTCGGGGCCGCGTTCGGACAGGGGGCCGACGACCTGAACGGGATCGAGCGAGCGCAGGACGAACTTCCGGGCCGGCACCTCGCGCTTGTCGTCTCTGTCCCCCACGTCGACCTCCCGTGTCGTGGCACCCGCCGCGCCACCGTGATGTTCCCCTCCGGAGCGCCCCGATGTCGAGTCCCGAGCTCGTCCGCCGGCTACGTCCGGTCCCGGTCCATCTCCTTCACCAGGCGCTTCGGGGCCACGCGGCGGTAGCTCTCCTCGACCCAGTCCTTCAGGACGTCGAGAGGCGGGCTGGTCGGCAGGAAGGGCACGTTCGCCCACCCCGCGCGGCCCAGCCCGTAGCCGGTCGGCGCGGCCTCGGGGACCGCCAGGGCCTGCTCGAGCGACTCGTCGAGCTTCACCGACATGCCCGACGACGGACCCTCCTCCGACCCGAAGAACACGAACACCTTGCCGTTCACCTTCGTGACGGTCTCGCCCCACGGGTGGTCCTCGTACGCGCCGGGCAGCGACAGCGCGAACGACAGCAGGCTCTTCCGGGTCCGTCCGGGTGCGGTCGCCATCTCGCAGTGGCAAGGCTACCGGCAGTCGGCCCGCGGGGCCGGACCTGGCCCCACCCCCGTTCGTCGTCACGAAGACCGCCGACACGCTTGACGGCGCGTGCGACGCGGACTGCTCGCTCCGGGAGGCCATCGTCGCGGCGAACGAGCGGGCGGGTCGTCAGTGCTCGCAGCCCGTCGCGGGGCCCGAACCGGGGCCCTGCTTGCACGTGTCGGTGCCGGGACCGCCGTTCAGGGTGTCGTCGCCCGCGCCGGGCACCAGGGTGTCGTTCCCGTCTCCGCCGCGGAGATCGTCTGACCCCCCGCCGCCCACCAGCCGGTTGTTCGCGGGGCTTCCCAGGATGGTGTCGTCGAACGGACCGCCGATGACGTTCTCCTCGTCCGTCCTGATGTCGTCGGTCCCCTGGTCGGGGTGTCCGACGACGACGACGTTCGGCTCGGCGTCGACCGAGAGGTTCATGCGCCGGTGTGTCCCGCCTCCGTGACGGTGTCCCTGCCGATCCCGCCGAACAAGGTGTCGGAGCCGTCGACTGCCCGGGGATCGAAGGTCAGCGATCCCCCGCCGTCGAGGAGGTCGTTGCCGTGTGGCGCGGTTCGCGGGCGGGCTGCGCCGGCTGGGAGCACCGTGACGTCGAGGTCGACGGCGATCGTGAAGGCCCGGTTCGGGCGTGGCCACGAGCTTCACCCGGCTCACGGCCGATACCTCGCCGATCCGCCGTTGCAACCTCCCGCCAAACCCCCGCGTCCTTGTTCTCCGACGGGCCGATCGGCCCGCCGTTTGCGGAATCCGGACACCGGTCATAGCGTCCGGCGGACCGAGTCCTCTGGAAGGAGGCCGCCATGCGGAAAATGGTGATCGTGGTGACGGCCCTGGCCCTCGTGGTCGGGGTCGCCTGGGGGGTCCTGGCGAGCACGGGGAGCGGAACGACCCCGATCAGCTGCATGGACAGTCAGTGGCAGACGACGGCCCAGTCGACGTCCTCCACCGAGTGGACGAACGTCCCGGGGTTCACCGACAATCCGTCGCAGGTCTTCCCGATCGCGATCAACGTGAGTGCGCAGCTCTCGGGAGCGCCCGTCCTGTTCCGGATCCGCGCCACGAACGTCGGCGAGCAGACCTTCACGAGCCATCCCGGTCCCACCCGGTTCGTTCCCGGCACGAACGGCCCCAACTCGTTCGCCTACCAGTGGATCGACCGCGGGAACGCCGCCTCGGAGCACGTCCTCACCGTCCGGCTGCAGTGGCGGAGCCCCACCGGCGACGCCGTGCACATGCAGCGCGGCGACATGTCGCTGCTCTACGCGACGGACGGCTGCCAGGGCGCGCCATAGGGTCGCGGCGCCGGCCGGGACGCCGTTTCCCCGCCCGGCGCCCAGCCGCCGAACAGTGGACTTGACGGGGCCGGTGTCTCGGGGTCTCCATGGCCCTCCATGCTGCGCCCCAGCTTCAGAGCCTCGAAGCCCGCCATCCCGCGGTTGCTACTGGCGTGCGCGGCGGCCTCCTGGGTCCTGTCCACGGTGTTCGTGGGGACCGCGCTGGCCGCATCGCCCCGACGTGCTCGTTCGACGCGGGCACGCACGTCCTCAGCGTCACGTCGGCCGGCTTCGACGTGCTGTTCGCGAAGGACGGGACGAACCTGTCGGTGAGCGGCACCGATTGCGCCGCCCTGAACAACGTGGACACCGTGAACGTCGACATGCAGAGCAACGACCGGCAGGTAGGGTTCAACCTCCAGAACGGGCTGCTCGAGCCCGGATTCACGAACGAGGGGGACGCGTCGAGTGAGATCGAGTTCGACCTCACGAACGTGTCCACGCTCGGCGAAGTGTTCGTGACCGGGGGATCCGGCCCGGACAGGTTCACGGCGGGCGACCGCAAGATCGGGCAGCAGACCGTTCTGGCCATCAACCTCAACGGGAACCACGACGGCTTCAGCCCGGACGAGGACGTGATCGTGCACACGGCCCTGGTGGCCCTCGGCCTCGATGGGGGCAACGGAGACGACTTCCTGAGCTCCCACGGAACCGGTGCCACGGGCTCGTCGCCGGCCGTGGCCTGGACGACCTTCAGCGACGGCCCCGGGGCGGACGAGGTGGCCGGCGGCGATGGCAACGACCGCTTCTTCCCGCAGGTCACGGCGGATGAGGGGGACTCGTTCTCGGGCGGGGACGGGTTCGACTGGCTGATCCTCGGCTCGCGCTCGGAGCAGATGTCGCTCACGGAGGACGGGGTGCGCAACGACGGGATCCAGTGCCCCGGCCTTGGATGCGAGGACGACTTCGTGGCCGCCGACATCGACAGGATCTCCGGGGGGTCGGGGCCGGACGTCATCGTCGGGGGTGCCGGGCACCAGGTCCTCGACGGGGGCATGGGCAACAACTCGATCAGCGGGGGGCCGGGCAACGACCTGCTCACAGCCGGCACGGACACCGACGTGTTCCACGGTGGAGCCGGGTTCGACACGGTCTCGTACGAGCATCACTTCTCGAGCGGCGTCAACGTCTTCCTCAACGGCAACGCCGACGATGGCATCCCCGGTGAGCACGACAACGTGATGCCGGACGTCGAGGGAATCTACGGCTCGGGGAAGAGCGACCTGCTGGTCGGCGACGCAGCCCGGAACATCCTGGACGGCGGTCCCGGCGACGACGTCCTGAACGGCAAGAGCGGCAACGACACGCTGGTCGACGCGACGAGCCCACCGGTCGACGGGGGCTTCAGCATCTTCACCGGCGGCGACCTGTTCATCGGCGGGCCGGGCAAGGACACCGTGGACGAGCGCGGGCACAACGGCAACCTCACGCTCACCATCGACGGCAACTCGAACGACCAGGTCCAGGGCGACGCCTCCCAGGGCGTGGACAACATCCAGACCGACGTCGAAAACCTCATCGCGGACGACGGCGACGACACCCTCAACGGCGGCCCCGGCACCGACACCTGCAAACAGGGCCCCGGCACCGGCCCGAAGACCGGCTGCGAGCACTGAGCCGCTTACGGGGCCGGGTCGACCTCCCCGAACAGGCCGTGCGTCTCGTCATCCGGTCCCGCCGTGAAGAACAGCGAGTCCGCCGACCCGGCGGCGCTGTCGTTGCCGAACTGGAGCGCCCACAGGCCGTCGATCGCGAGCGGCCGGCCGTTCGGCACCCGCAGCCTCCCGTCGTGCTCGAACGAGCCGTTCGGGCGTTCGACGTACGCGTTGATCTGGCCGTTGCCGAAGTTCCCGACGAGCAGGTCGCCACCGAACCGGCCGAAGCCAGCCGGGGCCATGGCCAGGCCCCACGGGGCGTTCAGCGGCCCCCGGGTAGCCACCCGCCGGAGGAGCGTGCCGTCCGTGTCGAACGCGTCCACGAAGCCAAGCCCGCGGCCGGCAACCTCGTCCTCCGCGTCGGGGTCCTGCTTGGCGAAGGCCACGAAGATCTTGCCGCCGATGTTCTGGATCCCGAACGGCGCGAACCGCGGCGGGAGCTTGGGGTCGACGAAGGCCCCGGGCATGGTGACGAGCCCGAAATCGCCGTCGAACACGTCGACCCGGGCGTTGTGGAAGTCGGCCGCGTAGAGACGGTCGCCGTCGTCGGTCGAGGCGATGGCCAGTCCCTTGTAGATGGCACCGACGCCGGAACGGTCGGCGCCGACCTCGGTCTGAGTCGAGAGCGGCGGGGGAGGCACGCCCGGACTCCATCCGCGGATGGTGCCGGCCTCGGTGTCGAACACGAACCGCGCCGCGCCGGAGTTCGTCCCGTCGTTCACCACGAACCCGGAGCCGCCGTTGAACACGATTCCGGTCGGTCCACCGGGCACGTTCACTACGAGCGGTAGGGGATCCCCGTCACCGGTGTACAGGGTGGAGAGGTCAGTCTCGTTGTCGGCGACCCACCATGGCGTGGACGGGCCCGCCACGAGCCCCCACGCGTTGACCAGGTTCGGGTCCATGTGCGCGGCCACCCCCGGCTGGTCGGAGACGAGCTTCGTCACGTGGTAGGCGTTCGCCGCCCCCGCCGCGGCGGGGGCGATCGCGGCGAGTGCCAGCAGACAGATCGCGGGCACGGCTGAGAACGCTCGTCTGAGCATGGATGACCTCCTTCGGGCGCAGGGGATATGGCGACGGCGCGGCGACGTCGCGGCCAGTGGGGCCTTCCCAGGTACTACGGCCGAGCCCCCGCCCCGGCTCGAACGAATCCGGCCGGGGCGACGCTGTCCGCGAGCGCCGCCACAATGGTCCGGTGGCTGGGAGCGTGGAGATCCGGGTGCTGGGGCCGCTCGAGGTGCGGCTCGGCCGCGAAGCTGCGCCCCTCGCCGGCGTGCGGCTGCGGACGCTCCTGATCCGCCTGGCGCTCGATCCGGGGCGCGTGGTGCTGACGTCCCAGCTCATCGACGCGGTCTGGGGCGAGGAGCCGCCCGACGGAGCCACCAACGCACTCCAGTCGCTGGTGGCGAGGGTGCGCCGCGCGCTGCCCGGGCTCATCGAGACGCATCCGACCGGCTACCGGCTGGTCGTGCCGGACGACGCCGTCGACGCGGTTCGGTTCGAGGCACTCGCCGCGGGCGGGCGCCGGCGGCTGGGCGATGATCCCGCGGGGGCGGCGTCGGACCTTCGCGAGGCGCTGGCGCTGTGGCGGGGGCCCGCGCTGGCGGACGCGGCTGACGCTGGGTTCGCTGTGGCGGCGGCGGCCCGGCTGGAGGAGCTGCGGCTCGGCGCCCTCGAGGACCGCATCGAGGCCGACCTCGCCGCCGGGGGCGACGGCACGGTGGTCGCCGAGCTCGAGGCGCTGGTCGCCGGCCACCCCCTGCGCGAACGCCTGAACGGGCAGCTCGTCCGGGCGCTCGCCGCGACCGGGCGGCAGGCCGACGCCCTCGCCGCGTTCGAACGGCTGCGAGCGCGGCTGGCCGACGAGCTCGGCATCGACCCCTCGGAGGAGCTCCGAGCGATCCAGCTCGCGGTGCTTCGTGGCGAGTCCGAACGTCCGGAGGGTGCGCCGGCTCCCTCGGGACCAGCCGGGGGGGAACAGCGCGAGCGGGCGCCGGCCGCCCGGACCAACCTCCGGTCCCAGATCACGAGCTTCGTCGGCCGCGAGCGCGACGTCGAGCGGATCGCGTCGGTATTGGCCGACTCGCGACTGGTGACGCTGGTCGGGCCCGGCGGGTCAGGCAAGACTCGCCTGGCCAGCGAGGCGGGGGCGGGCCTGGTGGACCGGGTCCCGGGCGGGGTGTGGATGATCGAGCTCGCTCCCGTCGGTGACCCCGGCGAGCTGCCCCAGGCCTTCCTGTCGGTGTTCGGCGCCAGGGAGACCGGCCTGCTGGCCCGCGCCGGCGCCGGCGCCGTGAGCCCACGCGAACGGCTGACCGAGGCCATCGGCGACCGGCATCTCCTACTCCTCGTCGACAACTGCGAGCACCTCATCTCGGCCGTGGCCGCCCTCACCGACCACCTGCTCGGACGGTGCCCGTCACTCCACGTCCTCGCGACCAGCCGCGAGCCGCTGGGGATCACCGGCGAGGTGCTCGTTCCGGTGGAGCCCCTGGCGATGCCGAAGGACGGCGCCGGGATCGCGCCCGCCACAGCGAAGCGCTCCGCCGCGGTCCGCCTGTTCGCCGACCGGGCGGAGTCGGTGCAGCCGGCATTCGAGGTCGATGAGAGCACCGTGCGCGACGTGGTCGCGATCTGCCGCGCGCTGGACGGCATGCCGCTCGCGATCGAGCTGGCCGCGGCCCGGCTCCGGAGCCTCACCACCGGCCAGATCGCGGACCGCCTGGACGACCGCTTCCGCCTGCTGGGAGTCGGAGGCGGGGCGGCCCTCCCCAGGCACAAGACGCTGCGGGCCGTCGTCGACTGGAGCTGGGACCTCCTCACGGAGCCGGAGCGCATGCTCCTTCGGAGGCTGGCGGTGTTCCCGGCCGGCGCCAACCTCGAGGCGGCCGAGGCGGTCTGCGCAGGCGGCGAGCTGGATGGGCCGCCCCGGGAGGAGGTGCTGTACCTCCTCGCCTCCCTGGTGGAGAAGTCATTGGTGGTCTCGGTCCGGGACGACGGGACGAACGAGGTCCGATACCGGATGCTGGACACCATCCGGGCCTACGCCGACGAACGGCGGCGCGAGGCCGGCGAGGACGAGGTTCTCCGGCGGGCGCACGCCGAGTTCCTGGCCGACTTCGGGGCGGCGGCCGACCCCCACCTCCGCGGGCCGGAACAGGTGAAGTGGCTGGCGCGGCTGTGGGCCGAACGCGACAACATCCACGCGGCCCTCCGGTTTGCGGTCGATGCGGGGGACGCAGCCCTGGCGATGCGGCTGGTCGCCCTGCTCGGGTGGTACTGGTTCATGCGGGGCTCCAGGGCGGAGGCGCTCGAGTGGGCGGACCGCGCGCTGGCCCTGCCCGGCGACGTGCCGCCCACGATCCGCGCCGGGGGCCTGCTCATCCGCTCCCTCCTCGGCGTCACCGGCGGGTCGGAGTTCGAGCTTGCGCTCCGCCTGGGGGACGAGGCGGTGACCATCATCCGGACGCTCCCGCCCGAGGAACTCGTGCGGTTCCCGACGCTCGAGTTCGGGGAGACGCTGATGGCGATGTTCCGCGGCGAGGACGAGCGCGCGCTCGCGCTCGCGCGTGCCCAGTTCGACTCGCCAGACCTGTGGGTCCGCGGGCTGGGCCACCTGGTCGCGGGGCAGCTGCTCATCAACATGGGCGAGGTCGAACAGGCGAGCGACGAGATCGACACGGCGGTCGCGCAGTTCCGGAAGCTGGGGGACCACTGGGGGCTCGGGAACTCGCTGGTGGCGTTCGCCGACCTTCGCGCGACCCGGGGCGACCAGGAGGCCGCCGCCGCAGCGCTCCGGGAGGCCCAGGAGGTGTTCCGCCTGCTCGACGACCGCGAGGACATCGCCCAGCTGATGATTCGGGAGGCGGCCCAGCGGGCGCAGGCGGGGGAGTTCGAACGTGCCCTCGACGAGCTGGACGCGGCCGAGCGGATCGCCGAGGAGATCGGGGCGGAGGACCAGAAGCTGTGGATCCGGCAGGCCCGGGCCGAGGCCGCCAGGACGTCGGGCCGCCTGGACGACGCGAGGCAGATGCTGGACGGCGCGATCGCCGACTTCCAGGGGTTCGGCAAGCCCATCGACCAGCTCCACGCGATGCTGCTGGTGACGCGGGGGCGGGTGGAGGTGACCGCGGGCGAGTTGGAGGAGGCCGTCGCCTGGTACCGGTGGGCGCTGCGGGTGGCGCTCGGAACCCGCGACTATCCGATCGTCGCCCGCACCGTGGAGCTCCGCGCGGACGTCGCGCTCGCGGCCGGGGACGCGGGGCTTGCGGCTACGCTCCTCGGGACGGCCGAGGTGGTGCGAGGGGTGGCCGACCAGGCCGACCCCGAGGTCCGGAGGGTCCGCGCCGGCGCGCGGGCCGCGCTCGGTGACCCGGGATTCGACCGGGCCTACCGGCGCGGCGCCGCGCGGTCGCGCGCGGAGGTGCTCGAGGCGCTCGGAGCAGAGGCCGAGGATCCTCAGGCCCCACAGGCCGAGAGGCCTCGGGCCGAGGCCGGCGCCGAGGCCCCTCCAGCAGCCGCCCCTACGCCCGCCGGCGGAGGGCCCGGGCAGCGAGCGGGGCGAACACCGCCGCGATCGCCGCGGCCCACGCGAGCGCCTGAAGCGCCGGCCGGCCGTAGCCGCCGCCCACCAGCAGACCCCGGAGCGCGTCCGACATCAGCGTGACCGGGTTCGCCTTCACCCACGCCTGCATCCAGCCGGGCATGGTGTCGACCTGGACGAACGCCCCGCTCGCGAAGGTCAGCGGGAAGATCAGGACGAACCCGAACACCTGGACCTTCTCGGGGGAGTTCACCAGGACTCCGACGAGCACCGGGAGCCAGGAGAACGCGAGGACGAACACCAGGACCAGGCCCACCGCGAGCAGCACCTCGGGGACGCCCGTGTGGATGCGGAACCCGAGGAGCATCCCCACGCCCAGCAGGATGGAGATCCCCCACAGCTGGCGGACCACGTCGGCGGCGATCCGCCCGGCGAGCGGCGCGGAGCGAGCGATCGGCAGGCTCCGGAACCGGTCGAACACGCCCTTGCTGAGGTCGTTGTTCAGCCCCATCGCGGTGTTCAACGTGAGGAACATCGCGTTCTGCACGATGATCCCGGCGAGCCCGAACTCGAGGTACGCCTGGGGCGAGCCGGCCACGGCCCCGCCGAACACGTAGGCGAACAGCACCACGAACATCAGCGGCTGGACGCTCAGGTCGACCAGCTCCATGGGGCTGTGCTTGATCGCGACCAGGCTTCTCCACGCGATCGTGAGGACGTTGCGGAGGGCCTGGCCGGGGCCGACCCCGCTGCTGATGGCCTCCGCCTCAGGGCGGGCGGCGATGACGATGGCGCTCATGCCGCGCTCCTTTCGCTGTCGTTGTCGTCGTCGGTGTCGTCGGTGTGGTTGTCGTCTGCCGTGTGGCCGCCGCCGCCCGTGTCGCCGCGGGTGTCGTCCCCCGCGTCTTCCGTGCTCGCGTGGTGCCCGGTGAGGGCGAAGAAGACCTCATCCAGGCTCGGCCTCCGCAGGGAGAACTCCGCCACCAACACGCCGGCCTCGGTCAGTTGCCGAAAGACCGCCGGGGGCACCGCCGGGTCGGGGACCGCCGCCGTCACGACGCCGTTCTCGACCTCCGGTTCCACTCCGGTCAGGTCGGCGACCACCCGCGCCACCGTGAACCGATCGGCCTCCCGGACCGGTCTCACCTGAAGGATCTGCCCACCGACCTGCGCCTTGAGCTCGTTCGAGGTGCCGGTGGCCACCACGCGGCCCCGGTCGATCACCGCGATCTCGTCGGCCAGCTGGTCGGCCTCCTCCAGGTACTGCGTGGTGAGGAGGACCGTCGTGCCGTCCGCGACCAGGCCGCGGATGGCCCGCCACAGGCTCTCCCGGGCCCGCGGGTCGAGCCCGGTGGTCGGCTCGTCCAGGTACAGGACGCCCGGCCGCCCCACCAGGCTGGCGGCGAGATCGAGCCGCCGCCGCATCCCGCCCGAGTAGGTCCGCACCGGGCGGTCGCCCGCCTCGGCCAGCTCGAAGCGCTCGAGCAGGTCCCCGGCCCGCCCCTTCGCCTCCGGCCGCGACCGCCCGAGCAGCCGCCCGATCATCAGCAGGTTCTCGAACCCGGTCAGCCCCTCGTCCACGGCCGCGTACTGCCCCGTGAGGGCGATGAGCTGCCGAACCTGGTGCGCCTGTGCCACGACGTCGTAGCCGCCCACCGAGGCCCGCCCGCTATCCGGCGTCGTGAGGGTGGCCAAGATCCGAACGGCCGTGGTCTTCCCGGCCCCATTCGGACCGAGCACCCCCAGCACGGTCCCGGCTCTGGCCGCCAGATCCGCCCCCGCCAGAGCCGTGGTCTCCCCGAACCGCTTCACCAGCCCCTCGGCAACGATCGCGTAGCTCATCTCCACTCCCTTCCACAGGTTCACGGCAGGGATGGTGAACGAGCCCCCTGAGGCGCCGGTCACACCGCGCTGTCGCTGCGCGCACACGCGATGATCGAAGCTGCTCCACTGCCATGGGGAGCGTGAGCGCGTACCGTCCCCCGCCTCGGACGTAAGGGAGCGCTCCGTCATGTCTCGTGTCCTTCGATCCACCCTCGTGTTGTCCGAGGTGATCGCCCTGGGGCTGGTGGTGACGCCGCTGCGGAGCGCGGAGGCCCTCGCCCCGGGCCCGTTCGAGGTCACGAAGACGGCGGACACGTACGACGGAGCGTGTGACGGCGACTGCTCGCTGCGGGAGGCCGTGGTTGCGGCGAACGACCGCAGCGGCGCGGACGTCATCGTCGTGCCGGCGGGGCCTACTCGCTGACCATCGCCGGCCGGGGTGAGAACCAGGCCGCGAAGGGGGACCTCGACATCACCGACGAGGTGACCGTGCGGGGCCGCGGCCCGGCGAAGACGGTCATCAAGAGAGCGTGAACTCGTCGCTGGACCTCAACAACGACACGATCGCCCAGAACACGGCCCGGGACGCGAGCGACGGCGGGATCTCGCACTTCAGCTTCGACGGGTCGATCCATGGCCCTCATGCCGACGAGCGCGGCGCTCAACCACGGCGGGCCGGGGTGCGAGGCGCGGGACCAGCGGGGCGTCCCCCGCCCGCAGGGACCGGCCTGCGAGATCGGCGCCTACGAGATGCCGCGGGCGATCGTCACGAAGCCGCTCGCGTCGACGGTGCACGTGCACACGTTCACGGTGGCGTGGAAGGCGCCCCCCGCGGGCAGCGCGAAGTTCGACGTCCGGTACCGACGCCGCGCGCTCGCGGATTCAGGGTTCGGTTCGTTCCACCTGTTCCGCGATGGCACGACGGCTCGGTCGGCCTCGTTCAAGGCTCCGATCATCTCCCCTCCTCCGATCACGGCGCGCGAGGATCCCTCGGTGACCGGGGGGAACGTGACCCCCTACGCCGGCCAGGCCCGCTGTCGCTTACTGCGGCTCCGCCTGGAGGATCGCGAACACGGCGCCCTGCGGGTCGGCCATGACGGCGAACGTGCCAACGGTCGGGATGGGCGTGGGCGGCATCTTCACCTGCGCGCCGGCGCCCGTGGCCGCGTTCGTCACGGCCTCGGCGCCGGTAACGGCGAAGTACGGCATCCAGTTGGCCGGCATGCCCGGCTGCATCGGGTTCATGAAGCCGCCGATCTGCTCGTCGCCCTTCTTGACGACGGTGTAGTACCCGAATTCCTCGCCCTGCTCCTCCCCGGTCCAGCCGAACAGCCCGCCGTAGAACTCCTGCGCCTTGTCCTTGTCCGGCGTGATGAGGTCGGCCCACGTGAAGGCGCCGTGCTCGCCTCGGACCGCGAACCCGGGCATCTGCTCCGACTGCCACAGGCAGAACCTGGCTCCGGTGGGATCGGCGATCACGGCCATGCGTCCGAGCGGCGTGTCCATCCCCGGGATCGTCGCCTGCCCGCCGAGCTCGGTGGCCTTCGCGACGTCGGAGTCGACGTCGTCGGTGGAGACGTAGAGGTTCCAGTGCGGCGGGACGCCCATCGAACGCTCCCCGTCCTGCTGCGCGTATCCGCCGGCGGCGCTCCGGCCGTCGGCGACCGTGAACGTCGCGTACTCGCCCCACCCCTCGACCGGACGGGCATCGCTCTGCCACCCGAAGATCGAGGAGTAGAACTCCCGCCCGGCGTCCAGGTCGCGGGTGGCGAGCTCCACCCAGCAGAACGTGCCCGGCTCGTGCTTCTCGACCGTCGTCATGCGAATTCCTCCCTTGCTCGTCGATCGACTCAACCCTATGCCAGAACGCCCACACGAATTACACCCCGCGCCGATGCTCGACGGACGGTGGGGATGCCATCCTGGGGTGGGAGCGAAAGGCGATCGGCGCTGAGTCCGGGAGGCACGCCATGGCCAAGCTGATCTACTCGACGATCTCGTCGCTCGACGGCTACGTCGCGGACAGAGACGGCAGCTTCGACTGGGCGGCGCCGGACGAGCAGGTGCACACGTTCGTCAACGACCTCGAGCGGCGGGTCGGAACCTACCTGTACGGGCGCCGGATGTACGAGGTGATGGTCGCCTGGGAGACGATGGACACCGCCGACCAGCCGCCCTTCGTGCAGGACTACGCGGAGATCTGGCGAGCGGCGGACAAGATCGTGTTCTCCACGACCCTGGACGCGGTCACCAGCGCCAGGACGCGGATCGAGCGAGCCTTCGACCCTGAAGCGGTCCGGCAGGTGAAGGCGTCGGCGGGACGCGACATCAGCGTGGGCGGCCCCGAGCTCGCCGCCCATGCGTTCGAGGCCGGGTTGGTCGACGAGTGCCATCTGTTCCTCACGCCCATCGTGGTGGGGGGCGGCACACGGTCGCTCCCCGACGACGTCCGGTTTTGGCTCGACCTGCTGGACGAACGCCGCTTCGGCAGCGGCGTCATCCACCTCCACTACGGCGTCGGTTCGTAAGCCCTCGGAGGTGGGGTCAGGTTGACGTCGGCGTGGTCTCGAAGACGCGGATGGGCTCGGAGAAGCCCTTGAGGTGCACCGGGCCGATCTCCGTGAATGTGGCTTCGGCGGTGGCGGCCTGTTCGGTCACTGCCTCGTTCACCAGGACCTGGCCGGGGCCGGCGTGGGCCGAGAGCCGGGCCGCCAGGTTCACTGTTCGGCCGAAGTAGTCGCCGCCGTAGGCAACCACGCGGCCGGCGGCCAGCCCGATGTGCGCGGGCGGGAGGCCGGCTGCGGGAACGGCGCGGACCAGGCCGAGCGCAGAGCGCACAGCGCCGGCCGAGTCGCGGAACGCCACCATCACGCCGTCGCCGAGCCACTTGACGGGCGTGCCGCCGTGGGCGCGTGTCTCACGGTTGACCACGGCCGCGAGCTGGGACGCCAGCTCCGCCGCGGCCTGGTCGCCTCGCTCCTCGGTCAGCCGCGAGTAGCCGGTGAGGTCGACGAACGCCACGGCGGGGAGGCGTTCGGGCCGGCCCAGGCGCCCGGAGCGCTCCAGGTCGTCCTCGATGTGCTCGACCAGGTGCTCGGTCCACTGCAGCTCCTGGTGCCGCCGCAGCATGGCGAGCAGCGCGCGGTCCACCAGGTCGTTGTATTGGCCCGCCATCTGGGAGGCCCGCTCCATGGCCTGGGCCTGGGTCATGCCCTGCTCGAGGAACGGCGCCTCGAACCGCCAGTGGTAGACCTCGTTCTCGGCCTGGGCCAGGCTCCGCAGGCCCTCCGAGTACGCCCGCCCCAACCGAACGAACCACGCCTCGTCCATGACGCCGGTGGCGAGGCTGAGCTGGATGAGCGGCACGATCTCGAGCTCGTCCGCCCGGATCCGGTCCATCGGCTCCATCGGGGCGAACCCCATCGCCTCCAGACAGGCGCGAAGCGTGTCGAACGAGACGCCGGCCTCCTCGACGACGTCCGCGTAGGTGCGCGTGGTCCGCTCGGCCCACCGCCGGTAGGCCACTGCATCCAGGAACGCGAACGACAGCCGGTTCTCACGAACGGACTCCGCGATCGCGTCCATCGGGAGCCCGGCCCGCTCGCACGCCATGGCCAGGCGCACGCGCCGGACGTCACCGGGCCCGAACTTCCGGTGGGGCTCGAGGATCCCGAGAGCCGCAATCCGCTCGACGTCCGCCTCGGTGACCCCGGCCCGCTCGGCCACCTCGGCGGCGGACAGGTTGTCTGAGGACTCTCGATCCATGACCCGAGCATCGTACGAGGGCACGCCCCCGCGTCTGTGGTTCAGGAGCGACTCGCTCGCTCGGGAATGGGAGTAGCCTCGGGGCCGCGCTCTTCGGCGGGGGCGACGGCGTCCCGACCCGTTCTTCCCGCCGGGGGAGAGTCTGGCCTGCGGGGCCGTGATCCAGTCCGACGGCAGGATCGTCCTGGCCGGCTACGCGGCGGCCAACGCCACCACCCACGGGTTCGGCATGGAGCGGTTCCTGGGCTGATCAGCTCCGCGGCCGGGGTGGTGGCTCCCCGGGTCAATCGCCTCGAAGACGCGGACGGGCTCCGCGAAGCCGGCGCGCGGTGAGAGCGTCCCTTCGCCATCGTTCATCGCCCGCCTGATCAAGGAGGTACGCGAAGGCCCAACCGGCCCCCTGCCCCCCTCAGCGCTCCCGCGAGATCGACGTCCTCGCAGAGGTGGCGCGGGGCCGCTCCAACCGCGGGGTCGGGAAGGCCCTCTCGATCAGCGAAGAGGCCGTGAAGAGCCGGCGCTCCTTGATTTGGGCTGAACGGACGCGGGATTGCGGGGTCGTCGACCACGGCGTAGCGGATCCCGCCCCACTCGAGGGCTCGATGACCGGCTCGAAGATGGACTCGGCCACGGGGGATCAGGTCCCACCCTCGGCCGGGGTGCCGTCCTCGCCGGCGGCGCCGTGTTCGCGGAGGGCGGCGGCGAGGAACCGGTAGGTCCATTCCTCCGCGAGCGGCCTGGTCTCCGCGAACACGACCGGCACGTCGTGGTACCGGACCTGCAGCCGGGCCAGGACCTCGGGGAGCCAGCCCGGCTGGACGCGGGGGACCTTGAACAGGTCGGAGTACCGGCCCTCGACCACGACGGCCGCGGCCGGGAGGATCGCGAGCTCGGCCATCGTGAAGGCCAGCGAGCCCTCGACCAGGCCCTTCGACATGTCCGGGACGGTCTTGCGCTCGACCGCGGCGAGGATGGCGCCGTCGTCCCCGTCGCGCACCGCGTAGTCGCCGGCGGGCAGCGCCGCCCTGACGGCGGTCACCGACGGGTGCTTGGCGAACCGGTACGGGTAGTGCTCGCGCGTATCGACCTGGATCCGCCAGTCGCGGAGGCCGGCCGCCTTCCGCGACGGGACGCGGACGCCGGGCCGGGCCGAGCGGAGAGACTTCGCCGTCTGCCAGAAGATCGCCGGGCGGCTCTTGATCTCGGTGAACACGAACTGGGCCCTGTTGTTGCGGGCGCGGTCCAGGACGAGGTCCACCGCCGCCCCGCGCCGGCGACAAAGGCGGACTGGCGCGGACTCGACGATCTCGGGGTCGTCGGGCCACCCCTCGGCCGGATGGCAGTACACGCGCGAGGTCGCCGGCCACGGCTCCCTGGCCTTCAGCACGAGCCCGCCGTCGATGGGCAGCCGCAGCAGATACGGCAGCGAGCTGTCCGGCTCCGGGTTCCGCGCCACCACGAACTCGTCCCGCTCCACGGACCCGATTATCGCCCCCGAGGGGGCGATCTCTGCTCCATGTGCGCAGCCGGCCCGTGATGCGGGCCGCCGAAGTTCGCCTCCGTCCTCAGCTCCCGAGGGGCTCGAGCCGCAGCGGGGTGTGTCGGGCGATCATCTCGAAGCCCGCGTCGGCGTGCAGCACCGAGGCGTCGTTTCGGATGGCGACCGCGGCGATCAGGCAGTCGATCTGGCTACGGACGGTCACGCCGCCGCCTCGACACGCCCGGTGGATCGCGGCCGCCTCCTCGTAGCCGCGAAGACCGACGATCGGCAGGAACTGCAACCCGAGCAACCGGGCCCGCAACGCAGCGGCCTCGTGGTCCGATCGAGCACCCGCCAGCACCTCCATCACCACCGGCGGGGTCGTGGCCAGTTGCCCGGGTTCGCGCAGGAAGTCGCGCAGCACGAATCGAACCGGGTGGTCGGTCCCGCGCAGGAAATGGATCCACGCGGACGTATCGACCAGGATCACAGGTCCTCGATCGGCTCGCTCCGACGCATCTCGAAGAGATCGCCCTCCCAGCCGCTCCCTTCCAGGTCGAGCATGCTGAGCGTCCCGTCGCCTCCTGCCACGGCGCGCAGGGCGAAGTCGATCGCCTCGCGCCTGGTCCGCAAGCCGTACAGGCGCATCACCTTCTCGACCAGCTCGTCGTCCACCACGACGTTCGTCCTGCCCACGACCCAATCGTACACATCAATACACATCAGTACACACCACTCCCTGCCCATACATGGAGCCACCGACACACGCTCATTCCCCCCCAGGATGTCGAACCTCGGTGGACAGCGGGGGAGCGGCCTGCCTTGACGGGCTTCGGGAAGGAGCAAAGACTCGCGGTGTCCATGGCGCGCTCCCTCCGCGGTCGTCGGTTCCTTGCTGGTCTGGCCTCGGGTGTGGTCGCCGTCTCCGTCGTGGTCGTTCCCCGGGTGGCCTCGGCGAGCGAGGTGACGTGGGCCGCGATGTTCGGGTCCGCGAACCGGGACCATGGGACGGCCGTGTCGGCGACCACCGGCGCCGTCTACGTGGGCGGCGTGACGAGCGGCCAGCTCCCGACGCTCACCAGCAAGGGCAAGGACGACGCCTTCCTCCGGAAGTTCGATGCCTCCGGCGCGGTGCAGTGGACCGTCCAGTTCGGCACGAACAACTACGACGCGGTGATGGGGATCTCCGCGAGGACCGACGGCGTCTACGCGGGCGGCTTCACCCTCGGCTCGCTCTACGGAGCCAGCGCCGGCGGCGTTGACGCGATCGTCCGAAAGTACGACACGTCCGGGGGCGTGCTGTGGACGAGGCAGTTCGGCACGGCCGCCGACGAGGCGGTCCTCGCGGTGACCTCGGACGCCGACGGTGTGGTGGTGGCGGGTTGGACGAGCGGTGAGCTGCAAGGCTCCAGCGCCGGCAAGACCGACGCGTTCGTCCGGAAGTTCGACGCCTCCGGAAACGCGGTGTGGACCCGGCAGTTCGGCGGCTCGGGCGACGAACGGGCCGAGGGCGTGTCGCTGACCTCGGGGAACGTCTACGTGGGCGGCTACACGACGGCCGGACTGCCGAGCGAGGCGTACGGCGGCGGGCGGGACGGCTTCATCCGGAAGTACGACTCGGCGGGCAACGCGCAGTGGACCGACGAGATCGGCACGGCCGGAACGGACGACGTGTCCGGCGTCTCGGCGCGGGTGGGCGGCATCTACGTCTCGGGGTTCACGGACGGCACGCTGCCCGGCCAGGCGAACGCCGGCGGGACCGACGGGTTCGTCTGGAAGTACTCGTCGGGCGGGTCCACGGCGTGGGCGAAGCAGTTCGGCACGTCCGGTGGGGACGTCGCGCTGGCCGTCGCGGCCACCTCGAGCCGGGAGTACGTGGCCGGGTACACGAGCGGGACGTTCGCCGGGGAGAGTCTCGCGGGGGACACCGATTCGTTCGTGGTGACGGTCGACACCGGGGGGAGCATCATTCGAACGCGCGAGTTCGGCACGTCCGGGTGGGAGGGCGCGATGGACGTGTCGGCGCCTTCGTCCTCGGCGGCCTATTTCGCGGGCGCGGGGAACAAGGCGCTGTTCGGACACGCGAACTCCGGCGGGTTCGACGCGTTCGCCGGGAAGTACGTGCTGTCGCGGCCCGACGGCCTGATCGGGACCACGGCAGCGTCGCAGATCGGGAATGGCGTCTACAACACCACCGGCACAGGCCAAACGAAGACCGGCCAGGCGGAGACGTTCGACTCGGTCACGTTCTTCATCACCGCCCAGAACGACGGCCCGGCCGCGGAGTCGATGAAGGTGACCGGGTGCGGGGGTTCGCCCGGGTGGGGCGTGAAGTACCTCGCGGGGACGGTGGGGGGCGCCGACATCACGAGCCAGGTCGTCGCCGGGACCTACTCGCTGGGGTCGCTCGCGCCGGGGGACGCGAAGAGCCTGCGCGTGCAGATCCTGCACAAGAGCGGAGCGCAGATCGGCTCGTACAAGAGCTGCCTGGTCACCGTCCGGTCCTCGACCCAGAGCACCGCGAGGGACGCGGTGAAGGCCAGGGTGAAGGCCGTGGCGCCGACGACGCCGGAGGCTGCTCGATGAGGGTTGCGCTGGCGCGGGCAAAGCCCCGGGGCGTCCTGCTGGCCGCTGCCGTGGCGGCGCTGGCCGCGCAGGCCGCGCAGGCCGTCGGGGTGCCCGCGGCCCGGGCCGCCGATCCGCCCGACACCGTCATCACCTCGGGACCCTTCGGCGAGGTTGTCCCGGGCCCGCTGTGGTTCGAGTTCACCGCCAGTGAGCGCGACCTCCGGTTCGAGTGCTCGCTGGACGAAGAGGCTTTCGCCGACTGCTCCTCGCCACAGGCGTACGACGGGCTGCCCCGGGGCGACCACACGTTCCTGGTGCGGGCGGTGTCCGGGGCCGGGGCCGATCCGACTCCGGACGGACGTTCGTTCACCGTCGGCCGAAGCCCGTGCCAGCGCCTCGAGCCGGTGGGCCGGCCGGTCGCCCTGGGGTGCTCGGTCATCGAGCTCATGCGCAGGACGGGGGCGTTCGTGAACCCGGTCGTGGACGGCCTCCGGAGGCCGCTCGCCAAGCTGCAGGGGCGTGCCGGGTTCGCCGGCGCGGTGAACGACCTCACCGACGCGATCGCGCAGCTGAGGTCGGCCGGGGAGCACCTGGGGGAGGGGCAGCCGTGCCCGGCCGGTCGGGACGCCGGCCTGGCGGCTGCGAACCTGCGAAGCGCCCGCACGAAGATCGGCGACGCGGTGGACCGCATGCAGCAGGACCTCGCCGACGAGACCAGCCTCCCGGAGGGGGACGCCGATCGGCTGGACCTCCTCATCTCGGAGCTGCGGCTGCAGCAGGTGCTCGCGGACGACGCCATCTCCGACGGCCTCGGTGTCGCGGACGCGTTCGACGCAGCATGCTCGGCGGTGACCGGGCCGGTCGAGGTCCGCGGCCGCGTGGTCCGAACCGACGACGCGCAAGGCACGTTCGAGCTGGAGGACGGTTCGGTCTTCGGGTTACCCTTGACGCGCCACGGCTCGGCGCTGGTCAAGGGGCGGGTTGTGGACGTCGGCGGCCTGGGGCTCGAGGACCGAACGGCCGTCGTCACGTCAGTGGAGGGGACCTCCGCGAAGAAGGTGGCCGCGGTTCAGTGCCTGAGACTGCGCATCGCGCCGGTCCAGAAGTTCTCCGGCGGTCCGATCACGCTGCTGTCCACCTCGGCCTACGAGAGCGGTGGCGTCCTCCAGCTCGAGACGGCCATGCGCCTGGGCGTACAGGAGACGGGATGCCCGGGGGCGACGCCCGAGGGCCACGCGCTGCACTACACGATGAAGATCGACGTGGTGCAGGGCGGGGAGACCGACACGATCGCCACCGACCTCGGCGAGGGCGAGGGAGCGGTCCCCTTCCCGTGGCCGCTGTCCCAGGGCGGGTCCGCGGCGGTGGACGTCACGGTGATCCGGACGAACTGCACGGTCATCGGCCCCGACTTCGAGTCCTGCCAGCCGCCCCAGATCCTGTCGCAGGACTCGTTCGACGTCCTGCTGCGCCAGGTGGGGAGCTACTCGGACACCGAGTACGACACCACGGTGTTCGGCGTCACCGACGACGGGGTGAACGGGAACTTCGAGCCGGCGTCGGTGACGGGGTTCGACCTCCACTTCGTGTCGTCCATCACGAACCCGGTCTTCCACGCGGACGGCTACAAGGTGAACGGCGGCTCGTCGACGAAGCCGCAAGTGGTCGCGATCGACGAAGGGGACAAGTTCGCCGTGTACGACACGGACTTCTACGACCCCGGCTACCTGTGGCTGGAGGACGAGGTGCTGGCCACGGGCCAGGACAGCCCGGCGGGGATCCGGTGGCCGAGGATCGTGGGCACACGCAACGGCCACCAGTACCGATACTTCTCGTCGCTGCCGTCGATCGTCCGGGACCGGGTCGCCGTGTGCCCGACGTACCCGTCGCTCACGATCCCGCAGGGCCCGCCGATCCCGCCCGAGGACCCCGCGTGGAACTACTTCTATCCGAACTACCCGCCCCGGGAGGCCTACACAACGAAGACCGTGAAGGACTCGTTCTACAAGCTGCCGTTCGAGAAGAACTTCCAGCCGGGGACGGGCCTCATGAACATCGACGACGCCAAGGCCTCGGGCCGCCACCCCGAATGGCAGCCCTACGCGTTCGACCTGGGCGCTTCGGAGAGCACGAAGCTGCTGGCGGCGCGCGGCGGCACGGTGGTCATCAACGTGCACGACGACCCCTACAACGTGAACGACGCCGCGAAGCCCGCGAACTGGCCCGGGATCGGCAACTACATGTGGATCACCCACGGCGACGGCACGTACGCCGTCTACTTCCACATGAAGTTCAACAGCAACGTGGTCTGGACCGGCAACGAGGTGTCCCGAGGCGACCAGATCTCCCTCATCGGCCAAACGGGCAACGCGAGCGGCCCCCACACCCACTTCGAGGTCACCGAGAAGACCCCACCCGTCCCCGACAGCCAACACACCCGGGTCCGCTTCCAGGTCCTGTTCGGCGCGAACAAGGTCCAGAAGAACTGCTACATCCCCCGCAAGGGCGAGACCTTCTTCTCCACGAACGACTAGCTGCGCTTCCCCGGCGTGTCCGGCCCGGCCTGTCCGGTGATCATGTCGGCCCCGAAGCCGCTGCGGGTCGTATCGCCCACGTCGGCCCTTGCCGAGCCGGTGCGCTTCGCGGGCTCAGGGTTTGCGTTCGAAGGCGCCGATGTCGCAGAGCGGGCCCTGGGGGCGTGGCACCAGGCGTTGGTCCTTGGTGGACATGTCGTGGCATTCGGCGACGGGGATCTTGTTCAGCGCGGGGCTCCCGGCGAGCAGCGCCAGGGTCAGCGTGGGCCCGCCGTGGTCCGCCAGCGCCGACAGCTTGGGCGCGACGTTCGGATGATCGGTGCCGGCCGGCGTCACGCCGCAGCCCGTCGTGTCCCCGTACACGTTGAACCCCTCCGTGGTGAAGGCGCCGATGCAGTTCGGTCCGGTGGCGGCAGTGTTCGCCGCGAGGATGGTCCCGTGCAGGAACGTGGTGCCGGACTCGACGTCCAGCCCGCCTCCGCCCGCGAACGGGTTGCTGCCGGAGGCGGCGACGTCGTTGCGGGCGATGGTGGACAGGCGGACCAGGAGCCCCGTGTTCACGACCTCGGCAGCGCCGCCGGCGGCGATGGCGTTCGGCCCGGTGGCGGAGGCGCCGTTGAGCGTGATGGTCGAGTTGACGACGATGTCGGTCTTCGTCGGCGACTCCAGGTCGAGGCCGCCACCCAGCGCCGTCGAGGAGCCATTCGACGCGACCGCGGTCACCTGGTTGTTGCTGACCGTCGAGGTCCGCAGGGTCAGCGCGGCGTTGCCCCGCCCCTCGTACCCGCCGCCCCCCGCATTGGCTACGGAGGAGTCCGACACGGCGGCCACGCCGTTGCGGTCGATCGTCGACGTCGCCACGCTGACGTCGACCGTGCCGCCGGCGTCGATCCCGCCGCCGGTCCCGAGCGCGGTGTTCGAACCCGAGTGGACACCCACCGTGTTGTCGGAGAGATTCGAGCGCGTGATGAACATCGTCCCCTGATCGAGGGAGAGGCCGCCGCCCCTTCCTGTGGCGCTCGTCGCGCCGGTGGCGGTCACCCTGGAGCCGTGGACGTCCACCGACGAGAACCGCGCCGTCAAGCTGTCGCCCAACACGTCCAGCGCTCCGCCGAAGGCCTGCGCCGAACCGGCCGACGACGCGGCGACCCTGTTGTTCTGGAAGACCGAGTCCGTGACCGTGGCATCCACGGGCGAGGAGCCGCTGCTGATCTTCACCGCCCCCGCGAGCCCCGTTGCCGAATGGGCGCCGGTCACGGTGGCCTTGACCAGGTTTCCGCCGAAAGTCGACCCCGCGATCGAGAAGTCCTCGGCGGGGCTCGTCTGGTGGAACACGGCGCCGCCCTGCGCCGTCCCGGACTCATCGGAGCTGCTGATCGCCCGGTTCCCCTGGAACCGCGACCCATCGATCGACACCGCGGCGTCGATCACGAAGGCGCCTCCACCGGCGACGTCCGTGACACCGAGAGCGGCGACACCCTTGGCCCGATTGCCCTGGAACAGGGAGTTGTCCACGGTCAGAGTGCCGTCCTGGAGGTAGATCCCCCCGCCATGGGCGACCGCGACGGTGTCCTTCGTGGACACCGCCCGGTTGGCCAGGACCTGGGAATCGCGGATCGCCAGGGTCGCGTCCGCGGCGTAGATCCCGCCCCCGGCGGAGAACCCGTTCGAGTTCTCGGCGGCCACGTTGCCCCGGACGGTCACGTGGTCGAGCGTAAGGAGTCCGCCGTCGCCCAGGTCGACCCCGCCTCCGGTCTCGCCCCGTCCGCCGGTGACGACCAGCGAACGCAGGTGGATCAGCCTGGTTCCAGTCACCGTCAATGTGCTCCCCGTCCCGCCGCCGTCGAGCGTGGCCGCGGGATTGCCCTTCAGGGTCAGGTTCTTGGGCACCGTGAAGTTCCCGTCGCAGGTGCCCTTCACGAGGATCACGGTTCCGGGCGAGGCGTTGTCGATCTTGGTCTGGAGCGACGCGTTCGCGCAGTTGACGGAGACGGTGTCGGCGACCGCGGGTAGAGCGTTCAGCGGAAGGGCGAGCGCAACGACGAGCACCGCCACGATCGCCCCCGCCGTGAGCCGTCCCCTGTGCATCCCACCCTTCCCTTTCCGCTGGCGGGGAATCTATCGGCTTCGGCCGGAATGCGCCGTGCGCGCATTCGAACCCGCCCACCGCAGGACCCGCAGCGCGCGGAGGGTGTTCCAGCGGCTGGGGAAGCCGTCGGGGCCTTCCATGCCGAAGTGGGTCGGCCCCTGGTGCGTGTTCTCGAGCGGCCAGCGACCCTCCTCATGGCGCTTGCCGGCGACCAGCGCGATCGCTTCCGCGTACCGGCCGTCCGGGACCGCGCCCGTGGATCGGAAGTAGTCGAGGCCGCGCAGCACGTCGTAGTACCAGCGGGTCGGGAACGAGAACATCGTGAACCGCGGGTCGATGACGTGACCGGTCGACCGACGGCGGAACAGGCTTCGCTCGAGGAGGTATTCCTCGCCCCTGCGGCGCGCCGCAGCGACCGCCCCCGAAGATCCTCCGGCACGCTCCCATTCGAGGAGGCCCTCGAGCACGCAGATCGTCGAGTGGAACGACGACACCGTCGCGCCGTACTCGGCCCAGCAGTTCCAGCCACCATCCTCGCGCTGGTCGCCCAGGAGGCGATCGACGATACCGTCCACGGTCTCGCCGAAGTGGGCGCCGTTCGCGAGCGCGATCCCGTTGATGCACGGCTCGGTCTCGCCCTCGAAGTAGAGGGCGTCGTTCGCCTCCCACCGGACGTGTTCGCGCACGAGCGGGACGGCCCGGCCCGCCTCGGGACTGTCCGGGTCCAGACCGAGCTCGCGCAGGAGCTGGAGCGAGAAGTGCGTCGCCGTCCATGCGTCGAAGAAGGGCTTCGACTCATCCACCCAGCCCGGGCGGTAGGTGCCGCCGTCCCAACGGCCGTCGGCCCCCTGGAGCGCGAGCAGCTGTGCGCCCCAGCCCTCGACCGCGACACGGGCGCGTTCAGCGGCCACCTCGTCGGGTGCGGCCTCCGTGAGGTCGCGCATCACCTGCCAGCGGATCGCGGGATCAGCGTCCAACAGCCACTCGATCACAGTCATCGCCGTAGTGGAACACGCTCACGACGCCCGACGCTCACCGGCGCGTGCCAGCACCCGGTTCTGCGCCATCGCGCGAACGCGCCTACCATCTGTCCGTGGCCGCCGACGAGCAGCTGGTCGCGGCCTGGGAGGCGCTCCAGGGGGGGTCCTGGGCCGACGCCAAGGCGAGCTTCGAACGGGCCCTTCGAGATCGCGAGACGCCCGAAGCGCTCATGGGCCTGGCCGAGGCCGCGACATGGCTGGGCGACGCCAGAGCCGTGACCACGGCGCTCGAGCGGGCGTTCCGGCTGTTCCGCCGGCGCGGCGATGACGAAGCCGCGGCGCGTGCGGCGGCGTGGCTGGCCGTGACCATCCTCAATACGCGCGGCGACACCGCAGTGGCCTCGGGTTGGCTCGGGCGGGCCCGCACCCTCCTCCACGACCACCCGGATTCCCCGGTCGTGGCAATGATCGCCGGCATGGAAGGGGCCCTGGCCGCGGGATACGACAGGGACTTCGCCAGGGCCCGCCCCCTCACGGAGGAGGCCATCTCCCGGGCCCGGGAGATGGGTGACCTCGACAACGAGATGATCGCCACCGGCCAGCTCGGGCTGATCCTGGTCGCCTCGGGGGAGGTGGCCGAAGGGATGCGTCTGCTCGACGAGGCCTCGGCCGCGGCGGTGGGGGGCGAGCTGCGGGACAGGGGGAACGCCATTCGCGTGTGCTGCTTCCTGGTCACGGCGTGCCTGTACGTCCGCGACCTGGAGCGGGCCGCCCAGTGGTCCCGCTACGCGATCGACATGTCGGATGGCAGGATCGCCGCCCCGTCGTTCGACTACCCGCGAACCGAGCACGCCGCCGTCCTCATCTGGTGGGGGCGATGGGAGGACGCCGAGCGCGAGCTCATGGAGCTGTTGGAGGACGCGGCGGCCCGGCCGGTCCCGGCCGCCCTGGCGAGGCTCCGGCTCGCCGACCTCCGGCGGCGCCAGGGTCGGTTCGACGAGGCGCAGGAGGTGCTCGACGACCTCGAGGCCGCGCCGCACCGGCGCGGGCTGGGTCAGCTCACGGTGGCCGCTCGAGCCACACTTGAGCTCGATCGGGGATCGCCGGGCGATGCCGCTGCCCTGGCCGAACGGTATCTCCGGAGCCTGCCACCCGAGGACGTCGTCGAACGGGTCGACCCCCTGGAGACCATGGCCCGAGCCCGGACTGCGCTCGGCGACCATGACGCCGCGGCGTCGTCGGTGACCGAGCTCGATCACGTCGCCATGAGGATCGGCACCGGACCGGTCCTGGCCGCGGCGCGGTTCGCCGCGGGCGTCGTCGATGCGGCACGAGGCGACCACACGGCCGCCCTCGGGGCCCTCCAGAGCTCCGTCGACCTGTTCGTCCGGGCCGAGGCGCCGTTCGAAGCGGCTCGCGTTCGCCTCGAGCTGGCCCGATGTCTCCTCGACCTGGGCCGGCCGGAGCCCGCGGCCAGGGAGGCCGGAGCCGCCCACGCCGCGTTGGAGGCGCTTGGAGCTCACAGGGAGGCTGAGCGGGCCGAGCGCCTGCTCGCCGAGATCGAACCGGGTGCCCGGGGCCGGCCGGACCTGCGCCTGACCCCTCGGGAGGTCGAGGTCCTCCGCCTGCTCGGGCAGGGCCGGACCAACGACGAGATCGCCGCCGACCTGTTCCTCTCGGTGCGGACCGTGGAGCGGCACGTCGCGAACGCCTACGCCAAGATCGGCGCGCACGGCCGTGCCGCCCGGGCGATGGCGACCGCGTTCGCCCACCGCAACGGCATCGCGTAGCGCGAAGCGGGCGAATCTGGGTACCGAACCCCGCGATCTGGGTACCGGCGCGGATGTTTCCGAGGTGACTCCTTCCTAGCGTTCGCTCAGGGCTCGCCGGAAGCCGGTTCGCCGGCCCCGGTGAGCCCCCGACGGGAAGCCGACGGAAGGAGGCAACGATGAGCGCGCTTCGCGTCCCAGCCCCGCAGGGTCACTCGCCAAGCGGCCGGGAAGGCCGGAAATCCCCATGGACCGGGTCCGTCGGACGCGCGGTCCTCCGGGGCCTCCGCGCGATGGGACGGGCCTTGACCTCGCCCCACGCGCTGTGGTGGTTCGGGGTGCCCTGGCAGTCGCACTGGCCCTCTCGCGATGGAACGGAAGGAGGAGGTCGATGAGCGCCGGGGTTGCGTCCGCGGACTCGCTGCCGAGGCTCGAGGGGTATCCGTTCCAGGTGCGCTACAGCGAGAGCTCGAGGGCCGATGCGGAACGGCTGGCCGACCTGACAGGGGAGGCGTTCGACTACTTCACGCGCGTGCTGGAGGCCTCGCCGCCGCGGTTCACCGCGTTCTTCCTCGCGCCCGAGGAGTGGAAGCTGGTCGCGTCGCCCGAGGGCTACGGCATGGCCCGCTACCAGCCCGCGGGGTTCGCCTTCGACGAGGGGCACGGCCCGTCTCCCGAGAACAGGATGATCGTGCCCACTGACGAGAACGCGATGTGGCGGCAGTTCGGCAGGATGGCCCGCCTCACGTCGCCGTTCGTCGCCTACCCGAGGCTCAAGCGCGTGTACGCGGACGCGGAGGGCCGTCTCCGGGCGCGGGGGTTCTTCGACCTGCTCATCCTTCGTGATGTGGCCTATGCGATCGACGAGCACAGCGGATCGGCGTTCCCGGCGCTGTGGCTGGAGAACTTCTTCCCCAGTCTGGCGCTGCACGCGTTCATCGCCACCAAGAGGCCGGGGGACCTCGAGCGGTTGACGACGCTCCCCGACGTGCTCACCCGACTGACCGCGCTCAACGCGATCGTTCGCCTGACCGGCTATCGGACCCTCGACGACTTCCAGCGCCACTACCCGATCGGGACCGAGAAGCCGATGAAGGTCCCGAACTACGCCTGGTACCACTGCCGCTTCCTGCGGCTGGCCCGCGCGGTGTTCGAGGAGAGCGGCGAGGACGGCCTGAAGCGGCTGTGGGCGTTCGGCCTCTCCGAGAGCACCCGGCACCAGTCGGGGTGGGCGTACTTCCGGGAGCACGGCGTCATGCCGCCCACCGATTGGGCCGGAGTCACGTCGGCGGCGAAGCTCGCTCCAATCCTCGCGACGGAGGTGAGCCCCCGCCTGGCGCAGGCCATCGCGGAGTGGCCATGAGGACCGACAGCGCCGGCTCAACCACCAACCGGCTCGATCAGGAGGCCGCTATGACGCGCGATGACGTCGAAGTCGGCGTCGGCGTGGAGGACCGGGGTGCGGGTCCGGATCGCGACGGCCGCGATCAGGCAGTCGATCTGATTCCGAACGGTCTCGCCGCTGCGCCGGCAGGCGCGGTAGACGGCCGCCGCAATCTCGTAGTCGGGCAGGCCGGCGACGGG
>WNGA01001114.1_pt1 | contig 41577 bp, 47 predicted proteins | sample 5400061 | NCBI WGS metagenome assembly WNGA01 (sample SAMN13153366, study PRJNA577476) | soil metagenome | isolation source: 100 cm soil or saprolite under grassland replicate 2 | place: USA:California | collected 2016-06-15 | reverse complement strand
TATCGAACGAGTCATCGCCAATTTCAAGAACTGGGAGATCATGCACACCGACTACCGGCGCCCTCTACCAACCTTTACCCAGACCATCTCAACAGTCATCGCTTTACATTTCTATCAACTGGCCGCTGAATAAGCCTCAGTGTCCTTGGCGCATCGATCTTGATGCCGGCCTACTGGCTTTGTGGGCTATTCGCGGTCGTGTTGGCGATCGTCGACATACGTCGTGGACGCCTCCCATTCGTCATTACCGCTGCGATGTATCTCGTCTCTGCCGTGGCGTTCGGAGCCGAGGCGCTGGTAGGCGGTGACGCCACCCCGCTTACGCGGGCTGGAGTTGGGGCCGTGGTTGTGTTGGTCGCGTTTCTCGTGTTGGCGTTGGCGTTGCCCGGCCAGCTCGGACTCGGCGACGTTGTCCTGCTCGGCTGGGTCGCGTTCTCGCTGGCCTGGTTTAGCTGGCGGGTCGCCGTGGTTGGCCTGCTTGCGGGGCTGATCGGACAGGCACTCGTAGGAGCGCTGGTTCGTCTTCGATCAGGGACCGGACGCACGTTGCCGCTGGGTCCGGTCCTGCTGCTCGGATGGCTTGCCGGCGTCCTGGTCACCGCCGCTTAGCCTTGATCCGCTGACAGGCGGACTAGCGGTCCAGCGAGTCGGTGTGGGCCTCGCCCCACGCCTGGACGTGGCCGAGCAGCGTAACGAGGTCGTGTCCGTTGCGCGTCAGGCGGTAGACCGCGGGGTCGTCGTCACAGGTGGGGTGTTCGAGCAGCCCGTTGTCCTGCAGCCTGCGCAGTGTCTCGATCAACGTGCGGGGGTGCACCGTCTCGCCGGTGGCCATCGTAATGATGCGGACGAGGTCGCTGTACCGGCGAGGGCATTCCGCAAGAGCCGTGATCGTTTCGACAGACAGCTTCGGTTGGACGAGACGCAGGACGGAGTTGATTAGGTCAGGGGACAACGCGACTCACCTCCCCCGTGCTACGAGTGCGTGTCCTTCCCCAGAAGATCGAGCTGAAATTGTACGCCTCCCTTACGTATGATCGTTGATGTTTTGCCTGTTCGGCGCGGGACTCCGCCACTATCTTGACCACGGTGATTCGCCCGGATGAGCGAGGCGCTAGAAATAGATTGCCCTGGTAGGCGCCGATACGCCGGATAGGGCCGTAGAGACTGCTATCCACGATTTCGCATATGTTGCCACCAATCGGGGCCACTCGTTGTGGAAAGATGCTCGCGGCCCCAATTCTCGATCTCTCCGAGAGTATTCGCCAGCCCGTGGCCGGCAGCGGTGAGGGCGAATTTTGTCTCTCGGGAGGGTTCCGTGTCCCAGGTACCCCCGTCGCAGCGGCGAACCTGACCGGCGGCGGCCAGCGACCGCAGGAGGGTGACAGGTTGGGCCACTCCGGCGGCCTCGAGCTGGGTGAGTGTGGCGGAACCGTCATGGTGGTGGAGCGCGACGACGATCTCGACCACGCCGGGCCGGGTGATCAGATCGAGGAGGCCCCGATGAAAGCGTTCGCGGTCGCTCATGTCGTGGTCCGCCCTTCCCGCGACCACTGGGGTTGGCGAGAGTGTATCGACGGCCCGCCGCCCGGCGGAACTGTCAGGAACGTGACAGTTCGTCCGCGCCGTTCGCCGCCTGGGGTGTTCTCTTGCTTACTTCGAGACAAGTGCGTCGAGACGAGCGCCTGAACGCACTCGTCACGCCGCGTCTATACAACATCGCGTCCCCGTGTCTTCAATGGGTCTGCCAACGTCGCGATCAGGCGGCTGGAGGTCCGTAGCGCGTGTTGTCGGCCGCCAGCCAGCGACACGTCGTTGTCGTCGCTGCCGAGATACGGGGAGGTACTCACCGGTGCTCATCAGGTCGACGCCTGCACGGGCGACCCTGGCCCTAGTCACTCTCGGGCTAGCGCTCGCCGGCTGCAACTCCGGCCGCAACGGAACGCACCCAACTCCGACCGGCGTCGCATCTCCTTCCCCCTCTCCAAACAAACGCGCGATGGCTGAACGCGACGCGGCAGCGGCCTACAGCGCCATGTGGCAGGCGATGGCGAAGGCTGGTGAGATTCCTGATCCGGACGCGCCGGAACTTCGCCAGTACGCGACAGGAGACGCGCTTGCGCGGATCGTCGGGGTGTTGGTCACCTATCGCGAGACGGGCGTCGTGAGTAGGGGCCGACCGGTGGACAACCCCCGAGCAACGTCGGCCACCCCGGCGGACGATCCCACCGAGGTCCACCTTGTGGACTGCGGGGACTCAACGAACTGGACCAAGCACAACAAGGCAACCGGTGAGCTGATCAAGGATGACCCGCGGGGGCGGCGCTCGATCACGGCAGTGGTGAAGGTCGTGGATGGCACCTGGAAGGTGACCACGTTCGAGGTCGGAGAAATCGGATCATGTTGAGGAGTGTGCGCGGCGTCGCCGCTGTCGTTTTAGCTGTTGGACTCGCCGGGCTGATTCCCTCCGTGGCGAGAGCGGATGGGTACGGAGACACGAAATGCCCTAAAGACAAGCCCAAGCCGGGTTGCACGGTTTCCGCCGGCACGTCGGGCCAGTCGGGCAACACGCAGACCGGCAACAACGGGCGTGCGGGTGATGGCAAGTGCCGCAACCCGCAGGGTCAAGAGATCCCGTGCGAGCGGGACGGTGGCTGGGCGGGCAGCGACGGGTGCTACTACAAGCCGGTGGACCTGTCCGCCGGCACCATCGCCGCGTTGGGTGGGCAGCCGTCGGGCACCGGGGCCTGGTACCAGCGGGTCTGCTACGGCACGGACGGCACCGCCACGACCGCGCTTGGCGGTCCGGTGTGGCTGAACACGCCACCGGCGGTGTCGCCGGAGATCCTGGCGCGGCAGGCGAGGTCGATGCTGACGCTGCCGGACGTAGTGATCCGGGTGAACCCGGCGGGTGACCAGCTCGTCAGGCTACCGACGTGGCTTGCTCTGGACCCGGCGTCGTGGCGGGCGCAGTCGGCAACGGCATCGGTGCCGGGCGTCGCTGTGACCGCGACTGCCCGCCCTGTGAAGGCGACGTGGGCAATGGGCGACCGGGTAGGCGGTCAGCCTCCAGGCGTGGTGGTGTGCACCGGCCCGGGTACGCCGTGGCGGGCAGGTATGGACCCGGCGGCGGCCTCGCCGGACTGTGGGTACCGGTATCTGCGCTCGTCGGCTGGTGCGTCGGGGGCGGCCTTCACCGTGACGGTCACCGTCGCGTGGGAGGTGACCTGGGCGGGCGCGGGTCAGTCCGGAACGATTCCGGGCTTGACGACGACAGGCTCGGTGCGGGTGCGGGTGGCCGAGTCGCAGGCGGTCATCACGGCGTAGCGAACAGTGCAGTCAAGCGGCGCCAGTACGGGAGGACGAGTCATGGCGCTTGGTTCAGTGCGCCCAGAAACAGGGCGGGACGAGCGTTCCACGGTGGTGCAGCCGCCGGTTGGGCGGGGGCCGTGGCGGGCGGCCCGGCGGCGTGGACGGCGGCTGCCGTTCCTGTCGGTGGGTGGCCTGTTGGTGTTGGTGTGCGTGCTCGGGTTCTCCTACGGCGCGGTCCGGTTGGGCGAGCGGGTGTCGGTGCTCGCGGCGGCGCGGCCGGTGGCGGCCGGGCAGCGCATCGAGGCGGCGGACCTGAGGCAGGTGTCGGCGGCCGACGACCCGGCGCTGGGGTTGATCCCGGTGTCGCAGGCGACGGCGGTGGTGGGCCGCACGGCGGTGGTGCCGCTGCTGCCGGGTACATTGCTGACCCGCAGCCTGATCGGTGATGCCGCGTTTCCCCCGGCGGGCAAGGTCGTCGCCTCGCTGGCGGTCAAGCCCGGCCAGTACCCGCAAGGTCTTGCGGCGGGCTCGCATGTGGCGGTGTTCGTCTCGGCCGGCAACGCTGCCGCCGGCGGGCAGACCTCGACCGGTACGGGCAATGCTTCGTCGCGGTTGTCGGCGGTGGTGCTCGGGGTGGACCCGCGTGGGGACGGCCAGGGCGCCACGGTGGTGACGCTGCTGTTGGACGCCTCGGACGCGGGTCGGCTGGCCGGTGCCGACGGTGTGGTGCTGATGCAGACCTCGCCGGGAGGTGCGTGAGCCGATGCCGCTGATCGACGTGTGTTACGTGAAGGGGCGCTCGGGTGCGACCACGGCCGCGGTCGGGTTGGCCGCGGTGATGCCGGCCTCGGCCCGTGCAGTGGTGGTGGAGTGCGACCCGGCGGGCGGTGATCTCACGCTGCGGCATGGGTTGAAGAGCTCGTCGCCGGGACTGGTGGAGTTGGCGACGGCGACCCGTACCGGCGGGCACGGCTCCGGTGCCGCGATTGGGGATGCGGATGGCGGGGACACGCTGTCCCGCTTTGCGCAGCCGATCAGGATCGGTGATCGCACGGTGGAGGTGGTCGTTGCGCCGTCGGGTGGGGCGCAGACCCGGGTGGCGCTGTCGGTGCTGGCTCGGCCGGGGCATGGCGCGCTGATCCCGGTCGACCGGACGGTGGTCGCCGACTGCGGCCGGTTGGACTTCTCCTCGCCGACCTGGCCGTTGCTGGGCATGGCCGATGCGGTGCTGGTGTTGGCCCGGGGCCGGGTCGATGAGCTGGGGCATCTGCGCGAACACATCGGCGAGCTGGTGCGGCAGGTGACGGGCCGGCTGGTGGTGATGCTGGTGGCCGGCGGGGTCTACGGCGCGGCCGACGTCCAGGCGCATCTGCATTGGCACCTGACCGAGCGGCTGGAGTTGCCGGCGGACACGGTTGAGGTGCGGGAGCTGCTGCCCTACGACGAGCGGGCGGCGGCGGTGCTGGAGGGCAGCCGGCGGGCGGAGCGGCGGTGGCGGCGTTGGCCGCTGATGGTGGCGCTGTGGCAGCTCGCCGCCGACCTGCCGCTCGCCGGGCAGGCAACGGTCGCGTCGGGGGCGGGCATCGGCGCGGATGTGGAGGTCCGCTGATGAGCCACCCGTTCGCCCCGTTCGAGCTGCCCGCCACCGACGGCGGGTGGCACCGCGTCAACGGCAACGGCCACCACGCCCCGGGCGTCGGTCTGGGCGAGGACCAGGCGGCCGAGACGGCGGTGGTGCGGCTGATCCGCGGCCAGGTCGCCGAACGGCTGACCGAGGCGACCCGGGCGTCGGACAACACGCTCGGGGCGCCGCTGCCAGACGCGCAGCGTGAACGCCTGATCCGCCAGTTCATCACCGACGCCCTCGACGCCTACGCGGCCGAGGGGATGCGCCGCGTGCCGCCGCGTCCGCCGCTGCGCCCGGACGCCGAGTCCCGGGTGGCCCGAACGGTGGCCGACTCGCTGCTCGGCGCGGGCGGCCTACAGCCGTGGCTGAACCGCACCGACGTCGAGGAGATCGTTGCCAACGACTGCAAGACGGTGTTCGTCCGGTTCGCCGACGGCAGGGTTGAGCAGGTCGGGCCGATCGCCGACTCCGACGAGGAAATGGTGGAGCTGGTACGGCTGCTGGCCGCGCGCACCGGCAACGAGGAGCGCCGCTGGGACCGGGCCGCGCCGATCCTGAACCTCCAACTACCCGACGGCAGCCGCCTCAATGCCGTGATGGCGGTATGCAAACGGCCGGGGCTGTCGATCCGCCGACACCGGTTCATGACCATGACCCTGCCCGAGCTGGTCGAGTTGGGCACCATCGACATCGCACTGCGGGAGCTGCTGTCCGCCGCCGTCGCCGCCCGGCTCAACATCATGGTTAGTGGGCCGATCGGGGCGGGCAAGACCACCGTCCTGCGCGGGCTCGCCTGGGCCATCCCCGCGTGGGAACGCCTCGTCACGATCGAGGACACCTACGAACTCGGCTTCGACCTGGACCCGGCACACCCCAACGTCAAGCCCCTACAGGCGCGGGAGGCCAACGTCGAAGGCGAGGGCGCGGTCGACATGGCCGCGCTGTTCCGCAACGCGCTGCGGATGGCGGCCTCGCGGGTGTTCGTTGGTGAAGTACGCGGCCACGAGGTCATCCCGTTGCTGAATGCGATGTCGCAGGGCAACGACGGCAGCATGTCCACCATCCACGCCTCATCCAGCGCGGGGGTGTTCCGCAAGCTCGCCCTCTACGCCGCACAGTCCCCGGAACGCCTCGACATGGCCACGACCAATATGCACATCGCCGAGGGGCTGCACCTGGTGGTCCAGCTCCGGCTCACCCCGCAGGGTCAGCGGTACGTATGCAGCGTGCGGGAGGTGGTCGACGCCGACGGCGAGCAGGTCTCCTCCAACGAGATCTTCCGGCCCGGACCCGACGGGCGAGCGGTACCCGGCGCACCGATCTCCACCGAACGCCTCGACCTGTTGGCCTACCACGGCTTCGACCCCGCCCTGCTGCACCGGCCCACCGGCTGGTGGGACACCACACGGAGCCGGCCATGACCACGAACGTGCTGTACGCGGCGCTGCTGGGCGCCGGCACCGGACTCGGGCTGCTACTGATCCTGCGCGGCATCCTCGGCCCTGGCCCAGAACAAGACGGGTCGTTCACCCGCCCGCCCCCGCTGTCGAGGTGGCTCGCAACCCGCGGGCCGGTCGACGGGCGCCGGCTCGCGGTCGGAGTGGCCGTCGGCCTGCTCGTTGGTGTGGTGACCCGCTGGCCGGTCGCGGCGGTCCTCGCCGCCGTCGCCGCGTGGGTCCTGCCCGGTCTGATCGGCCCGGACCGCGAACACAAGCGGCGGCTGGCTCGCATCGAAGCGGTCGCCACCTGGACCGAGTCGCTGCGCGACACGTTGGGCGCGGCGGCCGGGCTGGAGCAGGCCATCACGGCGACGGCCGCGATGGCGCCCACCCCGATCCGCGACGAGGTGACCCGCCTCGCGGGGCGGCTGCGCCGGGACGACCGGCTCGCGGACGCGCTGCGCACCTTCGCCGTCGACCTGGACGACGCCATCGGCGATCTGGTGGTGACCGCGCTGGTGATGGCCGCCGAACGCAACGCCCGCCACATCGGCGAACTCCTCTCGTCCCTCGCGGCGGCGGCCCGCGACCAGGCGTCCTTGCGGATGCGGGTGATGGCCGGGCGCGCCCGCATCCGCACCTCCAGCCGGGTCATCACCGCCGTCACCCTGGCCATGGCCGCCGGCCTGGTCCTGCTCAACCGCCGCTACCTCGGCCCATACGACACGCCGGCCGGGCAGCTCGTCCTCGTGGTCGTCGGCGCCGTCTTCGCCTTCGCGTTCGCCTGGCTATCGCGCATCAGCCGCGTCACCGAACCCGAACGCTTGTTAGCGGTAACGGCTGAGCCTCGTCAACCCTCGGGGGTGAGGTCGTGACCGGCCTGGTCCTGCTCACCGGCATCGGCGCCGGCCTCGGGCTGTGGCTGATCGTGGTCGGCCTGTGGCCGCGCCCGCCGCGCCTGGACAAGGCCCTCGCCGCGCTCGACCCGCCGTCCGAGCCAGCGCAACTGGTAGCCGATGAGGCGATCGGCTGGACCGCCCGCGTCGGCCGCCCCGCCGTCCGCTACCTGCAACGGATCGGGCTGCCGACCGACGGCACCCGCCGCGACCTGGCGGCGGTGGGCAAGCCGGTCGGGGTGCACCTGGCCGAGCAGGCTACCGCCACCGTCGTCGGTCTGCTGCTGCCACCGGTGTTCACCGCGATCCTGGCGCTGGGCGGCATCAGCCTCGGGGTCACTGTCCCGGCCGTGGCGTCGCTGCTGCTCGCCGTGGTCGGGTTCTTCGCTCCGGAACTGTCGGTGCGCAGCGAGGCCGCCAAACACCGGGCCGCGTTCCGCCACGCCCTGGGCAGCTTCCTCGACTTGACGGTGACGGCGCTGGCCGGCGGCGCCGGGGTTGATCAGGCCCTCGACGACGCCGCCTCGGTCGGCCGCGGACCCGCCTACGCCGAACTGCGCTACGCCCTCGCGGAGGCACGCGACGCCGGTGTCGCGGTGTGGGACACCCTCGCCAAGCTCGGGCGGCGGGTCGGGGTGGAGGAGTTGCACCAGCTCGCCGCCACCGTCGGCCTGGCCGGCACCGAAGGCGCCAAGGTCCGCGCCTCGCTGCGCTCCCGAGCCGCCGCGCTGCGCACCAAGCAGATCACCGACGCCGAAGCCGACGCGTCCGCCGCGACGGAGCGGATGAGCCTACCGATCGTCGCGCTCATGGCCGGATTCCTCATCTTCATCGGCTATCCCGCCGTCGCGGCCGTCATGTCCGGCCTCTAACCGCAACCCCAGAGCTGGAGGTATGCACATGTCACTGTTCGTCATCGATCTGTTGGTGACCGAGATCCGCCACCGCTGGCGGATTGTGCGCGAGTCCAAAGACGCCGGCTACACCACCGAGACCGTCATCGGCGTCGCGCTGCTCGCGGCGCTGGCCATCGCGGTCATCGCCATCATCGCCGCCAAGATCACCGCCAAGGCCAACTCCATCAATCTCAACGGAACCGGTGGCGGGACCGCGACATGACCACTATCGCTGCGTCCCCCCACCACCAACACCGCCGACCCTGCCGCCGGCACCGCCGTGCTGGGCTCGTACTCGGCCCGGCGGCGCGGCTGCGGGCGCGGTGGCAGCGGGTGGCGCACAACGGTGACCGGGGCGGCGCCACAGTGGAGTTGGTCATCGCCGTGCCGGTGCTCATGTTGATGATTCTGTTCATTGTGCAGGCGGCGGTGTGGATGCACGCCACCCACGTGGCCCAGGCCGCCGCCACCCGAGCCCTCGACGCCGGGGCCGCCTACGGCGGCAGCGCCGCCCAGGGCCAGTCCGCCGGTAACCAGACCCTCGCCGCGCTCGGCAGCGGTGTGCTCAAAGACCCGCAGGTGACGGTGACCCGCACCGCCACCGATGTCCGCGTGGACATCACGGGAACGGCCGCCACCGTCGTGCCCGGCATCCGATGGCGGGTCCACGCGACCGCCGCCGGGCCAGCGGAGAGGTTCGTGCCAGACGTTGGCGCGGACGGGAGGTGACAACTATGCGGCGCGTTCGGCAGAACCGGGCAGTGTGGCCGACGATGCGGCCTGCGGTGCAGTCCCGGCTCGCGCAGCGGTGGCGGCGCCTGGCCCAACGCTCCGACGCTGGATCGTCCAGCGTGGAGATGGCAATCGCAACGCCGCTGCTGGTCGCGTTGCTGCTGTTCGTCGTGCTCTGCGGCCGGCTCGTATCCGCGCAACTCGACGTGGACGCCGCCGCCCACGGCGCCGCCCGCGCCGCCTCCATCTCCCGCACCGCGCCGGCTGCCACCGCCGACGCGGAACGGACCGCGCTGGACACCCTCGCCGCCCGAGGCGTCACCTGCCGCCAGCCAACCGTCACGGTCAATACCGCCAACCTGCGACCGGGCGGGGCGGTGACCGTCACCGTCACGTGCACCGTGCCGCTGTCCGACCTGGCCCTCATCGCCGTACCTGGCACCCGCACCGTGACGGCGACCAGCACCAGCCCAGTTGATCTTTGGCGCGGAGGACCATCACTATGATCTTTCTTCGGGATCTGCTGCGCTGGGTGCGTGCCCGCACCGGCGACGACTCCGGCCGCGTCTCGGCGTTCGTCGTGGTCGTGTCGGTAGCCCTGATCGCCTTCGCCGGCCTAGTCCTGGACGCCGGCCTCGCACTGTCGGCCAAGGTACAGGCCCTCGACGCCGCGCAGGCCGCCGCCCGCGCCGGAGCCCAACAACTCAACCTGACCGCCTACCGCACCAGCAACGTCGCCGAACTCGACCCGCCGCAGGCCGAGGCCGCCGCCCGCGGCTGGCTGCAGGCCGCCAACCTGCAAGGCACGGTCACCGCCACGACCACCACCGTGACCGTCACCGTGCACCGCACCCACCAAACCCAGCTCCTGCAACTGATCGGGGTACGCAGCCTGGAGGTATCCGCCACCGCCACCGCCACCGCGATTCAGGGCGTCACCGGCCCCAACACCTGACCCCGCCGAGGGAGGCCCACCCGTGAACCGCGTCGTCACCGCCGCCGGTCGGCTGCTGCGCGGCCTGCTCGCCCTTGCGATACTGCTCGGGCTGCTCGGCGGTGTCCCGTGGCTGCTCGTGTCGTTCGTCGGCTGGCCGCTACCGGACCACATGCCCGGCATCGCCGAGCTAAGCAACGCGCTGGCCTCACCACTGGACGACCGGAAGATCCTCAACCTGCTCGCCATCGTCGCCTGGGGATTGTGGCTGCTGTTCGTGCGCGACGTGCTAGTCGAGACGATCCTGACCGCCGCCGAGGCTGCCGACGCCCACCGAGGCCGCCCCCGCCCGCCGCGGCGGCGCTCGGTCGGCCCGGTGCGCTTGGTCGCGGCCGTCCTGGTTGGCGCCATCGCCGGAGCCATCCTGCTCGACAGCCTGCGCAGCACGGTCACCACCAAGGCCAGCCGCTCGGCAGCCGTCGCCAACGCCGCCGCCCACACCCCGGCCGTCGCCGTCGCGCCCGCCCACGCCGCCCGACTGCCGGCGGTGGAGGCGTCCACCCATGCCGGTCCGCGACCGGCGCTGGCCGCACCGGCGCGTCCCAGCATCGTCACTGTGGCCGTCCGCACCGGACGCAACGACTCTGACATCCCTGCGTGGGCGCACGACGCGCCCGGCGGCATCCATCACGTCGTCAAGGGCGACAACCTGTGGGACATCGCCGAGGCCAAGCTCGGCGACCCGTTCCGGTGGCGGGAGATCTACGTCCTCAATCGAGGCAAGCCGCAGAGCAACGGTTATGCCCTGACCGACCCGGACGAGATCCACATCGGGTGGGTACTCGTCCTGCCCGCCCGCAGCCCCGCCGCACCGCCGCCGGCAGGCGAGGCCGGGGGCAACCCGGCACCCGACATACCCCCGGCGCAGACCCCGCCACCTGCGCCACCCGCGAACCCGCCACCGTCCCCCAGCCCACCGGCCACCACGGAACCAGCCACCCCCGCCCCGTCAGCGTCGGTGGGCAGCTCACCAGCCGCACCCTCACCCCACCCGGCTGCCAGCCAGCCAGCAGCGCAGGAGGACGAGTACGAGCATGGCGTCAGCATGCCGTCGCAGGGCTGGGTCAGCCTCGGCCTGGCCGCCACCATCGCCGCCGTCGCCGCCCTGCTGCGCCTACAGCAACGCCGTCGCGCCCGCCTCGGCTTCCCAATCCCGTTACACACCGGACCCGCGCCGAGCCCGGTGTCCGACTCGCTGCACACCGCCGACGCCGCCGGCCGTCGCCTGCTGGCTACCCGTGACAGCGGTCCGCTGCCCGGCCTGATGTCCCAGCCGCCCCGCGTGCCCGCACCGATCGGCATGGACGGCAACGGGCAAGAGATCAGCCTGTTCGACCTGCCCGGCCCCGGCATGGCGCTACACGGCGACGGCGCGCCCGCCGCCGCCCGCGCTGTGCTCGCCGCCGCGCTCGCCACCGGCGTGACCGACGACCTGCCGACCCGTCCCATCGTGGTCACCTCGGCCGACACCCTCGCCCAGCTGCTGCCAGCCGGCGCCGCCCCGGTCGGCCTGGACCCCAACCGCGAAACCTTCGACGGGGAACGCCTCGTGATCGTGGCCGACACCGCCATGGCAGTCACCCATCTGGAAGAAGAGATGATCCACCGGCGGCGGCTGCTGGACAGCATGAGCGTCGACTCGGTGACCGAGCTGAACGCCGGCACCCGCCACGTCGAATACCTACCGCCCTACGTGGTGCTCATGCCGGCCGACCCTCGCTACACTGCGCGGCTGCTCGCGGTGGCCGCCCACCGGGCCGCCCTGCAGATGCACCCGGTCCTCGTCGGCACCTCCGAAGGCATGCCGGCTTACCAGGTGGCCGCCGACGGCGCCCTCACCGCCGCTCCCTACGACGGGACGCCGGTCGACGGTGGGCGGCTTGCCACCCTGGCCGCCCGCGAGCTGGTCGACGTGCTCGCCATGATCGGCCAGGCGGCGGCCCGGCCCGAGACCGGCAACGAGCCCCCCGGCCCGCAACCGGAACCCGCCGCCTTGGACGCGGCGGTCGATCTGGCCGAAATCCCGGAGTCCCGCCACGACGAGGCCACCACCGTGCCGGTGCGGCTGCGTGTGCTCGGTCCACCCACGCTCGCCACGCAGGATGGGCCGATCACCACCGGGGTCCGCACCGGCTCCCGGGCGGTCCTCACCGTGCTCGCCGCCTACCCCCGGGGCCGCAGCTACGAGGAGATGGTCGCCGTACTACACCCCGGCGCCGCTCCCGACGTCGGTGTCAACCGGGTCCGCACCGACCTCAACGCGGTGCGCAGCCTGCTGCGCGAGGCCACCGGCATCGAAGGCAAAGGCAAGTTCATCCTCTACAACAACGCCGACAGCCGGTACCGCATCGACCCCGACATGATCGAGGTGGACCTATGGCGGATCCTGTCCGCGATCAACCGCGCCAACAAAGCCGCTGACGACGAGACCGCCTGCCTGGCCGCGCTGCGGGAGGCCGCCGAATGCTACGGCGGGGACTTCGGCGAGGGCCAGGACTGGCCGTGGGTCATCGACTACGCCACCACCTACCGCCACCAGCTCCTGGGCGTGTACGCGCGCATCGCCGAACTCCTGGAGGCCGACCAGCCCGACCAGGCCATCGCCGCCCTCGAAGCCGCAATCGAGTACGACCCCGTCAACGAGGAGCTGTACCAACGGGTGATGCGCATCCACGGCCGCCTCGCACGCCCCGATGCGGTACGGCGCACCATGCGGCTGCTGGAGAACCGGCTCGCCGAACTCGGCCAGGCCGAACCCTCCGAGGCCACCCGCCGGGTCGCCGCCCGCCAGTTGAAGCCCACTCCGACCGGACGGGTATCACCATGACACCAACCACCGTCGTGGACCCCCGGCACCTGATCAACGAAGGTGAGACCGTGAACCGGCGCCCGCGTATGCCGGCGTCCGGCCCCGTACGGCCGCTCGCGCCGGATGCGGTGCAGATGAGCCTGCGCCAGCTCCGCCGCTTCCAATGGGCGGTTCGGGCCACGCTCGCCGTCGGCGTCGCCGCGTCGGTGTCGGCCAACGTCCTGCACGCGCAGGACAACCTCATCGCGCAGACGATCGCCGCGTGGCCGCCGCTGGCGCTGCTGATCACCGTTGAACTCGTATCCCGGGTACCGGTCCACCGCCGGGCACTGGCCGTGGTCCGCATTCTCGCTACTACCGCCATCGCGGGCATCGCCGCCTTCGTCAGCTACCAGCACATGCTTGCGGTGGCCTCGCGGTTCGGCGAAAGCGGCCTCGCGCCGTACCTGTTGCCGCTGTCCGTCGACGGCCTGGTGGTCGTGGCTAGCGTGTCGCTGGTCGAACTCGCCGGACGCGTGCGCGCCGCGCTTGACCAGTCGCTGGCCGCTAGCGCGGCTGAACCACTCAAGGCCCAAGCCGCCGTCGACAGTGCCGAGCCCGCATTCGACCCGCCGCCGATGGACGGCGCCCCCAACCACGACGGTCACCACCCGACGCCTCCGCTCACACCGACGCAGCCGTTCACGCCGATGCCGGCGCCGCGGGTCGAGCCGGCATCGGCCGACGCGGACCCCGATCTCGTCGCGCTGCTACCCGCCGCGCGGGCCGCCCGCGACGAGCTACGCCGTCAAGGCCGCAGCCTCACCCGCGACTCCCTGGCCGCCCAGCTTCGCCGCGACGGACACACCATCCGCACCAGCCGAGTATCGGAGCTGCTCACCCTGCTCAAGAACGACACGCCAGCCGCCATGAACGGACGGCGACCAGTCCCGGGCGGGTGATCAGATTGCGGTTCGTCGTCGCAGACCCGGGCGAGTCAGCCCGTCACCCGATCTGGGTGCCGGCCGCACCACTGCCCGCGCCGGGGGGGTCGGTTATGGCGCGAACCAGCCGAGCCCTGCCAGGGGCGCACCGAATCCGTACAGCGATGGTCCACGGCTTGGACCTTGGCTGCCGACGCAAAGGGGGTCACGGTGAGCAAAGACGACTACGACGGGCCGTCCAAGCACAGCAAGACACGGGGCTGTCCGGAATGGTGCGTCGAGTGCATGCACGAGCCGATCCGTAACGGGGCGTTCTGGCATCGCGGTCCCGCCATCACCGTCTCGGTGTTCGGCGGCACCGTGCGATCGATTCCCCTCACCATCCGGGCGGGGTACATGGACAAGCTCCCCAAAGACCGAGGAACCGAGCCGGCCGCGCTAGAAGCTCCCTACGTCACCATCGACGTCCCCGACGAAGGCACGTCGCTGACCCTCAGCCCAACCGCGGCGTACGAGGCGGCCGCCGCGCTCGTCCGCGCGGCCAACGCCGCTACCGCCGCCCACCGAGCCGCAACGCAGACCGCGTGACCACCGCAGCGCACGACGACCGCGCGCACCCCTCGCCAGGCCAGCACACGCGGCTACAGGCGTCCCGCGCGGTGGACGCCGGATACGTGCCGTCAACGCAACAGGCGGACCGAGCCGCGCGGTCCGCGGTGAACGCGCAGGGGGAAATCGCGATGGCTGAAGCCGGGCGCGTGAGCGCACGTGACCAGTTCGGGCATAGCTCGCAGCGGGGCTGTCCCGCGTGGTGTTACGAGTGCGAACACGACTGCGGTCCCGAGGGGGCGTTCTGGCACCACGGCCCGCCCCACGAGACGATCCTGTACGGGGAAAGCTCCGAGCTGCTCTCGGCCACCGTCCGCGCTACCTTCTTTGACAAGCTGCCCGCCGACTTCGGCACCGACCCGGCCGACCTGGAGCGACCCTTCGTCCGGTTCGAGGTTCCCGACGACGGCGTTGACCTCAGCCTCACGCCAGCCCAGGCGCGTCAGCTCGCCGCAGCGCTGCTCCTCGTCGCCGACACCGCCGAAACCGGCCAGCCCGAGCCCTCGCCAGTCTGACAGTGCTGGCTGCCTCGGGCACGCTGACACGATCGAACGTGCACTGCGGGCGAGGTGTACCCGTGCTCGGCCAACCGAGGCTGCCGTTCCCCCGTGCGGCAGTCTCGGCCCACCGTCATCGACGTGGCGTACCACCCGACCACCCGGCGGCGGCTGTGCCGTCGGCGCGGGCTTGTCGCGCCGCCTGGATGATGCGCTGCGCGGTGCGTTCACTGATGCCCAGCCGCCGAGCAAGCTGTGCACCGAGGCCGGCGCCGCCGGGACCGGCCGCGTCAGCCTCGGCCAGCAGGGCGAGCGCCGTGTCGAGGCGGGGGTCATCCGCGTAGGGGTGGAGTGTACGTGGGCCGGTGCCGGTGCCGGCGGGGCGACCGGTGGAGTGCCGCAACGGCCGACCGTCGGCGTAGGACCACACGGTGCGCCGGTACCAGAAGCGGCGCAGCCGCCCGCTGGGCAACTGGTCGGCCCGGTCGGGGTGGTCGAGCAGGGCGTCGGGCAGGCTGCGGTGATTCTTGTAGCCGAGCACCTCGGCGGCCTGCGGGGCGGTGAGCAGGTCGCGCGGGTTGCCGCTGCGGTCAACCGTGGTGAAGGTCGCGGCGCGCTCGGCCAGGTGGGCGGCGTGGAAGCGCTCGATGTCGGTGCGCCACCACCAGTCGCGGCCGTCCGGGTCGGTGTCGGCCTTGGCCGGGAAGCCGGTCGCGGTGCGGCGCCGGTACCAGTAGTCGACGGTGGGCAGGCTAGCGCCGGTAAGCGCGGCGATGCCGGCGCGGTCGACCTGCGCACGCCGGTGCCGGGTGCGGCTGCCCATGAGCGCGGTCCTCCTTCCCGTGGAGATGCACGTGCGTGCCGGTGCGGGTCTAGCATCGCCGGTACGCCCCGGCGGGGTGCAGATGCGCCGGCTCGCTTGGCGAGCCGTCTTGGTTGGGCCGCTGGGGCGAGGTGGCCGGTCGGGGTTGCGCGCACCCTTCGCGGGGTGTGCCCGACCGGCCACCGCCCAGCGGCCACCGACCTTCGTCCGTCGCCGGGGACGAGGCGTTGGAGATGGAGATGCGGTCGCTGCCGTCACCGCACGGCGGGCGGGGCGGGGGTTGTCGCGCCGAGCGGTCGCGGGCGTCTGGCGGGCCGCTGCGACGGGCCGCACGGGGCATCGCGGCGCCCGTCCCTTGCCCGGCTTGCGACAACGAGCGCGGCCTACAATGGGCGGCCTGGCGAACCGGGTGGGTCCGGCGGCATGGGCGGCAGGATCTCGGCGAGCCGGCCGCCGCTGGGTTGGGCGCCGAGCGCGCCGCAGGCGATCAGCGCCGCGCCGACGGCGACAGCCTGCGCCGGGGTGTACCGGATGGATACCGCGCGGGCGCCGTGGTCGAGGCTGCCGCGCACCTCCACGTCGCGGCTGGTGGGCATCCGTACCGGGGCGAACTGGTCGGGCGCGGCGTACACGGTTGGGGGTAGCGCGGAGTTGAGCGCGACGGTGAGTCTGGCGTGCTGGTCGGAGACCTGGCTGTCCCAGTAGTCGGCGCGGGCGGTGAGGTTGGCGCGTTCGGCCTGGCTCTCGGCGAGCTGGGCCATGGCGCGGCAGGTTTGGGCTTTGGCGTACACCTCGGCGAGTTCGTTGATCTGTTCGAGCAGCTTGTCGGGTAGCACGGTGGCCTCGTTTCGATGCGGGTTGGGTGGCGACGCTCGGCGGGGCCGTTGCGGGGCCGGTGCCGGTCGCCGGGTGTGACGCGGGTTGGTCGGTCGGCGGAGGGTTGGTGCTGGGCGCTGTTGCGGGAATCGGGGGGGTGCCCGCGCGCCGTCGGCCGTCGCGGCGTGGGATGTCATGTCGCGCTATCCGGTGGCGGCCACACGCCGAGCGGGTTGCCTGGGGTGATCCGCCCTCGTCCCGGGATGAGGGTGGCGAAGAGGTTGGTGTAGGTGGCGTGCAGCTCGCCACGTACCCGTACGAGGTGTTTGCCGCGGGTGTACTTGGCCGGCATTGCCTCGGTGACGCGGGAGATGAGCCCGTACAGGTCGCGGGCCTCGATCAGCGCGGCGCAGCCGTCGCAGGCCGACCAGCGTTGCCCCCACGCCTGGGTGAAGCCGGGTGCGGTCTCGGTGCGCAGGGTGCGGGCCGCGCGGTGCCGACGCTGGTAGTCGGCCGCGCCGACGACCCTCGCCGTGACGACTCTGATCTCGGTGTGCTGGTCGTCGCACACGTACGCCCACACCGGGCCGGGTTGGGAGCAGAAATCGCACTCCATCACGGGGTCGGGCAGCTCGGTCAGCGGCACGGGGTCGGCCGGGTGGTCGCTGGCTTGGCCGCGCAGCTCGATGGCGTGGCGGTAGGAGACGTGTCCGGACTCGGTGGTGCGGGTGTTGAGTGCCCGCCGGCACGCCCGGCAGTACAACACCGTCTCGCCGGCGGACGGTGTGCTCGCCGCGCGACCGGAGTCGGGTGTCATGTCAGGTCCTCGTACGTGACGGCCGGCGCTGGCGGGTCGGTCGCACGGCGGGCCTGGTACTCACCGTCGTGGTCGACGCAGAGCAGCGCGACCTCGGTCCACGGCTCGCTCAGGTTGTCGTCGGGTGCATCGGGGTTGATAACGAGGCACCGGCCGTGGCAGCCGCAGGCGTCGCCGTCGTGGCGGATGGTCAGTCGGGCCACCAGCGGCTTCGTGCAGGGGCCGCCGTCGGTCTCCGGGGTGAACTCCGCGTTGAAGGTCGGGACGGTGACGCGCATGGTGCAGGTCGCGTCGGCCGATGGTGGCGGGGTGTGCAGGGTCTTGCCGTCACGGCGGCGGCCGTACACCTTGTCGTAGGAGGCGGTGTCGGTCCACACGTCTTTGCCGTCGGCGTCCAGGCGCTGTTCGCCGCCGAAGATCAGCGGTGGGACGGTGACAGACTTCGCGTTGACCCTCACCACCGGATACCACGTGCTCAGAACGAGAACCTCGTCACCTACCCGAAAGTGCGTCCGGGTCCACGGCCGCCACACCCCGGCCGCCTCGACGGCGGCCAGCTCGCCGCGCCAGTGGGCGATCTCGGCGTCGAGGCGGGCGATCTCGTCGGCGGCGCGCACAACGGAGGCGGGTGCCGTGTCGGCGTACCGACCGCCCTCGGCGTACTCGCCGTACCGGCCGCCAGAGGCAACCTCGTCACGGTGGCGTCGCCACCGGCGTTGCTCGGCTTCCAGACGTTCGATCCGGCGGGTGATCACGCGGGGGTTGTACCGGTACCGCTGCGTGGACCCGGCGGTGGTCGCCCGCTGCTGCCAGTGGTCGCCGACGGCGATCTCGGCGCGGGCCGAGTCCTCGGCCCGGTTGAGCCGTTGGCGGCAGTTGGCGTCCCGGACGCCCATCACCGGCTGGCCGAGCGGGATGTGCGACCGCCGTTCGAGGACGTGGGCGAGGCGCAGTGTGCCGGAGGTGTGCCGGGCGTCGGCCAGCTCGGTGTACCGCTCGACCCGTCCGGCGACCTGTTCGGCGCGATCGGCCTCGATGTCGGTCGTAGCCCGCCGGGAGTCATCGATGCGGACCTGCACCTCGTAGCCGGCCTCCTGGAAGGCGACGGCGAGGCGTTCGATGCGGGCACGGTCGGCCTGCCGGTCGCGGGAGCGGGGCAGGTACCAGGCGCCGTCGGCGCCGATGTTGCGGGAGAACTTCCACCCATCGTGGAGGGCCTTGAACACGAGGTTGGTGCCGTCGCCCCGGGCGGTGCCGTGCACGACGGTGCCCTCGGTGTGGCTGTGTTCGATGGTGATCACGAGAGGTCTCCTTCCGGGTCGGCGGGAGGTTTTGCCGGTGCCGGGTCGCCGCTGCTCGGCGGCTTCGTCGGTGCGGCCGGCTGGCGGTCCTCGACCGGGGTGAGGGTGAGCGTGTAGGTCTGGCTGATCCGGTACCGGTCGGCGTCGGCGGCGTAGACGGTGAACCTCGTTCTGGTGCTGGGCACGCGGAACACGAAGGCGTGGGCGGGAATGAGGTCGGCGTAGTAGGTCGCGGCGCAGACGGCGGTGATCGGCTCGTCCGGGTCCGGCGGGTACGGCAGCATGGCGAACTCCTTCACGAAGTGGGCTGGGCGGCGGGCGTAGACGTGTCGTCTGTCCACGGGTCGAGCAGGGCGTTCAGCGGCGGGGCGAGAGCTTCGCTGACCACGTGCAGCGGTACGGTGGCGTGTCCGGCAGCGCGTTGCCGGTCGCAGACGTGCAGCACGCCGGACAGCGCTTCGGCGAGGGCGGCGGTGAGGCTGCCCGGCGGGTAGTCGGCCTCGACGGCGGCGAGCATCTTCTCGACCTTGGTCGGCGGCACGACGCGGTAGCGGAAGTCGACCGGTAGCTTCACAGTGACCGTTTGCCCGTCGCCGGTGGCGAGGGTGACGGTGCCGGCGTCGGGGTCGCCGCCGATCTGGATGACGTAGACCCGGCTGAAACGGGTCAGCGCCGGGGTCACGGTGCGCGCCGGGTAGCCGAGATCGCGGGCCGTACGCAGAATGTCGGCGCGGCCCTGGGTACCGGTGAGCACCATCGAGGGCAGGCGGACGCCGGTCAGGTCCAGACGCGGGTACACCGTCGGGCCGACCGGGCGCCACGGCGCAGGTGAGCGCACGACGAACCTCCTTTACGGGTTGGGGTTGAAGAACCGGGCCGGTGGGTGCGCCGTCGGCGCGGTCGCCGATGTACTCGGTGCCGGCCCGGTGGCCGACCCAGCGGTTGAGGCGCATGCCGGCTGCATCGGGGAGCGGTCACCACTCGTGGGTCAGGCGGCGGATGACGTAGGCGAGGAAGGCGTCGCGCTCGTGACCGAACTTCAGCTTGGCCGCGATCTCGGCCAGGGGTTGCAGCGCGTCATCGAGCGCCTTGCGGCGGGCGTCGTTGCGGTCCCGGGCTTGCGTGGCGAGGATCGCCGTGGCGGCGATGTCGAGGGCTTCCATCTCGCGGCGGGTGTGGTCGTCGACGTGGTGGCCGGTGTAGCGGGCCTCGCCGTACACCGACACCTTCTCGCCGTCGCGGGCGACCGTCAGGGTGTACCGGCCGCCGACCGTGATGGCCGGAACCCTCGCGTAGAACCGTTCGTGCCCGTGCGCATCGTGCCAGGCGTAGAACTTCTTGCCCTTGTGCTCGCGGCGCCCGGCATAGGTCCAGGTCTCGTCGGCCCGCTCGTCGCGGTTCACGGCCGCGCCTCCAGGTCGGCGCGGCGGTTCATCTCGTCGCGGGCCACGTCCCATGGCACGCCGTAGCGGCCGTTGGTGCCGTCCCATCGGCTCGTGCGCTCGTCCCAGAACACGGTGTGCACGTTGTACAGGTCACTGTCCGCCGTGATCGCGACGCCGCGAACCGGCTGCATCCCCTCCACCTGGCCGTACCGGGCGAAGGCCACCACCGGGCCGCCTGCGATGCGGTGCGGCGCGACCGCGCGGAGGCGGGTCAGCAGCGCCACGAGCGCGTCGATGGTGTCCGGCCCGCACTCGCGGGCCACCTCCCGCACCGCGCGCCGGGTCGCGTCGTCCCAGGTGCCGCCGGCCGCCTCGGTGAGCCTGCCGGTCTGCTTGTCGATGAGGTTGCGCCGCATCTCGGCGAACGCCTCTTGGATCTCCATCTGTCTGCCTTTCTCGTGTATGCACCGGCTGTGCACGGCGACCCGCGACCGTGAGCGGTTGCCGATCACCGTGCGCGTCCGCTGCCCTCGCGAGCGAGGCGTCTGTCTGTTGTGGATGGTCAGCGCGGGGTGTCCGTGCGGGCCGCACCGGAGGGGCCGGCGCGGCCCGATGGGGCGCGCCATCACACGGACAGCAGCTCGAAGGCGCGGGTCTTCAACTCGGCCACCGGGCCGGACACGGCGCGGTTGGCGCGCAGGGTGGCGTCCTTGGCCGGGGCGTAGTGGTCGACGTACTCGGTGACCGCTTGAAAGCCGGCCCACCGGGTGCCCTTGATCGCGGCCTGGGTGTCGGCGTCGCGGATGAGGTACCGCAGCGTGGCCGACCGCTTGCGGTGGTTCTTCACGGTCTGCTCGGAAGCGTCGTCGGCGAGGGGCCACAGCTCGGCGACGACCTTCTCGAACTCGCCCATCGTCAACGTCTCGTTGATCATCCGGTCGGCGGCGGCCTGGAATTCGTCCAGGTACTTCCACATGAGGCCCATGGCCTCGCGGGCTTGGGCGATCTGGGAATGCACGTTGGAGGTGTGCCGGAAGACGTAGAACCCCTTCGTCTGCCGAAACGCCGCGCGTTGGGTGTTGGCGCACACGATGCGGACCGGGGTCGCGTCCACCCGCAGCGCGGAGGTGCCATCGTGGGACGTGGTGGCCGCGAGGTACAGGTCCAGATCATCCACGCCCGCGATCTTCATGCCGGTCGGCAGCTTCATCGTCACGAACACCGACCGGCCGCCGCGCATCGAGCCGGCGGTCTCGAAGTGCGCGCCCGACTCATCAACCAGCTTGTCAAGCACCTCGGCCACCTGCTCGTTCTGCACGGTGGTGTAGTCCTCACCGACCACGCCGAGGTATTCGGTCTCGCCGGTGACGATGTTCGTGCGGACGGTCATCCACTTGTCGGGGCAGGTGATGACCTTCACGCCGTCGTCGGTGACCTCGACGCCCTGAAGGTCGATCTTGCGGACCTTCCAGCCGCCGAGGAACGCCTTGGTCATGATCTCGTCGGCGGTCATGCACCGTTCGGTGATGGTGCCGAGTTGGTGCCAGGCGGACAGTCGCGCGGAGGCGAACGCGGTCTGACCGTTGGCGAGCTGTTCGAGTTCGTGTGCCATCGTCGTTTCCCTTTCCATGCTTGGGTTTCGGTTGTCGGGACCGGTAGCCCATTGGCTTCCGTCACCAGTAATCCTGACGACTTTGATAGAGTGATCAAGGTTTCGGGGGCGTACCTTCAAGGTTTTTGGCGCCAATCTGGGGCGCCGGAATGCCTATCGTTGCCGGGTGGTGGGTGTGGGGTTGATCCGCCCGTCAGCGGCGTACACGTAGGTTTCGATGGTGCGAAACGGCGCCGGTAGGTACGCGGTGAACCCGTGTTCGGGCAGGAACAGCGTCCGGTACCGACGGGTGATGCCGAGCACCCAATACGGCGGCTTGTCGCCGTGCGAGCCCGGCGGGATCATTCCGGCGCCGGGCCGGTCGGCGCGAGCGCGGCGGTGCTGCTCGATCGCGATGAACGGGCACAACGTCACCGCTGCCCGGAGGCATTCGGGGTGGCCCGGCGGGTCGGTGTAGCGCATCAGCTCGGCCGCGCGTGGCCCGCCGAGGAACGCTCCCAATACCCGCCCTCGGTGCCGCACAACGAACAACGGCGCACCGACGCCAGTTCCGTCGAGACGGTGGTGTTGATGTTGGTGAAGTCCACTGTGGAGGTTCCGGTGGTCGGGTCGGTGTGCACGTTGACCGGCGGCACCGGCAGGCCGCGCCGCGCGTCGCGAGGCCGCGCGGCCAGCCCGGCGGGCAGGTCCGGGCGCGCCGCTGGCGTTGGCCCGGTCATGGCTGGCACTCCCGGTTGTCGGGTACGGTGCCCGTCGGGTGCGCCGGTTCGTAGCCGTCGGGACCGACCACCGGGCACAGCGGCGTGCCGTCGTGGTGAGAGAAGCGCGGGCGCGGCCTCCACCCCGCGAGGGGCCATTCGTGCGGGTGCGGGGGTATGGCGCGGGCCGGTTCGCCGCATTCGGGGCATGCGAGGGGCACCGGTGTACCGGCGACGGTGGGCGCCGGTGTGGCGCGGGTGTCGTTGGTGGTCATGGCTTGTGGCCTTCCGTGTCGTGGTCGGCTGGCGAAGGAGTGTGGGCCCGTGATGGGCCGGGAACCGTGGTTCCCGACCCTCACGGCGCGCGCCGGTCACTTGTCGGCGGGCGCCTCGGTGTCCGGGGTGGCGGTTTCCGGAGCGCTGAACGTCGCCGGGGCCTCGCGGACCAGGACGGCCTCGCCGCTGACGACGAGCTTGGCCAGGGCGTTGGCGACCGCACCGGACGAGCGGCCGATCTCCCGGCCGAGGTGGGTCGGGGTGAACTCGTGCCCGGGGTGCTCACGCAGGAAGTCGCGGACTATGTTGCGCAGCTCGTTCTTGCCGAGGGTGCGCTGACCGTCGCTGTTCTGCCCCGGTGCGGCACTGACCGCGCGGCGGGTGCCGACGGTGGTCCGGACGCGGTGGCGGTTGCCGCAGGTGCACTCGCACCACGTCGGCGCGGCGACGAGGCTGACGGTGGTCAGGTCACCGTCGCCCCGGACCCACAGCTCGGTGCTGGAGGCGTCGTCGGTCGGCTTGCGCGCGGCGGCACCGGCGGTCTCCATCGCGGCCAACACGCGCCCGACGATGGCCGCGCGCAGCCCGGACTCGTCGGCGATGTCGGCGGCGCTGACCCCGTCGGGGTGGTCACCGAGCACCCCGGCCACCATGACGATCTTGAAGTGGTCGGCGCTGCCGACCGGCGCACCGGACACCGGGGCGCCGGACACGGGCGCGTCGGCCGGGGTGTCGCTGGCACCGTCGCCGGTGGCGCCGTTGTCGTCCGGCGTGTCGCTGCCGGGTGCGGGCGGGGCCTCAGTCGGGTCGGTGGCGGGGGTGCCGGTGGTCTCGTCGACTGTCGGCGTGTCCGGGGCGCCGGTGGTCTGGTCACCGGTCGGGGTGGCGGGGTCAGGGGTGGTGGTCAGCTCGGTGGTGTCGGCCGGCTTGGTGGTGGCCTTGCGGGTGCGGCGGGTGGTTGTGGCCATGGTGAATTACCTCCATCGGGAATGGCAGGGAATACGAATCGGCGGAAACGCGCGGTGCGCTGTTTGTTTCCGGTTCGTTGGGCCGGTCTTTTGCGGCCCCACGTCCATGGACGCTCTGCACCCGGGGTTTGTCAACACCGGTTTCCAAGACTCTTTGTTCCGTGCTTTCCGCTGCCCGTGACGGGCCTCGTTAGCGCGACGGGGTGGCGCGTATTCGGCGATTGTGGCCGTTGTGCCGGTCGCTGTGATGCGACCGCGCCGGGTGTGATGGTTGGTCATAGGACGCGGGACGGAACCGGCTACATGAGCGCTGTCGCCTTGACCTCGACAGACAGCGCGCCCGGCCGACTGGCCGGGCACGCGTCAGCGCTCGATTGTTCTCGAAAGTCAAGGCGTATCTTTGGTGGCCAGAATCACTTCACAATTCGGGCTCGATCGGATCGATCCGATTTCGCGTCACCTGAAACGGAAACGGGGCCGGATTACATGGGCACGCCTCGCTCACGCATGAAACCGGCGGGCTCGACCGCGTTTCCTTCATTGGCCGGATAGCCGGAATGGATCTCGAAATGTAAATGTGGGCCGGACGAATTACCGGACGATCCGACGAGCCCGATCGGCTGTCCGGCGGTCACGGTCTGCCCGACCTTCGCGGCCGGTTGCCGGACCATGTGGCAGTACCGCGACACCACGTCGCCGGGGTGACGGATCTGGACGTACCAGCCGCATCCGCCGAGCCCGGGGTGGCCGTCGCTGTCACAGGGCAGGGTGACGCCGGTCGGGGTGTACGACCGGCCGTCCACATTGCACAGCACGGTGACGACCACCCCCGCCGACGCGGCACGGATCACGGTGCCTTTCGACACGGCGATGTCGATCCCGTCATGCCTCGGGCGGTCCGGGGTGCGGAAGCCGGACACGATTGGGCCGGGTACCGGCCGCGCCCACCCGTACGCGCTGACCGCCACGGGGTCACAGTCGGGCAGTGTGCCGCCGGTGTACGCCTTGACGATCGCGGTTGCCCGTGCCTCGTGCCGTTGGTAGGCGTCCGGGTACGCCGACCGTTGCACCGCTTGCGCCGCATCGGTGAGCGTCATGGTTTGCCAGCCGGGCACCCGCAGCAACGCCTCGTAGAACTTGGTGGCCGCGTAGGCGGGGTTCATGATCTGTTCCGGGGTGCCCCAGCCTTGCGACGGCCGCTGTTGGAACAGCCCCAACGAGTCGTGATCGGTCGCCGTGCCGGAGTTGATCAGGTCGGATTCTTGTAGCGCCGTCGCTACCGCGATCACCCAGCCGCGCACCGGCACCCGCATCCGCTCGCCCACGGCCACGATCACCGCAGCGTTACGGGTCTGTTCGGCGGACAGCCCCGCCGGGGTGGCGCCCGGGGTGGTCACCGTGCCGAGGCAGACCTCGCCGGTACCGCCACCGCCGAACAGGGCGGACACCACACCGGCCCCGGCCGCGCCCACGATCAGCACCAGCGCAGCAACGACCGCGACCCCAACCGCGATCATCCGTCCCACGCGCCACCGTCCACCGTGGACGCTGAGAGGTCAGACAGCGCCACCCGCTCGACGTGTCCGGGCACGCGCCACACCCGCCCGGCGGGGCCGCCGGTACCGGCCGCTCGTTCGCCCGTGCTGTCGGCCGCGCCGGTCGCCACGGTGAGCCCGTCGGGTACGCCGGTGCGGGTCAGCAGGTGGTGGAGGTTGGCCTCCCGGGCGGCCGTGGTGAGCCAGAACAGCACCGGGTACGCCAGCCGGGGGCCGAGGTGGGCGTAGCCGGTCAGCTTGCCCGCGACCCGGGACAGCGGCTCGGTGGCGAGATCCGCCTCCAGCCAGAACGGCACCGCCCGGCCGCCAACGGCCCACACGCCGTGACCGTCGGGGCGGACCAGGTTGCCGCACGCCTCGCGGCATCGGGCCTCGTTCCACCACCGGGCCAGCCGTGCCCCATCGTGTCCGCTGTCGCGGGTGCGGGCGTGCGCGGTGAGTGCGACGAAGAACCCGTTCACGGCTAGGAGGTGGCCCAGGGTCGGGGACGTGGCCAGGCGTGCCGTGGCGTCGCGCACGGCGGACGGGCGCGGCAGCGCCTCACCCCGGGCCGCCGCCATGATGGCCGCACCGAGGGGGCCGAGGGTCCACCGCCAGGATTGCGACCCGGGCCGCTGGTAGTGCCGGAACCGGTCGAGCACGCCTCGGCCGTGCAGGGTGTTGAGCCGGGCGCGGGCACGGCCGACGGTGCCGAAGGTGAGGTCGGCGAGCTGGTCGGTGGTGAACGTGCGGTGCTGGTCGAGCAGGTCGAGGATGAGCCGGTCGCGGGGGGTGATGCGGGACAGTTCGGCGGCGACGACCGCCGTGAGGCGGGCGGCCGAGCCGGCGGCTGTGCCGACAGGAGTGATATCCCTTATCAGTCGGTTCCGGTCCACCGGTCCTCCTCACCGTGGTTGACGTGCGCGGGTGGCGTGTTGCACCCCGAGCGGTCACCGGCGTTTTCGTCGCCGTTAGAAACCTCGTTAGAAAGCTCATTAGATTCCTCGTTAGAACGGGCGCCCCCTGACTGCTGATCAGCGCCGTTCGCGACGAAGGTGTTGCGGCCGACCAGTGGCCCGGCTGGCTGAGCTGCCGGCTCGTCGGCGCTCGGCTTGGCGGTGGCCGCCTCGCCGAGCAGGGCACGGCGCTTCTTGATGTCCAGGCCGGTGCGCTTGCGGGCCGCTTGGCGCAGCGCGTCGGCCCGTCCCTGCTGCGGCTCGGGCGGCGGGATCGTGTCGGCGGTCACCGGCCGCACCGCGCGGCCCCGCGAGACCGGCCGCAGCACGACCTCGAAACCACCCAGCCGCATCAGGTCGCCGTCGTCCAGCCACGGCTTGACGTGGTGGGCCTGGTCGACCGCGTCTTTGGGGGCGAGGGCGAAGTAGATCTTGTTGCGGGCGTTGGCGTCGATCGCCTCGGCCATCTCCCGCGAGAGCTGCCCCAGGTACTGATGCGCGAGGACGAACGAGGTGTGCAGGCCGCGGGCCTCGGCCAGGGCGTCATCGATGCCGATCGGCAGGTGCAGGAAGTTGTGCGCCTCGTCCAGGACCACCGTGGCGTCGAGGCGGGCGTGTTCGGGGATGCGGGCACGCGCGGCGGTGGCCTGCCACAACCCGGCCACCAGCAGCGAACCGACCAGGCGGGTGCCGTCCTCGCCGAGAATCCCTTTGGGCAGCCGGCACAGCAGGACGCCGCCGTCGAGGATGTCGGCGAAGCGGAACGTGGTCGCCGGCACCCCGAACAGCCCGGCGGCGAGGGGGTGGGCCAGGACCAGCCGCAGCCGCGACAGCAGCGGGGCGACCAGCCCGGCACGCTGCCCCGCCGGCAGGGCGTTGAAGCCGTCCCAGAACTCGGCCAGGGTGCTCGCCTCCCACGCGCCAAGCTGGTCGGTGACCGCTTTCACGCGGCCGGCCCGCCATCTGGCGTCCGACAGCAGCCGGGGTAGCTGGGCGAGGGTGGCGCCGGGCAGATAGGCCAGGGTGAGCAGGCCGTGGTAGGCGAACTCGGTCATCCGGTCGCCCCACCACCGCGACCACACCTTGGACATCACGGAGGTGATGTGCGCGGCCACGTCGTGCGGGCTGCCGCCGTGCACGGCCGGGTCGAGCAGGTTGATCGCCGGTGGGGCCATGGTTTCGTCCGGGTCCACCACCACCAGGCGGTCGCCGCACTCGCGCGGGAGCACGTCGAGCAGGTCACGGATCAGGTCGCCCTTGGCCGGGTCGAACGCGGCCACCCCGCGCCCGGCCTCCACGTCGTCGAGGATCATGTTCTCCAGCAACACGGTCTTGCCGGTGCCGGTCGGGCCGCAGACGTGGATGTGGTGCCAGCAGTCCGGCAGGGAGATGCCGACGCGGACGCGGGGGCCGGCGTTGGTGTAGCCGATCACCTTGCCGCCCAGGCCGTGGCGTTGGTCGGCCGGCACCAGCCTGAGCCGCGCCTGCGGCGGGGAGCCAGAAGTCGTCTTCTTCGATGGCCTGGTGGTCACGGTGCGCTCCAGAGTGTTGGTGTGTCGTCGCCGGTGTCGTGGTCGTCGTCCGGGTCGGTGTGCGCCGCTGGCACGGCGGCCGGGTTCCGCCTGGTCGTGCGCGAGCTGCCGGCCGGAGGTGCGGCGGTGAAGGTGTCGCGGCTGGCGGGCAGGCGCCGCGACGCGGCGGCGGGCAGGCCGTAGGCGGACGGTTCGGCGGGCAGGCCGGCCAGGGCGGCGGTCTCGGCGGCGGTGGCAAGCTGCATGCGGGTCTCGGGCACCCATCGCCACCGCGCTGCGGTGGGCGCCCGCCACAGCCGCCGGGGCCGCCAGTGCGGTGACAGGAGGATGTAGCCGGAGGTGATGTCGGCCGCCGCCGAGCGCGCCGCCGCGATGGTGGGGCCGGTGGTGAAGGCGCGGATCGCGATGAGCAGGTGCGGCGCGGCGGCGTGCTTGGCGCGGGCCTGCCGGGCGTGCTCGGTGACGATCGGATCTGTCGTCGCCGACTGGTGGCGGGTGGTCGACGGGCCGGGCGTGACGAAGTCCAGCACCCCGCTCAGCAGTGCGCGCAACCCCTCCAAGGCGAGGACCAGCAGCCGTACGCCGCCGCGTTGGCGCCGGGCGCGTTGCGGGTTGACGCTGGCACGGCGTAGCACCGCCACCCGATGGCGGGGGGCGCGGGCCACGTGGATCTGCAGCAGGCCGGCGCCGGTGCGGCCGGCAGCAGCGAGGCCGTCGAATACGGCGCGGATGCGGTCGTCCTCGGGCGGCGCGTACTCCCACCGCCGGGAGGTGGGCGCGGCGGCGTCTTCGACCAGCGACAGCCAGTCCGGCTGGGTCGAGGGCAGCGCCACGCCGTAGGCGGGCCGCTCGGGGGCGATGACCGGCGCCGTCGCCTGTTCGGCGCGGACCCCAGGCCAGGCGCGGTGCAGCGCCCGCAGCACGGCGGTCGGGTTGACCCCGGGCGGTACCCATAGGCCGCAGCGCAACCCGGTCGCGGTGGCGTACACCTCCCACACCAGGCGGCGCGGTCGCAGCGTCCACCGCCGCGACGCCGGCAACACCGTGGCGAGGAGCTGCCACAGCGCGAGCGTGGCGGCCGGGGTCGCGGTGACCGGCGGCACGATCTCCACCCACGCCGCCCGCGCGGCGCCCACCCGCCAGACGTGGCGGCGCCACAGCACCCAGGCGAGCCTCGCGGCAACTGCCCCGACGGTCAGGGCGAGCAGCAGCGGCCATTCGGCACACACGAACAGCCACACGATGCGCGGGACGTCGATGAGGTAGTCCCCGCACATCAGGTGCCCGATCGCCGAGGCGGGGATGCCGTCGCGGCCGGGCACACAGGCCGCGGGTGGCGCGCTCGGCGGCGCACCGGGCGTCAACAGGGGTGTGGACATGGTTGTGGACAGCACAAAGAACTCCAGGTCAGCTTCGGGATGGTGGGGTCGGTACATCGGCGACGGGTCAGCGAGCCCGTGCCGTACCCGGACCCGTTTGAATGAGATCGGCTTCGATGTCGGAGGCGAGGCTGTGAAAGGCGACCCTGCTGGCGCCACAGGTCAGGAGGGCGTCTCCCCTGCCGGCGGAGAGCAGGAACGCGCATTCGCCGTCGGTGAGGTCGAACGCCTCGGCCACCGCGTCGATCGCCTGCGGGGCCTGCCGCAGCAGCACCTGCGTGGCGGCGTTGGACACCACCGCGCGGCCGACCTCGGTCGCCAGCACGTCGGCGGCGTCCTGGGTGACCACGGTCAGACCGGCGCCGTGCTTGCGCGCGGACTTGGCCAGCCGGAACAGGAACTTCGCCCCCAACCCAGCGCGCAGCATCAGCCACGCCTCGTCCACCAACACCAGCCTCGGTTGGTCCGGGGACGAGCTGGACACCTTTCGCCAGATGGCGTCCAGGGTCAGCAGCGTGCCGACCGGCTTCAGCTCGTCGGCCAGGTCTTTGATCGCATACACCACTAGGTGGCCTTCGCCAGCGGTGGTGGTCGGCCCGTCGAACAGACCCTTGAAGCTGCCGGCCACGTACGGGCGCAACCGGGCGACGACCGCGCGGCCGGCATCGCCCATACCTTGCAGCTCGGTGGCAACGTCGGCCAGCAGCGGGGCCGGGCGGCGCCAGGTGCGCGGGTCGGTGGTGATGGCCCTGGCCCGGTAGGCGGCCAGCACCGCGTCATCCAGCGCGGCGGCCTCCTCCGACGGCAGGCCAGCACCGGAGACCGCGCCGTCCCCGGCGATCACCACTGCGAGGAAGGTCTGCATGAACTGCGTCCGCTTGTACAGCGCGTCGTCGCCGTCGCCGGGGTTGAGATCGAGCGGGTTGATCCGCACCCCCGCGGCGCCGGGCCGGATCACGGTGCCGCCGACCGCTGCGGCGAGGGCGAGGTACTCGTCCTCGGGGTCGATGACGAACGCCTCCACCCCGAGGTAGAGGTTGCGCAACAGGTCCAGCTTGGCCAGGTACGACTTGCCGGCACCGGAGCGGGCGAGGATGACGGCGTTGTAGTTGTCCTGCGCCCACCGGTCCCACACCACCACCCCGGCCGAGGCCAGGTTCAGCCCGAACAGCACGCCCATGCCGGTGTCCCCACTCGTGATGGGCAGGTCCGGGCTGGTGAACGGGAACGCGGCGGCCAAAGCGTCGGTGTCGAAGACCCGCCGCATCCCCAGCGCGTCGAACCCCAGCGGCAGGCTGGTGATCCAGCCCTGGAGCTGCCGCCAGGTGGCCGGTGCGGTGTCCAGCAGCAGCGACGCGGCAAGGTTGCGCACCTCGACCACCCGCTCGGCCAGCTCCTCCGGACTGGAGCCGTGCACCGTGAGGTACAGGCCGAGGCGGAACAGCCGGGCCTCACCCCGGGCCAGGCGGGTGGCCAGCTCGGCGGCGTCGAGCACGGCGGCGTCCAGCTCCGGGTCGTCCAGCCGGCCCTTGGCGGCGTCCTGGCGGCGGCTCGACTCGAGCCGGCCGCGTTGCTTGCGCAGCCGCTGCGCGGCCACCGCGGGCGGCACCGGCTCGATGTGCAACGCGACGTCCACCCGGCCCGGGTAGGCCAGGACCGGCTCCAGCCAGCCGGCGCGGACCTCGGCCGGGTAGCCGGTCACCACCAGCGACGCCGCGTAGTCCACACCGACGCGGACCGACCGGCCACCCACCTCCACCGCGTCCGGCCGGCCTCCGGCCAGGAGGTGAACGCCAGCCTCGTCGTGCTGCTGGCCCGTACAGCGCGTTGCGCGCGAGAACAGCTTCACCACTGTTGACCTCCCGCACTGGAGGTGCCTCCCGCGTCGGGGGTGCCGTGGATGACGGCACTGTGCGGGGCCAGGCCGACCGGGGGTGGTGGGGCGGTCGGGTCGAGGCAGCCCGCCACCGTGGCCGCCGCGTCCGTCGCGTCGAGAACGGCGGCGGTGACTTCGCACGCGGCCAGGGCGCGGACCGTCTCGGAGGCCCGGTGGATGGTGTGGCCGGGGCCGCGCCGGTCGCGTACCGCGATGGTGACCTGCCGGTGCAGCAGTTCCCGCTGCGCGGCGAGGTCGTCGAGGAATGTCATGTGGGACAGGGCGGCTTCTTCCAGCGCGGGGTGCGGAAGGCTCGGCGCCAGGTTGTGGATGCGGTCGGCGACGGTGGTCAGGTCGACTCGTTCGGCCCGCACGAGAATCTGCACCGGCGCGTCCAACGAGTTGAGCCACCGGCCGAACCCGGCCACGAGGCCGTTCTGCTCGCCCGGGGTGCGCAGCCCGAACGCCACCGTCGAGGCGGCGACCAGGGCGGTGGTGCCGTCCGGGCCGAGGTCGATCAGCCCGTCTGCGGTGATGCCCTTGGCCGGCATTCGCAGCGGCGCGGGCAGCGGGAGCTTGTCGCCGCGGCCGGCGGTGGTGTGCGCCCAGGCGGGGGCCGGGGTGATCGGACCGTCGGCCGGGATGAGCTGGTGCGGCGCCCGGCGGTGCCGGATGGCGTGCACCAGCCAGGCATCGAACGGGATGCCGTCGCGGCGGCCGACGGCGAGCACGAACGCGAACCCGGCCACCGGTATCGCGCCGACGAGGAATGCCAGCGGCGGCACCGTCCTAGCGAGGGCCGTCCAGGCGGCGTAGATGATCAAACCGGTGACGGTGAGGATGACCACCTGTCGGAAGGTGAGGCCGAACAGGATGGCGTCCTTGCGCTCGACATCTGCGGGTGGGCGGGCGCGCATCGGGGCCTCGGTGTCGCGGCGCATCAGCGATCACCCTCTTTCTCGGGGACGGCGCCGTGGGGACGGAACGGGTGGGGACGGCGCGGGACGAGGCGACCGCGCGGGCGGGGACGGAGATGGGGACGGCGGGGACGGCGCCGGGACGCGACGAACCGGCGCCGACCCGGGCGGGGACGGCGAGTCGGCCCGGCGGGGACGGGCGGGGACGGCGGGAACGGACCGGGCCGGGGGCGGTACCGCGCGGGCCGGTGGCGCCCCGCTACCCGGCCCCGGCCGAGCCGGTGCCGAGAACACCGGCGTGACCGGTGCCGGTGGCCGTCTCGGCGCGGCCTGTGGGCGCGGCGTGGCCGAGAACGTGGCCGCCGGGGCAGGGCCGGTGGCCGGGCGCCTCGGCGTGGCCGGGGTCGGCCCGTGGCTGAACGGCACCGGCGCGGGACGCGCCGCCGGTGCCGGCGCGGCGGCTTGGGATGCGGGTTGGTGAGAGAACCGGGCCGGCGGTACCCCGCCTGCCGGCGCCGGGCGGGGCGTGGCCGGCTGCGGTGCGCTGCTGAACGTCGGCGCGGCGGCCGTCCCGGCGGGTGTGGCGAGTGGTGTGTGGGTGGCCGGGGCGTGGCTGAACGCCGCCGGGCCGGCGGGTGCCGGGACGGGCCGGGAACGACCGGGTCGAGTGGGCCGGGGCGGGCGCGGCGGCCGGGGACGGCTCGGCCCCCGGCTGATCCCGGCGAGGGTGCCGAGGGTCTTGAGCATGATGACCGCGTGGATGATCTGCCCGACGAGGCCGCGTCCGTGCCGGCGCCCGAGGGGGCCGAGGATGAGGTGTTTCATCCAGCCGGGCAGCTTGATCAGCAGCCAGAGCATGGTCAGGCAGACCAGGATGGCCAGCAGCCCGCCGGGGGTGACCGGTACGCCGAGCACCTGCGGTCCCGCCGGGGTCAGGAACACCCGGACGGTGGCCAGGATGATGATCGCCTGGCCGAGCTGCATCGCCAGGCAGGCGGCGAATGCCCGCCACCAGGCGTAGGCCAGGCCCTCGGTCTGCGGGGTGGCGTGGCAGGTCAGGGCGAGGGGGGCGACGCCGATGAGGATGACCAGCAGCGCGATCCGCAGGATGAAGGTGATCACCACGACGATCGCCATCACGAGCACGGCGAGGATCAGCAGCGAGAACAGGATCGGCGGCATCTGCCCGGGGACCGGCTGGTTGAGCATCTGGCTGATGGCGGTGGCGGCGCTGTTACCGTCGACGCCCTGACCGGCGATGGCGGCGGTCAACGCGTTGGCGGCCTCGATCGCCTTGCCGCACACGAGCAGGCTCACGTTCGCGGCGACCCCGGCCACCACCACCCGGGGGGCGATCTCCTTCAGCCCGTACTGCGACTGGAGGGTCTCGCGGGAGGCGACGATGAAGCCGCCGGCGATGACGAACAGCACGAAGATGGCGTTGGCGGTGACCAGGCTGGTGGTCCAGATGGTCTTGACCTGGTCGTTGCCGGTCAGGTCCGGGGTGGACAGCACCGTGGAGCCGAGCGTGTCGAGGACGGGTTTGAGGCCGGTCTTGGCGATCCACGCGATGAAGTCGTTGATCGCCTTGCGGATCTGGCCGGGGATGTCGAACAGGCCGGGGTCGTTGTCGGTGCTGTCCGACGGGATGCCGCCGGGTGGGGTGGGTCCGGGTGCCGGGGCCGGGGTGCCCGGCGGTTGCGGGGACGGCGGGGCGGTGGGCGGCGGCGGGATCGGGCTCGGTGTGGAGTTCGGCGGCTTCGGCGCCGGAGAATGGGTCGGGGCCGGACCAGGTCCGGGGGCCGGGGCGGGCGTCGGGTCGGCCCACGCCGGACTTGACCCGGCCGCAGCGATCGCTCCGGTGGCCAGGACCGTCCCGAGCAACGCCAGCGCGAGCAGCCGAAACACCGCGCGAGTACGGGAGGTGATGGGTGGGCGCATGCTCACTTCACCCACCCGGCGACGATGGTGACGATCAGCGGGGCCAGCAGCGCCAGGCCGTAGCCGATGGCGGCGGACTTGAGTGCGGCCTTGCCCTTCTCGGCCTCGCCGGGGTCGCCGTTGGCCCACATCAGCCGCAGCCCGCCGATGGTCAAAAACAGGGTGGCGACGGCGACCAGAATCGTGAGCAGCCAGGTACGGATGTTGTTGACCACCGCCTCGATCGACTCGGCGGCTAGCACGCTCGGGGCGCCGGGCTCGGCGGCCTGCGCCGCCGAGCCGTCGCCGAGCAGAACCGCCACCGCGGCGATAGCGGTGACCACCGGGACAAGCCGGGTCGCCTGGAAGACCCGGCGCATCGCCCGCCCAAGGGGCGCGCGGCGGCCGGGGCCGCTGCGGGTCCGCCGGTGCAGGCGGCGACGAACCATCTTTCCGATCATGGGTGTGAGCACCTCCGACAGTGCGCAGACCGGGCCGAACCCCGGGGCAGGGCAGGCGGTCGTGGTGGGTGTGCGGGGCGCGGGTAGCGAGCATCAGGTGGCGGGGCCGACCGGCGGGGCCGTCCTCCTTCGCCAAGGGGTCGGGGCCGGATCAACGGGTGTCAGCGCCGTCAAGCGGGGCCGGTCGGTGCCCGGGGTGCTCGAAAGAGTTCCCGCGTAGAGGAAAGACAAGATCACGACCCGAATTGGTGATCTTGCCGTGGGTGGGGTGTTCTCCGCCGGTCAGGGCCGATGGCGGGTGGTGGTGGCGCCGAGCACGGTGGTCAGGGTGGCCTCGGCGATGACCTCGGCGTCCGGGTCGCCCAGCCGGCCCGCGTGCAGCGCGGCGACCAGCCGGGCCACGGCCTGGCTGCGTCGGCGGTAGGCGGCCCAACGCGACAGCCCCACCCGATCGGCGTACTCGGCGAGAGTGGTCTCTTCCAGGTAGGTGCCGCCGATCAGCTCGGCATCGGCGGCGGTGAGCACCCCCGCCGCAACCGCGCGGGCGAGCACGAAGTCCGGATGCCCGTACGGCCGGGGTGGCAGCGTCGAGCCGAACCCGGCGTTCGCCTCGCCGCTGGCGGCGGCCTCCTCGGCGGTCAGCGCCTTGCGGGCAGCGACATAGGCGGCGTTGCACAGCCGGGCGCAGATGCGGGGGCTGTCCAGGTCGACCGTCGCGAGTTCCTTGGTGAAGCCTTCCAGCAGGTCGAGTTGGACGTCGGTGCGGGAGGTGGCGCGGGCCAGCCGTCCGGCCGCCCGGCGCAGGCCGGGCAGGGCCACCCCGACCGCGCCGACGACCCACTTGTCGTCACCGGTGCGTGCGTTGGTAACCAGCAGCCGCCAGGCCGCCTCCCGCGCCTCGAAGCCCGTGGCGGGGTGCATCAGCACCGAGGCCAGCTCGTGCAGCGGGATCGGCCGGCGGGGCAGCCCGTGACCGAGCCGCCGGCCATCCACCGCGAGGGGCTCGGGTCCGGTGCACAGCAGCCGCAGCGAGATTTCCAGGTCATCGAGGGGGGTCTTGCCCCGCACGAGCGCCGGGGCGGTGACGCCGTCCCGGCGTGGGCCGGTGGGCGTGTGGTGTGGCATGAGGATCTCCCGTGACAGTGGGTGGTGGGCGAAGCCGCCGGCCTACGGGCCGTCCGGCTTGGGCACCACCACGTCACCAGGCAGGTGGCACAGATCCGCCACAGTCAAGATCGCCCAGAGGGTGCCACAGAGCGTGACCACCGCTGCCACAGGCGGAGCCCCGCGTCCCGGTGCCGTACCGTCACCGCGCCAGGCGCGGGCCGGTGTGCCACCCCGTCACCTGCGTGTTCCACCCGCACCGAGATACGCCGACGTCGATGCCGCCGGCAGGTCCGGTCCCGGTGCAACACGCCTCGTCCACGGGCACGAAAAAATCTTGATGAGGGATCTTGCGCCACCACCGACGCGGGCGCTGTTCCTGCCCCCGCTGACCGCGTGCCACCCGGCATCGATCTTGTCGCACCTCTCCGCCGCCACCAGCACAGGCTCGTCGATCTTGTTGTACCCCATAGTTGATCTTGTTGCACCCGACGATTGTCGGATCGCCGGAAGATCGGCCATACAGCGATACCGGTCGATGCAGTTCTCGATCCGAGGCGGCGGTGTTCCTGGCCTTGAGCTGCCTGTTCCACCCAGCGGCGATCTTGTTGCACCGGCGACTCGGCACTGTTGCACCACCGCAGGCACACCCCAGCCACGCCGCCGCCACACCATGATCACCAATTTGGGGGTGCTGGCTGTCTTTCCTTGATGTCAGCGCTCGTCGGCGGACACGGCCCACACACCCATGCCGCACACCGCCCCGACCCCGCCCGGCGCCCCGCTCACCCCGGTGCCGGTCGCCGTCCTGTTGCCCCCACCCGACCCCGCCCGGCGGGCCACCCCGCGCCGGGGCCAGCCGCCCGACTGGTGCGGGCTGACCCCTCGCACCGCCTGCCAGATGATCGCCACTTACACCCGGGCCAGGGATGTGGTCATCGACCTCGACCGCAACGCCACGGTGAACGACGCGGCCCGCCGGCTTGAACGCCGCCCCGCCAACCTGCTCACCGACCGGTACGGCACGTCCGGGCGGCGGCCCGGCCCGCGGCTGCCGCTCGGCGGCGAGGCTGGGGCCGGGCTGATCGTGGCCAGGCTGCCCCGCCCCGGCGCCTACACCCTCGACCTGCACGGCCTGACCGCCTCCATGCGGATCTGGCGGGCGGCGCTGCGCCCCGGCGGCTACCTCCTCGCGGCGCTGACCGTCTCCGACTGGGGCGGCAACCACGCCAGCACCGTGATCACCGCCGCCCGCGCCGCCGGGCTGCTCTACCACCAGCACCTGATCGCCCTGCGCGTGCCGCTGCCCGAACACGAACCGCGCGCCGAACCGGACACCGCCGCGACCACCACGCCGCAGCTCGTCGACGGCCGGCACGCCCCTACCCATACCAACCTGCTCGTGTTCGCCACGCCCGGTGGGCAGGAGGCCAGCGATGCCTGAGCCCACCCCGCCGCCCAACAGCGCGAGGAGAAACGACGCCCGCGCGCCAGGCGAAACGTTGCCCAGCCCTGGTCGGAGCTGGGCCGCCGCACCCGCCTGGCAAGGCTCGGTGTGGGTGACCGGGCAGGTGTGCTCCCGGGATCAGCGCCGTGGCCGCTACACCCGGGAGTCGATGACGCATCCGGCCAAGATGCTGCCCTCGATCGCCCGGTACGCCATCGCCACCTACACCAGCGTCGGCGAGTGGGTGTGCGACCCGATGGCCGGCATCGCCACCACCATCGTGGAGGCGATGCACCTGGGCCGCCACGGCGTCGGCATCGAGTACGAGCCCCGGTGGGCGGCGTTGGCCGCCGACAACCTGCGCCTGGCCACGAGTCAGGGCGCGCCCGGCACCGGCCAGGTGTGGTGCGCCGACTCCCGGCAGCTCCCCGCACTGGTGCCCGCCGAGATCCGCGGCCGAATCAGTCTGGTGCTCACCTCCCCGCCGTACGGGCCGTCCACCCACGGCCACGTGCGGACCCCCGGCCCCCGCCGGGGCAAGGTCCGCAAAGTCCACCACCGCTACGGCGCGGACGCCGCCAACCTGGCCTACCGCGACCACGACGAGTTGGCCGCCGGGTTCACCCAAATCTTGACCGGCTGCGCCGCGATCCTGCGGCCCGGCGGGCATGTGGTGATCACCGCCCGCCCCTACCGCCGCCACGGCGAACTGGTCGACATCCCCGGCATGGTCGCCGCCGCCGGCCAGCACGCCGGCCTGCACCTGGTCGAGCGGTGCGCCGCGCTCATCGCCGGCGTCCGCGACGGCCGGCTCATCCCACGCGCCAGCTTCTTCCAGCTCCGTAACCTCCGTGCCGCCATCGCGCACGGTGATCCACAGTGGCTCGTGGCGCACGAGGATGTGATCATCTTCCGGCGGCCGGGGTTCCCCGCGGGTTCAGGAGAACTGAAGCGTCTTCATCGGGAACCGGCCTCCTCGGGGGGCTCGTCCTCCCGGGTGAACCGTCGGGTCCACGGCGACGCCGAGAGCCGCGTCAGCTACCTTCCCTGCGGCGAGGCCACCGATGGGTAGCAACCAGCGGGTACCGAGCACTCCCGACGAGCACGCCACCGGTCGCAGTGAAGCACCGATCGGCGGTGCCGGCCTCGACTGCCGGCCATCCGGCCGGCGTCCCGACCGTGGCGCCGACGGCGACGACCTTCTGACGGCCGCGCGGGACCACCAGCCACCGGTCAGCGGCGACGCCGACCCCGCCCATCAGCCGTTCGAGGTCGAGTTCGACATCACCGTGGTCGACGGTGCCGAAGGCCGGCGACTCGCCGCACTCCAGGCCCAGGCCATCGTGGACGTGCTGACCTGGCTGCACGAGCACGCCACAGCCGACAGCCCCGAGCCGGACGAGTAGGACACGACCACGCCGAGCCATCGGCCGCCGGCACTGTCCGGCCAGCCCACGGGCTTGATCGCTTCACCCCGATTTGGGTCGATCGACGCGACCCACGGGCCGACCCCGGGGAGGGGGCTGGCGGTCGGCCCGTGGGCTGGCAGGTCAACCAACAGACACCCCGGAAGGACGACAGCATCGTGTACGTCACCATCGCCCGCGTCGCTGGCGGGGGCGTCACCGTCCGCGCCACCGCACCCACGGCCGACCCGCCCACCCTGCCCGACGGGGCCAAACCGGTGTGCACCGCCGGGCTATGCCCGCCCACCAACGTGGACCGGACCACCGGCGCGATTCGCGCCGTGCAGCACGTGGTGAACATCGACCGCGCATTCGCGACGGCGGTCGCGGCCACCCGCCCCACACCGAACCTCACCGGCCCGGTCGCGGGAGTGCTGGCGCATCCCGGCATCGGGCGGCTGCTCGTCGTCGGCCCGTTCGACCAGCCCGCCGACCTCGACCAGTGGTGGCACTGGCGCGGCAACCGCTTCCCCAGGGCCAGCATCGTGTGCCTGCCCATCGCGCTGTCCACCCAGCAGGCCGCGCCGACCGAAGGTGCCATCCGATGACCCCCGCCACCGTGCCCAGCCGCCCGTCGCTGCGGGTCGCCTTCTACGGCCGCGTCGCCTGCGACACCGACGGCACGGCCATGACGACCATCGCCAGCCAGTACGAGCAGTGCCGCCGCGCCCTGCCACCCGACGCGATCCTCGCGATCTTCTACGACATCGGCTCCGATTCGGCATTCCGCCGCCACCCCGGTCGGCTCACGGTCGGCGACCGGCGCCTGCCCCGCGACGGCGGCCTCGAAGACCTACTCGCCGAGGCCGCCCGCCCATCGCGCCGGTTCGACCACCTCGTCGCCTGCTCCCCGGACCGGCTGTCCCGCCGGATGGAGCACATGCGCGATCTGCTGAACCGGCTTCGCCTGGCCCGAGTACAGCCGCTGTTCCCGGTCGCCGACGGACCGGCGGCGGCGTACCCCACCGACGTGATCGACCTCATCTGCGGTGCCACCCCACGCCGTGCCGAGACAGGCTCGCGGCGCGCAGGCCGGCGAGGCGGTGCCCGGTGACCACCACCGGAAGGCCGCCAAGCCCACTGCCGCCGGCCGTCAAGCCCGGTCACGTGCGGGCGCTGCGCCCATACATCAGGTGCGCCGCCTGTACCGGGCGCATGTTCGACCCCGCAGCGGTCTCCGATCGTCGCTGTGCCTGCCCGCCTGTCGACCCGGCCGCATCCGGCGGGCGGCCCGCCGCGAGGTCCCTCCCGATGGGCAGGCTGCTCGACACGATCACCCGACTGTTCAACACGCACGTGCTCGGCGCCAACCGGGTACGCCTCATCGCGTCATGCATCGATATCGCCGCCCGTCACGGTGCCGACGAGCGCGCCACGCAGTGCGCGACCGGACCACCGCAGGAAAGGGCCATCCGATCCAGCGCGGTGACAGGCGACCATCTTGTTCACATCGCCGACCTTGAGATCAACCTCGCAACCCTGCCGACCGGCCGACTGCGGCGTCTCCTCAACGCCTTCGTGCTTCAGATCCACTACGACGCCGACCGACAGCGCGCAACGTTCCACATCAGGATCAGCGCCCTCCTCCAACCGACCCCCGCACCGCACGCCCGGTTGCGAGTCGAGGCACCCGCCGGCCCGCCAGTGCTCAACCCGGCCGCCGCCCAGGCGCTGCTGGCCCTACTGATCCACCTGGCAAGCACGCCCACAGAGACCAACAACCACGCAGCCGGAGGAGCACGATGACCCCGTTCGCCTTCCTCGGTCGATGCTCGACCGAGGACCAACAAGACCCCGAGTCCTCGCGCATCTGGCAGCTCAACCGGGCCAACACCCTCGTCGAGCCGCGCGGCGGCGTCATCGTCACCGAATACTTCGACATCGGCCACTCCAGGGCACTGCCCTGGCCACGCCGACCTCGGGCCAGCGCGCTGCTCGTCGCGCTGGCCGACCCGAACCGCGGCTTCGACGCCGTCGTCATCGGCGAGCCCCACCGCGCCTTCTACGGCAACCAGTTCGGCCTCACCTTCCCCCTGTTCACCCACTACGGCGTCGAGCTGTGGGTGCCCGAGGTCGGCGGTCCGCTCGACCCCGACAACGAGGCCCACGACCTGGTCATGTCCGTCTTCGGCGGCATGAGCAAAGGCGAACGCAACCGCATCAAGGTCCGAGTCCGCTCCGCCATGGCCGCCCAAACCAAGATGGAAGGCCGCTTCCTCGGCGGCCGCCCCCCGTACGGCTACCAGATCATCGACGCCGGGCCACACCCCAACCCGTCCAAAGCAGCCGACGGACGCCGGCTGCACCGCCTCGACCTCGACCCGGACACGGCGCCCATGGTCGAGCGGATCTTCAGCGAGTACCTCGCCGGACGGGGTATCTACGCCATCGCCGAACAACTCACCCGCGACGGCATCCCCTGCCCATCGGCCTACGACCGCCCGCGCAACCGGCACCGCAGCGGCCTCGCCTGGTCCAAGATGGCCATCCGCGCCATCCTCACCAACCCCCGCTACACCGGCCTGCAAGTCTGGAACCGCCAGCACAAAGACGAAATCCTCCTCAACGTCAACGACGTCGCCATGGGCCACCGCACCAAGCTCATCTGGAACCCCGCCGACAAGTGGATCTGGTCCGAGCAGCCCGCCCACCCCGCCATCATCGACACCAACACCTACGAACACGCCCAAGCGAAACTCGCCACCAAGGGCGCCGCGACCACCACGATCAAGCCCCGACGCACGCCGCGGCCGTACGTCTTCCGGGGCCTGCTCTTCTGCGGACTCTGCCAGCGGCGCATGCAAGGCCAATGGCTGCGCGACATGCCCTACTACCGCTGCCGCTTCCCCGACCAGTACGCCCTCGCCAACAAGCTGACCCACCCCCGCAACATCTACCTCCGCGAAGACCAGCTCCTCGCGCCGCTGGATGACTGGCTGCTGTCCGCCCTGGCCCCCGACCGCTTGGAAGCCACCATCGAGGCCATGTACGCCAGCGAACCCGACGACACCGCCGCGCCGCAGGTCGACCCGATCCAGCAGATCCTCGACGACTGCGACCGCAAGATCGCCAACTACCGGAAGCTGCTCGACGCCGGCACCGACCCCACCCTCGTCGCCGGCTGGATCGCCGAGACCACCACCGAACGCGTCACCGCCCAAGCCCGACAACGAACCCGGCACACGCCCGCCCGGAACAGGCTTACCAAACAACAGATCCGCGACCTGATCACCGCCGTCGGCGACCTCCGCACCGCAATCCGCCGCGCCGACGCCGCGCCCGCCAAAACCGCCGTATACCAACGACTACGCATCCGGCTCGTCTACCAGCCGGCAACAAACAGCGTCCGGGCCGAGGCAGACCTCGGCCTGGACGCTGTAGGCATCGGGTCAGTGTCCGAGGGGGGAGTTGAACCCCCACCCTCCGCATTGATGCGCACTTTGAGTGCGCATGCGCTGATACTACCGCGTGCACGAGCGGCAATGGTGATGGGTGGGCCACGCCAGGCTCGATCGAGACGTTCCCCCACAGGCCAACGCTGACGCTCTCTCCGGACG
>WNGA01001112.1_pt1 | contig 41651 bp, 31 predicted proteins | sample 5400061 | NCBI WGS metagenome assembly WNGA01 (sample SAMN13153366, study PRJNA577476) | soil metagenome | isolation source: 100 cm soil or saprolite under grassland replicate 2 | place: USA:California | collected 2016-06-15 | reverse complement strand
GAATTCATGAACTCCGCCATGCGGACATTCAGATCTCACTCCTCGGGCCTCTGCACAAATTTTCCGGCGAGAAAAGTCGAGCCAGCGTTCAACCCAGGCTAGCTTCCTCGAGCGCTCAGACCTGACGCAGTAGTGCTAACGGACCGGCAGCGGGTCGCAACGGGGCGTGCAGTTCGCGGTGAGCGTGCAGGTCGACCCGGGCGGGCAAGTCGTCGTCAGGCATTGATCGCCGCAATTTGTCGGCGAGGCCGGCTTGGGGAACTTCCCTCCACACGCGGCCGCGACTGCCACCGCCGCCAGCAGGATCGATGCTACCAACGTCCGACTCACATACATGATCGCCTCTTCACCATCGGGGCAAACATCGCGTTCAGCAAGTTCTCGCCAACCTGAATGGGGCGGTAATTGGTTTTGATAGGCTGGCGGCTGCCGCATGCGAACGCTCGTGCTGCTGGCCGGGATGGACGGGAGTGACAGGCTCTTCGAGCCGCTGCGGGCCGCCGCACCGCCTGGCGTGGAGACCGTCGCGATCGGTTACCCACCCGGCGCTGCAAACAGCTACGACGATTTGATACCCCTGGTGCGCGAGGCGTTGCCTCGAGACCGCGCGTTTCATCTGCTCGGATGGTCGTTCTCCGGCCCGCTGGCGCTCATGGTGGCCGCCGAGCGGCCACCGCTGCTACGAAGCGTGATTCTGGCGGCGTCGTTCGTGACCCGTCCCGTTCCCTACCTACCGCGTTGGGTGAGCCGTCTCGCGACCCCGGCGTTGTTTCGATTTTACCCAGCGGCTTCACGCACGAAGGCGCTGCTCGGCGGCTACGGAACCACCGAGATCCGACGGTTGCTCGCGGAGGCGCACGCCAACTCGGGGGCGGTGGCGCTGGCGTGTAGGGCGCGGGCCGCGATGTCAGTCGATGCCACCGCGGCGCTCGTGAGCTGCCCGGTACCGGTGCTCTACCTGCGCGCGGCCCGGGATGGCGTGATTGCCGCGAGCCGCGCCGACGAGGCGAAGCGCGCGCTCGCTTCACTCGAGATCGCCGATATCGCCGGGCCGCACCTCGCGCTGGTCACAAACCCGGCCGCCGCATGGGCGGCGATCGGCCCGTTCCTCGAGCGCGCGGCCTGATCGCGACGGCGCCGGCCGCGCGTTCTCACCTCATCAGATCTTCAGCGAAGCGAGCTCGCAGCCTGACCCGCACGCGTTCCTGTCCGAGCGAGACCCGGACGGAACATCTGCCCAATCAAGTGCACCCGAGCCGCGCAACCCGACGCGGTCCGCGCCGATAAATGGCACATGCGCGGAATCAAATCGGCACGACGGCGGCAGATGCAGCTGCCGCTCGAGGTGGCAAGGAAATGGGGAGGTTTGCGGGCGGGGGCGGGGCGAAAACCGCGGGGCCGACCTTCGATGCCGCACGCCACGAGAGCGAAGATCGAGCCTCGATACCCGCTGCAGGTCACGATCCGAGCCGCGCCCGGGCTTCCTTCGTTTCGATCCCCGCGTGTGTTCGGGGCGCTCAGAAGCGCCATCGGACGGGCTTCGTTGGATCGATTCCGCGTGATCCACTTTTCGATCCAGCAGGACCACGGCCACTTCATCGTCGAGGGGGATGAGGCCCGCCGTGCCCGTGGCGGCATGCACGGGCTCGCGATTCGACTGGCGCTCGCCGTCAACCGCGTTCTCGGCCGAAAGGGGAAGGTCGTCGGCGATCGCTATCACGTCCGCCCACTTACGACGCCGAGGCAGACGCGGGCGAGCATGGTCTACGTGCTGAAGAATGATTCACACTGCACCTCCTGGCTATCTGCGCGGAATCGCAAGAGAGAGCTGATTCACGACTGGTGCAGCACCGGCCTCCGGCCTCGGACCGCGGCCCTTGTAGAGGCGCGCTTTGACTTCGGGGCGCATCAGTTCGTCGCGCCGGAAGAGCCAAGGGCCACCAGGTAACGGCTGCTGCGCGGTGATGACGCCGCGTTCGACGGCGCGCTTGAGGGTCAGCGACGCGACACCGACGAGGGCCGCGCCCTTCTCGAGGGTGATCCAGCCTTCGGCTTGGCAGCGCTCCTCAGAAAACGCGGGGATGTGGCGTCCGCTGCGCAACGCTGCGACGAGCGCGCGTGTCCAGTGGTTCCCCTTGCCCGTGCGAAGCCCCGCCTTGGTGAGCCAGGCTGCGATCTCATCGTCGGTGCAGACGCAGGCGAGGGCACGGATGGCCTCTACGGTGTCGACCGGCGTCTGGTGTCGGTTCTGACCGATGCGGCGCTTGGGCACGCGCAGCTCGGTATGAACGCCGCCCTTCCAGTGCACCATGAGCACGATCTCGCTGGCGGCATCATCAACGTCCGCCACCACTTCTTCGATCAGTGTGCGGATGATCCGCTTCTTGAGCCTGACGTCGGTGGATGGATGCTCCCAGACACGGAGCAGATCGGTGGAGAGCGATGCGAATGACGCCACATCGATCTTCGGCCGGTTCTCGTCGCGCCTCCGCTGGTATTCGCCGAGGCGCTCGTCGATTTCGCGCACGCGGATGAGCGCCTGGTTCCAGCGGCGTTCGAGCTCGCTGGTCACGAGGCGATTCTCGGGGTCGGAGGCGTCGTACTGGCGGAAGGCACGCTCGGCCGCGTAGTCGGCAGCCTCGCGTTCGAGGCGCAGTGCCTCCGCGACGGCGTCCTGCGCATGCACCTCCTCGTGCGCCGCGCGCAGCGAGGCCTCGACGAAGGCGGGGCGAACCACGTCGAGTACGAAGCTGGCGACGCGGTCGTCCACGTCAATGGCGCTGAAGTTGATGCACCGCGGGTCACCGTGATCTTGATTTGCTCGGTCACACTGATAGCGGCGGACGGTGGCGGCAGCGCCGCTGTAGTTGACGATCAGCTTGTTCGCGCAGCGGCGGCAGCGGACCAGCCCACCGAGGAGCGCGCTCCCGTTCTTTGCCGCGCCCGGTGCCGTCGCGCGCCGTATCTGTGAGTTCTTGGACAGCATGGCTTGGATCCGCTCGAAGCGATCCCAATCGATGTACGCTTCATGATGGTCGCGGATCAAGACCGCCCACGCGTCGCGTTCACGACGCATTGTTCGCTGTCGCGGCTCGCCGTCGACGAGGACCGTCTGGACGGCGCTCCGGCCGTAAGCGTAGGCACCGGCATACACAGGATTCGTCAAGACCTGATAGATCCACGACTGCCCCGGCGGCTTCCAGACGACGTTGCCGCGATGGCTCCGGTTGACCGGCATCTCGAGCTCGTGCTCGCGAAACCAGAGGAACGCCTGACGCGCGCTCCCGAGCTCGAGAAACTTGTCGAAAGCCAGGGTGATCGCGCGCTGCACGCGGATGTCCGGTGTCTTCTCGAAGACACCCATCTCGCTCCTGCGGTAGCCCACCGCCACCTTGGCGAAGAATTCACCGCGCCGCGCCTTCTCGCGTCGAGCCTCCTGCGCCCGCAGCCGCAGGAGATCGAGCTCGTACTCATTGAGACTCCCCTTGAGGCCGAGTAGAAGCCGGTCGTTGCCGAGCCGCGCGTCGTAAACCGTGTCTTGGTCGACGAGAAGAGTGTCGACGTAACGGCAGACCTCGATCAGCTTCTGCCACTCGCGGCTGTTGCGGGCGAAACGCGACAACTCGCGCGCGCCGACCGCACCCACTTCACCAAGTGACACTTGCGCGACCAGGCGTTCGAATCCTGCGCGCTCGACGACGCCACTCGCGGTTCGGCCGAGGTCGTCGTCGATGACCACGATGTCCTTCCAGCCAAGAGCGAACAACCGCTCTCGCATTGCGTACTGCAAGCGACGGCTCTCCTCGTTGTGCTGCAGCTGCTGCGGCGTCGACTGTCGCACGTAGAGAATCGCCGAGCGATTGAGATGGCGTGCCGCGACTTTGTCACTCATCGCGAGCCTTCTTTGCCTGCGGTGCCTCTTCGACCGCGCGGATGTGCTCCTGCAGCATCTGCGCGAGCAGCCGTAGCACCTCCTCGCGACACTCCGCAGGCAGGCTGCTCCACGACGGCAGGATCGGACGGCGCTCGATCTTCAACTGGCGTTGACCTCGTCTCTTCATGAGCCGGATCTCCACCCGACGGCTGTGTCTGATCCACCGTCAGCTCCGCCAACAAATACTGCAGGTCGACGAGCGCCTTCCAGTGCACGAGCGGCGAGGAGCGCACCTCCATCGCTCGACACCGCGCTTCATCGAGCATCCACTCCGGAGTGAGCCTCCAGTGGCGCCCGTCAGAACAGCGCACGGCCTGCGGGTAGTGCTCGCCGCTGCGCACCTGCACCTCACGGCCGAATTGCGGATGCCACCGGTACCGGACGACGCGAACCTCGGTGCGGCGCTCAGTGTGTCGTGTTCTTGCTGCTCAACTTCCGGAAGCATCTCCGCGCGCCCGCCGGCATCGACCCGCGAAGCTCGGGCCCCCACTTTTCAGGATGGCACCGAGCCCCTCCGGGCCCGATCAGCCCGGCGGCCGTGGTTGCCCCCACGACGTGGATGGCGGCCATCGGTTGGAGGCGAGCGGGCGGACCCTTGCGGGTCGAAGAACATCCGGCCGCACCGCCCCGCGCGCGGCCAACTTGATTCAGCGGATGGTGCATGCACGCCGATCGCTTCCTGAACGACCGCCTACGGAAACTGACTCAGTTCTCCCAAGATGTGACGAATGGTGAGCCGTGCGTTAGCCGATCTTCTTGCCCGTTTCGTCGGGTTCGAAGAAGTGGGCGCGGGGCATGTCGAAGGCGACGGGGATGGTGTCGTCGACTGCGGCGGGGGTGGCGGCGTCGACGTGGGCGATCACGTTCTCGTGGCGCGCGGTGGCGAGGTGGACGTCCATTTGGGCGCCGAGGGGCTGGACCAGCCACACCTTCATCGGCAGCTGGGCGGTCGTCGGGGTGAAGCGGGCGCTCGCGGCGGGGGCGATCGCCTCGGGGCGGATGCCGAGCACGACTTCGCGGCCGGCGTGAGCCCGCAGCCCGGGCGCGTGCGGGTCGGCGACTGGAAGCTTGCCGGTGCCTTCGTCGAACAGCAGGCGGCCGCCCTCGTCGACCAGCCGGCCGTTGAGGAAGTTCATCGGCGGCGTGCCGAGGAAGCCGGCGACGAAGCGGTTGACGGGCTCGCGGTAGATTTCGAGCGGCGGCGCGCACTGTTGGATGACGCCGTCCTTCATCACCACGACGCGGTCTCCGAGCGTGATCGCCTCCTCCTGATCGTGGGTCACGTACACGGTGGTGCTGCCGAGCGAGAGGTGCAGGCGCTTGATCTCGGCGCGCATCTCGACGCGCAGCTTGGCGTCGAGGTTGGACAGCGGCTCGTCGAACAGGAAGCAACGCGGGTCGCGCACGATCGCGCGGCCGAGCGCGACGCGCTGGCGTTGGCCGCCCGACAGCTGGCGCGGGCGTTTCGCGAGCTGGCCTTCGATGCCCAGCACCTGGGCCGCGTGCCGCACCTTGTTTTCGATCTCTGTCCGCGGAAGCTTTCGCAGACCGAGGGAGAACGCCATGTTTTCGTACACCGTCATATGCGGGTAGAGCGCGTAACTCTGGAACACCATCGCGATGTCGCGGTCCTTGGGCGGCACGTGATTCATCAGCTTGCCGCCGATCGAGATCGTGCCGCGCGTGACGTCCTCGAGACCGGCGAGCATTCGCAGCGTGGTGGACTTGCCGCAGCCCGAGGGGCCGACCAGCACGATGAGCTCGCGCTCCGCGATCTCGAGGTTGAAGTCGTCGACCGCCTTGAACCCGCCTTCGTAGACCTTGTCCACGTGGACGAGCGAAACGCTGGAGGAGGCGGTGGCGGAGGCCGGGGCTGCGGCGGTCGTCACGGCCGGCACTCTAGGCTCGGGGTTTCGGCGGAGCAACCCAGAGACGGAGATCAAGTCGTGAGCGGGATCTCCACCGCGACGGTGGCGCCGGCGCCCGGGCGGGAGCTGACGTGGAGGCGGCCGCCGCGGGCGCGCACGCGCTCCTGCATACCCATCACGCCGAGGTGGCCGGCGGACAGCGCGTCGAGCGCGGCGGTGTCGAAGCCGCGGCCGTCGTCGATGATGGTGATTGCGATCGACTTGGGACGGCGCACCAGCCGCACGGTGATCTGGTGCGCGGCGGCGTGGCGGAGCGCGTTGGTGAGCGACTCCTGCACGACCCGAAAGCACGCGATCTCCAGACCGGGATCGAGGCGGCCGGGATCGCCACCCTCGGTCTCCAGGGTGATGGCGACGCCGGACAGCGCGGCCTGGGCATCGATGTGCGCGCGCAGCGCGGGCCACAGTCCGACCTCGTCCAGCAGCGGCGGGCGCAGGTCGGTGGAGATCTTGCGGACGCGTTCGATCACGCCGTCGACGAGCGCGAGCGTCTCGCCGATGCCGTCGCCCGCACCGGGACCGGAGCCGGGGCCGGCACCCATTCGCAGGCGGAGCTTGACCACCGTGAGCACCTGGCCGAGCTCGTCGTGCAGCTCGTGCGCGATGTAGCGGCGCTCCTCCTCCTTGGCGGCGTCGAAACGATCGTGGAGCAGCGCCAGGCGTTCGTAGGCGTGGTGGAGCGCGACCAGCGCCTCGGCGGCGGCGCGCGAGCTGCGTTCGACGTGGCGGATGATGAAGTCGATGGCGGTGGTCAGGAGCAGCGCGAGAAACGCGAAGGTGATGCCCATCCGGCTCCAGTTCCGGATCTCGCCGGGATCGAGCTGGACGGCCGGGATGGCGATCGCGCCCCTGGACGCCAAGTTTCCGACGACGAAGTATGCCGCGACCGAGAGCGCGATCAGCAAGTAGCCGCTCACGCGACCGAGGAACACGACCGCGAGGATGCCGGTGCCCGCGAGCACGATCCCGGGCCCCGAGCTGAAGCCGAAGGTCGAGAGCGCGAACACGCCGGTCGCGAACGCGAGCGCGATGGCCAGCGAGGCGCGCACCGTGAGCGACAGCCCGGGCGCGAGGCGCAAAAGCGGGAACCCGAGCGCCGCGACGGACAGCACCGCGACCCGCGTCCAGCCGAGCGGGCTCGAGCCGAACAGCACCGACGTCAGCACGATGGGCGGGGCGCCGATCGCCCCCGCGGTCAACATCCCGCGCAGGACGTCGATGCGCCACGACTCGAGCGCGGCCCGCCGCGCGGCCGGCGCCATCTGTCTCCCCTGTTCCTCCATCCCCGCGCGCATGCTAGCCGATTTTGAGCCCCCGGGACTTCTACGCGGGCGTGGGCAACCCGTCAGCCTGGTAGTGTGGGCGGCGTGATTCCCGCCGCCGCTCCCCATCGTGCCATCTGCGGTCGTTGCCGACGACCGCAGTCGGTGTGCTACTGCGCCCACCTCGTGTCGCTGCCGACGCGAACGCGGGTCGTGCTGCTGCAGCACCCGCGCGAGCGTTACGTCCCGATCGGGACGGCGCGGCTCGCGCATCTCTGCTTGCCCGGGTCCGAGCTCTTGCTGGGCGTCGACTTCGACACCGACGCGCGGCTCGCCGCCGCGCTCGCGGCGCCCGACGGGCGGCCCGCGCACCTTCTCTTCCCGGGGCCGGCGGCGGTCGACGTCGCCGAGGTGGTGCGCGAGCGCTCCCCGCGTGGGGCGGAGGCGGGGTCGCCGACGCAGCCTATCGCGGGAGGTTCGGAACCCTTCGAGGGTTCCGCGCCCATGGTCCCCATCACGCTGGTGGTCGTTGACGGGACCTGGTCGCAGGCGCGCAGCCTGGTCCATCGCAACGCGGTGTTGTCGGCGCTGCCCCAGCTGCGATTCACGCCGCCCGCGCCCAGCAACTACCGAATCCGGCGCGAGCCCGCCGACGACTACGTGGCCACCGTCGAGGCGCTCGCGCACGTGCTGGGTGCGCTCGAGGGCGCGCCCGATCGGTTCGCGACCCTGCTGCGGCCGTTCGACGCGATGATCGACACCCAGCTGCGGTTCGCGGCCGAGGTGCGCGGCGCGCGCACGCGCCATGCGCTGCACCGCGCGCGCAAGGCGGCGCGGCCGCAGGCGCCGTCGTTGTTGCGGGCGCGCGGGGGCGACGTCGTGTGCTTGCACGGCGAGGCCAACGCGTGGCCATCGCGGCCGCGCAGCGCCGCGCGCGGTTTGCCGCGGCCGGAGCCCGCGCCCGCGCCCGCGCCCGAGATCGTTCACTGGGTCGCGCGGAGGGCGTCGAGCGGTGAGATGTTCGAAGCAATCATCGCGCCCCGCCGCCCGCTGGCGCCCGCGATCCCGCGGCACATCGGCATTCCGAGCGAGCGCCTCGCCGCGGGCGAGAGCTGGGCGTCGTTCCGCGAACGCTGGTCGACGTTCACCCGCCCCGACGACGTGTTCTGCACGTGGGGCCACTACTCGATCGGCGTGCTCGAGTCCGAGGGCGTCGCGCTGCCCACCGCGCGCCTCGACATCCGTCCCGCGGTCGGCGCCGTGCTGGGCGGCCGCACCGGCTCGGTCGAGGACTGCCCGGCGCGTCTCGGCGTGGCGCCGCCGCCACCCATCGCGGCCGGCCGCGCCGGCGTGCGCCTCGCCGCGCTCGCCGCCGTGGTGGACAAGCTGCTGGCCGCCTGAGCAGCGGCGACTCGCGGCGGGCGATCGGCCGACCGGTCGGCCGTGTTACAAACCCGCGCAGCCCCGATGCTTGACCGTTATCCGTACGGCAAGGCCCCGCTCGCGCTCGCGCTGATCGCGGTCGTGTCGGTGGTCGTGCGGATCGCGACCGCGCGCAAGCAAGAGGGCCGGCCCGACCTCACCATCGTCACGCACACCGAGGCGCACTACGAGTCGTATCGCAAGGCGATCCCCGAGTTCGAGCGCGAGCACGGCGTCAAAGTGCAGCTGCAATTCACCAACTGGGCATCGTTGCAGACGCGGCTGCAGAACGCGATGTTGGCCGGCACCGAGACGCCCGACCTGGCGGAGGTGTTCGAGGGATCGCTCGGGTTCTTCACCCGTGGGCCGGTCGAGGACTTCGGGCTCATGGACCTCACCGACCGCCTCAAGAACGACGGGCTCTACGATCGGCTGGTTGCGTCGCGCTACTCGCTGTGGTCGGCGCGCGGACGCGTGTTCGCGCTGCCCCACGACGTGCACCCGGTGATGCTGGCGTACCGGCGCGATCTGATGGAAGCGCTCGGGATCGACGTCGAGCGCGATCTCGACACCTGGGAGAAGTTCGTCGAGGTGGGTCGGCGGCTGTCCAAGGACGTCAACGGCGACGGCATCGTCGATCGTTTCATGCTCGACCTGCGCTTCGACGGCAACTGGTGCCTGCAGACGCTGATGTTCCAGCGCGGCGAGGGCGTGTTCGACGCGCAGGGCAACGTGGCGTTCGCCACCGAGGGTACGGCGGAGGTCATCCGCTGGTACATCCTGCAGACGCGGGGGCCGCAGAAGATCGCGTACGAGGCGGGGTGGGGACAGGTCCAGGCCAAGTCGCTCATCGACGGGCTGGTGCTGTTCCACTGGACCCCCGACTGGCGCAGCTACGTGTTCAGCGAGGAGATCCCGTCGCTCAAGGGCAAGATGGCGCTGATGCCGCTACCGGCGTGGACGCCGGGCGGGCGGCGCACCAGCGTGTGGGGTGGCACCGGCCTCATGTTGATGAAGCGCACCAAGCACCCCGACCTGGCGTGGGAGCTGGCGAAGTTCCTCTACTTCCGCAAGCAGGACCTAGGGAAGCGCTTCCAAATGACCAACATCATCCCGGTGCTCAAGGACGCGTGGAACCTGCCCGAGTTCGAGCAGCCGAACCCGTACTATTCAAACCAACCGGTGGGCAAGTTGTACGCGTCGCTCGCCGGTGAGACGCCGCCGGTCTACTCGAGCCCGGTCGACGTGATCGGGCGGCTCAAGCTAGACGAGGCGTACAACCGGTCCGCCAAGGACTACGCGCAGTACGGTGAGGGCGGCCTCATGGAACGCATCCGCGCCCACCTCGCCGAGGCCGCTGCCGCCGTGCGCGTGATGGCCGACCGCGAGCAGACGCTCGCCCAGGCGAGCCCGGAGCAACCCTGATGGTGCGAGCGGAGGAAGGCATAGCCCCACCCCGAGCAGGCGGACCTGCTCGGGGACCCCGGGCCGACCGTAGCGAGCGGGGGCACGGGGGGACCAAAGAGCGCGAAGCGCTCGACGTCCCCCCGAAAAAGACGACGCTTGCGAGAGCGAGGTACCGCGGGTTCGCGCCCTACGGGTTTCTGTCGCCTTACCTGATCGTCGCGGCGGTGTTCTTCGTCGTGCCATTCGTCAACGCGATCACGCTCGCGTTCTACGAGACCAACGGGCCCAAGAGCCGCGTGTTCGTGGGGCTCGACAACTTTCGTTTTCTCCTCCACGACCAGACCTTCCACGCCGCGCTTTGGAACACGACCGTGTACGCGCTGGTGTCGGTGTTCGTGCAGCTGCCGCTGGCGATGGGGCTGGCGCTGATGCTCAACAAGGGCAACGCGCGCCTGCGCGGGTTCTTCCGGGTGGTGTTCTTCTCGCCCAACCTGGTGGGGCAGGTGCTGGTCGGGATCTTGTTCTCGGTGCTGTTCACGCCCCGCTACGGGCTCGTCGGCCGCGCGAGCCAGGCGGTCCTCCACTGGGGCTACGAGGCCCGCTGGCTGGTCGATCCCAAGCTCATCATGCCGTCGATCGTCATCGCGTCGCTGTGGCTGTGGGTCGGCTTCAACATGGTCTACTTCCTGGCCGCGCTGCAGACCGTCGACAAGTCGCTGGAAGAGGCGGCGCGCATCGATGGCGCCAACGCCTGGCAGGTGTTCTGGCACGTGACGCTGCCGTCAATGCGGCACGTGGTGATCTTCGTCGTGATCATGAGCGTCATCGGCTCGTACCAGCTGTTCGAGCTGCCGCTGACGCTGCTGTCCGAAAGTTTCGGCTACGGCGTCGACAACTCGGGCGTCACCCTCATCACCTACCTCAACTTCACCGCGTTTAGGACCGGCGACCTCGGCCTCGGCTCGGCCGTGGGTTGGGTCGTCGCTGTAATCATCTTCATCATCAGCCTCGTCCAGATCCGGGTGGCCCGGGTCGCGGAGGCGGACTGATGCGCGTGCAGCGTAGACCGGCTCTGCCGGTCGGAGCTCATCGCGGGAGGTTCGGAACCCTTTGAGGGTTCTGAAGTAGATCATGTCGATCTTCCAGGTCCTCATGCTGTTGCTCGCTGGCGTGTTCGTGGGCCTCTACGTTCGCAGCCGGAACACCGCGACCCGCTACGCGCGGGTGGTGCTGCTGGGCCTCGCAGCCGCCGCGGTGCTGGCGCCGTTTTCGTGGCTGGTGGCGTCGGTGTTCAAGGACAAGAACTACCTGAACGAGTTCCTGTTCTTCCCGCCGCCCGGCAAGTGGTCGAGCGAGACCATGAACCTCGGCAACTTCCGCGAGCTGTTCAAGGGCCGCGCCAGCGTGCGCGGCACGATCTACTTCTGGGAGTTCGTGCTGAACTCGACCGTGTTCGCCACCGTCACGACCACGCTGCAGATCGTGTTCTCGTCGATGGCGGGGTACGCGCTGGCCAAGTACGAGTTCCGCGGCAAGACCGCGCTGACGTTGTTCATGCTCGGGTCGATGATGGTCCCGGGGGTGCTGTTGCTGGCGCCGCTCTACAAGATGATCGTCGACCTCGGGCTGGTCGACTCGCTGCCCGGGCTCATCCTCCCGATCATGGTGAGCACGTACGGCATCTTCCTGTTCCGGCAGTCGTGCCTGTCGATCCCGGGCGAGATGATCGACGCCGCCCGGCTCGACGGCTGCGGCGAGCTGGCGATCTATTTCCGGATCGTGATGCCGCTCTTGCGGCCGATGGCAGCGGCGTTTTGCCTGGTCGCGTTCCTCGCCAACTGGAATGCGTTCTTCATGCCCAATGTGTTCCTCCACAGCGACGACAAGCTGACCTTACCGGTGGTGTTGAACCTGTATCTCGGCGAGTTCCGCCGCCACCAGGGCGTGTTCCTCGCCGGCACGCTGCTCGCGATGATCCCACCCGGCGTGCTGTTCTTCGCGCTTCAAAAAGAGTTCATCAGCGGCCTCACCTCGGGCGCCGTAAAGGGTTGACGCGGCGTCTCTTTTTGGCAATTTCCGAGGCTGTTTGGCTTGGACCACGGCCGATATGGGGTTACCTTCGCCGCTCCGAAAGGGGAGGACCCAATGACCAAGACCCGCACCGCGATCGCAGCTGTCCTGTTGCTCGCCTCGGCCGGAACCGTCCAGGCCCAGGCTCCGAAACCCGCCGCCGCCCCCGCGCCGGCCCCTGCCGCTGCTCCCGCTGCCAAACCGGCCGCTGCTCCGGCCGCAGCGCCCGCCGCGAAACCGGCTGCCGCTCCGGCCGCCGCCGCTGCCCCGGCTGCCGCTGCGCCCGCCGCGGCTCCTGCCGCGCCGCCCGCTGCGCCGAAGCCGTCGAAGGAGCTCGAGGCGTTCATGAAGCCGTTCGAGGGCGCGTGGAAGTGCGAGACCAAGTTCGCCGCCAACGCGTTCGGCCCCGGCTCGCCCGAGGTGATGGCGAAGTCGAGCGTGAAGTTCAAGAAGGACCTCGACGGGTTCTTCTACAAGGGCGAGTACGAGATCAAGAAGCAGAAGGGCGTCGAGATGCCGATGAAGGGCCTGTTCTACATCGGCTACGACCCGGGCTCGGCTCAGGTGATCGTCACCGGCGTCGACACCACCGGCGGTCTCGGCACCGGCGCTGGCAAGATCGAGGGCGAGTCGGTGACCTACACCGGCGAGCAGTACATGATGGGCATGAAGATGAAGACCCGCGAGACCATGACCAAGAAGAGCCCCAAGGAGGGCTACCACAAGCTCGAGGTCGACATGGGCAAGGGCTTCGTGACCGTGGGCGAGGACACCTGCAAGAAGTAACCGGCCGTCCACCCTCATAGTTGCAATGCGATCGGGCGGCGAAAGCCGCCCGACGCTTTTCCTGGAACCCTCGAAGGCCTGCGGTCAACGTGACCACCTTGGTCCGCCAGTAAGCACCCGTGCCGGCGCGGTCGTCGCGGGTTGCGGTGCTCGCGCTCGCGGCGCTTGGCACGGCGTGCGCGCGCCGTGTCGACAGCGGGTTGCCAGGCGCGCCCGCAATGGACAGCAAGCTGGCGGCGAGCTTGCGGGCCGCGCTCGGGGCGAAGGTCGCGGCGCAGGCGGCGCACGGCGAAACTTACGTCCCGCGAACGCGGCACCTTGTGGGAGGCGCAGCGAAGTACACGAACCGGCTGATCCTCGAGTCGAGCCCGTATCTCCTGCAGCACGCGCACAATCCGGTCGACTGGCACCCCTTCGGCGACGAGGCGTTCAAGGAGGCCGAGCGGCGCGGTGTGCCGGTGTTTCTCTCCGTCGGTTACTCGACCTGCCACTGGTGCCACGTCATGGAGGAGGAGTCGTTCGAGGACGACGAGATCGCGGCGTTCATGAACCGCCACTACGTCTGCATCAAGGTCGACCGCGAGGACCGGCCCGACGTCGACGCCGTATACATGAGCGCGGTGCAGGCGCTCACGGGCTCGGGCGGCTGGCCGATGAGCGTGTGGCTGACCCCGGCGCGCGAGCCGTTCTTCGGCGGCACCTACTTTCCGCCCCGCGACGGGGTGCGCGGCGCGCGCCAGGGGTTCCTCACCGTGCTCGAAAAGCTGGCGGCGTCGTACGCGTCGAACCGTGACGAAGTCCGGCAGCAGGCTTCGGCGCTGTCGGCAGCGGTGCGCAAGGATCTGGCGGGCGGCGACGACGCGCCCGCCTCCGCGGGTCTGCCGGGCACGGAGGTGATCCGAGAGGCGGTCGCCGCGCTCGGGCGCGGCTTCGACGATGAGCACGGCGGCCTGCGCCGGGCGCCCAAGTTTCCGTCGAACCTGCCGGTGCGGCTCTTGCTGCGCGCCTACCGGCGCACCGGTGACGCCGAGGCGCTGCGGATGGCGACCGTCACGCTGGACGCCATGGCGGCGGGCGGCATCCACGATCAGATCGGCGGTGGGTTTCACCGCTACTCGACCGACGCGCGCTGGCTGGTCCCGCACTTCGAGAAGATGCTGTACGACAACGCGCTGCTGGCGACCGCGTACGTCGAGGCGTACCAGGTGACCGGCCGCGAGGCGTACGCCCGCGTCGCGCGCCGCACGCTCGACTATCTCGTGCGCGAGATGAAGGCGGCGCTCGACGGGTTCACCGCCGCGACCGACGCCGACTCGGCGCGCCCCGACGGCAAGCGGGAGGAGGGCGCGTTCTTCGTGTGGTCGGAGGCCGAGATCCGGACCGTTTTGGGCGGCGACGCCGACCGATTCATCCACTACTACGGCGTGACGGCGGCGGGGAATTTCGAGGGAAGCAACATCCTGTTCGTGCCCCGCCCCGACGAGGCCCAGGAGCGTGCGCTCGAATCGGCCCGCGCACGGCTCTACCAAGCGCGCGCCCGCCGGCCGCCCCCCGCACGCGACGACAAGATCATCGCCGCGTGGAACGGACTCGCGATCTCGGCGTTCGCGCTCGCCGGCCGCGTGCTGACCGAGCCGCGCTACCTCGAGGCTGCGGCGAACGCCGCCAACTTCGTACTCCAGCACATGCTGCTGCCGGGCGGGCGTCTCGCGCGTAGCTTCCGGGACCACCAGCTCGGACCGCCCGGGTACCTCGAGGACTACGCGTTCGTGACCGCCGGTCTCTTCGACCTGTTCGAGGCCGACCCCGATCCGCGTTGGCTGAAGAACGCGCTCGCGATGACTCGGGAGCCAGAGGGTCTGTTCGAGGACAAGGCGCGCGGCGGTTGGTTCGCGGCGGAGGTGCGCCCGGGTCGCGACGAGCTCATCGCGCGCGAGCGCCCGCAGCTGGATGGCGCCACGCCGTCGGGGACATCGGTCCAGATCCTGAACCTGCTGCGCGCCGCGACCTTCACCGGCAACGACAACTATCGGATCGCCGCCGACCGCGCGCTCGCGAGCCTGCGGGTCGGGGCTCGGCCGCTCGCGATGACCGAGGCGCTGCTCGCACTCGACTACCGCACCGACGAAGTCCGCGAGATCGCCATCGTCCGCCCCGAAGGCGCGCCCACCGCCGCGGCCGAGCCGCTGCTGGCCGTGGTCCGCCGGACGTTCGTGCCCAATCAGGCCCTCGCCACCGGCGCCGACTCCGACCTCGCGCGCATCGCGGACGACGCGCACGTGTTCGAAGGCAAACACGCGCTCGCCGGCCGCCCCACCGCCTACGTCTGCGAGCACGGCCGCTGCGAGCTCCCGACCAGCGACCCGGAGGTGCTCGCGCGCCAGTTGACGAAGACGCGAGGCTACTGACGGTACGATTCGGTGCGTGCCCCTTTCCGCGCACGTTCGACCATGAAGGCGACGGGCTTGTTCATGTTGATCGGCGTTAGCTTGGCATCCGGATGAGCGATCGCCCAAACGCGAAACACCTCGTCGGCGAACCCTTGGCCAACTTCTTCGACTTTCGCAAAGTCGAGAGTGACCTCGTCGTATGTCTCGAGACCTTGGAGAACATGTCGGCCTTCGGCGCGCGACATGAGGCTTGCGTTCGCGAGTTCCCTAAGGCCGCGCCGCTTTCGTCCTCCGTCGAGTAGATCGCGAAGGACGACGGAGGGCTCGGTGTCGTCGAGGTGGTACCGATTGTGAGCGCGCAGAAGGTCCAGCCCGGAAAGCGTCACGGTGCTGGGAGATATGTGCCGCATCCGCGCCCTGTAGAGATCAACGACTGGTTCGAACGGCGGGCTGCCCACCCAAGAATTGACAACGAGGATCATCTCGGTCGGTCGATTCAGCTTCTTCTTGGCGCGTTCTAGAGCGAGTCGAGCGTCATCGAGCAAGGCCTCCGGTACAACCTCCCTCGACGATTTGATCTCGACCAAGTAGTCGGAGTTCGAGTCGGAGGCGACGTGGAGGTCGACGCCGAATCCTCCCTTGCGGATATGACTCGCCGGCAACAGTTCGCGAAACAGCCGCGCACAGAGGAGTTCGAGGCGTCGTGCCGGCTCGGTCGCCAACCCAGCGAAGCTTTCAAGATGCTCAGCGTGAGCCTGAAATGCCTGATGCTGCTCCTCGATCTGTCTGCTCAGGAGTACGATGGCGTCTTTGTTCCTAGGGGGATCGAGGACGGCTTCTCCGAGCGTTGTCGCCCATCGCGGCCCGTAGTATTTCTCCGACGCCTCGACCAGCCGTTCCCGGCCGTCCCAGAGTGCGCCAGCGGCCCTTAGCAATAGCCGGCCGACGTGGACTCCCTGATGGCGCAACGCATTTCGCGCCTCCTCGAGATCGTCGCCTTCGATCTGACCAAGGACCCTTTCGCGGTACTCGCTAGTGACGGATTCCTCTGCGCGCGACTGCTGGGCGCTCATGTTGATCGGCGGCGGCGAAGCATAGAAGCGCTGCGAGAACCCGTCGTCGAGGAGCACGATTCCGTTCTGCAGCGCGGAGACAACGAAGCCGTCGGCTCTCCCCACGGCAGTTTTGAACTCCGAGACGGTCATCTGAATCACGGATGCTTCACGGCGTTGAAACCCGGTGACGAAAGGAGGTTCGAGGCGGTCGGTGACCAGCAAAAGGTCGAGGTCACTCTTAGGGCTCAATTCATCGCGAGCACCAGAACCTACGAGCCACAACGTCCGAATCGAGCGAAAGTTCGCTTGAGACCTCAGCCGCGGCACTACCGCCGACACCATGTCGCGATCCTCTGCGGAAAGACGATACAGCCGTTCCATGTCGTGCCAGAGCTTGAACCGAAAGGCATAAGGGCTGTCGAACGCGATCGCGTAGCGTGGACCGAGCGCTTTCACGATGCCGTTCTCGACCAGCGGGCCGATGAGTCGGTAGAACGTGCTGGTGCTGAGATCGGCACGCTTGATGAGGTACTCACGCGTGGTTCCGATAGCTCCGATCTCGGTCAACGCGGATAGCAGCCTCAGGCCTGCGGGGCTTTCGACGATCATTCGAGCACCTGTCCGGACGCTCGCAGGGCAGCGGACGTTTCCTCCACCAACTCGTCGATCCGGTGGAGGCAGGTCTCCACATTGGTGGCGTTGTAATACACCGATGGCTTGCGCCCATATCCCAAGTACTGCGCAGCCAACCGGTAGGCCTCTAGCTGAGCCAGGATCTGCTGATAGTCGCCTCGCAGGTGACCCATAAGGCGTAGTTCGCGAGCGCGATCCCCGGTCCGGTGGCGACGTTCGGGGGGATTCCCCGCTAGCTCGAGAAGAGCGTTGATCGCGTATTCCGCCATCGCGTGGAGGCCCACGATCGCGCTATCGAGAAGGTGTCGGAGCGTCTTCTGATCTTCCGCCGTCGCAGCACGAAACTGCGCAACTTGCGTCCGAGCCAGGCCGAGACGAGCCACGAGGCGTCTCCAATCCGCGAGCTTGAACGGCATGTTGACAATCTATGATATCGGAATAGTTTTGTCATCTATGACAATAATATTACCTTCAATGAGAAACAGACGGCGGCTGCGGGCAAATGCCAGCCTGGCCCTCCGGCGAAGTACAGCGCACCGCCTGAAAAGCAAACGCGAACAGCCTTCCCCCATCTCGATGTAGCCTGCTGGACTAGCCATGCTTGGCGCATTGCACGTGGTGCTGGCCGTGGTGATAGCGGCGGGGGGTGGGGAGACCGCCGCGCGGGAGCAGGCGCGCAAGGCGGCCGTGGCGGCCGATCTCGGGCAATACGACAAGGCGGCGCACCTCTACGAGAAGGCGTACGAGACCCACCAGGATCCCGCATTCCTGTACCGGCTGGCGGAGTGCCTGCGGCTCGGGGGCAAGGGGGAGCGGGCGCGTGAGGTGTATCGGTCGTATCTCAAAGCGGCGGGCGCGGACGCGCCCGAGCGCGCGGCGGCGGAAGCACGGCTGGCGGAGATGGACGGCAAGCGGGCGCCAGCGGTGACGGCCCCGCCCGAGCCCGCGCCGCGGCCGGCGTCGGGGGCGGGTGGGTCGGGGCGCCGCGACGGGCTCGCGCGCTATCGCGCCGCGACCGTGCGCGTGTTTGCGGTCGCGCGTCCGACCTGCGAGCCGTTCGGCTACTCGTCGCGCTGCATTCCGCTGCTCGGGCATGGCTCGGGCCTGCTGTTTCGTTCCGGCAACAACGTCTTCGTGCTGACCAACAAGCATGTGGTCCGCGATCTCGAGGGTGAGGACGAAACCGGGAAGGCGAAGGGGAAGGGGAAGGGCAAGCCGCGGGCGACCGCGCCCGAAACGGCGCTGGCCGTCCAGCTGCCCAACGATGCGCGCTACTTCGCCGCCCGCCCCGTCCACGAACATCCGAGCGAGGACGTCGCGGTGTTGCGTGTGCAGGCGGGCGCGGCCGAGCTCGGGGGCCTGCGCGATCTCGCGGTGGTGCCCGACGTCGCGGCGATCGCCGCCGGCGAAGGGCTGACGGTGATCGGGTATCCGAAGGAGGCGGTGCAGGACGATCCGACCAGCCTCGAGGGGACGTGCAGCGGGGTTTGGAAGGGGTTCGAGAAGGACAAGCCGGTCACGCTCACACGCACGAGCGCGCCGGTGAACGAAGGTGAGTCGGGGGGGCCTGCGATCAACGCGCACGGACAGCTGGTCGGGATGGTGGTCGCGCACATCGGCGAGGCGCAGGGCCTCGGCCTCCTGATCTCGAGCGCCGCGATACAAGAAACGATGGCGGGGCTCAAGCGGGTGTCGATGCCCGCCACCGCGCGCGTCGAGCCCGCGTACGCCGGCATCGCGGCGGCGGGCGGCGCGCTCAACAAGTACGTCGGCTATTTCTTCCAGCACAAGAACATGGCCGCCGCCGACGAGCAGGCCGAGGCGGCGAAGCACTTCCTAGAGTCGGCGGCGGGCGCGGGCACCGACGCTGGAGCCGGCGCGAGTGACGCCCACGTGCTGCTCGCGTGGCTCGGCTGGGTGCGGGTGCGGCTGCACGCCGAGCGGATGACCAAGGACAATCGCGTCTCCGACGACGACTTCAAGCAGACGGTTCGCGGCGACTACCGCGCCGCCTGTCCCGACATCACCCGCCACATCCAGGACGCGCGGCTAGACAACGACGCCGATCGCCGGGGGGGTGGCATCGGCGCCGTGTTGTGGGACGAGTGCAAGCTGCTCGCGAGCGGCGACGTGTCGCTGACCCGGGGGCAGCCGTGGTACGCGCCGGTACCGACCGTGGGTCTCGGCATCGGCCGCGATTCGGAGTCGGGCGACGCCGCGGAGGAGGAGCACGGCGACGAGAAGCCGCATGAGCGGGGCGCGGGCATCACCGCGTTCGTGTCGCTCGCGGTCGCGCAGCAGACGTCGTCGGAGTCGGCGACGTCGGGGCAGGCGGCGCTGCGGTTCGGCGGCACGCGCAAGAAGCGCATCGAGGTGGGCTACCTGCGCGAGCCGCTCTACCCGATGGCGCCGCGGTTCGGGATCGCGCACGCGTACGTGGCGGGTAGCTTCAACAGCTTCCAGGCACGCGTCGCCGCGCTTGGCGACGCCGGTTGGGACTTGGGCGCCGGGCAGATCATCGGGCCGGTCGAGTACGGGGTTCGATTGGGATCGACGAACGCGCAGGGATTGTGCAACTCGATGTTCGCGAGCGACAGGCTCGGCCTGTTCGGGTTCAACCTGCTCGGCCACGTCCCGTTCGACGAGCGCGCCGAGCTGACGTTCGGAACCTCTGTGCTGCTGGCTACCGGCGGTGGCTGCGCGATCAAGCCGTCGCTGCTCGACGTCGGCGGCAGCTTCGCGGGTTGGCTCACCACCTGGCTCGGTGGCAGCATGCATGCGTCGTACCTGCGCCTCATCGACGCGCCGGTGGGCGCGATCGCGCCCGGGAGCTGGGGGAGCGCGACGTCCATCGGCACGTCCGCGGCCGCGCTGGGCGTGGGCGCGCGCGTCCCGATCGGCGCGTTGACGGTGACCGGCAGCTACGACGCCGTCGTCTACTCACCCGCCATCCACGCCGTGCGCCTCGGGGTGGAGGTCATCCTCGACGCCCGCCCGAAACGCGAATACTGGCCCCCCGCCGCGACCTGGCCGGGGCGCTAAGAGATTGTTGCAATAATAGCCGCACACTCGCGCTTCGCGCGAGAGCGGCTAGTCAAAACACGCCGGCGAGGCCCAGCCCGCCGCCACCGCTGGTCGGCCACACGAAGCCCCAGCTCTTGCCGGGGGCTTCGCGGCGCGGGTGGGGATTGTCGCTCGCTTCGTCGGTGACGGGGAGGGTGGCGGCGATCGGGACCCCCGCGCGGCGGAGCACGCTGCGGTTGTACTCGTCGGCGAGCTCGCGTGCCTCCGCCTCCGTGATCGGATCGACCTGGTAGTAGCGGGCGATCGTGAACGCCACGAGCCCGCCGACCGCCACACCGACGCCGCCGTAGACGAGTGATCTGTCGTCGGTCTTGGCGCCGTTGTACATGACCACGACGCCGCCGATCACCAGGCCGAGGCCGCCGACCAACAGGCCCACCTGCACGCCCTGGTTGCGCTTGTACGCGGAGGCGAGGTCCTCGCGGCCCATCAACTTGTAGAACGTCGGGTGATCCAGGGTGTGTTTGTCCTTGCCCTGGAACGGCGCCCATCGCCGCGACGAGCGATCCGGCACCCCGTTTTCGAACGTCATGTGGATGTCGAAGTCGACGTAGGACTGCGCGTACGCGGTGAGCGCGGTGGCCGACACGTCGGGATCCTTGCTGCCGTCGCCTTCGACGGTGACCGAACGTAGCCCGAGCCGATTGGCGAGCGCTTCGTTGTGCGCCTCGGCGAGTGTGACCGCCTCTTTGGCGCCGACCGGGTGTGGGTTCGCGGCGTAGCCGACGAAGAACATCACCAGCCCGCCGCCGGCCAGCGCGTACGCGACCGGCCGGGTCTTGAGCGTGAACAGCGCGCCGACCATCGCGCCGAGCCCGCCTATCACCAGGAGCGGCTTCATTACCGTCCAGCGCGTGTAGCTGGAAGCGAGGTCCTCGCGCCCGGCCTTGCTGTAGAACGCCGCTGGGTCGATGAGGTTGCGGCCCCGACCTTCGTACGGCTGCCAGAACAGCGGCGGCGAGCCCGACTCCTCTTGGCCGCGGGTATAGAACGCCTCGACCCCGAGCTGCTTGCGGCTGTACTCGCGCGCGGGCGCCGAGATGATTGGCTTCGAGTTGTCAGCGTCCGAGGTCTCGTTGCTTCCGGCTGCGGCGAGCGCGCGGGCGGGCGGGAGCAGCAGGCACGTCACGAGCACCATCGAGATGGCACGCATGTCGCTAGTATCGCCGCTGTGCCGGGCAGGCGGCAACCGATCGAAAGCTCAAGCAAGCGCTTGCTGAAGGGCGGAGCGGAAAACCGCTTCCGGCTGCGCGCCGCTGACGGCGAATTGTCGGTTGAAAATGACGAACGGCACGCCGTGGATGCCGCTCGCGGTCGCTCGCTCGGCGTCGGCGCGGGTCTCGGCGAGCTCGGCCGGATCGGTGACGAGGCGCGCGACCTCATCGGGCGAGAAGCCGTGCGGCCCGGAGATCTCGGCCAGCACGTCGACGTCGGAGACGTTGCGCGCGTCGAGGAAGTTCGCCTTCAGCAGGTCGCGGACGAGCGCCCGCTGCGCGCGGCCATCGGGAGCCTTGCGGGCGGCGTGTCGAATCAGGGTGTGCGCGCGCTCGGTCGGGTACGACAGGCGCTGCTTGGTCATGTCCAGGTCGAGACCGATCTCGCGGGCTCGCTCCTCGAGCCGCGTCCAGATCCGGCGAAAGTCCGGGCCGTACTTGCGCGTGAGCATCGCCGGGATGTCGGTCCCCTCGGGCGGCGTGGTCGGGTCGAGCAGGAACGGGTGATGGGCCACGCTCACCGGCACGCCCAGCTCGGCGAGCACTCGCTCGAGCTGCTCGTTGCCCAGCAGGCACCAGGGGCAGACGACGTCCACGAACACGTCGAGCTGTAGCGGCGTCGTCGTCATCGTTGGGCGCGGGCCCGGCGTTGCAAGTGGTCGCGAAACTTGGGCGCGGTGAAGTCGTACTCGCCCTTGCGGAGTCGGAATAGCACACCCGCGTCCGGTGATCCGGGGGTTCGCCGGTTGCTCCGGCGCCCCCCGCAGCACGGGTCATTACAACGAAGCCGTAATTGTGCGCGAACATAAAAGCACCCCTGTAATAAGGGCCGCTTCGGGAAAAGTGGCGCTCAGGCCGCGGCGACGACGTCGAGCTCGAGGGCGAGCGGGGGCGTGAGGCCGAGCTCGCGGCTGCGTGGGTCGGGCTGGCCGCCGCCGACGTAGATGAGGAAGCGACCGGGCTCGAGCACGCGGCGGCCGTCATCGTCGACCATCGACAGCTCGCGCTGGCCGATCTCGAACGTCAGCCGCTTGCTCTCGCGCGGGCGGAGGTGTACGCGCTGGAATCCTCGCAGGCTGTGGTGGGGGACCACGACCGAGGCCTCCATGTCCTTGACGTAGAGCTGGACCACCTCGTCGCTCTCGCGCTTGCCGACGTTCTCGACCGTGACCGTCACCTGCGTGGTCTCGCCGGCGGCGAGCGTGGTCTTGGTCGCGGCGAGGTCGCGGTACGAAAACCGCGTGTACGACAGCCCGTAACCGAACGGGTAGAGCGGCGGCGTCTCGAGGTAGCGGTACGTCCGTCCCTTCATCGCGTAACTGGTGAACTCGGGGACGTCCTCGATGCGGCGCGGGAAGGTCACGGGCAGTCGGCCGGCGGGGCTCTCGTTGCCGAACAGCACGTCGGCGATCGCGGTGCCGCCTTCCTCGCCTGGGTACCAGGCCTGCAGGATCGCCGCGACGTTGTCGTGCGCCCACGCGAGATCCACCGGGCTGCCGGCGATCACCACCACCACCACCGGCTTGCCCAGCGCGACGATGGCTTCCAGCAGGCGGTTTTGCAGGCCGGTGAGCCGGAGATCCCGCTTGTCGCCACCCGCCCCGGAGTTGCCGCCGTCGCCTTGCTCACCTTCGATGTCGGCGTCGAGGCCCAGGCACAAGATGATGACGTCGGCGCGCGCTGCGACGCTGACCGCCTCGCTGAGGTTGCCGGCGCGGTCGAGGCCGTCGGTCTTGTCGCCCTGGCGCTTGCAGCCCTGCGCGTACGTCACCTTGGTCTTGCGCCCCACCGCGGCGCGGATGCCGTCGAGCGGCGTCACCAGTTTCGTCGCCTCTCCGAAGTAATTGGCGACCAGCACGTGGTGGTCGTAGGCGTTGGGCCCGATCACCGCGATCCGGTCGATGTTCTTCTTGAGCGGCAGCAGCCGATCGTTCTTGAGCAGGACGATCGATGCGCGCGCCGCCTCCAGCGCGAGCGCGCGGTGCGCGTCGCTGTCGTTGACCTCGTACGGGATCGACGCGTACGGGACGTCCTCGGGCGGGTCGAACATGCCGAGCCGCATGCGAGCGCGGAAAAGCCGCATCAAACACAGGTCGATGTCGGACTCGGTGAGCAGACCCTTGGCGATCGCCTCCGGGATGTAGCCGTAGCTGCAGCCGCAGTTGAGGTCGCAGCCCGCTTTGACCGCGAGCGCCGCCGACTCTTCGAACGTCTCGGTGAGCTTGTGGTTCTCGTGGATGTCCTTGATCGCCCAGCAGTCGCTAACAACGAAACCGCCGAAGCCCCACTCCTGGCGCAGGATTTTGTCGAGCAGGGTCGGGCTGGCCGAGCACGGCTCGCCGTTGGTGCGGTTATAGGCCGCCATGATGCTCTCGGCGCCCGCCTCGGTGATGCACGCCTCGAACGCCGGTAGGTAGGTCTCGCGCAGGTCTTTCTGGCTGACGACGGCGTCGAAGCTGTGGCGAAGGGCTTCGGGGCCGCTGTGCACGGCGAAGTGTTTGGGCGTGGCCACGGTCTTGAGGTACTGGCTGTTGTCGCCCTGCAGCCCGCGACAGAACGCGACCGCGAGGCGCGCGGTGAGGTGTGGGCACTCGCCGTAGGTCTCGTGGCCGCGGCCCCAGCGCGGGTCGCGGAAGATGTTGATGTTGGGCGACCAGATGGTCAGACCCTTGTACATGCCGTGGTCGTTCTGGCGGATGTACTCGTGGTGCTTGGCGCGTGCCTCGTCCGAGATCGCGGTCGCGACGCGGTGGAGCAGCGGCACGTCCCAGGCCGCGGCCAGGCCGATCGCCTGCGGGAACACGGTCGCGATGCCGGCGCGCGCGACGCCGTGCAGCCCCTCGTTCCACCAGTTGTAGGCGGGGATGCCGAGCCGCGGGATCGCGGGCGCGTCGTGCAGCATCTGCGCGGCCTTCTCGGCCAATGTCATCCGCGACAGCAAATCGCCGACGCGGGCATCGCCGGTCAGCGATGGGTTCTGGAACGGATACGCCCCGGGGCGCGTGGTTTCGGCGGCGGAAGATTTCACCAACTGTGCACCGTCCCGTCGAGCTTACGGGCCGTCGGCAAGTATGCCGGGTCGTAGGGGAACTTGGCGGCCAAGTTTTCGTCGACGTCCACGCCCAATCCGGGCATTTCGCCGGGGTGCAAGCCGCCGTCGTCGCTGAACTCATATGCGTGCGGGAATACGCGGTCGGTTTCGGGGGTGTGAGGCATGTGCTCCTGGATGCTGAAGTTGTGGACGGCGAGGCCGAAGTGCAGCGCGATCACGCCGCGCGCAGGCGCTCTAGCATCGCCGGGTGGGCGCGGACGCGGAACACGACGGCGTCGTCGTCGTAGCGCTCCCCCAGCACCTCGCAGGCTGCGAAGATTTCGCCGCGCAGCTGCTGGCGATCGTAGGGGACGCTGACCTCACCTTCGACGAGGTCGCGGGCGAAGAACGCCACCAGGTGGGCGCGCAGGCGGGCGACGTCGTCGGGTCGCCGGGCCGACAGCACGAGCGCGTCGGGCCAGCGCGCGAGCAGGTCGGCCGCGGCGCGCGCCTCCGCGTCGGGGCCGCCCACCCGATCGATCTTGTTGAATACCAGCAGGCGCGGCACGTCGCCGGCGCCAATCTCGGCCAGCACCTCGGTCGTCACCTCGAGGTGGCGCTCGAAGCTGGGCGCCGAGGCGTCGACCACCTGGGCCAGCAAGCCCGCCTCCAGCGCCTCGTCGAGCGTGCTCTTGAACGACGCCACCAGGCCGTGGGGGAGCTTGTCGATGAACCCGACGGTGTCCGAGACCAGCACCCGCGGCCGCGTCGGCGGGACCAACGGCCGGACCGTGGTGTCGAGGGTGGCGAACAGCTTGTCGGCGACGTACACCTCGCTGCCCGTCAGCGCGCGCATCAGCGTCGACTTGCCGGCGTTGGTGTAGCCGACCAGCGCGACGCGGCTCATGTCGCTCCGGCGCGCGCGCTGGGTGCGCTGCTCCTCCGCCAGCACCTCGAGGTCGCGCGTGAGCTCGGCGATCCGATCGCGGATCTTGCGGCGGTCGAGCTCGAGGCTGGACTCGCCGGCGCCCTTACCCCCGATGCCGCCGCGTTGGCGGTCGTTGCCTTTGCCCTTGCCCTGCTCGCGCAGCCGGGGCACGAGATACGCGAGGCGTACGATCTCGACCTGGGCCTTGGCCGCGCGCGAGCGGGCGTGGCGGCGGAAGATCTCCAGAATCACCGCGGTTCGGTCCATCACCTCGACGCCGGTCGCTTTCTCGAGGTTGCGCGCCTGCGACGGGGTGATGTCGTGATCGACCAGCACCGCTTGCACGGGCTCCGCCGCCGAGTCCACGCACAGCGCCTTGAGCTCGTCGAGCTTTCCACTGCCCACGACCGCCGCGGACGCCAGCGCGCTCCGCTTTTGGGTGAGGGTCGCCACCACCTCCACCCCGAGCGTGCGGCCGAGCCGCACCATCTCCTCGGTCGACGCCGCGAACGCCAGATCGTCGACGTCGGAGAGCTGGACCGCCACCAGCACGGCGCGTAACGGGGTCGTCGGGTCGTCGGACATGCGACCGCAGTATAGGCGCCCGCGCTCGCGATGGCGGTGGAGCTTCACGCGCTGGACGCCGAGATCGCCCATGGCAGGCGGGTTCCGGTCGAGTGGTTTTCTTGCTGTCTCGGTCCAATTGGATACCGTCGACCGTAAAAGGAGTGCCCCCAATGAAATCAATCGTGAAAGTGAGCTCGTTCGTGTTCGGCGCGTTGATGGCGCTGTCGCTGCCGGCCTTGGCGCAGGAACCCCCGCCCGGAGGCGAAATGCCACCGCCCCCGCCGCCGCCTCCCACGCCGACCGCGAGCGGCGGCATGGGGTCGCAGGGTCAGATCGTCATCTCCTCCGACATCCCGTTCCTCTCGACGTCGCCGGTCTTCTACGTGTTGCGGACGAGTCAGAGCGGCGTCAACGGCATGCCTGCCCCGCCGAGCTCCACCTCGATCGTCATCGCGCCGTCGGCCGACTACTTCGTGGCGCCCAACATCTCGGTCGGCGCCACGGTCGGCTTCCAGAACGCCAACGACGCGACCACGTTCGGCATCTCGGTGCGCGGGGGGTACAGCATCATGCTCACCGACGTGATCTCGGTGTGGCCGCGGCTCGGGATTGGCTACGTGCACGCGAGCTCCGACATGACGGGTGGCGGCTCAGCCTCGTCGGTTCCCCTCATCATAGATGTCCCCGTGCTCTGGCACCCGGCGTCGCACTTCTTCCTCGGCGCCGGGCTCCTGTTCGCGACCGAGCTGTCGAGCTCGGCGTCCGGAGGCGGCGTCAGTGTCGACCTCCCCAAGACGACGAACTTCGGAGTCACGACGATGATCGGCGGCTACTTCGGCGGCTAGTCCCGCGCGCCACCGCGAGGACGCTCGGGCTTTTCAAGCTGGGCGTCCTCGACTAGCTTGGCGGCATGCTTACGATGTCGCCCCACATCGTCCGTTTTGGTCTTCTGGTTTTAGTTTCAATGTCATCGTCGTGCCTGATGCGCGACACGACGCCCCCGCCGCCGCCGGTGACCCCGGCGCCCGCATCGCCCGTGGCCGCGGCCATCGCGCCGCCCGCGCCGGCGGGTTACGGCACCGCGAAGTACGGCGAGGTGCCGGGCGCGCCGGTGATCGGCGCCGCGATTCGCGACCTCGTCCTGCAAGGCGACGCGGGCAAGGTCGCGGTTTCGTACGTACCGGTCGAGGGCCAGCCGTTCAAGGAGGCGTTGCGCGCCGAGGTGAAGCAGGCGGTTCCCAACCCCTGGGACCTGCACGTGCTGGTCAGGAACAGCAAGCCGATCGCGCGCGGCGACGTGCTGCTGGCGACGTTCTACTTCCGTGCCGACAAGTCGCGCGAGGAGAGCGGTGAAGGCCAGACCGAGTTCGTGTTCGAGCTCGCGCACGAGCCGTGGACCAAGTCGGTCACCTTTCCGGTGCGGGCGGGCCGGACATGGAAAAAGATCTTCGTGCCGTTCCAAGCGGTGATGAGCTACCCGGTGGGCGAAGCCAAGGCGAACCTCCGGCTCGGGTTCCCGCCCGAGACGGTCGAGATCGGCGGTCTCACGATCGAGAACTTCGGCCGCAGCCTCCCGCTCTCGGCGCTGCCCACCACCAAGATCGAGTACGCGGGCATCGAGCCCGATGCCCCCTGGCGCAAGGCCGCCGCCGAACGCATCGAGAAGATTCGCAAGGCCGACCTCAGCGTCCGTGTGAAGGACGGCAAGGGCAAGAAGGTCGCGGGCGCCGAGGTTCGCGTCAAGCAGACGCGGCAAGCGTTCGGCCTAGGCACCTGCGTCGACGCGGCGCGGTTCAAGCAGCAGGATGGCCCCCGTTACCAAGCGGTGATCAAGGAGCTGTTCAACACCGCGACGCTGGAGAACAACCTCAAGTGGGTCGCGCTGTCCGGCGACTGGGGGCCGGCGTTCACGATCGACCTCGCGAAGAGCGGCATCCGCTGGCTGCACGAGCAGGGCATCGACGTGCGTGGCCACGTGCTGCTTTGGCCGGGGTGGAAGAACTCGCCACGTTTTCTCAAAACCCACGACAAGGATCCCGCGTTCCTCAAGCAGGCGAGCGAGCAGCGCATCCGCGACATCATGACCGCGGTCAAGGGCACCGTCATCCACTGGGACGTCGTCAACGAGCCGTTCGACAACCACGACATCCTCGACATCCTGGGCAACGACATCATGGTCGACTGGTTCAAGATCGCGCGCTCGGTCGACCCGGGGCCGAAGTTGTTCATCAACGACTTCGCGATTCTCGCGGGCGGCGGCGGCGACACGCCTCACCGCGCGCACTACGAGAAGACGATCAAGATGCTGGTCGACGCGAAGACGCCGGTGGACGGCATCGGCATCCAGGGCCACTTCGGGACGTCGCTGACCTCGCCCGAGGACATGCTCGCGATCCTCGATCGCTACGCCAAGTTCGGAAAGCAGATCTGGATCACCGAATACGACTTCGAGATCAAGGACGAGGAGCTCACCGGCAAGTTCACCCACGACTTCTACACGGCCATGTTCAGCCACCCCGCGGTGGGCGGCGTCGTGATGTGGGGGTTCTGGGACGGGTCGCACTGGAAGAACAACGCGCCGCTCTACCGCCGCGACTGGTCGCTGAAACCATCGGGCGAGGCGTTCCGCAAGCTAGCGCTGGAAGAGTGGCGGACGAACGCGACAGGCAAGACCGACAGCGACGGCAAGCTCAGGCAGCGCGCATTCCTGGGCGACTACGAGATCGAGGTCGCCCTCGGTGCGAAGAAGAAGATGGTTCCGGCCAAGCTGAAGACGGGCGGCTCGGAGATCACGGTCGTGCTCGACTGACGCGCGTGCGCGCGACCAGCTGCATCGCCGCTCTCATCGGGGTGACGACGGCGGCCGCCGCGCGCGCGCAGGAAGCCCCCGCCCTGACGCCGGCGGAGCCCGAGTACGAGACCGTGGTCAGCGCGACCACGCCGCTGCACGGCTCGGGCCTGCCGCGCGATCGCGTGCCTGCCAACGTCCAGACCGCGACCGCCGGCGCGCTCGTCGAGCGGGGCAGCCTGGACCTGTCCGACTACCTGAACGACGCGATGGGGAGCGTGCACGTCAATCAGGTGCAGGCGAACCCGCTGATGCCGGACCTCCAGTACCGCGGCTTTCTCGCGTCGCCGTTGCTGGGCACGCCGCAGGGAATGTCGGTGTACCTCGACGGCGCGCGGCTCAACGAGCCGTTCGGGGACAGCGTCAACTGGGATCTCTTGCCGACGGCCGCGATCCGATCCGTCAACGTCATGCCGGGATCCAATCCGCTGTTCGGCCTCAACACGCTCGGGGGCGCGCTGTCGCTCGAGACCAAGACCGGGTTCTCGGATGCGGGCGCTTTTGCGCGCTTACTCACCGGATCGTTCCGTCGCCAATTGGTGACGTTCGCGGTCGGCGGGCACGGCGAGCGCTGGGCATGGTTCGGCGCCGGCCAGGTGTTCGGCGAAGACGGCTGGCGACAGGTGTCGCCGACCCGCGCGCTGAGCGCGTTCGTGACCGGGAGCTACCGCAACGGCGGCACGACCGCGGATCTGTCGCTGCTCGCCGCCGACACCGAGCTCGTCGGCAACGGGCCGGCCCCCGAACAGCTGCTGGCGCAGGATCGCCGGGAGGTGTTCACGTCGCCCGACATCACGCGCAACCGGATGGTTATGGCCATCGCGCGCGGCGAGCGTCCGCTCACGGCCAGCCTGATGCTGTCGGGGACCGCGCACCTGCGCGCGAGCCGCACCCGCACGGTCAATGGCGATCAGCGCGATTGGCTCGCGTGTACGGCCGTCGCGGGCGCGCTGTGCGCGCTCGACGACGCGGGCGGCGAGGTGCCGATCACCGACGCCGCCGGCAACCCGGTGGCGTACGACGCCGCGTACGACGCCGCCGACAACGCGACCGACACCCGCCAGCTCGGTTACGGCGCGGGCGCGCAGCTGGCGACCGCCGCGCCGCTCGCCGGCCGCGAGAACCACCTGTTCGCGGGCCTGGTGGCGGGCGAGGCCCGGGTGCGGTTCCGCTCGCAGTCCACGGTCGCGACCTTTTCCCCGAACCGCGCCAGCGTCGCAACGCCCTACCTCGACCCCACGTCGGCGGTCGCGTTCGACGACGTGGTCCGCAGCTTCGGCCTGTACGCGACCGACACCTTCGCGGCGCGGCGTGATTTGTTCGTCACCGTGTCGGGCCGATTCGATCTGACGGCGCTGTCGCTCGAGGATCAGCTGGGCACGGCGCTGACCGGCGATCACCGATTCTTGCGCTTCAATCCAGCCGCCGGAATCAGCTACCAGCCCCGGCCCGCGATCGGCGGCTATGCGAGCTACAGCGAGTCCGCGCGCGCGCCCACGCCGATGGAGCTCGGGTGCGCGAGCGAGGCCGACCCGTGTCGGCTGCCGAGCAGCTTCCTCACCGATCCGCCGCTCGCGCAGGTGGTCGCCCGCACCGTCGAGGTGGGCGTGCGCGGGCTCTGGCGCGGCGCGCGCACGACGCTCGACTACACGCTGGCGGGCTTCCGAACCACAACCGCGGACGACATCCTGTTCGTGACCTCGGGGGCGGTCGCGAGCCGCGGCTACTTCGCCAACGTCGGCGACACCCTCCGCCGCGGGCTCGAGGCCGGCATGCTCGGCCGGCGCCAGCTCGGCGGGCGGGCGGGGCGGATCGACGGCTCGCTCCACTACACGCTCCTGCGCGCGACGTTCGAGACCCCGTTCGTCGCGCCCAGCGCCAACCACCCCGACGCGGTCGCGGGCGCGATCCCGGTGCCCGCCGGCGCGCGGTTGCCGGGTGTGCCGACTCACATCGCAAAGCTGTCGCTCGGGTGGACGTCGGCCTTCGGGCTATCGGTGGGCGGCAGCGCGCTCGCCCAGAGCGGACAGTTCCTGCGCGGCGACGAGGCCAACCGGCTCGCGCCGCTGCCCGGCTACGTCGTCGTCAACCTGCGCGTCGCCCAACAGGTGTCGCGTCCGGCGGCGATCTTCCTGGTCGTGAGCAACGTGCTCGACGCCCGCTACTCGTCGTTCGGCGTGCTCGGGAACGCGAGCGAGGTCCTCCCCGGCTTCGACAGCCCCCGCTTCGTCGGCCCCGGCGCGCCGCGCGCGGCCTGGCTCGGCGTCGACCTCAAGTACTGACGCCTGCGATCAGCGCCATCATCTGGGGGTAGTGATACGTCGCGCTCGTCGCGGGGTGGTGCTTCGCGGTCGCGATCATCGCCTTCGCGATCTGTTCCACGCGGATCGATTTGTACTTCGCCGGCGTGACGAACGAGAACAATGGCAGCGCCTTCTCGAGAAGCCACGGCGTGTGCCGAGAACCGATGATCATCGCGGGACGGAACACGCTCACGACCGCCGGCCCGCTCGCGCGCAGGGCTGCTTCGGCCTCGCCCTTCACGCGGCTGTACCGCGACATGCCTGCGCCGCCCCCGCCGCTGGCCTTCGCGCTCGGGTCCGCACCCGCGGCGCTCATGAACGCGAGGTGCTGGACCTTGCCCGAATCCCGCAGCGCCCGCGCGAACGCTTCGTTCAGCGCAACGTCCACCGCGCGATGTTCCTCGAGCGTGAGCTTCGCGGTGCCGGCACCGACGCCGAGCACACTGAATCCTTCCAAATCGCCGTCGGCCTCCCTCGCTGCATCGAGCGTCGCCGCCGCAAGGGGCGCGGGCTTCATGTCGGGAACGAGCTTTTCCAGCAGTTCGCGTCCGGCGGCACGAGCCATCGCGACGGCCTCGGGTAGCGATCGCCGCGATAGCGTGATGACGGCGTCGAAGCCATCGTCGTGGCACAGCTCGCGGAGCAGCGCGGTTCCGACCGACCCCGAGCCGCCGAGGACGATCGCGGTGCGTGTGCTGGTCATGGCGGCGCAATGATACGCGGGCCGGGTCTTGACGTTGGCGTCTTGACGTTATGACGTTACGGCGTCAAACTCTAGGTCATGGCACAGGCCAAAAGAGCCACGGTGTACTTGGAGCCGACACTACACCGCGCCCTTCGCGTGAAAGCGGCAGAGACCGACGTGTCGGTGTCTGAGCTCGTCAACGACGCGGTTCGACTCCAGCTGGCTGAAGACGCCGACGATCTCGAGGCGTTCCGGACCAGAGCGAAGGAGCCAACCTCTTCGTTTGAGACCCTCGTAAGCGCTCTCAAGCGACGTGGGAAGCTATAGGCTCGAGGTCAAGCGCTCGGCGGCCAAGGAGATCGCCGATCTTCCAAAGGCCGACTGTCAGCGCGTGGTCGCAAAGATCCAGTTGCTGGCAGGCGAGCCACGGCCGAATGGCTGCGAGAAGCTCAGCGGCGCCGAGAAGTACCGCGTTCGACAGGGCAACTACCGCATCCTCTGCGAGATCGACGATTCGACGAAAGTCGTGATCATCGTGAAGATCGGCCACCGCAAAGGGGTGTACCGCTGAGGCGTTCGTTGTTCGAGGAGCACCGCCCGTTGGCTCACGCCGCGAAGCGCACGAGCCACACGACGCCCAGCACCATCGCCAACCCACCGGTCGTCGCGCCGATCGCGGCCATCACGGTCGGCCGACGGGCGAGCCGCTCGAGCAGCCGGCCCGCGAGCCCGGACAGCGCCATCATGCCGGCGATCGCGCCCAACCCGAACACCGCGACATAAGCGAGGCGCGCCCACGGGGACGCAACCTGCGACGCCGCCACCGCGGTCAGCGCGCCGCTGCCCGCCAGTCCGTGCGCGATGCCGATCCAGAACGGGCGCCGGGAATGACCGCCCGCGTTCGTTTCCTCGTGCGGCGTTCGGCGCAGCGCGGCCGCGACCCGCCACGCGCCGAGCGCGATCAAGATGATGCCGATCGCGAGCTCGAACCCGTTCCCCACCGACGTACGCATGGTCGCGCGCGCGGCGGTCAGGATGGTCGCCACCACGAACAGCGCGGCCGCGTGGCCGAGGCCCCAGGTCGCACCGAGCTTCATGGCGGGCCGCGTCGCGGTCTTGCCCGAGACCAGCACGGCGATGGCCGCGAGGTGGTCGGGCTCGAACGCGTGTCGGACCCCGAGCAGTATGGCGAGCAGCCACAACGTCGTGGTCATTTGGACTGGTCCAGCGCCATGGGCAAGTAGCACGAATTCACGAAATCGTGCCGCTCATAGCACGAAAATCATGAAGCGTACTGCCGTATTCTAGCGGCGACGGCGCGCGGTCCGGCGGCGAGCGGGCCGACGGGTCACGGGCCCACGGCCCTGGTCATGCTCGAGCTTGTGGTCGTGGTCATGCCCGTGGTCGTGGTCGTGCGCGTGGTGATGATCTGGGCGCCACATCTCCGCGATGATCTCGATCCCGCCGTGCTTCACCCCGCGCAGCGCGAGCATCCGGTTCGCGACCGCCTGCAGCTTGTCCGACCGACCGCGCAGCACGATGACCTCGAGACACAGGTCATGCGACAGGTGCACGTGCATCGCCGCGCGCACGTCGTCGCCCAGCTGGTGCTGCAGCTCGGTCAGCTTTTCGGAGAGATCCCGGACGTGGTGGTCGTAGACCAGCGTCAGCGCGCCCACCGCCGGCACGCCGCGCGGAACCCGGGCGCGCACCACCGCGGCCCGCCCGAGATCCCGAAACAGCTCCGACCGCGTCGACCCGCGATCGCGCGCGACCAGGTCGAGGGCGCCCAGCAAGCTGCGCTCGATCGCGACTCCGAATCGTACCAGCGGATCCTTCATGTCCGCCGAGACTAACCTAAGATGAAGGGCCCCGATGGCTCCCGAGGCGCACGCCGGCATCGACTTGCTGACCGACCTCGCGCTCATCATGTGCGTCGCGGCGGTCACGACGCTCGTGTTCCAACGCCTGCGCCAGCCGGTCGTGCTCGGTTACCTGCTCGCCGGGGTGCTGGTCGGCCCGCACCTGCCGCTGCCGCTGTTCGCGAACGAGGAGACCGCCCACACGCTGTCGGAGCTGGGCGTCATCCTGCTGATGTTCTCGCTCGGCCTCGAGTTCCGGCTGCGCAAGCTGGTGAAGCTGGTACCGACCGGCGGCGTGGTCGCGGTGGTCGAGTGCAGCCTGATGGTGTGGCTCGGCTACCTCGCCGGACGGGCGTTCGGATGGACCGGCTACGAGAGCCTGTTCGTCGGCGCCGCGGTCGCGATCTCCAGCACGACCATCATCGTCAAGGCGTTCGCCGAGAACGCGCAGTCGATCTCATCGGGACCCTCGAAGGGTCCCGCGCCCCCCGCGACGAGCTCGCACGAGCCAAGCTCGCGCTCCCCCACGCGAGCGCTTTCCGAGCTCGTGTTCGGCATCCTGATCGTCGAGGACCTGATCGCCATCCTGCTGATGGCGGTGCTCACCGGCGTCGCTTCGGGGGCCCGGGTCGAGGCGGGCGCCCTGTTGCTGACCGTCGGTCGACTGGCGGGCTTCCTGGTCGCCCTGATGGTGGGCGGGATGCTGATCGTGCCCCGTCTCGTGCGCGCGGTGGTGCGGCTGCACCGCAACGAGACCACCGTCGTCACCGCGGTCGGGATCTGCTTCGCGTTCGCGCTGCTCGCCCGCAGCTTCGGCTATTCGGTCGCGCTCGGCGCGTTCCTCGCCGGCGCGCTGGTAGCGGAGTCGGGCGCAGCCAAGATCGTCGAGCAGCGGGTCGAGCCTGTGCGTGACGTGTTCGCGGCGGTGTTCTTCGTCTCGGTCGGCATGCTGATCGATCCCGCGGTGGTGTGGCAGAACCTCCCGGCCGTGCTGGTGCTGACCGTGGTGGTCGTCGTCGGCAAGCTGGTGGGCGTCAGCATCGGCGCGTTCGTCGGCGGCAACGGCATCCGAACCAGCGTCCAGGCCGGGCTTTCGATGGGGCAGATCGGCGAGTTCTCGTTCATTATCGCGGGCGTCGGGCTCGCGCTCGGCGCGACCCGCAGCTTCATCTACCCGGTGGCGGTCGCGGTCTCGGCGATCACGACGCTGCTGACGCCGTTCGCGATCCGCGCGTCGGGCCGGGTGGCGTCGGCGGTCGATCGCCGGTTGCCCCACGCCGTGCAGACCTACGCGGCGCTCTATGGGGCGTGGGTACAGGGGCTGCGGAGCACGCGTGACCACGCGACGGCGTGGTCGAGGATTCGGCGGCTCGTGGGCCTCTTGCTGGTGGACGCGACGGTGGTGGCCGGGTTGGTGATCGCGGCGTCGCTGTCCTCCCGGTCGGCGGCACGCTGGGCCGAGCGCGTCCTGCACCTCGGCCACGGCATCACTCGGGTCGCGATCGGGGCGGCGACGCTGGTGCTGCTAGCGCCGTTCGTGCTGGGCGCGGTTCGCATGTCGCGGGCGCTGGGCGCTGCGCTGGCGGCCGAGGCGCTGCCGTCGCCAAACGGGGGCGGCCTGGACCTCGCGGACGCCCCGCGGCGCGCGCTGCTGGTGACGCTGCAGATCGCGATCCTGCTGGTGGCGGGCGCGCCGCTCGCCGCCGTCACCCAGCCCTTCATCGGCGGCCGCGGCATGGCGGTGCTCGCGGGCGCGCTGCTGCTGTTGGTGATCCCGTTCTGGCGCAGCGCCGCCAACCTGCAGGGTCACGTGCGCGCGGGCGCGCAGGTGATCCTCGAGGCGCTCGCCACCCAGAGCGCGACCACGCAGGTCGGGTTGCCGATCGCCGCGCTCGGCGCGGTGCCGAAGACGCTGCCCGGGTTGGGCAACGCGCAAGCGGTCAAGATCGACCCCCGCGCGGCGGTGGTCGGCCGGACGCTGCGCCAGGTGGACCTCCGCGGCCTCACGGGCGCGACCGTCATCGCGGTCGATCGCGACTCCGGCGACGTCGTCTACCCCACCGCCGACGAGGTGTTACGCGCCGGCGACGCCCTCATCCTGACCGGCACCGCCGACGCTGTGAACGCCGCCCGCGACTTGCTCAACGTCGCTCTTCCCGTCGCGCGCGGCTAACCCTGGGGCGACTCACGGTGTCTCCGTCATCTACGTGGTCTCCGTCGGGAATCTGGTATAGAGCGGCGATGCGGAAACCCGCATGGTTGGTGCTGTCGCTGGCAGCAGCTTTCGTCGTCGCCTGCAATGGCGGCAACGGCAAGCCGCCGGCGCGGCTGCCGCCGCTGGTGTCGGTAGCGCGCGTCGAGGCGCGCGACGTGCCGGTCGAGATCCGCGCGCCGGTCGATCTCCGGCCGCTCGAGCAGGCCGATGCCGGCTCGAAGACGCTGGGCTACCTGGACGCCGTGCTCGTCGACCGCGGCGACAGGGTCAAGCGCGGCCAGCTGCTGGCGCTCGTCCGCCCGAGCGATCTGCCTGACCAGCTCGCGGCCGCGCGCAGCGGGATGGCGCAGGCCAAGTCGTCGGCATCGCTCGCGCGGACGAACTACGAACGCGCCAAGGCGCTGGCGCCGCAGGCGGTGGTTTCGCAGCAGGAGCTCCAGCAGGCAGAGAACCAGCTCACTGGCGCCGAGGCCGCGCAGCAGGCGGCGGAGTCGCAGATCTCGGCGATCGCCGTCCGTCTCGGCGAGACCCGCATCACCTCGCCGCTGGCCGGCGTGGTCACGCAGCGGCGGCTGGATCCCGGCGCGCTGGTCGGGCCGCCGGGCGGCGGCGCGATCCTCACCGTGGCGCGTGTCGACGTGCTGCGCGTGTTCGTCACCGTCAACGAGCGCGAGCTCGCGGGGGTGCGGGTGGGGAAAGACGCGCACGTCGAGCTGGACGCGCTGCCGGGGCGCAGGTTTTCGGGCCACGTGGTGCGGCTGGCTCCCACGCTGGATCCCGCGACCCGAACGCTGGAGGCCGAGGTTCAGCTCGACAACCGCAACGGGGAGCTCGCGCCCGGGATGTACGGCCGGGGCGCGATCGTAGTCGAGGTCCACCCGCACGTGCCGGTCGCGCCGGTGGGCGCGGTCGTGCTCAGCAGCGGCAAGGCGTTCGCGTTCGTTGTCGAGCCGGGCGGCGACGTCGTGCATCGCCGGCAGGTCACGCTCGGCGTCGACGGCGGTGACTGGTTCGAGATCAAATCAGGGCTCGCGGCCGGTGACGAGCTGGTCGTGGCCGGATCCGAGCTCTTGGCCGAGGGCATGAAGATTCGCGCCTCGCGCGCCGGCGCCGACGGCGGCGCGGCGCCCCACGGCTAGACGAGGCGACCATGTGGCTGACGCGCCTCGCGCTGCGCAATCCGGTCTTCATCTTGATGATGTCGCTGATGACGGTGGTGCTCGGTTTCGTGTCGCTGCGCCGGCTCAGCGTCGATCTGTTCCCCGAAATCAACGTCCCCGTCATCCGCGTGTCGACGTTCTACGCGGGCGCCGGTCCCACCGACATCGAGAAGGCGATCACCGAGCCGCTCGAGCGCGCGGTCAGCGCGTCGCCCGGCGTCGACCGGGTCGAGAGCCTGTCACGCCAAGGGTTCTCGTCGGTGGCGGTGTGGTTCAACTACGGCGTCAACCTGGACAACGCGCAGTTCGAGGTGTCGCAGCGGGTGGCGCAGATCCTGAACACGCTGCCGCCCGGCATCCAGCAGCCGTTCATCATCAAGTTCGACATCACCAACATCCCGGTGCTGCAGATCGGGATCTCGAGCGAGGGGATGGACGAACGACAGCTCTATGACCTCGCGTACAACGTCATCGAGCCCCAGATCGAGCGCATCAACGGCGTCGCCAGCGCCAACGTCGGCGGGGGCCGGGTGCGCGAGATCGACGTCGCGGTTCATCGCGACGCGCTGCGAGCTCGCGGGCTCGGGATCCTCGACGTGGTCGGGGCGGTTCAGCAGTCAAATCTGTTGTTGCCGAGCGGCAACTTGCGCGCGGGCAACCGCGACTACAATGTATTTTCCAACACGCAAGTCGCCAAGCCCAAGTCGCTCGGCGACATCATCGTCCGGCGGGGCGCGGCCGTGACCGGCAGCGCGCGCGACGGCGCGGCAGCGGTGCGGGTCTCGGACGTTGCGCGGGTGGAGGACGGCGCCGCCGACCAGTCCGAAATCGTGCGCGTCAATGGCCAGCGCGGCGTGTTCCTGCGCGTGCTCAAGCAGCCGGGCGCCAACACCATCGCGGTCGTCGACGCCGTGCGCGCGGCGGTCCCCAAGCTGCGCGGCGTGCCGCCCAACGTGCAGCTCGCGATCGCGTTCGACCAGTCGCACTACATCCGCTCGGCGGTGAGCGCGCTCGAGCACGAGGCGGTGTGGGGCGGGGTGCTCGCGATCGCGGTCATCCTCATCTTCCTCGTGAGCCTGCGCGCGACCGGGATCATCGCGATCGCCATCCCGCTTTCCATCCTTGCAACCTTCATCCTGCTCTACTTCACAGGGCAGACGCTGAACGTGTTCACGCTGGGCGGGCTGGCGCTCGGGGTCGGGCGCCTCGTCGACGACTCGATCGTCGAGCTCGAAAACATCCACCGGCATTTGGGCATGGGTGCGCGTGGCGCGAAGGCGGCTTCGCCGCCGGAGCGCATCGCGGGAGGTTCGGAGCCCGCTCAGGGTTCCGAAGAAATAGAGTTCCGCAAGGAAGCGGTGCTGGCGGCGGCGCAGGAGGTGGCGATGCCGATCCTGGTGTCGACCATCACCACCATCGTGGTGTTCTTTCCGGTGCTGTTTCTCACCGGCGTCGCGCGCAACCTGTTTCTGCCGCTCGCGCTGACCATCGCGTTCGCGCTCAGCATGAGCTTCTTCGTGTCGCGGACGGTGACGCCGCTGCTGTGCCTCTACATGCTGAAAGGTCGCCTCGGCGAGGGCGAGAAAGGCGTCGCAGGTTGGGTGGGGCGGATGCTGGCGCGCCTCGATCACGGCTACGGGCGATCACTCGGGTGGGTGCTGCGGCATCGCCTGCTGACCGTGGCGATGATCGCGGCGGTGTTCGGCGGGTCGCTGTTTCTCAAGCGGTTCATCGGCACCGAGTTTTTCCCGGAGAGCGACGAGTCGCAGTTCTCGGCCATCTTCAAGGCGCCGATGGGCACCCGGGTGGAGGGCGCCGAGCGGGTCGCGGAGAAGATCGAAGCCGCTGTCAACGCGACGCTCAAGACGCCGGGCGGCAAGCCGATCGCGACCACGCTGATCTCGGACGTCGGCTTGCCGCTGGGGCGGACGGCGGCGTTTTCGCAGAACACCGGCCCGCACTCCGGCAACGTCGTCGTGAACCTGGTGCCCCGCACCGAGCGCAGCCGCTCTGACGTACAAGCGGTCGAGTCGGTGCGCTCCGCGCTGCGCGACGCGCTGCCAGGCGGGCAGCTCTACTTCTTCATCGGCGGCATCGTCAAGCGCATCCTGAACTTCGGCGCGCCCGCGCCCATCGACGTCGAGATCATCGGCCAGGATCTCGACGCGGGCTCCGACTACGCCAAGAAGGTGGCCGCCCGGATGCGCCCGCTCGCGGACAAAGGCGGCAAGCCTTGGCTGACCGACGTGCAGATCACCCGCGAGGAGAACTATCCCGAGCTGGACGTGGAGGTCGACCGCGAGAAGGCGGGCATGCTCGGTATTTCAGAGCAGCAGATCGCGCAGACCGTGCTCACCAGCTTGGTCGGCAACACCCAGTTCGCGCCCATCCCATTCACCGACGAGAAGACGGGCAACGAGTACTTCATCAACGTGCGCCTCGACGATCCTTACCGCTCGCACGTCGACGACCTGTCCGACCTGGTGCTGCGCGCGCCCACCGGGGCGATGGTGCCGCTCGACACCATCGCCCGGGTTGCGCGCGGCAGCGGCCCCGTGGTCATCAATCGCAAGTACCTCCAGCGCGTCGTCGAGGTGACCGCCAACGTCGGACCGGGCAAGGACCTCGGCGGCGCGAGCGACGCGGTGTCGCGCGTGCTCGCGGAGCTGGCGCCGCCCGAGGGCATCACCGTCAACCTCGGCGGTCAGACCGAGGCCCAGAAGAAGGCGTTCGCCGACCTCGGGTTCGCGGCCGTGCTGGCGATTGTCCTCGTGTACATGGTGCTGGCGTCGCAGTTCAAGTCGCTGGTCGACCCGCTCGTCATCATGTTCAGCGTGCCGCTCGGGGTGACCGGGGTGTTTCTCGCGCTCTACATCACCGGCACGACGCTGAGCGTGAACAGCTTCATGGGCATCATCATGATGGTGGGCATCGTGGTGTCGAACGGCGTACTGCTGGTCGACTTCGCCAACGTGCTGCGCGAGCGGGGCACGCCGCTCGTCGAGGCGACCATTCAGGCCGGGAAGACGCGGCTGCGGCCCATCCTGATGACCACCATCGCGACCATCGTCGGCCTGCTGCCGATGGCGCTCGGGATCGGCGAGGGCAGCGAGACCAACCTGCCGCTCGCGCGCGCGGTGATCGGCGGCCTGGCAATCTCGACGGTGTTCACGTTGTTCCTGATCCCGGCGCTCTACATCACCTTCGAACGCCTCTCGCGGCGCCGTGCCGAGAGCGCCGCGCCGCGCACCGCGGGCGCGGCCGGGGCGGCGATGTTGCTGATCGCGCTCGCGCTTGCGGGCTCGGCGCACGCCGAGACGCCGGCGGGCGAGGCTGCCGCCGGGCCGGCGCCCGAGCGCATCACGCTGGCGGAGGCGATGCGCCGGGCGCTCGCGCGCAACCCGAGCGTGGTGGTGGCGACCGCGGAGATCGAGCGCGCCGAGGGCCTGGTGAAACAGGCGCGCGCCGGCTACACGCCCACGCTGACCGGCAACGCCACCGCGACGTTGCTGGATCACGATCGGCTGTTGCCGAGCGGGCAAAAGGTGGCGGCCCGGACGCAGCTCGGCGCCAACGTGCAGCTCACCGTCCCGATCGTGTCGGCGCCAGCCTGGGCGAACGGCCGCCAGGCCGAGGGCGGTCGCCGGATCGCCGAGGCGAGCGCAGTCGACGTGCGCCGCCAGATCGCGCAGGCGACCGCGCGTGCGTACCTGACCGTGCTGGCGCAACACCGCCTGATCGCGGCGGTCGAGACCGCACGCGCGAGCGCCAAGGCGCACTTCGACTACGCGCACACGCGGCTTCAGGGCGGCATCGGCCGGGCCATCGACGAGGTCCGCGCTGCGCAGGAGCTGGCCACGACCGACCGCCAGAGGCAGACGAGCTACGTCGCGCTCGCACAGGCGCGCGAGGCGCTGGGTGTGTTGCTGGCCGCGCCGGCCCCCGTCGACTCGGTCGAAGAGGTCGAGCTCGGCGCGGTGCCGTCGATGGCCGAGGCGCTCGACGGCGCGCGTGCCCAGCGCGCCGACGTGAAGCTGCTGACCGCCCGCGCCGCGTCGGCCCAGCGCCGCAACGACGACACCTGGGTGTTCTACATGCCTTACCTCGCCGCCATCGGGCAGCCTTTTCTGCAAGAGCCTCCAACCATCCTCCAGCCCGGCATCGGCTGGCAGGCTCAGCTCGTGCTCTCGCTGCCGCTCTACGACGGCGGCATGCGCGGCGGCATGGCCCGCGAGCGCGCCGCGATCCTCGATCAGGCCAAGACCAACCTCGACGCCGCGCTTCGCCAGGCGGTGTCCGAGGTTCGCCTCGGCTTCGAATCCATGTGGCGCGCCGACAAGGCCCTCGCCTCGGCGCGAGAGGCGGCCGAGTTCGCCCACAAGGCGTCCGAGCTGGCGCTCATCGCCTACCGCGCCGGCGCGACGACCAACATCGAGGTGCTGGACGCCGCCCGCCAGGCGCGCGATACGGACATCGCCGTCGCCCAGGCCGAGGACGTCGCGCGCGAGGCGCGGCTCGACCTGCTGGTCGCGAGCGGCCGTTTTCCCTAGCCGTCGGCTCTCATCATTCGTCACATCGTCCGGGCGCGCGCCTCGACTGCCCCCGTTCGCGTTGACTCGAGTTGAACGCGCGGCGGCGCCCGACCCGCCGCACGTCGTCCGCGCGGCGCGCGCGCGGCGCCGGCGACCCTCGAACCCCGCCGCCCGGTCGGCAACATTCGCCGATTCAAGCGCTCGCACGCGCCGGCCACTCGACAGCGCCGCGCCGCAACCCAATCCCCCGCCGCGCCGAAACCGGAACATGCGCGCAATCAAGAGTGGGAGAAGGCGGCAGCTGCGTCTGCCGCTCGTAGCGGCGAAGACCTGGG